>Ga0114946_10001253_pt1 | contig 17455 bp, 14 predicted proteins | sample WalLakDeSediment_FD_88676 | JGI IMG/M metagenome (GOLD analysis project Ga0114946, IMG submission 88676) | Lake sediment microbial communities from Walker lake, Nevada to study Microbial Dark Matter (Phase II) - Walker Lake 11/02/13 Deep Sediment | ecosystem: Environmental > Aquatic >... | reverse complement strand
TGGAATCACCCGACGTCATCCATTCTTTCTGGGTGCCGGAGTTCCGCGTCAAGCAAGATCTGGTACCGGGCATGACCACCTATTTGCGCGTGACCCCCACCGAAACAGGCACCTTCACATTAGTCTGTGCCGAGATCTGCGGCACGCTGCATGCCGAGATGGTGGCCGAGGTGCGCGTTCTCAGCCAGGCTGATTTTGATAGCTGGATCCAGGAACAGTCTATATCCCTGGCGGCATTGACACCGGAAGAACGCGGCCAGCTGTGGGCGGCCGAATACGCCTGTACTGCCTGCCACAGTATTACCGGCGCTGACGGCGTAGGCCCTACCTGGCTGGGGCTGTTCGGCCGGGAACGCAACTTCACCGACGGCACATCAACCATTGCCGATGAAGATTATCTCCGAGCCATGATCTTAAATCCCAACGACCGGTATGTAGTCGGCTATGCCCAGGGCGCCATGCCGGCCAATTTCGGTGATCAGTTTGCCACACGCCAGGCGCAGGTGTTAGCCAGTGAAGGGGTAGAGATCGACATTTTGGAAGACCTGATCGCCTACATCAAGAGTCTGGACTAAGCGGGAGACGTTGCATAAGATGTTCACATTTTTATCTTTAGGCATTGTTCGCGGCCTCATTGGACAGGCTATTGGAGCGGCAGTTGGTTACTATCTGGTAGCCTCCATTCGGCAAGCCGCCGGCTTACCTCCCTATCAAGAGGGAGCTCTTGTCCTAGGCGCCATTTTTAGCGTCTTTGGCTTTCTGTTAGCGGCCGGCGTCTTCACCGACTGGATCAAATGGATCGGCGGCGCTGAGACACCGCTGCATCATGGGCCGCCGCAGGGCCGGCCGGCCTGGACGCGCTATTTTGGCGTGGATTACAACCACAAGGTCATCGGCATCCAGTACAGCATCACGGGCATTATCGTGCTGCTGGTGGGTGGCATTCTGGCGCTCATTTTCCGCATTGAATTAGTTTATCCGGGCATGCAGTTCCTGGACCATGATACCTATAACACCTTCTTCAGCGCCCATGGCATCATCATGATTGCCGCCATTTTGCTGGGGGTTGGCGGCATGGTTAACTACCTGGTACCGATGATGATTGGCGCCGCCGATATGGCTTTCCCCCGCCTGAATGCATTTAGCTATTGGATTACCGTACCGTCGGCTGTTCTGATTATCTCCGGCATCTTTATTGGCGGTTGGGATACCGGTTGGGTAGCCTACCCGCCCCACAGCACCACGACCCCGATGATCGGCGTCCAGCTTTTCTTGCTCGGCTTCTGGATTACCGGTTTCTCCTCGATTGCCGGGGCAATCAACCTCCTGGTCACGGTGATGACGATGCGGGCCAAGGGGATGAGCCTGTTCCGCATGCCTATTTTTGTCTGGGCGGCCGTGGCCACTTCCCTGATCCAGTTCACGGCCACCCAAACTGTGGGAGCGGCTTTGACCATGATTGTGGCCGAGCGCGTGCTGGGACTGGCTTTCTTCGACCCCAGGGTCAGCGGCGACCCGCTGTTGTACCAACACATTTTCTGGTTCTACTCCCATCCGGCGGTATACGTCTTTGTCTTGCCGGGGTTAGGCATTATCAGCGAGCTGCTGCCGGTGTTCTCGCGCAAGCCGCTGTTTGGTTACAAATGGATTGCTCTCTCCAGCATTGCCATTGCCCTGGTCGGCTTCCTGGTATGGGCCCACCACATGTTCACTTCCGGCATGGCCGATGGGCTGCGTTACTTCTTCATGTTCTCAACGCTGCTGGTGGCGGTACCCACAGGTGTAAAATTCTTCAGCTGGGTAGCGACAATGTGGCAGGGCAAACTGTCATTTGAAACGCCTATGCTGTTTGTACTCGGGGCGATCTCGGTCTTTCTGATCGGCGGGTTAACCGGCCCAATTCTGGGCACGGTGCCCACCGATTTGCACTTGCATGACAGCTATTGGGTGGTAGGCCATTTCCACGCCACCATGTTTGGCGGCTTTGTTTTTCCCTTCTTTGCAGCCGTTTATTATTGGTATCCTAAAGCGACGGGGCGCATGTACAATGAGGCGCTCGGCCGGCTGCACTTCTGGCTCATGGTCCCTGGCTTCTGGGTGATGAGTCTAGGACAGATGCAAATAGGTTTGTGGGGAATGCGGCGGCGTATTGCCGACTACGATCCCGCTTTGGGCATTGAGTTTACCCAGTTCTTGATCACGGCCGCCGCCCTGGTCATCGGCTGGTCAGTGCTGATCATGATTTACAACCTGTGGGCCAGCGCCCGCGCCCCGCAGACAGCCTCGGCCAATAACCCGTGGCGTTCCCGCTCGCCAGAATGGCAGGTCGCCTCACCCATCGCAGAGATGAACTATGACCAACCGTTTGTGGTAACCGGCGATCCGTATGAGTACGGCCGTGACGATATCCAGTACGTCAATATGGCTCCGGCGGTGGGGGACTGAGAAAGTAATACGTGAAAAGTAAACAGTAAGAAGTGAAAAGTGAGAAGGAAGAGGCATGAAAGATAAAAAAGCAGCTTACCGGCAGGGCGTCAATATTTTTATCCTGCTGGCAGTCTTGACCATCATCGAGTTCTACTTTGGCATTTATAGCGGCTCGTTGTCGCTGTTGATGTTGGTAGCCGTGGCCAAAGCCGGTCTGGTCGTTTACTATTACATGCATATTTATCGCGTCTGGCGTGAGGAGAGTCATTAAATGAGCGCTGTGGCAACATCAACGACCCCGGCCCACGACCATGATCATGGCCACGAACCGCCCTACATCGTCCGGCTGCGTAACAACCGGCTGGGCTTGTGGCTCTTTTGTTTCTCGGAGCTGTTTCTGTTTGGGGCGCTGCTGTCAGCCCGCTTTTACCTGTGGGGCGCCGACAGCCGGCCGGAGCTAGACCAGACGCTCGGTTTAATCACCACGGCCGTTCTGCTCATCAGCAGCTTCTTCATTAACCGGGCAGAAACGGCCATCGGCTACAATGATCGCAAGACATTCCTCAACAGCCTCATGGTCACCTTTGTGCTGGGCCTCATCTTCCTGATCGGCGTCGTCGGCTTTGAGTGGGGTCTGTTCGGCATCGCTATCGGCGGCCATGAACCGCTGAAGCCGACCGATGGCATCTGGGGTGCGGTTTTCTACGGCATGACCGGTATGCACGCCATTCACGTGCTGACTGGCCTCATTTTCATTCTGATTGTTTGGAACAACGGCCGTAAAGGCCATTTCTCCGCCGAAGAACACTGGGGCGTGGAAGCCTGCGCCATCTACTGGCACTTCGTGGACGTCATTTGGATTATCTTTTACCCGGCTCTCTACTTAATCGGGGCGGCTATCGTCATTCATTAAAAGTGAGGCGTGAGGGGTGACTAATCACCCCTCACGCCTCACCCATCACCATGTACAACCCAACCGTTTACGCTTTGCTAACCTCCTGGGACTGGCGCCCGGAGGTCATTTTTGTTTTAGGGGCCGCCGCCATTTTCTACCTCAACGGCTGGCTTAAGCTGCGCCGGCGCGGCAACGCCCGGCTAGCCTCTGGCTGGCGACTGGCATCCTATTTTGCCGGGCTCTTTGTGCTGGCCATTAGCCTGATGTCCTTTGTCGATATCCTGGGTGGGCTTCTCTTTTTGATGCATATGATTCAGCACCTGCTCGTGTTGAGCCTGGCCCCGATTTTGCTCCTGTTGGGCGAACCATTTCCGATGCTGACCTGGGGCATACCAGGCGGAAAACGGTTGGCGGAACGCTTGTTTGCCCGCCGGGGCGTAGGACGACAGCTGCTGCAGAAACTGCCGGTAGGTGGCGTACTGCTGTTGAGTGTGGGCTTCTTATGGGGTTGGCATGATCCCGACGCCTATAACGCCGCTTTGCGCATCGGCTGGCTGCACGACCTGCAGCATCTGACCTTCTTCTTGCCGGGGATGTTATTCTGGTGGAAAGTAACCGGGGCAGCGCCCAGATTGCACGGCCGTAGTCCCCTCTTTCCGCGTCTCGCCTTACTGCTGCTCATGGCCGTGGCCAACATGATCCCGGCCGTCGGCATCTCCCTGGCCAGCGAGCCAATCTATACTTATTATCTGGATATGCCGCGCGTGGCGGGCATTGATGTGATGACCGACCAGGTGATCGGCGGGGTGATTATGTGGGTGCCGGGTACGATGATGTATATGGTGGCTCTGCTGATCCTGATTTTCCGAGCTTTCCAGCAGAATGAGAAAGCAAAGGGGGGCGTCGATAACCGGCGCTATCTGGTGGGGGCCCAAGCAGCATGAGTAGGATTGGGCGTCTCAGTTTAGGCCTGGCGGCCCTCACATTCATCTTACTGCTGGCCGTTCAGCCGGTCAGGGCCCACATTACGGGGACGCCGCACCTGGTTAACGCCCCGGCGGGGAATTATCTAGTCACAGTTTGGACGGCTCCCAACCCGGTGCGGACAGATGATTTTCACGTGATCGTGGGCGTCACCCGTCCAGAGGATCCCAGCCTAATCTTGGGTGAAACAGTAATGGTTACGGCCGTACCGGCGAACGGTCGCCACCCGGCCGTAACGGCTCAGGCAACCCATGAGCAGTCTGACAACAAGTTTTTTTACGAGGCCTATCTAGAAGTCGAAGAAGAAGGCTTATACGAAGTTGCAGTCACGGTTGGCGCGGCCACAGTCGGCGAACAAAATGGCGTGACTTTCACCATAGCCGTTGAGGCCGCACGCTGGCAGTGGCAGCGCTGGCTGTTTTGGAGTGGCTTGCTGCTTGTGGCCGGCTGGTTAGCCTGGCGCAACCTGCCTCATCAGCTGAACCCGGCCGCCGCGCGCCGGCCCAAACGACAACATCAGGTGGCTAATGGCTGAAGCACAGTCGCCGCCGCTGCCTTTCATCCTGTTCAACCGGCAGTGGTGGTGGGTTACGCTGCTGGTCATTGCCGGCGTCTTGCTTCTGGCGCGTCTCGGCATCTGGCAACTGGATCGACTAGAAGAGCGTCGGGCTGCCAATGCCGAACTGCTGCAGCAGTTGGCCCAACCTCCATTTGAACTCACGGGGGCGCTGCTAGGGGTTGATCCGGCTGCCTATAATGATCGTGAAGCGTGGGCCCAGGGTGAGTTTGATGAAGGGCGCCAGATGGCCCTGCTGGTGCAGAATTGGCAGGGACAGGCTGGCATTAACCTGATAACGCCCCTCATTCTGGCCGACGGCACGGCCGTCCTGGTGGACAGGGGCTGGATTCCCAACCGGCTGGCCGATCCGCGGGAGTGGGCAGCCTTCGCCGAACCGGAGAGGACGGTCATTACCGGCACCATCCAGCTGTCGCAGGAGATATCGCGGGGCGCGGCCGTAACGCCTGACCCTTCCCGCTTTCAGCAAGAGTGGTACCGGATAGACATTCCAGCCATCGCCGCGCAACTACCGTATGATCTTTTACCTTTCTATCTGGCTCAGGTCCCGTCGCCTGAAACGAAAGACGCCCTGCCCTACCGGGCTGAGCGGGTTATCGACCTGTCGGAAGGTTCTCATCTGGGTTATGCGCTGCAGTGGTTCACCTTTTCATTCATGCTGGCCGTTGGCTACATCTTCTTTGTTCGCCGGCAGTCGGCATCGCAGGAGTAGATTTCATGAACGATCCCATTGGCACTATCTTTCTGGTTTTGATTTTGCTGCTCATCGGCAGCGCCATTGTCATTCCCCAGATTCAGGAACGGCTGAAGAAGTAGCGAGGCGCGGTACCATTAGGCAGCCATTAGCTAAAGTTATCATATTCGGCTAAAGGGCGTACAATAAGTCTCATGCCTGACCGTTTGCAGTTAAAAGAGGGATGGATCACCCTGGGCCTACTGTGGGGGATGATCTTTTTGACGGCCATCGTCATCTACCAAGCCGATCTGGTTGCCGGGTTGGAGGTGCTGGCGGTTGTGGGCACGGTCGGTCTGCTTGCCGGTCTACTCATTGCCAAAAGCAAGTTTAGCAGTGGCAGTGCGCACCTGCTGGGCCTGGTCTACGGCCTGTTTGTTATCGGCCTGATGACTGGTCGTCAGCTAGGCGAAGCCCTTACCTGGAATGAGCGGATCGTGGATATCCTCTCCCGGCAGGCAGTCTGGTTCAATGCGGCCGTTTCCGGTAACACCAGCCGTGATGGCTTCATCTTTGTGGTACAGACGGCGGCAATCTTCTGGCTGCTGGGCTATTTTGGCGCCTGGTTCACTTTCCGCAAACCGCGCGTCTGGCGCGCCGTAGTGCCCACGGGCGTTGTCCTCTTCAGTGTCGTCTATTATGGGCCACCCGGTTTTGGGATGCATATGGCCCTGTTCATCCTGCTGGCGCTTCTGTTTGTCACCGCCACCCATCTTTCTGAACGTGAAGAGGAATGGCGAAAAGCGGCCGTGCGTTACGAAACAGCCATGCGCTTTTCATTCTTGCAGGCCAGCCTGGTGCTAGGGTTGGCGATCTTGCTGGCGGCCTGGATGTTGCCTACCTTGCCGGCCAGTGCGGCCGTTAATGAGGCTCTGGTCACGACCGGGGTTAGCGGTCAGTGGCGCACATTTCAAAATAACTGGAGCCGCCTGTTCTCCGCACTACGCGCCTATGGCAATCCGGTCGGCGACGGTTACCGTGAAACCTTGCTGTTAGGTGGTCCGCGCAGCGTCAGCAACAACCTGGTAATGGACGTCTACGTGTCTGAACAGTTGCCCTACGCCTTCTGGCACGAAACGATACTCGACACCTACCGCGGCGACTTCTGGTCGCGGGCAGATATGCCGCAACGCATTCTGCGTCACCCCGATGACGGCCCATTCTACCAGCCGGGTGGCCGTTCTGTAGAGGAAGCGCTGCAGGTAGTGGTCAACTATCGCCCCAATGCTACCGTCATGTATGGCTTGCCGGCTATTGTCGCCGCCGATCAAGATGCCTGGGTCAGCTACCAATACGACCCGGAAGGACGCGAACTGCTGGTTGGCGTACAGTCCCGCTATCTGCTAAGGCCGGGTGATATTTACCGGGTTCAGTCTTACTACAGCGCTGCCAACGCCACCGATCTGCGCCAGACGACCACCGAATACCCGGATTGGTTCGCCCAACGCTATTTACAGCTTCCAGACACTATTAGCCCGGAAACAATTGCCCTGGCCCAGCGGCTGACGGCAGCCTATAACAATCCCTACGACAAAGCCATAGCCGTGCGCGATTACTTGCGCCAAAACATGGCTTACAATGATCAGGTAGCCGCTCCACCACCGGGAGCTGAACCGGTCCATCATTTTCTCTTTGAAAGCCAGGAAGGCTACTGCAACTATTACGCTTCAGCCATGGCGGTCATGCTGCGCAGCCAGGGTATTGCGGCGCGGCTGGCGGCTGGCTTCGCTTCCGGCGAGTTCAATGACGACCTGGGCTATTATCGGGTGCGAGATGCCGATGCACATGTCTGGGTTGAGGTCTATTTCCCTGGTTATGGCTGGATTCAGTTTGAGCCCACGGCTTCGCTGCCGGTTTTTGAACGGCCGGACCGGGGGGGTGGAGGCGACGGCTTCTCAGAAACTGGTCCCGGTTTCATAGAGCGGGATCCAGACACCATGCCCATACCCGACGATCTATTCGGTGATTTTACCAGGGACTCAGAGCTTGATGGGTTGCCGGCGGGGTTGTTGATGAATGGCAACGGGATTGATGGCGAAGGGGGAGAAACAGCCGGGGTAATCTCGTGGACCGAGCGCCTGTTCACCTGGCAAATGGCCGCTGCTTTGGCTATTTTCCTGCTGGTTCTGCTGTTGGCCTTTGTTGCCCAGCGGCTAAACCTGGCGGTGGAGTCCAATGTGGATCGCAGCTACTTCCGCTTGATGCGGTGGGCGGCCTGGTTAGGGCTCCAGGTCGAGCCAGCACATACACCCTATGAGCGAGCTGACCTGCTGAAAACGGCCGTGCCCGCCGGCGAAAAGCCGATCCAGCGCTTGACTGACGAGTATGTGATCCGCCTATTTAGCCGCGACCACAACGGCCATAATGGCTTCAATCCTTTAGCCGAATGGCAGCAGCTCCGGCCCCTCCTTCTGCGGCAGTCTGTTCACGCCACACTCCGCCGCTGGCGTGAATAACAGGGTGGTTGCCCGGCTTCCTACTCCCTAACCATCTCCAGCTACTTCTTGCCAGCCAGCCCAATTTATGCCATACTCACTAATCAGATTAGACTGACGCTCTCTGGTGTAGTTTGGTGGTACCAATTGGTCTAATCGCCCACGTTCATCCGGGCAATAGCAAGTTTCAGGCGCAATCTATCTGCTTATCATTAGGGGCTTTTAATTGAGCAATTCAACCATCAGCCAGACCCAAACCGATCTATTCAAGCTGCACGACTTGATCGAGCATCTGGCAGAAACCATCAGTGGACAACAGCCGCCGGCTGGCGAGAGTGGCAGCGCGAGGCCCATTGGCGCCAGTTCGGAAATCATGCGTACCTTGCGGGTAGTTAAATCAACGGTAGAACTGGTAGAACACCGGCTGGAAGTGCAAGAAAAGGAGCGACGGCAGATGAGTGCCCTCCATGAAGTTGGCGCGGTCATCAACTCCTCACTTGATCAGACCCAGGTGCTCAATACGGTCATGGACACCATCATCAGTCTAACTGGAGCCGAACGAGGTTTCTTGATGTTGGTCAGTGACCAGAAAAACGAACTGGTTGTCGAGGTGGCCCGGAATATCCAGCGGGAGACAATCGCCGAATCCTCTTTTGAAATTAGCCGCAGCATCGTGAAAACAGTCGCCGATACCGGCCAGCCGATTGTGACCACCAACGCCCAGGCCGATCCCCGGTTCTTAAACCAGGCCAGCATCGTCGGCTACAATTTGCGCTCCATCCTCTGCGTACCTCTGAAGATCAAGGAAACAACCATTGGCGTACTCTATGCCGATAACCGGATTGTATCTGGCGTTTTCACCGATTCTGACCGGGACTTACTGGCGACGTTTGCCAACCAGGCAGCCGTAGCCATTGAGAATGCCCGCCTGTTCCATCAGATCCGGGCCCAGTTAGGCCACATCACCGAAATCACCAACCTGATGAACGACGTGTTCGACTCTATTGCCAGCGGTGTTATCACCATTGATGAGTCAGACTTTATCTCCCTGTATAATCGGGCAGCCGAGCGTATTTTGGGCGTGCCGGGGCATGAAGCGCTGGAAAAACCGTATCTGGAGGCGCTGAGCCCGATTAGCGCCATGGTTGAGCCGGTGGTAGAGCGGGTCAAGAACGAAGGCGGTTTCCACAACCTGGAAATTGACGCCGTCCTGCCCCGCCGCAGCGATGCGGCGACCCTGACCTTCAACTTCTCTCCACTGCGCGACATCCAGCAGAAATCAATGGGCGTTGCAGTTGTGGTCGAAGACATTTCCGAAAAGAAGCGTCTGGAAAGCGTGCGGCGATATCTACCGCCGGCTCTGGTTGACCGGGTACGAGACGTAGACGCGGCGCAACGGCCGCAGCGGCAAACGCTATCAATCATGTTTGCCGACGTGCGCGGCTTTAGCACCTTTAGCGAGTATTTGGAGCCGGAGCAGCTGATTCAGATCATCAACCAATATTTCACCCTGGCCGCCCGAGCGATCACCGAACAAGAAGGCATGATCGACAAATTCATGGGAGATGCCGTGATGGCTCTGTTCAACACGCCGCTCAATCCGCAGCCCGATCATGCCGATCGCGCGGCGCGCACGGCATTGATGATCCAGGCTAAAGTAGCTGAACTTCATCAAACGCTGCCCGAAGAGGAACGGCTGCACCTGGGTATCGGTATCCACACCGGTGAGGCGGTGGTGGGTAATATCGGCAGCCAATCCCGTAAGGATTACTCCGCCCTGGGCGACGTCGTTAATCTGGCCAAGCGGCTGCAAGAGATTGCCAAGCCGGGTCAGACGCTGCTGAGCCAGGCGGTGTATGAGCAAATACAGGACTGGGCAGATGTGGAAGAGCTGCCGCCGGTACAGGTAAAAGGGCGGCAGACCCTGGAGCAAATTTACCTGCTCCGCGGCGAACTGTATGAGTAGCCGCTTCGGGGCGAGCCACTAATCTCCGGACACAATCAACTTCCCTAGAATATAGCGGTCACCAATGATACTGCCCGCCGCATCATGCATGTGCAGGCGACGGCCGCTGCGCATCTCATACAATCCCACCTCAATCCAATAGTTGCCGGGGGCTAAGTCTGGTGGAATTTGCATCCGGTAGGGGTCGGTATATCGCTGGCCGGGCAGCCACTTCGGAATCCAGAGGTGCGTGGGTGCGGCGCCGCCCAATGGCGTGTAGTCGAGATTGTCTACCCAGGGATAGTTGCCGGCGTCAATTAAGTGTACAAAGACGGTGTAGCTGTCACCAGGTCGGGCTAAGGCCTGCCAGCCCAAGGTAACATTCACCGTATCGCCGGGACGGACGGTCAAGGCCCTGTCACCCCAGGGCGCAACGCGCCGCTGCCAGCCATGCCGCGCCGTAGCCCCCGCCAACCCTACCTGCTGCCGAAAATTGGCTAGCAGCAATTGGGTAGTCACGGGGTAAGCCTGTCCGGAAACCACCAGATCACCTAAGGGAAGATTGAGTTCATACTCGATATTGCTGCTCAGGTTTTTGAGGTTGACACGGACAGGGTAACGGCCGTTGGCCAGATCATGCGGCAGGGCAAAATTGAAGCGCTCTACAATCACCTCGCCCGGCTGCCACAGCGGGGTAATCAAGTGGCTGTCTGTGGTGAAAGCGAAGACGATATCGCCCACATAAACCACCGGCACATAATAGTCAGCTGTACCTTGCGATGCCCGAAAAGCTAAAACCAAAGGCACGTAATCGCCCGCCGTCACTTCTGTTAGCGACAGATTGTAGCCAACCAGCTCGAGGTCGCCACCAACGGCCGAGACCGGCATCAGCTCAGGGGGCAAACTGGCATCCCCCGGTTCAACGACCTGGTAAAAGGGGCCCCGCGCCCGTAACCGAAAACCAGCCCGAACGACTTCCGGCTGGTAGCTGTTGAAATAGACTGGACCGCCAGGTAGATAATCAAAGACAAGTGCCAGCCAGGTGCGATCCGCAGCCACAAATTCAGGGCGAACGTCAGCCGGATCAGGCCACCTGCCATTCACAGAACGTGTATACCAGAGTGGGGTCATGCGCTCCCAATCATTGAGGAGGACGGCCGCTTCGCCACGGCCGTCAAACCAGTCAAATACGGCTGCTACATAGACATCCCCTTCGTCATAGCCGCGCAGGGAAACGCGGGGCAAATTACGCCCCACCTGCAGCAGAGGCCCCAGGAGAAAGAGACCAACCAACAGCATCAGCAGCAGCCGGGTTCCCGCTGCGGCGGGCACACGCGTTGCCAGCAGGCGAATGAAACCCCACAGCCCCACCCCAGCCAGCAGCCCAACCAGCAGGAATGGACCGAGCAGATAAGCCATCACATCCTGCACGGTGTTAATCACAAAAAGGTAATTGCAGAGAAAGGCGCCCACATAGAGGATCAGCAGCGGCCGTTTGCTGGTCGCTGATGTCGCCCGGCTTAGATAGCCCACGCCTAACAAAGCCAGGAAAACAGTCGGCAAGCTGTATTGGAGACGAAGCAGGGAACTAAATACCTGGGCTCGCAGCCCCTGATCAATCAACCCAAACTGAAACAGGTTGACCCGCAGCCCTTCAGCCAGCACCACGCGCCGGAAACCTTCCCAACTGTTCATGTCAGGCGGACCAAAGACCGGCTGCATCGGACTGCGCACGGGAAAATAGAGCCAGACAGCCAGACCGAGCAGCGCCAACGCCACCATTTTGAGCAATGTGCGCCAGTCCCACAGAATAGAGGGCCGCAGCCAGACGATGAATAGGCCGTAAGCCGGAAAGCTAAAAACGGTAAGCGGATGGTGGGTCACACCCAGCCCGGCCAGGAAAGCAAAGGCAAGGAGATAGGGAGAGGAGGAGTCTCCCTTTCTCCTTACCTCCTTGTCTCCCTGTCTTTCCCTGGCTTCAGCTGCCCACCATTTAGTTAGCAAATAGACATTGGCGGCCAGAAATGTAGCCGTGATAATGTGGGGATTGGCATGAATGGCATGCTGCCAGAAGTTGACGGCCGAAGCCACCGTTAATGCGCCAAACAAGCTGGCGAGACGGCCGTATGGCTGCGCGGAATCGCTTGTGCTGCAGATAGTGGTAATCGCACCGAAGACAAACAAGGCAGACGCCGTGCCGGCTGCGGCCGACATCAAGTGCATGCGCCAGGGTATTTCGCCAAAAGGGATGAGTGTCTGGAACAGCTTACCTAAGAGGGTGATAAAAGCATAACCGGGCGGGTGAGCAATCCCCAACACGTGCGCCACCAGCGTATACTCAGATGGGTCGCCCAACACCAATCCCTGGGCCAGGGTGGCCAAGTAGAAAATGGGAATTAGCAAAAGCGCCAACAAGGGCCAATTCTCAACCGAGAACAGCCGCATGATCTTGTCTCTGGTCAATGTAATCCTCAAGGGAAGGTAGACGAATTAGAACTGCCTGTTATCCAAAATCCGGTCATAGATGGCTAATGTTTCCACAGCGGCTCGCTGCCAGCTAAACCGGCGCGCCTGCGCCAGACCCAATTCCCGTCGCTGCTGGTACTCGTCCGGGTTGGTCAGGAGGCGGCTGATAACAGCCGCCATCTCTTCCACATGGGTGGGATCAAAGTAAGCGGCCGCCTCACCACCAATCTCCGGGTGGCTGCTGCTGTTGCTGGCAGCAACCACCTGCCCACAAGCCATATGCTCCAGGATGGGTAAACCAAACCCTTCATACAGACTCGGCTGGACCGCCAGACTGGCGGCGCCGATTACCGCCGGTAAATCCTCATCCGGCACCCAACCTAACGGCCGGACCACGTCCTCTAGCTGTTCGGTAGCAATACGGGCAAAGAAATCATCATACAACCAACCCTTGGCCCCAGCCAGAATCAGCTTTAACCCGGGCAGTTCGCGCCGCACGATTTGCAGGGCATCTACCAGCCGGTCCAGATTCTTGCGGGGCTCAATGGTACTGAGATGAAGGAGAAACTTCTCCGGCAAACGGTATTTGCCGCGAACCATCTTGATTTTGGCTGGCGCAGCCGGCTTAAAATGGGGCGCGGCGGCCTCATGGACAACGTATATTTTAGCCGGATCCAGCCGGTAATGGGCAATGATATCCTGCCTGGTAGACTCCGAAACGGCTATGACGGCCGTTGCCCGGCGGCAAAAAAGTGGCATTGCCAGATTGAGGTAGTAATAATTCAGCTTCTTGTGAAACTGGGGAAACAGCTTGGGAATGAGGTCGTGAATGGTAATGACCGTTGGCGTCTGGCGCAGCGGCAGCAGCAGATGCTCTGTACTGTGGAAGAGCCGGGTCTCCGGCAGCAGTCGATCAAAGTGGATGCGACTCCAATGGGCCAACAGAACAGCCAACCGCCATGGTTTGTAGCCCAGCCGGACGCTGCGCCGGGGCAGATATCGCAACTCATCGGGGAGGCGGCCGTCGCTGCCCTGATTGTGAAATAGACTGATTTCACCTGGCCGGGCATCGGCTAAGGCGCGAGCCAAAGCGGCGGCATAGCGTCCCAGTCCGGCCCGATTGTGTACGGCCGCCGAAACATCAATGGTATACACAGGGGTAATTATACCCCGAGAAACCGGCCTTGCTAATTGGTACGCCTTCAGTCTCTCTGGAGACTTTTGAAGTTTTTGTCACAGAGGCGGTATCATTTCAAAATGTAGGGGCGAATCCGTGTGTTCGCCCAGAAGTGGGCAGACACACTGGTCTGCCTCTACCCCAGATTATTGAGAAGATACACAGGGGCTAACTTCAAAAGTCTAAACGGTGACCCTAATTGTTAACTGGCAGCTGGCGCAGTTCACGCCAGCGTTCGGCGGCGCCCGTACGGAAGAGAGCGGGATCAAAGTCAGCCAATGCTTCCCAACCCTCGACGCTGGCCAGTTCTCGTTCTTCGTCTGTCAAGGTGATCTCCAACACCCGGCCGTCGGTTTTCATCTCAATCGTGAGCTGCTCACTGCCATCGTCAATAATGTCCCGAATGCAGAGCCGGTCGCTGCCTTCAGGATAGCGAATAAAAGCGGCCGAACAGCGCTGGCAAAAGGGCAGGCTGGTATCACACAGATCGCGATCAATAACTACTTTCATGACAACCTCCAACTAGAGAATAAAGAAGCGAGAACAAACTGCCTCCTTCCCTATTTCCTCTGTCTTGTGTTTATGTAATCAGTATAGAGCCTTGGCAGCGGCCTTAACAGCGACATTAATCACCCTTTGGGGGTGATTAACGGCTACGGGTTTTGGGGTAAGTAGATGGTAAAGCGGCTGCCTTTGTCCCGTTCGCTTTCCAGAACAATGCGACCGCCATGCAGTTCAACCAACAATTTGACGATATAAAGACCCAACCCTTTGCCCTGCGTCTGCATCTCTTCATTAGAGTTTCCCTGATAATAGAGTTGAAAAGCGTGAGCCTGCTCTTCGGCCGTCATACCCAGACCATTGTCGCAAATGCGCAGCACGGCCGTGTCGCCTTCCCAGAAATTCTCAACCACAATTTGCCCGCCTCTTCTACTGAACTTAACGGCATTGCTGAGCAAATTATACAGCGCTTGCTGAATACGCTTGGCGTCAACGAGCAGACGCATTGGCTCGGCAGTTAGCTTCACTTCCAGGCTCAACTCCCGTCGCTCTACCAGGTAACGCGCCAGATCAACCACATGCAGAATGAGTTCATTAATATCGGTTTCCATCAGTCGCAAGGTGAGAATTCCTTGTTCAATCTGATCCAGATCCAGGAAATCTCGGATTAGCCAATCCATATGATTGGTCTGGAAATCAATCAGATGCAAGTAATGTAGCGCTTTGGGATATGCGTCAGCGGGAATGATGTGGGCAATGAGATCGCCAGAGTTGCGGATAACAGACAGCGGTCCGCGCAGATCGTGCGCGGCCATGGAAAGAAACAGCGTTTTTTGTCGATTGAGGCGCTGCAACTGCGCGTTAGCCCGCAGCAGTTCTGCTCTAGCTAACGCCAATTCGTTACGATTCTGGGTCAAACGCTGTTCTACTTCGGCCGGGTGGGTCACATCTTCCAAAACAACCAACAAACCCAGGCCCAATTCTGAAGAATCCAGCTTTGTTACAGAAAGATCCAGATAAGTGGTGCGGCCGTCGTGGTCCTTGCGGTTTATGCGCTCAAAGGCCAAATAAGGCAGGCTGCCCTCCAAAATCTCTTGCAGGCTCTCTTCAGCGCCTACCAATTCCCACAAAATGTTGGTCAGCGGTTGCCCGATGCAGGAATCCTCTTGGGCAGGCGCAAGTGCGGCGGAAAAGTTAGGCGAAGCGCGCCGAATCAACAGGTCTGACGTCACCAAGGCGTAGGCGATGCGATGGATTAGCCCAAACAGTTTGCCGGCGTGTGCGGCGAGAATTAACGAATCCATATCTAAAGGGGCTACGGTCATTAACGTGCCTCCATTTTCTCAGCCAGTCGTAGAAATGCTTGGGCTACATTTTGGCCGGTTTTGGCGCTGGTCAGTAGAAATTCGGCTTGTAAGCTGGCGCTCACGGCCGTTAACGTGTCGTCAGTTACCATTCGTTCAGCCGTTAAATCCAGCTTGTTGCCGATAAACACCAGCGCCGCTTCGGGATTGACCACGCGCAGGTGATGGGCGTATCGCTTGAGCGTTTCCACCGTTTCCGGCCGGGTCAAATCACACACAATCAGCGCGCCGGCCGTGCCCACAAGGTAACCCGTTTCGCGCTGCGACAGTTCATTGCCGCCCACCAAATCCCAGATCAGCAAATTCAAGGAATGATCCTCTCGTTCAATCACGCGGCGGGAGACTTTTACGCCAATGGTGCTTAGATATTTGTCGTCAAAACGCCCCTCAACAAAACGGCGCGTCAGGCTGGTTTTACCCACGGCGAAATCGCCTAGTAGGCATATTTTCTTCTGCACTATTTTCATAGATGTTACTTCTCCACAACAACGCTTTACGGTCGAAGCGTGGGCGTTGGCGTTGCCGTAACAGGCAAAACATCGGAACGCAGCGTCAGCCAGCGCAAAGGCACCCAACCGCGTTGCACGCCGCTGAGCCAGGGCGTATTTGCTACCCATTGTATCTCAGCCCACGGGCCCGACACAGAGAGTAAGATCAAGGGCGTATTGGGCTCAATTGGGATGATGAGCGGGGCGTCCAAGTCAGGCCCGGCCCGCACCCATACGCTGCCGGCCGTTTCTGCCGCCGGCGGCGTGAAGGTGGCGGTGGGCGTTCCGGTGGCGGTCGGCGAAGGCGTATTGGTAGGCGTGTGGGTTGGCGTGGGCGTATTGGTCGGGGTCGGCGTATTAGTAGGGGTGGCGGTGGCCGTTGGCGATGGCGTAAGCGTGGGTGTATAGGTTGGCGTGGGTGTATGGGTTGGCGTGGGCGTAAAAGTGGGCGTAGGGGTTGGTGTGGCGGTGGCGGTGGGCGTGTTGGTAGGGGTAGGCGTATTCGTTGGGGTAGGGCTGGGAAAAGCGACAGGATAGAGGGCGATGGTAAACTGCAGATAGAAGCATGCCACGCTGATCAGAACAAGGCTCACCAATCCGCCGCCAAAGAGTATGGCTTTTTCGGCGGCGGAAAAACTACGCGACGAGGGTGGCTCGCCGCTTAAGCCGCTGATAAATTGGCTTAGCCGGGGCTGTAAATCGGGCAGTGCAGCCGGATCACCAGTATAAGCGCGCAAAGTGGCTTCATGCTGAAGGTGAAGGTCATCAACCAGACGCTGCAAATGGGCGCGAAAGCCAGCTGGCTCCACCCCTTTCAACACAACAGCGACATAAGCGGAACGGCCGTTATGAATCAAGATGCGCAAGTTGCCGTACTGCACCTCATCCAGGTAGCCAGGCTCCTTGCCCGCCCGGTCAAAGGAGTCGCGCACAAAATCACGCACAGCCGTTAACATACCGCTGATCAGGTCGGAGTCGGCCGTTTTCTGGCCACCGCCTTCATACCGGGCCAACAGTAAGCCCGACCCATGCTGAATAACAAACAGCTCTTGAATCTCGTAAGCCAATGAATCGCGCAGGGCCAGCTCCGCCGCCGACACCCCCCGTATGCGAGCCGTCACCGCCCGCCAGACGCCGCCGGGCCCAAAAGTGGAGCGCAGCCGCGCGTCAACATTGCGCTGCAAATCACGGAAGAAAACGGCTACAGCCCGCTGAACCGTCTCACCAATAACGGGCGTGAGCGCCTCCACCATATCATCGCGGGAATCCCGAATCTGTACGCGAATCGCCTCGCCCATTACCGGGCCAAGAGCCTCAGCCATTTCATCTGGGTTTTCCCGAATGCGGCGGCTAACAAGACGGCCAAACACCGGAGTCAAGCGAGCCATCAATCCTTCGGAATCAGTTTGGGCTCGCTGACGGAGGCTTTGCGTCTCTAGCTCTAGCTGCCTGACGCGATCTTC
>Ga0114946_10001252_pt1 | contig 17456 bp, 16 predicted proteins | sample WalLakDeSediment_FD_88676 | JGI IMG/M metagenome (GOLD analysis project Ga0114946, IMG submission 88676) | Lake sediment microbial communities from Walker lake, Nevada to study Microbial Dark Matter (Phase II) - Walker Lake 11/02/13 Deep Sediment | ecosystem: Environmental > Aquatic >... | reverse complement strand
TTACCGTTGAAAGTTTTGGCAAGCTGATTAAGTTGATCTCTGCTGATGAATCCCATTCGAAATGCGATCTCTTCAGGGCAGGAGATCATCATACCCTGACGATCTTCAACTGCCTGGACGAAATTCGATGCCTGTAAAAGGGAGTGGTGCATACCTGCATCGAGCCAGGCAACACCGCGACCGAGTTCTTTCACGCGCAATATGCCTTGTGCCATGTAGACCTTGTTGAGGTCTGTGATTTCAATCTCACCCCTGGCTGAAGGCTGGAGGTTTTTGGCGTACTCAACAACACGGTTGTCATAAAAATACATGCCCGGCACAGCATAATGAGAACGTGGTTTGTGGGGTTTTTCTTCCAGGCTGAGGGCATTGCCGTCGGAGTCAAACTCAACCACGCCATAACGTTCGGGGTCATTAACCGGGTAGGCAAAGATCGTTGCACCTTCATCGAGTGCAGCCGCGTCCTGCAAAGTTTTGGGTAAGCCGTGGCCATAAAAAATATTATCCCCGAGAATCAGAGCAGCAGAATCCTCGCCGATAAATTTTTCCCCAACAACAAACGCATCAGCCAAGCCGCGGGGCTCGGTTTGGATCTCGTATTGAAAATTTAGCCCCCATTTTGATCCATCACCTAATAACCGTTGATATTGAGCCTGGTCTTCAGGTGTGGTGATAATTAGGATTTCTCGGATCAATGCCAACATCAACATAGAGAGGGGGTAATAGATCATCGGTTTATCATAAACCGGTAACAACTGTTTGCTAACGCCAATGGTCAATGGAAATAGACGGGTCCCACGACCGCCTGCCAAAATGATTCCTTTCATTCGTTGTCTCTCCCTTGATAATTAATTTCTACCCAGTTTTTATAGTCTTTTTCTTTGATAATGGCATTTAGCCAATCAATGTGATCAATATACCATGCAACAGTTCGATTTAAACCTTCTTGAAGATCAACACTCGGATACCAACCTAATTCATGGTTGATCTTATCAATGTTCATGGCATAACGCCGGTCATGCCCCGGGCGGTCTGTAACGTACTTAATTAATTGCTCGTGTGGTTGAGCAGCATTTAATCCTTCTTTTTCATCCAGGAGTGCGCAGATTGTTTTGACAATTTCTATGTTAGGCGGTTGGTTGCCACCACCAATATTATAGCTTTCACCGACTTGACCCTTATTCAAAACCGTCCAAATGGCATCACAATGGTCTTCTACATAAAGCCAATCTCGAATTTGCATGCCGTCACCATAGATGGGCAAGGGTTTGCCTGTGAGGGCATTGAGTATCATGAGGGGGATTAATTTTTCTGGAAATTGATAAGGACCATAGTTATTAGAACAATTTGAGATTGAAATTGGCAATCCGAATGAGTGGGCATAAGATCGAACCAGGTGGTCACTACTGGCTTTAGAGGCAGCATAGGGAGAATTGGGAGCATAGGGCGTTGTCTCCTCAAACGCTGGATCGGCGGGCGCTAAAGTACCATAAACTTCGTCTGTAGAGATGTGGTGGAATCGGACCTGATCTTGTCCCAGTTTTTTCTCATCGAGCCAAACTTTTCGGGCGGCTTCAAGAATAGAAAATGTGCCAACTATATTCGTCTGAATAAAGGCACCAGGACCTTTGAGGGATCGATCCACATGGGATTCTGCTGCAAAATGGACGATGGTATCAATCTTGTGCTCTCTGAGGATTTTCTCTATTAGTGATTGGTCACAAATATCGCCCTTCACAAAGATGTGGCTCTCAGGGTTTGGTAAGGATTTAAGATTCTCCAGGCTGCCCGCATAAGTTAGCAGGTCCAAGTTGACAATCTTAACCTGGGGTGTTTTATTTTGGATGTAGTGGATAAAGTTTGACCCGATGAAGCCTGCGCCACCGGTCACTAAAATGGATTTGTTCATTCAAATACCTCCGCCTCTTTGAAGATAGCACCTGCGGCATCTTTTTTGGAGATGATTGGTTGTTCTCCAACAGGGATTGGCCATTCAATAGCTAAATCTGGATCATCCCAACGTATGGTCCGTTCACCGGTAGGGTCGTAATAATCAGTCGCTTTGTAAACCACGTCAGCTCGGTCTGAAAGGACCAAAAAGCCATGGGCAAATTTTGGCGGGATCCAGAGTTGATCTTTATTCGTATCGGAAAGATATACGCCAACCCACTTACCAAAGAAAGGAGAACTTGTCCTGAGATCAACAGCAACATCAAAAATTTCCCCAGAAACAACTCTGACCAATTTCCCTTGCGTATGAGTGGTTTGGTAGTGTAACCCGCGTAGAGTCCATTTTGCTGAGGAAGAATGGTTGTCTTGGACAAATTCGTTGGTGATTCCAGCTTGGGTAAATCGCTCTTTTTGATAAGTCTCCATAAAAAAGCCGCGTAAATCGGTGAAAACTTTTGGTCGAATTATTATAAGATCAGGAATTTCAGTTTGTAAAAATTCACTCATATTGAAAAAACCATTCACAATGCAATTATATCAGACCCAATGACGAATTTTTCAATGTTGGTATGATTGATGAAGGGTGAGTTGATTATTTTCCAACAAGTATGGACCATACATCATTACTGAATAGAAAGTGCCTGTTTATATGCATCACACACTTCATCTGCAACACCCATCACTTGAATTTCGCCATGATCCAACCAAAGAGCTCGTTGGCAAAGTTCGCGAACCTGTTCAATTGAGTGGGAAACCATCAATACAGTCGCGCCACTATCGCGAAAATCCGCCATGCGTTCAAAACACTTCTCCTGGAAAGCAGCATCACCTACTGAGAGAACCTCATCTAAAATAAGGATATCCGGCTGCCATGCGGAGGCAACTGCAAACCCTAAACGGGCTTGCATACCAGAGGAATAGGTTCTTAATGGCGCATCAATAAAACTTCCAATTTCGGCAAAAGTGATAATTTCTTCTAATTTTCCGTCTATTTCGGTACGAGAATGTCCTAAAAGCGTCGCGTTAAGATAGATATTTTCACGTCCAGTGAGTTCTGGATGGAAGCCTGCACCCAATTGCAAAAGGGGGCTGATGTATCCTTTAATCCATACACGACCTTCAATGGGAATGAGTACCTTTGATATTACCTTTAGCAAAGTTGATTTTCCAGCACCATTTCGGCCTAGGATTCCAAAAATCTCTCCTTGGTTTACTTCAAGATTTATTTGCCTTAGCGCCCAGAATGCTTTATGTTTGATGCGCCCCTGAACGAGCCTGATCATATATTCTTTAAACGTATGGATTGCTTCACTCGGTAAACGGTAGGCTAGTGAAACATCGTCCAGAAAAATGGCTGTATTTGATTTGGGGTCTGTCAAGCTTTGATTAGACATGATACGCAAAAGTGTCCGCTTTTTTACAAAAGAATATCCAACCAATAATGAGAACACCAAATGAAACGAATGCGGTTGCTCCCCAGGTTTGCCAGTGGGGAACAAATCCATCAAGTATAAGAATGCGGAATAGATTGATGATGTAATAAAATGGATTTATGTATAGCAGGATTCCATTAAGGATTTTCCGATAGAATTCTAAAGGCATAATAATCGGCGAAAGGTACATCCACGCCATTAAAAGGACGGGATACAAATCAGCTACATCCGGAAAGAACACAGCCAGAGTTGACAGCAATAAGGCCACTCCTAGAGAAAATGCAAATAAAAATAACATGAAAACAGGGAGCAATAATGCGGAAGGCCGTAATGGGACTCTTGTAACAATGAAAATGATACCAAGCGGAACAAGGGATAACACAAAGTTGACCATGCTTGCTAGAATTGTTGACAAAATAAAGGAGGTTCGAGGTAAGTATATTTGTTGAAAAAGCTGGCTTCCCCAAACCATTGAACTCATGGCCATGCTGGTGGATTGTGAGAACATGGTCCAACAAATGATACCGGTTAACACATAGGCAGCATAGTTTTCGGTTGAGTCGAATACTTGCGAGAAGACAACGACCATGATCAGCATGGTACCCAATGGATTTAGCATGGTCCAAGCAATGCCCAGAATGGAGCGTTTGTAACGGGCGACTATGTCTCTGCGGACCAATTGATATATCAGGTCTCGATAGCGAAAAAGCGCATGGAGTTCTTCGATTGCAGGATGTTTTCTTTTAGCGCTGTCGTATATCATAATATAGTGATTTAGTATAAATTTCTTGGAATCTATTGGAATTAGGTTACCTTAAAAGGTGAATTGTGTCAACGTAGAGCATTTCGTGTCCAGGGCAATCGCAAAGTTGGAGAAATGTCTGTAATATCGTTGTTCGTGCGTCAACAGACCCCATCACCTAACCTCTCCCCCGGGGTAGAGGGACGGACCCCCTTCTCCCTCGCAGTGAGAAGGGCTGGGGATGAGGGTGTTTTTAGTGTGAAGATCGTTGATCCTGAGCTAAAGTTTGACTTTGCGATTGCCCTGATTTCGTGTCAATATTTCCGGAAACTTTTTATATCCAAATATTTTAATATTATTGTGCGAGTGTGAAATTTGTCTAATAGTTTAAAATCAGTCTATAATTACCGAATGGATTATTCACTAAATTGCTCAATAGTTGACAGGAGAAATCGAAATGGACTTTAATATCATCAAGCCACTTCTTGTTGAGGATGCAAAGGGGAAAATAGTACTGCTTGTAATGGATGGTCTCGGTGGTCTGCCGATGGAACCGGGCGGAAAAACAGAATTAGAGACTGCCCACACACCAAATATGGATGCATTGGCAGAGAAAAGTATGCTGGGTCTGCATGAGGGCATCCGTCCCGGCATTACACCGGGCAGCGGACCCGCACATTTGTCGTTATTTGGTTATGATCCATTGAAGTATGTTGTCGGTCGGGGTGCCTTATCTGCCCTGGGCATAGATTTCGATTTACAGGAAAATGATATTGCTGCACGCGGAAATTTTTGTACTGTGGACGAAGAAGGCCGTGTGACAGACCGTCGTGCTGGCCGCATTCCAACCGAAGTGTCAGAAGGTTTGTGCCGACTCCTGCGAGAAAATGTCAGGATTCCGGGTTATGAAGTTTTCCTTGAACCAGTCAAAGAATATCGTTTCTTGCTGGTTATCCGCGGAGAAGGCCTCAAAGCAAACATCCAGGAGACAGATCCGCAAGGGGTGGGTAAAAAACCTCTGAAAGCCTGTGCCTTGGATTCTGATTCGGAAAAGGCTGCAGAAATTGTGCAGGAATTTGTCAGACAAGCTGAGAAAGTTTTGGCAAACGAATCTCCGGCGAACATGTTCTTATTGCGAGGATTTGCCCAATTGCCTGATTGGCCAAAATTCCCCGATGGATTGGGCTTGAAGGCGATTGCAATCGCTATGTACCCGATGTATCGTGGTGTGGCCAAATTGGTTGGCATGGACAGCCCGCCTGCTGCCCAATCTTATGAAGAAGAAATCGATATGTTGGAAGAAAACTGGGATGCTTATGATTTCTTTTTTGTCCACATTAAAAAGACAGATAGTTATGGGGAAGACGGTGACTTCGAGAAAAAAGTGCACGAGATTGAAAAGGTCGATGCCTTGATCCCGCGTATCATGGCTTTGGACCCCTCTGTGCTGATTATTACTGGAGACCACAGCACGCCGTGCTTGTTAAAAACACACAGCTGGCATCCGGTCCCGGTTTTGTTGTATTCAAAGGTGTGTCGTCCTGATGGAATCGCCAGTTTTGGAGAGGGAGCGTGCCGGCAGGGTGGCTTGGGGGTGCGGTTCCCTGCTTTCGCACTCATGTCTTTGGCTTTAGCTAACGCTGGTCGGTTGGAGAAATTTGGCGCGTAAACAAAATAACGCGTCATAAGTAAATAAAAGAACCAGCATCAATATTGCTGGTTCTTTTATATTTTGAAGCTGCGGGATTTGTGGTTGTGTGGATATTCTTACGGATCAGGTTTTGTAGAGCCCAGGTCGTCGATCCACAAATAAGTCGTTCCTTGGGGAGATGTGTTTATCCACAGCCATTTCTGGATCGATGGTCATAATTTGAACCGTTTCTTTATCCTTAGGTCCCCGGTAAAGGACACGGCCAGCGGGGTCCGTCATTTGGGACTCGCCAGTAAATTTCAGCTTGTTTTGTTTGAGGTGCTCCTCCCCGATGCGGTTAGCAGTAATTGTGAAGACTTTATTTTCAATCGACCGTGTGATCATTGCATTTTGGCAATAGGGCATCACAAGATTTGCGGGGTGCGCAATGATTTGAGCGCCAGCAAGGGCTAAAGACCGTGTCGATTCTGGAAAAATCCAATCGAAACAGATCATCATACCCAGCTTTACTCCCTGCGCATCAAAAACCTTGAATCCACTGTCACCGGGTTGAAACAAGGACTTTTCATCGGCGTAGAGATGGATTTTCCGATAGTTTTCAATGACGCCAGCAGAGGATAACGCAGCAGATGAATTATATAACATACCGTCTTCCACTTCTGCATAACCAGAAACAAAAATTCCTTTGGTAGCAATAGCCAATTCTATCAGGCCGCTTAAAAATACCCCGCTGCCATCTTTGGCCTCTGCATATGGTAACATTTTTACCAAACTTTCGTATAGATAACCAGTGTTGGATAATTCGGGCAGTACAATCAGGTCTGCCGTGAGTCCCTTCAGCAGTCTCTGAATCTTATCGAGGTTAGCTTGCACATCTTTTCGTTTAGGTTTGAATTGAACTAAAGCAATTTGGTAAGCCATTTTTCCTTTGACCTGATTACTGTTGAATTATGGATTTGATTCGATTATGATTAATATATGCAAGCCAAGTAAACGGAGGTCGGCATGCTGTACGATGCTTTATTATACGATGAACTTGAGGACAACCTGGTACAGTGTAAGCTGTGTGCGCACCGTTGTAAGATCAGTGAAGGTGGTCGAGGTACCTGCCGAGTGCGTGAAAACCAAGGGGGTAAGTTATACACACGCGTTTACGGAAACCTGATTTCAATGAATGTTGATCCGATCGAAAAGAAACCACTTTACCACTTTTATCCAGGATCCAGGTCATTCTCGATTGCCACACCTGGGTGTAATTTTCGTTGTGAGTGGTGTCAGAATTGGCAGATTTCACAAATGCCCAAGTTAATGAATTTGCCCCATGGCAAACGGTTTATGCCTGAAGAGGTTGTTCGAGAAGCTATTAAAACAGGGTGCCGCTCAATAGCGTATACCTATACAGAACCAACAATCTTCTTTGAATACAGCCTCGATACCGCAAAACTTGCCCAGGCCAAAGGATTCAAGAATGTTTATGTCACCAATGGATTTATGACACCCGAAATGCTGGAGGTAATTCATCCTTATCTAGATGCAGCGAATGTTGATATTAAGGCATTCCGTGACGAACCCTATCGCAAGTTGATGGGGGGACACCTTGATCCGGTATTGGATAGCTGCAAGTTGATGAAATCTTTGGGTATTTGGCTGGAAATTACGACCTTGATTGTGCCAGGTATGAACGACGACTCCGAAGAGCTTAAGGCACTTGCCAATTTTATTTTTGAGGAATTGGGGCCTGAGACGCCGTGGCATCTCAGCAGGTTCTACCCGCAATATAAAATGGTTAATAAATCTCCAACTGATGAATCACTGCTTATAGATACGAAAAGGATGGGCGAAAAAGCAGGTTTAAAATATATCTATATCGGAAATGTGGCTGGAAAGGATAACACAAAATGTAAAGCATGTCGTCATCCATTAATTACTCGAGGAGGATATTCTGTTCGGTTGACCGGGCTGGACCAACAAGGACGTTGTGAAAAATGTGGCACCTTATTTGATGGGGTTGGGGTGGGCAGTATGCATTGAGTAGATTGGGCACAACCAATTTTGTGTTTAACCTCAAGCAAATCATTACATCATTCTCGTAATTCGGCAGGTTATTGACATCTTAATTCCTTATACAAAACAACACGCATAGTTGATTTCCTTATACAATTTACTTATTGATTGGCTTCATTTAGAAAAATAGTTGTAAATAACAAGATATTTTTAAATTGTTTATAATTTATTAACAAAAGAATGTTATGGTATTTGAGAAAATCTGATATAATATGGTCATAAACATACATTGTAGATCATTGCAGTCATTCTGCAAATTGGTTATGGCCCATTGACGAAAAGGAAATTTGGTCAATGGATTTTTTATCGCGTGAATGCCTTCTAGAACATAGATCGATAAAAAGGTTTTAGAGATTGAAGGCAGTTAGGAGTTAAGTGAACAAATGACAAATTTAAACTATTCAGAAGATCAAGCTGCTGAGGGACAACTCTCGCTGTTTATTGACGATCAAGATGAAGAACACGAAGATGCTGATATGGCTTACGAAGAGCATATTTCAGACCACACTGGAATCACTTCAGATGATTCTGTGAGCCTCTATCTCAACGAAATGAGCAGGGTGCCCTTGCTGACCCGTGAAGAGGAAATTACCCTGGCGAAGAAAATGGAAATTGGTCGAGAGGCTCGTCGGACAATGATCGAAGCCGAGGGTGAGATTGATAATATTGAAGAAATTCAGCGGATGGTCCGTGAGGGTAAGGAAGCACGAGAATACTTAATTAAAGCAAACATCCGCTTGGTGGTCAGCATCGCCAAAAAGTATCGTCGATATGGCTCTTCATTCCTGGATCTCATTCAAGCAGGAAATGTAGGACTGATTCGTGCTGTGGATAAATTTGATTACAAGCGAGGGAACCGCTTCAGCACATACGCGACATGGTGGATTCGCCGGTCGGTTTTACGGTTTCTCAATCAAAAAGAGCGCACAATTCGGTTGCCCAACTATCTGAGCAACAGGCTTAGAAAAGTTCGCCATGTAACCCGCGATCTTTCACAACAATTGGGACGTCAGCCAACACTAGAAGAGATCTCGGAACATGTGGAGCAAAATGTTGAAGAACTGCGCCAGTTGATCCACTATGCGAGGCTTCCAATTTCACTTGATGAGCCCGTGGGTGATGATGGGGAAAGCGAATTAATTCACTTTATTGAGAATGAAAATGCTGTTGTACCGTTCAATACGGTTCAACAACATTTATTGGAAGAAGATATTCTCAATGCATTAGGTGAGCTTTCTGAGCGGGAGGCCAGCATCATCAAGCTTCGCTTTGGTTTAGAAGGCAATCGAAGCCATACGCTCAAAGAGTTGGGTGAGATTTTCGGGGTTACCCGAGAACGGATTCGCCAAATTCAACAAAAAGCTTTGCGGAAACTCCGCAGTCCACAAAATCAAAGCAGGTTGCGAAATTACTTGTAAACCTAAACCTACAATAATTCATGGGAAAGGCTATAACGAATAGCCTTTTCTTCTTATTAACCTGACAGGTAAAATTAATCACGAAGAGATTTAGAAATATTAACGTAACCATCATCAAGGAAGCTTTTATGTCAGGTATCCCCTTGCAAACTGGGATCATATACGGACCGATCCTCTCAAGGCGATTAGGAAGATCTTTAGGGATCAACTTGTTGCCTACAAGTTGCAAAGTATGTTCACTTGACTGTATCTACTGCCAGTATGGTCCAGCAAAACCCGTTCTTCCCGATCGTATTGATAAGCTTTTCCCCACCACTGATGAAGTTCTATGGCAAGTTGAAAGGGCTTTGAAGAAACCGCGTAGCATTAACTATTTGACCTTTTCCGGAAATGGCGAACCAACATTACATCCTGATTTTGTGCACATCGTTCGAGGCGTGCAATCCCTCAGAAATAAGTTTAGGCCAGAAGTACAGTTGGCAATTCTTACGAATTCAACAGGTGATACTCAACCTGACGTATTAACAGCCCTTAAAATGATGGATGCGCCGATGATGAAGCTTGATGCTGGGGATGAGCAAACCTTTAATGCCATTAATCGACCGGCTCAACCAGAAGAATTTTGGAATTTCGTGGATGGTTTGAAAAAGATTCCCAACCTGATGATCCAGAGTATGTTGGTTGATGGGGAGATTTCCAACATAAAGGGACCTTTTTTTACTGCATGGGTGGAATTGCTGGTTGATTTAGAACCACATCAGATTCATCTTTATTCCATTGAACGACCTCCTGCTGATGAACGTGTGGTTCCTGTTGCTCCTAAGAAATTGGAAAAAATAGCATCAGATCTCAAAAATAATTATAATCTAAAAGTAAACGCATTTTGGTAGGGAATTTCTCATTTATTATTTAATAAAATTGCGGGGATGCCAATCGGCGGGTATAATCCTTCTGACTAGTCGGTGGATGATAACCACAAACCAAAGCAACCATCCTCTTCAACCTGTGATTAGTCATGAAACATTGTCAGTGGCTTATTCTCGTATTGAAAGTCAATCCTGACCGAAAGCTGTTGATGTGTATTTAGCCACAAAAACATAAAAAAAGGAGGTGAAAAGGATTTGGTAAAAGTTAAGAAACGTGATCATGAATCATTTAATCAACTGATACGCCGATTTAGGAAGAAAGTGACCCGCTCGAAGGTGCTTTCTGAACATCGCAAGCGACGTTTTTTCACCTCAAAAAGTGAGGAACGCCGAATAGCAAAAAAGAAAGCTATCCGGAAAACGCGACAACGCAATCAGGATTTACGATAATCATTAATCGGTCAGGATTGAAAATAGTCTTCAACCTTCCATCTTTATTTTTATCAATCAAGCCATTTCCGGATGTGCTTGATTTGCTAATTCGTGAGCAATCTGATGAATTATATTCTCTCTGATTTATTCGGGAAATTTATTCTTGATGTTAAACATGCTTAGGACTTTGGCATATTATTTCCCAGATCCATTTATTCTCTGATAGAATAACCTCAATAGCCAGGCAAGACGCGAATCCTGAACATCCTTTGATATAGGAATCGTGAACGCTTATCTTGGATTTTGATGAATTTGAATAGATCGTCGAAAGGAAAAAATGAAACGGATTATCATCGATTGTGACCCGGGTATTGATGACGCTCAAGCGATCATGATGGCTTACAACCACCCCAATGTTAAAATTGAAGCGATTACAACCGTATCAGGAAATGTCGGTGTTGAGTTGACCACAGCAAATGCCTTGAAGACCCTGGATATCTTAGGCGCAGAACCCATTCCTGTGTATCCTGGCGCGAAAACGGGATTAGTGGAAACAGGCGCTAACGCTAGTTTTGTGCATGGTGAAGATGGGTTAGGTGATGTCGGTATCCCGGAATCGAGACGAAAATGCCAAGATGAACCGGCTGCCCTAGCTCTGATTCGCTTGGCAAAAGAAAACCCTGGGGAATTGGATTTACTCGCAATTGGCCCGTTAACCAATCTCGCCTTAGCTTTGCGATTAGACCCGGAACTACCCTCGCGCTATAAACGCTTGGTGATTATGGGTGGCGCTTACTTGGGACAAGGGAACACTGAAAATCCACCAGCAGAGTTTAACATTTTTTCTGATCCAGATGCGGCAAAGGTCGTGTTTGACAATTGGCCTAAATTCAGCATGGTTTCTTGGGAAGCAACCATTGACCACGGCTTTACCTTCGATGAGCTGCAATTATTGTTTGATTTGGGTACACCTAACAGCCTGTTTCTTGAAAAAGTGACCCAAAAAACACTCAATTTTTTAAAGACTGTGATTAAGGGCAGCATGAGCTTTGCCGCAGATCCCCTGGCGATGGCAGTTTTGATGGAACCTGAGATTGTTGTGGATTCTCAGGAGAAATTCGTTCAAATTGAACGTCATGGCAGCCTGAGCCGCGGGATGACTGTTGTGGACTGGTATGATATGCACAAACATCCTCCTAATGTTGAGATTATCCGCAAAGTCAACATGGATCGATTTTATCAACTGTTCAAATTGGCTTTCGAGTGATCTCAAACATAGAATTTTTTTATCCAAAGAACAAAAACAGCACACTACAAGAGAATAGACACTGTTTGGCGGAGCTATCAATCAATCTTGGTGTAAAGAAAGGACCAGACAATGGAATTCCATATAAAAAGTGAACCTGATCAAATTTCACGGTATGTATTTTGTCCCGGTGATCAACGCCGTGCAAAACGAATTGCTGAAGAATTTGATGATGTCGATTTGGTGAGTTCAGACCGCGGCATTATGGTCTATACTGGCTTTCATAAGGGTGTTCAGATGACCTCTTGCGGTACGGGTATGGGCGGACCTGTCGTCGCAATTTGTCTTGAAGAGTTAGCAAACCTTGGTGCGGACACCTTTATCCGTGTAGGTTCGTGTGGTGTGTTCCAAGAAAATCAGGGACCCGGTGATATCATCATTGCCAGCGGTACGATCCGGGCCGGCGGCACATCTTTAAGCTATCTTCCATTAGCATTTCCTGCTGTGCCAACTTTTTCGATATTAAACGCGATTGTTGAGACAGCTAATGTATTGGATATTCCTTTTGAAGTTGGGGTTGGTATTGCCACTGATGCGTTTTATGGTCCACAGGACTTAATGACTCGTGATTTATTGATTAAGTCGGGGGTTATATCGATTGAAATGGAAAGTGACACGTTATTTATTGTCGGGCAGTATCGTGGCTTACGCACTGGTGCACTCTATACCTCGGATGGGACCAATCACGAGATCAAGCCTGAATGGGGCATGGACCGTTACTACCAGGGCGAAGAGGATATGATCAAGCTTGCACTTGAGACGATGGTCGCCATTGCTAGGAGGGACAAAAAATAAAAAAATTGTAACTACTCAGCATGCGTGAGTATAGGGGGGTGTGGTATGGCGGCGAAGCCGCCATACCACACCCCCACCCTTCAGCAGCAGGGCTGCCTGAGTGGTTACTAATTTTCGATCGATTGATCTTTTTATAATGGGCTGACGACCTTACAGTATGTTGGTAGATGTTTGGGCTGGTTCTTAATCGGTGTCATAAATCAATGAATTTAGCGAGACAGGAAATTTATTAAGGAATATTTACAATGCAACGGGTTTTGTTTGTTATTAATGGAGGTGAGCACCCCACCTACGCTTGCAGAAAAGAATTAATCCAAACCTTAATGCAAGTCAAACACATTTCATTTAATCATATTAAGTCACTTGACTTGTTGCCAAACGACCTCCAGAAATATGCTGCATTGGTGCTTTACTTCCATGAGCAACTGCTTTCTGAGAGGGCGCTGAATCTGTTTGACCAATTTGTATCAAAAGGGGGTGGTGTCCTGGCCGTACATAGTGCCACCGCTTCTTTTATGGATAGCTCCCAATATTTTGAGATTCTAGGTGGACGGTTTATGCGTCATGGTCCAATTACAGAATTTCAAGTAACACCAGTAGGAGATGAATCGGATATCTTTTTTGAGATTCCGCCGTTTTTCGTGGAAGATGAGCTTTATGTCCATGATTTACAACCGGATATAAGACCACAATTCACTGCTTCAGATGGAATTAAAGAAGTTCCTGTGGTTTGGACCCATCGCTATGGAATCGGGCGGGTGTGTTATGCTGTACCAGGCCATCGGATTGAGACCATGCGGCATCCAGATTATCAGAACCTTCTTAGGCAAGGATTAAGCTGGGTAATTGGCGCTTGAAATAAATAAACCTCTTGTCCAGTTTAAATGAACCTCACCAGATTCCAATTATCTGGTTATGCACTTAGAAATTTGAATTTAACCGAAATTAATTGAGTTTCTAATCTTCAAATATGTATTGTTTTGAAGAATGTTAATAAGCTTTCCTTTAGTTACTCGTTCTTCAGCACTGGCATACCAGAAGCCAGTTCCACAACTTGTTTACCAGCCGGCACCTCATCGACAGCAATTTCCGGTCTCAGGTCGCCCGCAAAGAAATACAGGTCGCGTGTTTTCCCGGATGATGAGGTAATCTCTTTGCGGTGTAAAAAATAGGTCTTCCCTTTTGAATTTGTGAATGTGAATGCCATGGTGTTTTCCCTTCAATCGGATGAATCTTCTGAATTAAGTTTAGCAGAAATTTGGAAATTATTCAATACTAAAATTGTTTTAATTAATAGCGTGATAACGAAAAAAGGATGGGCAAGGCGGCCGATTTTATGCGTTGCGTGATATCTGATGATTAGGGGTTTTTGAGTAATTAGATATTGACATGATGTAAAGTTTCCACTTTTTTTAAAGCAAAATACCGGTGGGAATAAATGCCAACCAGTATTTTACGTGTTGTATCCAAAAAGATTGTTCTGATGAGCTTAGGTGTTTATGATTATCTCAATAGTGAATGACCCTCGGTAAAGTCTTGGCTTGCTCTACCCAGCGTTCCACCATTGAGAGGGAGGGTGGGCGTCTGACCAGCCGTTTCTCCTGATTGGTTTCCAGCATCTTTTGATGCAGGTTCACTGGATTCCTCTGCGCCAACTCAACAACAGTATCAACACCAGCTGCTTCAAGCAGCTCTGAATACTGCCGTTCAACGCCTTTGATTCGCTTCAGGTCTGCATGGTTAAGCCAGGTTAAAATGCGTTTTGGGCTGAGACCGGATTTATCAGCAATTTGCTGGCGTCCACGGGGCGTGCTGCCTTTCTCAAGCAGGACAGCAATACTTGTTATGCCCGCTTCCCTTAATTTAGCACCGTATACTTCCCCAACTCCTTCGACATTCTCTAGTTTTGGCATGTGGCTCCTTTCAAACAGGTTTGGTTGATGAGTTAACAAAGATCAAAGGTACAGCTAATAAAGCTATATCTTTTCCAGAATTAATTTTGATTCTAACACATACTTTAATCAAATAATCAAGTTCACAAATAATTAATTCACCTAAGTTCATTGTTCATTGTGATTCACCCAGAAACCAAAATTACTTGTTGTGAATTTGGTATTTACATTCTGTTTGCTTGGATTGTTAATTTAAACTTTTACGATAACCATCGCTTTTTGGCCGATGTTTTGTACATCATTGCGGATTATTTTGCCATAGCTAACGATGAGTATAATTGATAAATCAGGATTAATTGGAAATTATGAATTTTTCGAGGAGCATTACATGAAAGTGCACGTCATCATTGATCATCCCTGGGAGAACAGTTTCTCATATGCCATACTTTCATCATTAACAGAGGGTCTCCAGCGGGGCGGACACTCAATTGACCTTCTTGATCTCAACCTGGAAGGGTTTAACCCAGTATTTTCTCCTCAGGAATTGGCTTTATATGCGGAAGGTGGGAGTTTGGACCCAAAGGTAAAAGAATATCAGCAGCGCCTAATGGATGCGGATTACCTGGTGATGATCTTCCCGATCTGGTGGAATGTGATGCCTGCCCGGTTGAAAGGTTATTTGGACAAGGTGCTCTTACCTGGTTTTGCATTTACAAAAGGTCAATATCCTGAACCCTTGCTTGACCACATCCGAGGCGCAACGATCCTGACAACTTCTGGTGCACCGGATAAGGTGGTGCACGAGACCTATCACAGTGCCATAGACTGGGTATTATGTAAAGGAACGTTGGAATTTTGTGGGATTTCTCCTACGTTTTGGCATAACTTTGGCGAGACTGGATTCGCACCAATAGAAGCACATCAGGCCTGGTTGGCATTTATCCACCAGTGTGGCTTGGAAATTAATGATATATTATAAAAATATCAATGTAAACCATAAACGGAAAATATACCAGCATTCAGGGGCACCTTTACCACTTATTACTCCTTCGAGCTAAAGCCCTGATCACCAAACGATCCGGTAAACCCCAGCGCTTCCATGTTATACTGAGTAATCTCACTGTTAGAATCTGTGATCCGATCAAGTACCTGATAGATTGAGGCAAGGGTGTTCAAAAATGGCTCAAAAAGACTGCGCGATTTAGGTATTTGCAGGAAAAGCGATGCTGGAATTTTGAAATTACGCTGGATAAGTGTACTGCAGTCAAACGGTGCGGAGATTGTATGCTAAGTAACGATCGCTATTTTGATCCATATCCAGACCAGAAAGCAATAGCAGTTCGTTTGTATGAATTGGTTAGAAATGCTCCCATTGTCTCACCCCACGGGCATGTTGATGCATTCATTTTCAGCCAGGAAAACTATCATTTCCTCAATCCTGCTGAGCTATTGTTTCAGTCAGATCACTATATTCTGAGGATGCTGTATGCCCACGGCATTGGCTATGACACGATCCTATCCAAAGAGCATCCCAGGAGAGCATGGCAGGTGTTTGCTGAGAACTTTCATCTTTTCCTTGGGACTCCCTCAGGATTATGGATCGCTTATGAACTTGAGCTGGTATTTGGAATTACTGACAAAATAAGTCGTGGGAATGCGGCAAGGATCTATGATCAGATTGAGGCCTGTCTGTCATCTAAGAAATTTACCCCTCGCAATTTGTTCAAGCAATTCAATATTGAAGTATTGGCGACAACAGACTCTGCCACAGACGCCCTAACTCATCACAAGGCGATCCGTCAATCAGGGTGGGATGGAAAAATCATTCCTACATTTCGCGCAGATGACTTGCTCCAGATAAATGTTGCCGGTTGGTGCGAGAAGATCAAGAAATTGAGCCAAATAACCGGGGTGGAGATTAACAGGTTCTCTGATTTTATTCTGGCAGTTGAGCACAGGCGTACAGCATTTAAAGCCCTGGGCGCAACCGCAATCGATGTCAGTGTTCCCACACCAAGAACAACCAGGCTTTCATCATTAGATGTTAATCGCATTTTTGGGTCTGCACTCAAAGGACGAGCAACCAGCCAGGACACGAAACTATTTATTTCCCATATGCTGTATGAATTGGCGCGCATGAGCTGTGAAGATGGTCTTGTGATGCAGATTCACTCGGGAATTTACCGCAATCACAACCCTGAGGTGTGCCAAGTGTACGGTCAGGATATGGGCTTTGATATCCCAATTGCTGTTGAGTTTACAAAAAATTTACATGTCCTGTTGAGGGATTTTGGAAATAATCCAAATTTCCACCTGATTCTTTTCACATTGGATGAAAGCACTTATTCGCGTGAGTTGGCGCCTTTGGCAGGTGCGTATCCTTCTATAAAATTAGGTCCGCCATGGTGGTTCTTGGACTCATGGAATGGAATCAAGCGTTATTTTGACACAGTGATGGAAACTGCTGGAATCTATAAAACAGTAGGTTTTAATGATGATACCCGGTCATTTCTATCAATTCCTGCACGTCATGATGTTTGGCGTCGGGCTTCAGCAAATTGGTTGGCTGGCTTATTGATACGAGGGCTCATTGATGAAAGTGATGCCGATCTCATGATCTATGATTTGGCCGTAGGCTTAGCAAAGGCGGCCTATCACATCTGATCATTATTAAACTTGAAAATCAAGAGGTCAAATGACATTTCAAATGGAAAAGTACTTTGATTTTTTTGGAAAGACGATGGTCATCACTGGTGGGGCGGGGGTTTTATGCAGCCAATTAGCCCGCAGCTTATGCAATTGTGGTGCTAATGTCTCTATTCTTGATATTAACCTCCAAGCAGCTCAGCATTTGGTTGATGAAATTAATGAGGTCAACTTAACAAGCCAAGCCAAAGCGTTTCATTG
>Ga0114946_10001251_pt1 | contig 17457 bp, 15 predicted proteins | sample WalLakDeSediment_FD_88676 | JGI IMG/M metagenome (GOLD analysis project Ga0114946, IMG submission 88676) | Lake sediment microbial communities from Walker lake, Nevada to study Microbial Dark Matter (Phase II) - Walker Lake 11/02/13 Deep Sediment | ecosystem: Environmental > Aquatic >... | reverse complement strand
GCCATCAAATTATTAAAACATGGCTTGAAAAGAAAAGGATACAAGCAGGTCGGTCGGAAAAAGAAATATCAAGGTGAAGTGGTTGAAATCCTTGAAAAGATCTGGGAAACCTGCGGAAAGATTGAGAATCCGACGACTCCCAAGGCGCGGTCATCAGGAGCGGACGGCCACTCGACGAATTACGCTCCAATCCGAGGCGTCATCACCATGCTTCCGGCACTCACTCCCACCCAGACCATGTCGGTCAGCGAGGGTAACAGATCGGACAGCCCGGACTCCCGCATCCAGTTGCACAAATACGTCGCGTCGCCACCGTCGACCAGGAGCACTCTGGACTCCCGGACCAGGGGACTCAGCGTGTCATTCGAGGGCTTTCGATTTTTACGTTTTCACTGGTCAATGTTCGCGAAGAACAGTCTTATCCGATACAAGCGACGCAAATCGTTAAAAGTGATAAAGAAAAGGCGGTCAGCAAGGCGAAAGCCGAAGCAAAAAAGACAAAGAAGTCAGGCGAAAAGAAAAAGCCTGGACAGCCAAACGGCAGCAAGAACAAAGATAAGAAAAAAGTTGTGCTCACACCTGATTTGATACGTATTCAGACATCCCTGAAAAGCCTTTTGGAAACGATAAAAGGCCCTGTTAGCTTGAAGTACGTTGCTTTGGATGGTCATTTCGGCAATTATCCGAGTGCCTTCATGGTGCGACAGACAGGGCTACATCTGATTTCCAAGCTGCGTTCCGACGCAGCCTTATACTTACCATTCGAAGGCGAACACAAGAAGCGAGGCCCCAAACCCAAATATGGCGCAAAAATCGATGTGCACACCATGGATGACAAATATCTGAAAGAGACAACCATCGAAGATGGGCTGCGAACCGACATTTACCAGGGCCAATTTCTCAATAATGAGTTATCTTTTGCCTTGAACGTGGTCATCATCCTGAAAACCAATCTGGAGACATCTGCCCAGGCGCACGTGATTTTATTCAGCACAGATCTTGATCTGTCCCATGAAAAAATTATCAAGTTCTATAGCCTACGTTTCCAAATCGAATTCAATTTCCGCGACGCCAAACAGTACTAGGGCATGGAAGATTTTATGAACGTCAAACAAACTGCTGTTACCAATGCCGCCAACCTGGCGTTATTCATGGTCAATTTCAGTTTTGCCTTGGCAAAACCCTTCCGCCAGCAAACCCAGGATTTCAGGATACTCGACTTGAAATCACACTACCGTGGCAATCGATATGCCACAGAAACAATAAAAATGCTTCCGAAAAAGCCTGATGATATTTTATTAGCCAAGATTTTCCAGTAAATCGCCCGTTTGGGCGCTATTCTCCCGGTTTCCCAGCCGGTTACAAGCCAGTAATTGGCGAAGGTATTATAAAAATGATGCAAAACGGAGGAAATTGTGCTAAAATTTTGTGAGCTCCACCACAACCATCATCCCTCTGGGACGAAAATGTTGGCAAAATTTATTCGATGTGGAATCCAAGTGATAGTATTTTGTCTTCGTCGGATCCTTGGATGTGCGGTTATACTTGGTGTGGAGAATTGAGACTTGACCATCGAAACTGAAAGTCAGACTTTTGTCGAAAAACTACCGCCTTTACCCAGAGTGATCCTGCAGGCAGTGGGAGATTGGTGGAGAACCTGGCCAACCATGATCATTCTAAATGTATTATTGGTTATATGTTGGGTCACCATAGTGCTGGGGCCGCCCGCTACCTTTGCTGTTTATTATGTCACCTACCAAATCACCTGCGGGGAAAATCTGGGATTTGGAGGCTTTAAAACGGGTTTGCGCCTGTATTTCTGGAAAAGTTGGCGTTGGATGTTGCTTAATGTGATCGTAATCGGTGTACTGGTAGTCAATTTCCTGGTTTCCGCCAATTTTAATAATCACCTCATCTGGCAATTTTTTTATGGGTTGGCTTTAGCGTTGTGGCTCGCGACCCAGTTCTATGCTCTACCGATTATGATACAGATGAAGGATGAGCGTCTTGTCAGTGTTCTTCGGAACGGATTTATCACGACGGGAGCCGCGCCTATATATACGTGGGTGATAATCAGTTTTGCTGCCCTTGTTTTGATATTAAGCGTGGTTTTCGTGGTTCCTTTCTTTATTGGCTGCCCAATCATAGTGGCGTCTTTGGGAAATCGTGCAGTGCGGGAGCGTTTCATGACCTGGAAGAAAAAAATTGACGAGAAAACTGAAAAGAAGAAAGCGTAACGGTTGTACAATCAGATGCGATTCGATGAAAACTGCCATGTAAAAATCAAGAATTACTGGCTTTAAAACGAGTTTCGCTTTCAATGATTACTGTTTTAATGAATCCATTGGTATAGCCAACCATAAGACAAGCACCAGGCCAAATCCCTTCCGGAGCAAGAACAGCCGATATTTCGTGATCGGAATATGATCCAGACAAACATTTTTCCCAATGAATACCTGCATCATCGGATAACCAAAGTGCCTCACCAGTTGCAATCAGCAGATAGCGCACTCCTGATTTTTCCGAAATGAAGATTTGGTTGACCGTACTTACAATCTTATCAACCCCCAGCCGTGACCAGGTTTCACCCTCATCGATCGAAACCCACAGACCCAGGTTTTCGGTGCCCGCATAAAGGGTGTGGTTTTCAGCATATCCAGGATCGAATTCGAGGCAGATCACCGGCTCAAAACCAAATGGCAAATCAACCTCACACCAGGCCCGCCCACCATTGGTACTGCGAAAAATTCCTGACTCTGTACCCGCAAAGATACTTTCATCGTTTTTAAAATTTGGAGAGATCGCCAGGCCGATGATATTTCTATCCAAAAGCCCAAAATTCCAGGATACCCAACTTTCGCCACAATCCTGTGAAATGAGGATGCCATCTTCCAAGGTCCCGGCAAAAATCGTTTCATCCCTGGCGTAATTTGGCGAAACTTTAAGGATTGAAATCACCGGAGGAGGTGCAGAAAAGGGGATAATTTTCCATTGGTGAGCGCCATCGATGGAACGCAACACGCCACCTGCTGAGCCAGCAAAGATATGCGGGTTTTGGGAAAAATTTTCCGAAACGGCCAGAGCAGTGATTGTCAGTGGTTCGGAAAGATTGAGATTCTCAAGAGCAATTTGCCAGCTTTTTCCACCATTTTCACTCCATAATAAAGTCCTGGTGCGGGCTGCAACGATCAAACCACTTTCATTCAAGAAAAACCCTGGAGCAGCAATGAATGAATGAACAGGGTCATTGGTTTCGTTATCTGATATACCGAAATTTGGGATGAATTTATTCATTGGATACGCCTTGGGTAAATAATATTAGGATGATTATGGATTAAAACTTTCTGCCGGATTCCTGTGATGAACAATCACATCCGTGGTCAATGCCAAAGCTGCGCCGTAGATGGCTTGAATTACTGCACCTTTTACCACCGAGGCAGCATCAAAAATTCCTGCTTCATTCATAAACCTGGGTTTCTGGGCAATTACATCAAAACCAAAACCTGGTCCTTTGTTTTCGATTTGAGCTATAACTCTCTCAGGGTTATAGCCGGCGTTCTCAACAATCGTTCGAAAAGGGACTTCTAGCGCATTTAGCAGAATCCGGTAGACTACGTGCTCATCTTCAGAATCGGCTTTTTCCAGCTTTTCCCGCACAGACGCTCGGCAATCCAGCAAAGCCACGCCTCCTCCTGGAAAAACACCATCCCGCAGCGCGCCGCGCATGGCATCTGCGGTATGTTTCGCCAGTTCAACCCTTGGTTCAATTTCTATGGGTGAGATCCCACCAATATAAAGAGTCGCTGAACCCCCGGTAAGTTTTCCTAATCGGTCCAATAAAGTATTTCGATTATCTGGGTCTTCTGCCTTTCGGAAAGCCTGGCGTAAGTTGGCAATATGTTCACGCAAAACGCGAGCATTTCCCTGGCCCCCGACGATACCAAAATAATCTTTATCCACCCAGATGCGCCGCGCCCGACCGAGGTCACTCAATTGGATTTTTTCGAGTGTATCCCCAGTTGCATTTTGCATAGCCTTCCCACCTGTTAAAATCGCCATGTCTTCTAAAGCATTACGTTTAGTATCAACGGTCATCCCTGGTAGTTTCACGCCGACAACGAAAAGTTTCTCGCGATTTGGCCTCGCCAGGAGGATACTCATCGCCCGGTCTGATAGGGTATTGGAGATCAATAAAATCTGCTTGAGGTTATTTTCTATGGCCAAACGCAGCAGGGGAATCAGTTGTTCGGGGTTCTCGATTTCAAAATCGGTTATCAGAACGGCTGCATTTTCCAGATTCGCGCGGGTTCGATAATCATCGTTTACCATTTCACGGGATCGATAACCGCCATCCCAATACATCCCTTCCACATATTCGCGATATATTTCTTTTCCGTGGCTTTTGCGTACTTCCAAACGGCCATCAGGTCCGATGATGTCGAGAATCTCACCCAACCTTTCTGCCAGTTCAATATCATGACAAATGGTATTAGCCAACCCAGCTAATGCTTTTTTCCCATGGAGATGAACGGTTTGCTTATTAAGCTCAGATAAAATGAACTGAGCCCCGTTTTTGAAAAATGAACGCAACCTCATTGCATTCCCACCGGCGGCGACATAACGCCGGCCCTGATTGAAAATCGATTGGAAAAGTACTGCTGCGGTCGCAGTGCCATCTCCTTCAGTCTCTTGCAGTTTCCACAGAATGTGTCGTAGATACATCAGGCCGACATCTTCACTGCGGTCTGGAATCTGGATGATCCTGCGTGCTATCGTACCGCCGCTGTTCAAGATTTCAGGAACCTGGTCACGGTTGGTAGCCCTTTCAATCGCGACGAAATGTGGCAATGGACCCAAAGTTGGCCGGATCGTGTTGATTAACTGATCAAAACCAGCTTGCATACCCTCGCCCACCTGAGGCTGAAAGATAACACCGGGGTAAGAGTTCTTCTTATTTTGATTCACGGATGATATCGTCCTCCAGTTGTTTTGCACTTTTAACAATCTTATAACAAAAGGCCACAGTACCCCTGATAATTGGGTTTACGACAACTCGTCAACAGGAGCCTGACCCATTATCATCCAAGATACCATTTTACGCAACTATTTGAGAGCGTTCCATGGCGTTTTCAGCGCACCTCAGTGGAAGTAATTTGAAACCGTACTGATGGGGATGATCGGTCATGTGTGGCCTCCTTGTGATTGGTCGAAAGTGAGAGGGTCATGACTCTACAAAACAACCCATCCAGATTGGAGAAATCATTCAACTGCATTCATCAGTAAAACCGGCACATCTTGATCGCAATATGAAGACTGAATTGCGCTCTTTCTGATACTGCTTTTGGTATGCACTATGAGAAAAGGCTGCAACAAAAACAAGACACCTGCCTTTATTGGGCGGGTGAAGGCCTTCTATCTGCTGGGCTTAGTTTTCTAGCTTCTTAGTACCGTGGTTATAGGGGGTTCCATCATTGTTATTTACCCATTTCCAACGGCCTCGATTCGCGTGATATACAAGCGCTCAGTAAGCCACATCCTGCTCGTCGAGAAGAACACGATTCTTTTTGGTACCAAGTTTGCGTATAAAACCATTTTCTATCCATGAGTGCAATACGGATATTCTCAACTCATACTTTCTCGCGGCTTCAGCCAGCCAAATCTCCACCCCAGCCAAGCGCGAAAGTTACTGGTACTCTGGCAAGGCCTCCTTCTTTTGTACCTGTTGGGTTTCCTAGGCTGATAGGCTGAGCTTTATTACCCGTTTTGTGTTTTTGCAGCGCTGACTCATTCACGACAATTACTCCGGCCACCTGGGCCGCCTTAAGCGTGCCATTTTTGACCAGTTGATTCAAATCAGCCAGGCTGGCACCCAGGCGGGAAGCAGCTTCAGAAAGAGTGATATAGCAGGGAAGTGCCATGTTGCTCCGAGATATAACAACCTGATTGGCTAATAAACGCGCTCGCGCCCGCGCCAGAGAGTGGCAAAGCGGGCGCGAGAGGGCGCAGGCTGGTGGCAATGGATACGAACCACTACCAATTGATCCAGAATAATTACCTATTTTCTGCCCCCTATAAAACAGGGTTTGCGTCAAACGGCATTTTTGACATATTGGCGGTAACTTTTGCCAGAATTTCCACCAATTCTGTCTCGCTTTTGGTGAAAGTTGCTGGAATTAGCATAAAAACCCGCGAAATTCTTGCGCAATAGGCGATAAACGGCTCAAAAACCGCAGTTTTAACCCCAAAATAGGGAGAGCGGAAAATAAGAAATTTGATCGGTGGCAAAAAACGCTTCGAAGGAATCGAGATGAAATTTACCAGTGATGAACTTACCGGGCTGCTGAAACAACCTGACCTGCTCCAGCTAAAAAAGGTCGACCTGAGCCTGGCCGATTTACGCCGGGCCTATTTGAACGGGGCTGAACTGAGTGGGGCTAAAATACTGGCTGCCAACCTGAACCAGAGTGAGCTAAGAGGCAGCAACCTGAGTTGGACGGATCTGAGCCAAGCCCACCTGGGCCGGTCCGATTTGAGCAAAGCCAGTCTGGTGGAGACCAATTTAAGCGGGGCGGATTTATGCAGCGCTAACCTGCATGGAGCCGATTTGCGCTGGGCAGACCTGCGCCAGGCCAATTTTGTCTGGGCAGACTTAAGTGGCATTAGCCTGAGCGATGCGAAATTGAGCGGCGCGCAATATAACCAAGATACTCGCTGGCCGGATGATTTTGACCCCCAGAAAAGCCGGTCGGTCTTGAGCAAATAGCTCCATTCGGCGAAAAGCTGCAGCTGATAAATTCAAGCAGTCAGGTGGTTTTCTCTCCAAAAAGATTGAGGGGGGGGTTGCCAGGCTGCTCACGTGAATTTTTGATAGGTTCTTTGGGCAGTGGGCCACCGATCATATCCGAGACAAGCGCCCTCACCAGGCCATGCTGGAACACACCTCAGCCTCAGGGCTGTAAAGTACAATTATGCTTAGACCCACTTGAAATCCATCACACTTACTTTAGCGTAACTGCAATATACCTTCCAGAGATTCAGTTTGTCAAAGTCGGAAAAAGGCGGATGGCGCTTTACCATCGTCCACGCCACGTGGATTTCCCGCTGTTGCGCAAAATGCAGGCCTGGCCTGGGTGTGGCTGCCTTTGCCGATGGAAACCGGCCGGTAGGGGAAGTTCACCAGCGGATGATGGAGGCGCTGCCGCGCTTATCCCAGTTGCTCGATGAGGGGGCTTCCCTGCTGATCCATTGTTCGGCAGGCATTCACCGGACCGGCACCGTAGCCTACGGACTGCTGCGCTGGCGCGGCGAGAGTTGGGAAGAAGCCATGGAGTTGATTGGGCAAATGCGGCTGGTCACCCTGAATGAAGTCGGTGAAAAACGGCTGCGCTGTGGGGATGCGATTGCCCGCGTGGTGCCTGGACCCCCAACGGCCTGGTTACAAGCTCTTCAAGAATTTATTTCACAATTCTGGTAGAAGACTTTCAAGAAGCAAGCATGTGGACTGCACCATTCGATCTACGTTTGGTTCTTCGAAAACTCGCCATAAAACACCCTTGACAAATTTCATTATCAATGATATCTTTGATGTAATCGATTACAGTAATCCATTACAAAGTTTTAGATAGCAGAATTGTTATGAAAAACTCCTCTTCACCTGATAAAGTCACCATTAAAGAAGTCGCTCAGCAGGCAGGTGTATCAACCGCTACGGTATCACGCGTATTGTCGGGGGCTGACGAAGTTAGCGGGGATTTACAGAACCGCGTGCTAGAAACAGTCCAAGCGTTGAATTATCATCCTAACCAATTAGCAAGAAATCTTCGCAAGCAAGCCACCAATATCATTGGCTTTTTGGTTACGGATTTCCAAAACCCTTTCTTCACCAGTGTTATGCGCGGAATTCAAGATGTGCTGCAAGAAAAGGCCTATGTATTATTGACGGCCAACTCGGATGAAAATCCCGATCAAGAAAATCTTCATCTTGAAACATTCAGGGCTCAAGGTGTAGCGGGTATCATTTTTACACCTTCACAGACGGATTATTCCCTGCATCAGAACTTCCTGCAGGGGTTGCCAACAGTAGCGGTCGACCGTCGACCGTTAGGCTTGACGGTAGATTCGGTAACAGTGGATAACATTAATAGCATAAGGGTTGCTATCCGACACTTGATTGAAATGGGATATCACCGGATTGGATTTATCGCTGGCTTACCCCAAACTTTTACTGCGCTGGAACGTTTACGTGGTTACCAGGTTGGTCTTGAAGATGAGAGGATAGGGTTGGATAGAAACCTGATCAAGGAAGGATTCTACTCCCAGGAAGGAGGCAGGCAAGCTATGAATAATCTGTTGGATTTACCCGAGCCACCCACTGCCGTGCTCACTGCAAACAATTTGATGACTTTAGGAGCATTACAGGCAATCCATGAGCGTTTTATGAAGATCCCAGATGAGATTGCTGTGATAGGTTTCGATGATATGGTCTGGGCAGCCTCGCTTCAACCACCTCTCACAGTGGTTGCGCAACCCACGTATGATATTGGTAGAACCGCAGCTTCTTTACTACTTGAAAGATTGAACAACCCTGATCTTCCCTTTCAAGATATTGTTTTAGAAACGAAGCTTATCGTCCGTGCTTCCTCGGGAGAGAAGAATTGCGTTTAATTCTAAGAAGAGAGGTGCTTTGATGGCGGTCACTGTAAAAGACATGAGATCAATCCCAAGATCACAAGCCAGAAAATGAGATCAACTAAATTGAAGAGGAGGTTGTGAATGACGGTACAAATTGACCAACATAACCAAGTTGGGGAACTGTATATCCCAGCTAAACCTTGGTTCGGAATGAGCCGGCTGCGCCGTAGAGAAGCCATCGATGGGATGCTCATGGCGCTGCCCTGGATCGTGGGCTTCATCTTATTCATTGCAGGGCCGATGCTCTTTGGCGCCTACACCGCATTAACTGAGTGGGACATCATCAGCTCCCCAGTCTTCATCGGTTTTGGAAATTTCCGGCAGATGTTTACCATAGACCCGCGGTTCTGGCAGTCGCTCAAGGTCACCTTCACTTACACTGCCATCTCTGCACCCCTCCACGTTGTGCTGAGCTTCGTCCTGGCATCTCTGCTCAATTCTAAGGCACCTTTTATAAACTTTTTCCGCTCCACCTATTACTTGCCCTCGATTCTGCCGGTAGTGGCCACTGCGGTGCTGTGGAGCTGGGTATTCAATCCCAATTTCGGGCTGCTGAATTTAGGCCTAGCAACAATTGGCATCGATGGCCCTATGTGGCTGTCAGATAAGAACTGGGCCTTGGCCGCCATCATCATCATGAACATCATGTATGTGGGGCCCAATATGATCATCATGTTGGCCGGTTTACAGCGCGTACCCATCGAACTGGTTGAAGCGGCCAAATTGGACGGCGCCAACCGCTGGCATCTGCTCCGTTACATCACGATCCCAATGACCTCATCGGTGATTTTCCTGATCGTTATCTTTAATATCAATTCCTCCTTCCAGACCTTCACCCAAGCCTTCCTCATGACGGGCGGCGGGCCGCAATACTCCACCTACTTCTTTATGCTTCACATTTACAATCAGGCCTGGGTATCCTTCAACATGGGCTATGCCTCCGCCCTGGCCTGGGTAATGTTTGTCATCATCATTAGCTTCGTGTTTATCCATTTCCGTCTGTCACGGTTATGGGTTTATTCTGACGTGGATTAGAGAGGAAATTGTATGGCTTCCATGAACTTTATTCGCTCACACAAATTTACAGACCGCCTGTCACAAGGTGGTAGGCTGATATTGCTTCTCATATTAGCCATTCCCTTCATCTTTCCGTTGATCTGGCTGGCCAGTACTGCCTTAAAATCACCCACCGAGATTTATATTTCCCCGCCGATCTGGATTCCCCAACCGCTTCGCTGGCGAAATTTTATCGACGCCTGGAATGTCGCCCCATTTGGAAAATTTCTGGTCAACACCATGATTACCACCTTTATTCCCATGATGGGTGAGGTTTTTATCTCCGCGATGGTGGCGTACAGTTTCGCCCGGGTGAAATGGCCTGGTCGTGACAAAATCTTCTCTCTATGCCTGGCCACCATGATCCTGCCCGGTATCGTCACCTTTATTCCCACCTTCGTCATGTTTGCAAGGATCGGCTGGATCAATACCTTTCTCCCTTTGGTGGTGCCATCTTTATTTGGTTCTGCTTTCTACATCTTTCTCTTTAAACAGTTCATGATGAACTTGCCAATGGGTCTGGAAGAGGCAGCGCGTATCGATGGAGCCAGCACCTTCCAGATTTTTACCAAGATCATCCTACCGTTGCTAAAGCCTGCCCTCGCAACCGTGGCGATCTTCTCCTTTTTAGCACGTTGGCAGGACTTTTTTGGCCCGATGATCTACCTGCAAAAGGCCGAACTTAAAACGCTGATGTTGGGGTTATCCAGTTTCGAGTCGATGATGTCAGGAGCCGGCGGCAGTGCCATTGGCGGCGGTTTTGTCTCTTCCAATCTGCACCTGCTGATGGCGATGACCTTTCTGATGAACCTGCCCTGTATTTTCGTGTTTGTCATTTTCCAGAAGTATTTTATCCGCGATATGGTGATGAGTGGATTTAAGCTGTAGCCACATGAAAGGAGGTCAGATAAGTGAAGTACAAGTTGAAACATATCTAGTCATCAGTATAATCCAAACGGGTTGGCGCTTCTGAAACCGCAGAACCAACCCACCCACCCAATCACAGATTGGATAAAGGAGATAGAATGAGCACCAAATTTTCTCGACGCGATTTCATAAAAGCAACTGCCTTGGGTACGGCTGCAGCCGTATTGGCAGGCTGCACACCTACAGCACCCGCCGCCCAACCGGACGGCCCACCCACCAAAGAGAAACAGAAAGTCACCTTCTCGATGTACGGGCATCCAAACCTGACCGAGCCGATGGTGTCAAAGTTTAATCAGTCGCAGGATGATGTTGATCTGCAGTTCGAGCGCTCGGAAGGCCAGGGCTATTGGGAAAAGCTGACCGCGTCCATCGCTGCCGGCACCGCCTGGGACTGCTTCCGCATAGAAGCCCCCCGTGCTCTTGATTGGGGCCCCAAGGGCGCGATCTTAGATGTAACCGAGTATGTCGATGCCGACATGGTGTATCCCAAAGCGGATTACATCCCGGGTTTTCTCGAGGCATTCAGCGCGGAAGGCAAGATCTACGGCGTGCCAACCTGGGCGCTGACCATGTGGATGTTCTATAACAAGAAGATCTTCGACGAGGGCGGCGAAAAATATCCAGACCCCAGCCTGACCTGGGAGAATTATGTGGCGTTGGCGAAAAAGCTGACCAAGACCGAGGGCAACCGGACCACAGTTTTTGGCGCGAACGGCTGGACGGCTTGGACCTTCCCCCTGATGCAGCTCTTCTTCAGCGCCAGCGGTAAGTTTTACTACACTGACGATATGAAGTCAATCGGCTTCGATGACCCTGAAAACGTGAAGGTGCTGCAATCGCTGGCGGACATGATCCAGAATGACGGATCCCTCCCGAACCCGACCGTCGCGCCCAGCAGCCCAATCGGCATCTTCTCGGATAACGTGGCGACCCATGGCGATGGAGACTACCTGCCTGCCGACAACAACGAAGTGATGATGGAGAAGTACGATTACATCGATGCAACCCTGTGCCCGCTGGTGGGCGGACAGCGCAATAATGTATACTGGCCGGACGCCTTCTCAGTCAATTCCAAGACCAAGGTCCCTGAAGGCGCGTACAAGTGGATGGCCTGGTTCGGGCGCGACCCCGAAGCGACCGCGATCCAGTGCAAAGTGGTCTTCCCGGTCTACAATCAAGCCTATTCAGACCAGTCAATCGCCAGCCGCTGGCTGGTGGCTCCGCGTCCCAAGGGCATGATTGACCAGGCCATGGAACACGCAAAGAATGCCCAGGTGCTCACCTTCGATCAGCACACGAGTGACCTCGACACTATTTTTTACAATGAGATTTACAGCCTGTGGGGCGGCGAGGCGACGGCGGAAGAGGTTGCAAAGACCATCGCTGAACAGGCCAACGAGGTGTTAACGAGGTAAGCTCCTCTGCGATCAAACAAGCGCCTGCCAGATTACAGGTAGCTGCTTAACGGCACACGACCTAAAAAATGGGCCGTCCAAATATTCTTTTTGAATGGCCCATTTCTCATAGTGATAGCGTTCTGATGTTGATCAAACACCCATACCTAGGGGCCTAACAATAAAGATACTTTTCCAACAGACTGTGTTTCCCAGATCAAACCCAGGAAACGAAAGGTTCTTGATGAACTACAACCATCCCCTCGAAATCCCCAAGAGCGATACGATCGCCGGCTTTGCCTGGACGTCCGAGCGCAGCCCCTGCCCGATTGCAGGGATGCACGGCGATACGCACCCAATGACCTGGGCGGCCGACGACCGGATCTATATGTCAGCCGGCGACCCTAACTGGATCATAGAGAACGGCACGCCGCGCCATATGCCCTGGACAGAAGCATTCGATAAACCCGACACCTACCCGCACATGGGCGGCGTGGATGTAGAGGAACTGACCGGTTACGGCGCGCAGTTTGGCGTCCGGCAGGTTAACAGCATGCCAGGGCTAATGGGCCCGGGCGGGAATGGCCCCAAACCTTCTGGAATGATCAGCGTCAAGGGCAGTCTGTATCTGGCCGTGCAGAACCTGCTGGGTAAGAAACCTTCTCCGCACCGGGAAAAGAGCCAGCACGGATCGGACGCCACGATCCTGCGCTCGGATGATGATGGGGAAACCTGGTACCCCGATATCCAGACCGGCCTGGCCGAGATGGAAGCGCAGTTCTACGACCGGCGTGCCTGGAAGTGGCTCAACCCGCCCGAGGAGCGTACCGGCTGGAAGGGCTGGCAGCCGATGTTCCCCGGACCGTGGTTTGGCGGGTTAAGCTTTGTCCAGTTTGGTAAGGACAACGCCGGGGCGGTAGATGGCTACGTGTATGCCATCTCCGGTGACCAGTGGGATAACGGCTCCGAGCTGCGTGTTGGCCGCGTACCACAAGACCGCATTCTCGACCTTTCCGCCTGGAATTGGGCCAGCGTTTCCCCAGATGGCTCGCTGCATTGGGTGAACCGCCTGGAAGAAACACAGCCCGTTCTGAACCTAAACGGCCACCTTAGTTTGCCGGAAATGGTGTACTTGCCGGGGGTTAACCGCTACCTGCTTCTCACCTGGGCCCTGCATAAAGATTTTGACGTGGCGGAAGGCAGCGAACTGACCATTCTCGAGGCCGAACAGCCCTGGGGCCCATTCAAGCTGGTCTATTATGAGGAAAACTGGGATCAGAAAGAAGTGTGCCCATACTGTCCGCGTGTACCGCTCAAGTGGTTCGATCCCCTTACCCTCTCTGGATGGATCCTGCATTCCGGCAACTGGCACAGCCCTGAACCTTACTACAAACCCCACGTGCGGCCATTCCGCCTGGAAATCCGTTAGGTGGAAATGCACTATGACTGAAAAAAATCGGCAGCCTGTCAGCGACGTGCGTCTCGGCCAGGTCAAGCTCTACCCGACCAGCCTAGGAGACACCTGGGACCCGGCCTGGGCAGAGGATGGGAATCTCTACTATCCCGGCAATGACGGCTCTGGCTGGGACAAAGCCTGCTCAAGCAATGTCTTTTTCAACCGGTCCGGTGGCGATGACCCGTTCAACCTGAAAAGCCAGACCGTCAACGGGATGGAAGAATACGACGGCGGTGGGCAACAACGCGAAGACGGCTGCACCTGGAAGTCCTCCGGCTGCATCTCGCTGGATGGAACGCTGTACCTGGCCCTGGGCCGCCATGCTTATGGCACAAAAAGCGGTGACCCGCACATGCGCCAGACTGCCCGCCGCACCAGCATCATTAAATCAACCGACCACGGCATGAGCTGGGTTCGCTCGGCTCAGGAAAATTACCACCACCCGATGTTCGAGAACGATTTCACGACGCCCTATTTCATCTACTACGGACAGGATGGCAAAACGCCAGAAGTGGATGGGGCGGATCGTTATGTTTACGCAATCTCGAATAACGGCTTCTGGTGCAACGGTGACTTTTACGTGCTTGGGCGCATTGAGCGGTCCAAGATGAGCCGCCTGGATCCCGCCGATTGGACTTATTACCAGGGCGGGGACGGATCCAGGGACGAAAATTGGACATGCGATCCGGCCGCCGCCCGCCCGGTGATCGAGAACCCGTTAAAATGTGGCGAGACAGGCGCAACCTACCTGCCCGCACTGGGCCGTTACATCCTGGTGGCCTGGTACTACCCGGGCGACCCCAACGTTGACGCGGACGAAAGTCGCCTGATTTTCTACGAAGCGCCGCACCCATGGGGACCGTGGGCAATGATCAAGGAAGAGGATACGGTGCCGCAAGGCTGGTATTGCCCGCGCGTGCTGGCAAAATGGCAGACGGGCCAGGCGGACCAGTTGAATACAATCCTGGTGGCCAGTGGCGATTACTATGAGATGGGTCAGTACTACCGCTTTATCGTCGCAGAATTGGCCATGGAAGCGGGTGGCAGCTTTCCTACGGAACCGCCCGACCCCCAGCCGCAGGTGATCGCCAGCACCGACCCGGAAGTGCTGTACAGCGGCGCATGGCAGCGGATTACAGGCCGTGACCCGAGTTACAGCAAGACGGTCACCCAGACCCCGACCTTCAGCCAGCGGTGCGCTACGCAAGGCATAGAGTATTACGCCGAGGCGGAAGGGGCCGCGCTGACCATCCACTTCAACGGTACGCGCCTGGCCTGGTACGCCAGCAAGGAGAACAACCTGGGCATCGCGGCCGTTTCCATCGACGGCGGCCCAGAGAGTGAGGTTGACTTGTGGACGTACTGCCACGTTCCGCAGTACCAGCGCTTGATGTTTGACAGCGGCCCGCTCGCCCCGGGCGAGCACGACTTCAAGGTGCGGGTAACCGGCAAAAAGAATGAAAAATCGACCGGCAGCGGCATTTTTCACGACCGCGTAGATATTTTTAGTAATAAAGGAGTGACTTCAATATGACCACCCGTTTCGTAATCCCAAAAAGTGAGCTGATCAAAAGTCTGGAATGGACAGGTGAGCGGATCCAATACCCTGAAGAAGAGATCAAGGGGGATACATTCCCCATCACCTGGGCCGAGGATGGAGAAATCTATACTTCGGCGGGTGACCCCTGGTGGGGCGAGAGCGTCAGCGGGCTGGATATCGAAAAGTTCAGCGGCGGGCCAACCGATTATAAGATCACCAAGATCCACCACATGAATGATTTTCTCGGCTGGGGGGGCGACGGACCGAAGCCCAGCGGGATGATCTGCGTGGATGGGGTTCTGTATTTTGCCTTTCAAAACATGCTGCGCACACGCGTTCCCCCTTTCAGCCTGATCTCTCAGCACGGTTCTGACGCGCAGATCATCTATTCAACCAATAAAGGCGTATTCTGGGTGCCGACCCTGGCCAATATCAGCACCCCAATGTTCCCGGGTCACAAGTTCGGTGGGCCCTCCTTCGTGCAGTTTGGGCAGAATAACGCCAACGCGCGCGATGGATACGTCTACGCCGTGTCGTCCGACCAATGGGACAACGGCAGCAATCTGCGGCTGGGGCGCGTCCCGGCCGACAGTATCATGCGTCTCGAGGCCTGGGAGTGGGTGGCGGCGTTCACCCCGTCGGGCGAGCCCGCCTGGAGCCCGGACCTAAACGAGTCTGTGCCGGTTCTTAGCCTGCACCGCTGCCTGGGCGTGTCTGAGATGGTCTACCTGGCCGGCATTCAGCGCTACCTGCTGCTGACCTGGCGGCTGCACAGAGACTTTTCGCCGGATGACGGCGCCGATCTATTGGTGTTCGAGTCGCCTGAACCATGGGGTCCTTTCTCGCTGGTCCATTTTGAGGAATACTGGGAAGGAAAAGAATATACCCCCTACTGCCCACGCGTTCCGCTAAAATGGGTTGAGTCCGATGGAGTCTCCGGCTGGCTGCAATTTTCTGGAAGCTGGGGAAGTCATGGGCAGAAGACTTTGTTAAGTTACCGATCTAATGTACGCCCATTCCGCCTCAAAATGCGGTAGACGAGGGATAGATGAATCTAATTCCTGATCAGCCGGGCAGCACCCCTAGCTATTGGTGCACCTGGGGCATACAAAACTTCAGCCTGACCCCTGAACAGTTCCCCAACTTCGCCGGGTGGAATGGGCCAGTCAATAATCTTAACGAGGCTCTGCTGTTCGATTCGCCTGGCTGGGCTGCAAACTACTTTCAGCCCATTCAAAAAGATCTCTACATCATGTTTGACGTGGGCTGGGATCTGCCGGACGGCGTTAATATAGACCAAGACCGCTGGCGGTTGGGAACGATGGAGCTGGCTGAGGAGCGCTTTCCATCCTGCGCCGGAACCCCAGCCGAGCGGCAGGCAAAGTTAAACCGCCTGGTGCAGACAGCTGGATGGCGCGGCGCAGCGCTGTGGGCGGGTGCGCAAATGGCAGGCGAAGGCAAGGATGGTCAGCGGCTGCCCGAGGAAAGGTTGGAACCATACTACCGCGAGCGCGCCCGCTGGTCTGTGGAGGCTGGTATTCCTTATTGGAAAGTGGACGTGGGCGTTCATGCCGGGTCGGTAGCGTTCCGCCGGAGGCTGACAGAGATTGTCCGCGCTGCCGCGCCGGGCTTGCTCCTGGAACATGGGGCATGCTGCGGACCGCTGAATGCTGTGTCCGCTCCCTGGGAGCAGACCAGCGAGGATGCGGAGGGGCGTTTTACCCGCTGGCAGTCCGTCTACCGCCGTTCGCTGGAACAGCTGCCCTTTAGTGATGTTTTCCGCACCTATGATGTCACCGGTCACCTCTCGGTCGCTACCACCTTAGACCGCGTAGCGCAGTTACTGTCGAATGGTTACAGCGGACCAGCGCTGGAGCTGGACGCGGATGGTTTGCTGAACTGCGAGGATGAGCCTTACCTGGCCGCCGCCCTCGGCTGCGCGATCGGGGTTATGCGCCACCCGCTGTGGCTGGAACGCCCTGGAGAAGATTACGACCCATACCACGTGGCGCGCAAAATTGACGCGGTGATACGCGCTGTGCGCTGGCAGCGCATTGCGCCAGCCTTCAGCGTGAAAGCAGCGCCGATAAAGCTGGATAAACAATATTTAACCGACAGCTGGTCCTTCCGTCAAGGCGATACCTGGGCAGACTTCGCCTGGGGAAAGACGATCCGCCAGAGCGCGCCGGCGCGTGTTTCGCGGGGTATGCCGCTGGTGGAGGTGACACCTGCTCCAAATGGCGAGCAGCCCTACGTAGTCGCATCGCGCCACCCAAATGGTTCTGTGGCGGTAAGCGCCCTGCCGCGCACCCAGGCAGGCAGAGACATATCCCTGCCTCTGGCAGAGGTGACCCTTTCCTTGCCCGACCTGACCCAGCCGCTGGGGATTTTTG
>Ga0114946_10001250_pt1 | contig 17460 bp, 4 predicted proteins | sample WalLakDeSediment_FD_88676 | JGI IMG/M metagenome (GOLD analysis project Ga0114946, IMG submission 88676) | Lake sediment microbial communities from Walker lake, Nevada to study Microbial Dark Matter (Phase II) - Walker Lake 11/02/13 Deep Sediment | ecosystem: Environmental > Aquatic > Freshwater... | reverse complement strand
TTGGATCGCGCTGAGCTCGGTCGCGCCGCGGACCTTGACCGAGGCGCGGGCGAGCGTGTCGGCGATCTCGAGGCCGCCGTCATCGCCGACGACGACCCACTCGCCGGCTGAATCGACCGCGCCGATGTCGAGCGGGATCGACCACTCGACGGCGTAGAGCCCGTCGAAGCGCTGGGCGACGAGGGCCTCGCGGATGTGCGCGGCGGCGGCCGGCCGGGTCACGAGGGTCTCGACGAACGCGACCGGCTCACCGGCGGAGTCGGCGATCGCCATGCTGACGGCGCCCTCGCTGGGCTTGGGCGTGAACCGGACCCGCAGCGCGGTCGTGCTGGTCGCGTAGAGCTCGACGCCCTCCCACGAGACCGGCAGCTGGACCATGTCGCTGGTGCCGTCGAGGTGCGAGAGCACCAAGGGATGCAGGGCGGCGTCGAGCAGGGCCGGATGCAAACCGAAGCGCTCGGCGTTGCGGGCCGGCCCCTCGGGCAGCTTGACCTCAGCGAGCAGCTCGTTGCCGTGCTCCCAGGCCCGCACCAACCCGCGGAAGGCGGGGCCGTAGGTCAGGCCCGCGTCGGCGAGGGCCTCGTAGGCGTGGTGCTGATCCTTGCCCAGGTCGATCTCCTTGGCGCCGGGCGGCGGCCACGAGTGGAGGTCGAAGTCGGCGCTGCGCGGGCCTTGACCGATGAACCCGCTCGCGTGCCGCCGCCACGGGGCGTCGCCCTGGCCTTCGCCCTCGGGCCGGGCGAAGAAGGTGATCGAGCGGCGGCCGGTCTCGTCGGGCGAGCCGATCGAGATCTGCATGAGCACGCCGCCCTTGCTGGGCAAGGCGAGCGGGCGCTCGATGGTCAGCTCGTCGACGCGATCGAGGCCGACGCGCAAGGCCGCGACCGAGGCCAGCTCCAAGAACCCCGTGCCCGGAAACAAGGTCGCGTCGAATACGACGTGGCTGGCGAGCCAGGGGTGCTCGGACAGGGACAAGCGGCTGGTGAACAGCACGCCGTCGGAGTCGGCGAGCTGGATCGCGGCGCCCAGCAAGGGATGCTCGGCGTCGGTCAGGCCGGCCGAGCTGACGTCGGCCGAGCGGCTCTCGTTGCGATCGATCCAGTAGCGCTGGCGCTGGAACGCGTAGGTCGGCAGCTCGACGCGCTTGGGCCCGTAGGCGCGGAAGAACTCGGGCCAGTCGAGCGGGTAGCCGTGGACGTGGAGCCCGGCGATCGCGAGGTTGAGGGTCTCGGCCTCGGGCTTGCGCTTGTGCAAGGTCGGGAGCACGACCGCCCGGCGCAGGGCGGCGTCGGACAGGCACGCCGGGGTCAGGCCCGAGAGCACGGCGTGGGGGCCGAGCTCGAGGAAGGTCGTGACGCCGGCGTTCTCGAGCACGTGGACGCCGTCGAGGAAGCGCACGGCTTGGCGGATGTGCCGGACCCAATACTCGGGCGAGGTGATCTCTTCGGTGGTCGCCCGCTCGCCGGTCACGTTCGAGACGATCGGGATCTTCGGCGGGTTGAACTTCAGCTTGCTCGCGACCCGGCGGAAGTCGTCCATCATCGGCTCCATCCGCGGCGAGTGGAACGCGTGGCTGACCGCGAGCTTGAGCACGTTGCGATCTTGGGCCTCGAAGTGCGCGGCGATGTCGGCCGCGGCCTGCTCGTCGCCGGAGATGACGACCGACATCGGGCCGTTGATCCCCGCGATCCCGACGCGGGCGTCGAGCAGCGGGCGGACCTCGTCTTCGGAGGCCTCGAGCGAGATCATCGAGCCGCCCTCGGGCAGCGCCTGCATCATCCGGCCGCGGGCGGCGACGAGCGTGCAGGCGTCCTCGATCGAGAGCACGCCAGCGACGTGGGCGGCCGCGAGCTCGCCGATCGAGTGGCCGATCAAGATCTCCGGCTCCACGCCCCAGGCCGTCCACAGCCGGAACAACGCGACCTCGAGGGCGAACAGGGCCGGCTGGGTGTAGGCGGTCTGATTGAGGAGCGTGGCCTCGGGCGACTCGGGCTCCGAGAACATGATCTCGAACAGCGGCCGATCGAGGTGGAAGTCGAGGTGGGCGCAGACCGTGTCGAGGGCGTCGCGGAAGGTCGGGTAGCGGTTGTAGAGATCGCGGCCCATGCCGGGGCGCTGGGCCCCTTGGCCCGTGAACATGAACGCGAGCTTGCCGGGCCGATGATCGCGGGGGGTCAGGGCCCCGTTGCGCGGCTCGGCGCCGGACTTGGCGAAGCTCTCGAGCGTGTCGATCACGATCTCGGCCGGGCTGTCGCTGTCGAGGGCCAAGGCCAAGCGGACCGGGAAGTGGGTGCGCGTGGTCGCGAGCGAGAACCCGAGATCGAGCACGCTAGGCGGCGCGGCTGAGTCGACGGCCTCGCGCAGATGAGCCGCGAGCGCGCCGGCCTGGGCGATGAGATCGACGAGCGTGCGGCCCGAGAGCACGAGCGGCAGCTCGGGCGGGACCGGGACCTCGGGGACGAGCTCGGGCCGCTCGTCGACGGGGGCCTCCTCGAGGATCGCGTGGGCGTTGGTGCCCGACATGCCGAACGAAGACACGCCCGCGCGCCGGGCCCCGCCGCCCTCAGAGGGGGCCCACGGCCGGTGGCTGTCGACGACCTCGATCGGCAGGCTGTGCCAGTCGATGTGGGGGTTGCGGGGCTTGGTGTGGAGCGTGGCCGGCAGCGCCCGCTGCTGAAAACAAGCGACGATCTTGGCGACGCCCGCGAGCCCAGCGGCGGCCTCGAGGTGGCCGATGTTGGTCTTGACCGCGCCGAGCAGCAGCGGGCGATCGGGCGGGCGACCCTCGCCGTAGACCGCCGCGATCGCCTGGACCTCGATGGGATCGCCGAGCGAGGTCCCGGTCCCGTGGCACTCGACGTAGTCGATGTCGGTCGGCTGGAGCTGCGCGTCCTCGAGCGCGCTGCGCAGCAGCTTTTGCTGCGAGGTCCCGTTGGGCGCCGTGATCCCGCTGCTGGCCCCGTCATGGTTGACCGCCGTGCCGCGCACGACCGCGAGGATCTCGTGGCCCTTGGCCTTGGCGTCGGACAGGCGCTCGAGCGCGAACACGATCACGCCCTCACCCCGGCCGTAGCCGTTGGCGTTGGCCGAGAAGGTCTTGCTGCGGCCGTCGGGGGCGAGCGCCCGGGTCCGCGAGAGCTGCACGAACACGTCGGGCGCGGCCATGATCTGCACGCCGCCGGCGAGCGCGAGCTCGCACTCGCGGTTGCGCAGCGACTTGCAAGCGAGGTGAAACGCGACCAGCGAGGACGAGCAGGCCGTGTCGACCGCCAACGCCGGACCCTGCAAGCCGAGCGTGAACGACAAGCGCCCGGCGGCGAACGAGGTCTGGGTGCCCGTGAAGGTGTAGGCCTCGCCGAGGCCCTGGCGGAGGTGATCGTAGTCGCTCGGTCCGAGCCCGACGAACACCCCGGTCAACGAGTCGCGCAGCGAGCTCGGGACCACGCCGGCGCTCTCGAGCGCCTGCCACGACGCCTCGAGCAAGAACCGATGCTGGGGATCGATGAGCTTGGCCTCGCGCGGGCTGATCCCGAAGAACGCCGGATCGAACTGGTCGATGTCCTCGACGAACGAGCCATCGCGGACGTAGCTGTGGCCCTTGGACTCGGGGTCCGGATCAAAGAAGTCCTCGATGTTCCAGCGCGTGGCCGGGAGCGGGCCGACGGCCTCGCGGCCGGTCGCGAGGAATTTCCACATCGCGCGCAGGTCGACGATCTGCCCGGGCATGCGCAGGCCGACGCCGACGATCGCGAGGGGCTCGCGGTTGTCCGCGCCGTCGGTCGGGCCGCGCTGATCTTCGTCTTGGTCGGCGGCGACGCCGAGCGCCTCGCCGAGGCTGTCGAGCAGGAAGTCGGCGACGTGCTTGGGCGAGGGGTGATCAAACGCGAGGGTCGCCGGCAGGTTCAAGCCGGTCTCGCGCTGCAACCGACGCCGGACCTCGACGGCCATCAGCGAATCGAGGCCCAGATCGACGAACCCGGTGGTCGGGTTGAGCCGCGAGGCGTCGTGGTAGCCGAGCACCGAGGCGGCCTCGCTGAGCACGAGGTTGACCAAGGCCCGCTGCCGCTCGCTCTCGGACAGCCCGCGCAGGCGCGCGAGCAGCCGGGCTTCGTCGGGCTCCGAGGAGCTGTCGGACGAGTCGAGCGCGGCCTTGGCCTCGGGGATGTCGTCGAGGAAGGGCCGCGGGCGCGCGGCCGCGAAGGTCGGCGTGAACCGGGCCCAGTCGACATCGGCGACTATGATGTTGGTGTCGCCGTGATCGAGGCCCTGCTGGAGCGCCTGGATCGCGAGCTTGGGATCGAGCGGCTCGAGCCCGCGGCGGCGCAGCTCGTGCTGCGACGCGTCATCGGACGAGCCGCTCGCCCACGCGCTCCAAGCCACGGACACGGCCGGCAGATCGAGGCTCGCGCGGTGCTCCATGAACGCGTCGAGGTAGGCGTTGGCGGCGGCGTAGACCCCCTGGCGGCCGCTGCCCCAGACCCCGGCGATCGACGAGAAGGTGATGAACGCGTCGAGCTCTTGATCCTTGAGGAGCTCGTGCAGGTAGCGAGCCCCGGCGATCTTGGCCGCGGTCACGCGGATCGCCTCTTCGACGCTGGTCTCGGCGAGCGAGAGCTGCGGCGCGGCGCCGTCGGCGTGGATGACCGCGGTCAGGGTCTCGCCGGCGGCGTCGAGCCGATCCAAGAGCGTCGCGATGGCCTCGCGGTCGGTGGTGTCGCACGCGACCAGCGAGACCTTGGTGCCGAGCTCGGTGAGCTCGGCGTCGGGCCCGTGGCCGCTGGTCAAGACCAGGTGCTCGGCGCCCGCGCCAGCCAGCCAACGCGTGACCCGAGCGCCCAAGGTCCCGGTCCCGCCGGTCACCAAGATCGTGCCGCGCGGCTTCCACTGCCGGCCCTCGGACAGCTCGGTCAACGGCGCGCGCTCGAGCCGACGCACGAACATCCCGGTGTTGCGCAGCGCGACCTGGTCCTCGTCCTGGTCGCTGACGAACAGCGCGAGCAGCCGCCGCACGGCCTTGATATCGAGGGTCGCGGGGAGATCGACGAGCCCACCCCAGCGATCGGGGTGCTCGAGGGCGACGACCCGGCCGAGGCCCCAGGCCATGGTCTGGAGCGGCTGCGAGAGCGGATCGGCCCGGCCGATCGAGACCGCGCCGCGGGTCAGCATGAACAACCGCCCGTCGACGCCCGCGTCGCCGAGCGCCTGAACCAACACCAGGTTCAAGATCAGGCCAGCGGGGACCGTCGACTGATCGGGGACCGGCTCGTCGACGAACGCGAGCAGCGAGATCACCCCGCGCGGCGGGCCGTCTGCGGTCGCCTGTTGGAGGCTCGCGGTGAGCTCCTCGCGATCGGGATCATCCTCGTCGACGAGCACGCGCACGACCTCACCGCCGGCGCTCTCGATCCCCTGGATCACCGCGTCGATCAGAGCAGCGTGCTCGGCGTTGGCGGTCTCCGAGGCGGTCACGACCAGCCACGAGCCCGCGACGCTGGCCAGCGAGGGCGGCGTCGCCATCGGCTTCCAGCCCACGCGGTAGCGCCAGGCGTTGAGCGTCGTCCGCTCTTGGTGGTTGCGCCGCCACGAGTTCAGGGCCGGCAGCAGCGCGGCCAGCGAGGTCTTTTGGGCGTCGTCGGCGACGTTGAGGGCGTTCGCGAGCGAGTCCAGATCGCCGGCCTCGACCGCGCTCCAAAACCCGTCATCGGCGGCCGCGACTTGCACGGGCGCCGCGTCGGCGCTGGCGCGGCGCTGGCTGGTCTCGACCCAAAACCGGTTGCGCTGGAACGCGTAGGTCGGCAGCCGAACCCGACGGCCAGCCGAGACCTTGGTCCAGTCGATCACCAGCCCGCGGCAGTGCAGCTCGCCCAGCGATCGCATCAAGCGGATGGGTCCGCCCTCGTCGCGGCTGAGCGAACCAACCGCGACGGCGCTGACTTCGGCGCGGCTGAAGGTCGCCTCGAGCGCGGACCGGAGCATGGTGTCCGGGCTGATCTCGATGAAGAACCGGTAGCCGTCGGCCAGCATCTTCTCGACGGTCTCGGTGAACCGCGTGGGCAGCCGGAGGTTGCGAAACCAGTACTCGCCGTCGAGCTCGCGGCCGACGAGCTTCTCGGCCCGGACCGTGGAGTAGAGCGTGGTCGTGACCGCGCGCGGGGCGATGCCGGCGAGGCCCGAGATGATCTCGTCGCGGACGGCCTCGATCTGCGCGGTCGCGAGGGCGTAGGAGAACGGCAGGCGCTCGGCGCCCTCGACCTCACCCATGAGCGTGTCGATCACATCGGTGTCACCGGACACCCAGGTCGAATTGGGGCTGTCGTGGGCGGCGATCGTCACGCGCTCGCCCCAGCGCTTGAGGTGCGGCTCGAGCTCGACCGCCGGCAGCGAGACCATCGCGACCGCGCCGCGTCCGGTCAGGCGCCCGAGCGCGCGGCTGCGCAAGGCGACGATCCGCGCGGCGTCGTCGAGGCTCAAGGCGCCGGCCATGTACGCGGCCGTGACCTCGCCAAAGCTGTGGCCGACGATCCCGTCGGGCTCGATGCCGACGACCATGCGCCACAGGGCCGAGAGCGCCGCGGTCACGGCGAACAGCACGGGCTGGACCACGTCGGTGCGGTCGAGCGCGGGCGCCCCGTCGGCGCCGTCGAGCACGTCGAGCACCGACCAGTCGATGTAGGCCGAGAGCGCGCGATCGCAGGCCTCGAGCTGCTCGCGGAAGCGATCGGAGATCTGCGCGAGGGTCTTGGCCATGTTCGGCCACTCGGAGCCCTGGCCCGAGTAGACGAACGCGACCTTGCCCTCGATCCGGGCCTCGCCCTCGACGATCCGCGGATCAACCTCACCGCGGGCGAGCGCGTCGAGGGCCGAGAGCGCGTCATTGATGTCGGTCGCGGTCAGCGAGGCGCGCCGCTCGAAGTGGGCGCGGGTCGTGGCCAGCGAGTGGGCGACGTCGGCGAGGGTCAGGTCCGGGTGATCGACGAGGTAGGCGTGGAGCCGCTCGGCCTGGGCGCGCAGGGCCAGCTCGGACTTGGCCGAGATCAACAGCGGGACGCGGTAGCGGCTCTCGACCTCCCAGACCTCGACCTCGACGTCGCCGGTCGCGTCGGTCATCCGCTCTTCGATCTCGGGGCGGAGCATTCGCAGCTGCGGCGCGTGGGCCCAGACCGCCGGCCACTCCGGATCAAAGCCGCTGTTGAACAGCTGCGCGAGGCTGCGCAGCATGCTCCCGCGCTCGTCCTCGTTGCGCCAACACGAGGGCAGCGCCTGGAACTGCCCCGCCACGCCATCCAAGGTCTGCTCGATCGCCTTTAGCAAGGTCGGGTGCGAGCTGAGCTCCAAGAACACCGTGGGACCCTGATCGGCGAGCAGCTCGATCGCCTGGCGAAACCGGACCGGGCTGCGCAGGTTTCGACCCCAATACGAGGGCGTGCACTCGTGGCCCTCGAGCGACTCGGCCATGACCGTCGACATCATCGGGATCCGAGCGTGGCGCGGCGTGATGCCGTGCAGCGCGGCCTCGAGCGGGCCGATCAGCGGGAGCATCTCGGGGCTGTGCGAGGCGAAGTCGATCTCGACCCGGTGGATCCGAACGCCGCGCTGGGCGAGCAGCGCCTCGGCGTCCTCGATCGCCTGCTTGGGCCCGGACAAGACCGTCGAGCGCGGGCTGTTGTAGGCCCCGATCACCAGATCGGTGGCCGCGTTGCCGAGCCGCTCGAGCAGCATCGCCTCGGGCAGCGAGACCAGCAGCATCGACCCACGCCCGGCGGCGAGCTCGGCGATGGTCCGCCCGCGCTCGACCGCCACGCGGGTCGCGTCTTGCAGCGAGAGGATCCCAGCGAGGTGCGCGGCCGCGATCTCGCCGACGCTGTGCCCGACGATCGCGTCGGGCTCGATGCCCCACGAGTGCCACAGGGCCCCGAGCGAGACCTGGACCGCGAACAGCACGACCTGCACGACCTCGGCTCGATCGAGGCGCGAGCGGATCGTGTCGGCGAGTAGTTCGTCGATCACCGACCAGCTCGTGAGCGCTTGGATCTCGCGATCGACGGCCTCGAGCGCCGTCCGAAACACGGGCTCGCCGACCAGCAAGGTCCGAGCCATGCCCAACCACTGCGAGCCGTGGCCCGAACACACGAACACCAAGCGCGGCCGCTCGGGCGCCGGCGGGAGGTTGCGCAGGCCGCCAGCGAGCAGGCCCGAGAGCCCGTCGACCAGCTGCTCGGGGGTGTTGAGCATCAAGCTCACCCGGTGCTTGCCAAACCCGGCCCGCTCGGACAGCGCCCGGCACAGCGCCGCGGTCTCGTTCCAGTTGGTCAGCTCGAACGCGAAGTCGAGCGAGGCCAGCACCTGCCGACGCAAGCCCGCGGCGGTGACCGAGGCCAGCGGCAAGAGCAGCGCCTCGCTCTTGGGCGCGGCCTCGAGCACGGTGTGGCAGTTGGAGCCGCCGAACCCGATCGAGGTCACGCCCGCGCGCGGGACCTCGTCGCCCGAGGGCCACCCCTCGAGCTCGGTCTGGACCCGGAGGTGGAGCCGATCGAAGGGGATGTGCGGGTTGGGCTGATCGAAGTGGAGGTTGCCGGGCAACATCCGGTGGTACAGCGCCAGCGCCGTCTTCATCAGGCCAGCGATGCCGGCCGCGGCCTCGAGGTGGCCGATGTTGGTCTTGACCGAGCCGATCCGCAGGGGCCGCTCGGCGCTGTGGTGCGAGCCGATCACGGCCCCGAGCGCGCTGGCCTCGAGCGGGTCGCCGAGGATCGTGCCGGGCCCGTGCGCCTCGACGTAATGGATCGACGCCGGATCGACGCGGGCGTTGGCCAGGGCCGCGCGCAAGACCGACTCTTGGGCCTTGGGGTTGGGCGCGGTCAGGCCGTTGGAGAACCCGTCGTTGTTCGAGGCGCTGCCGCGGATCAAGCAGTAGATCCGGTCGCCATCGGCGATCGCGCGGCTCAAGGGCTTGAGCACGACCAGCCCCCCACCTTCGCCGCGGACGTAGCCGTTGGCCGCCGCGTCGAACGCCCGGCACTGGCCCGCCGGGTTTTGGGTGCCGAGCTTGGACATGACCAAGGTCCCGTGCGGCGTGATGATCAAGTTGACGCCGCCGGCGAGGGCCATGGTCGTCTCGCCGGCGCGCAGGCTCTGGCACGCGAGGTGGACCGCGACCAACGAGCTCGAGCTCGCCGTGTTGACGACCATGCTCGTGCCTTCGAGGCCGAGCGTGTAGGAGATCCGGCCGGCGATGATCGAGGTGTCGATGCCGGTCCCGGTGTGCTGATCGATGATCCGGACGTCGTCGGAGGTCAGGCGCCCGTAGTCGCACCACATCGCGCCGATGAACACGCCGACGTTGTCACCACGCAGCGAGAGCGGATCGATGCCAGCGTCCTCGAACGACTCCCACGCCAGCTCGAGGGCGAGCCGCTGCTGCGGATCCATCTGCTGGGCCTCGCGCGGCGAGATCCCAAAGAAGGTCGCGTCGAACTGATCGACCTGGTCGACGAACCCGCCCCAGCGGGTCGTCATCTTGCCCGGCGCCGCGCGGTCGACATCGAGGTACTCCTTGACGTCCCAGCGATCACCAGGGACCTGCTTGACGCCGTTACCTTTAACCTTGAGCAGCTCCCACAGCTGCTCGGGGCCGTGCACGCTGCCCGGCAGCCGACAGCCGATGCCCACGATCGCGATCGGCTCGACGCTCATCGACGCCCCGAGCCCCGGGCCCCGGCCGCTGTAGGTCCCCGAGCCCGAGCTGGGCGCGGCCGCCTGGGGGGCTTGGAACGAGACCACATGCTGGGCAAGCGCTAGCGGAGTGGGGTGCTCCCAGGGCGCGACCGGCGAGAGCGGGTGGCCGACGTGGTTCGCTAGCCGTGCGACGAGCTCGGTGATCTGTTCGGAGTCGAGGCCGAACTCGCGAAACCGCGCGTTCGGATCGATGCGCGAGGGCTCGATCCCGAGCACGCGGCTCATCGCGTCCCTGAGCCAGGTCAAGACGGGCTCGTGGTTCAAGGCCAATCCCTTGGCTCGGGGGTCACGTTGGCCTTGGATCATCGCGAAGTCTCAGGAGCCAGCCGACCTGTGGGCGATCGCCGTGAGGTGATCGTTTTTGAGCGGCGGCGAGGACCGACACGATACGCCTCGCCGCTTCGACTTGCACCACCAAAACGGCGGCGCGGTTTCGGGTGCAAGCCAGCGCACAGCGAATTTCGCTCGTACGCCTTCGCGCCTAAAACGGACTTAAACCGCCTTTTACGGGCGTTCTAGCGCACTGAGTCGGTCGCCAGCCAACGCGTTCCACGCGAGCGCGCCGATCGGATCGATCACGCTCGACCGCGCGACCGACTCAGCCCCACCCACGGTCCGTCCGCAACCCCACCTTGGTGACGCAGTCGCGTCAGTTGGACATTCGGAGTAGTCGGGCTGGCTCCGCACATTGGCGTGCAAGTCCCGACGAGATCGCCCTCGACTTCGACGTTTCAACACAGCACCTCAAAGATGCGCATATAACGCCTGCATCCGGCGTGTCCCAACGACGTTGCAACACATGAAACATCTCGGCGCGATCTCCAGGCGCTCCCCGGACTGAAGTACGCTGACCACCGGGGAGCCCATGGCATGACGATTGCGTGCCGCCCACCGCAGGCGCCTGAATGAACTACGGATTCGTCATTGACAACACGCGCTGCATCGGCTGCCACGCGTGCAGCACCGCCTGCAAGAGCGAGAACGAGGTCCCGCTCGGGGTCAACCGGACGTGGGTCAAGACCGTCGAGCACGGCGCCTACCCCGATGTCACCCGGACCTTCCAGGTCACCCGCTGCAACCACTGCGAGAACCCGCCGTGCGTGCGCATCTGCCCGGTGACCGCCATGTACCAGCGCGACGACGGGATCGTCGAGTTCGATAAGGACATCTGCATCGGCTGCAAGGCGTGCATGCAAGCTTGCCCCTACGACGCGATCCACATCGACCCCGAGACTCAGACCGCCGCCAAGTGTCACTACTGCGCCCACCGGGTCGACGTCGGGCTCGAGCCGGCCTGCGCGGTCGTGTGTCCGACCGAGGCGATCATCGCCGGCGACCTCGACGACCCGATGAGCAAGATCGCGAAGATCGTCGGGCGCAGCCGGGTCAGCGTCCGCAAGCCCGAGCAGGGCACGGCCCCCAAGGTGCTCTACATCGACGGCGACGGCGTCGCGCTGCACCCCACGGTGTTCGCCGAGCAGCCGCGACAGATGATGTTCGCCGATACGGTGACCCGGCAAGGCACGGTCCGGCGCGAGCCCGAGCCCAAGCAAACCAGCACCGCCCGGTCCGGCGCGCGCATCCGGACGCCCGGCACCCAGGGCCTGCCGAGCGGCGCGCGGATGGCCGAGCAGATGGTCCAGCTCGCCTACAACGCCCAGCACGAGATCCCCTGGCACTGGCCGGTGCCGGCCTACCTGGTGACCAAGGCGATCGGCGCCGGGCTGTTCGGGTTCTTGGCGCTGGGTTGGAGCCTCGGCCTGTTTGAATTTGATCGGGCCGCGATGCTGTGGGGCGGGCTGCTCGCGATCCTCGCCACGCTCGCGACCACGGCGCTGCTGGTCATCGATCTCGAGCGGCCCGAGCGGTTCTTGTCGATCGTCTTGCGCCCGCAGTGGCGCAGCTGGCTGACCCGCGGGGCGTTCTTGCTGATCGGCTTCGCCACGGTCTCGGGCCTGTGGTGGGCGCTCGAGGCCGGCGCGGCCTGGACCGGGGCGTTTGCGATGCCGGCCCTCGCCCGCGCGGCGCTGGCCTGGCTGACGGTCCCGCTCGCGCTCGGAGCCGCGATCTACACCGCGTTCTTGTTCGCCCAAGCCGAGGGCCGCGATCTCTGGCAAAGCCCCCTGCTCCCCCTCCACCTCCTCATCCAGGCCACGCTCATGGGCACCGGCGCGGTCTTGGGCTTGGCGGCCACGGTCGAGCTCGGCGCCGATCTGGTCAGCGCCGCGCGAGTCGGCTTTGGCCTGAGCCTGGGCGTCGATCTGTTCGTGATTCTATTTGGTGAATTGGGGGTCCCCCACGCGAGCGAGGTCGCCGCCCAGGCCGCCCACGCGATCCGCTATGGTCGCCACGCGAGGACCTTTTGGTGGGGGGCGATCGTGCTCGGCCACCTCGTGCCGCTCGCTCTGCTGTTCGCGGGCTTCGTGATCCCAGCCGCGGGCGCCGCCGCGGGCGCGCTCGCGTTTGTCAGCGCGGCCGTCGGCCTCTACGCCTACGAATATGTGTTCGTCATGGCTCCCCAGGAGATCCCCAACTCATGAGCGACCTCGCCAACAAAGTCGCCAAGCTGTTCGCCACGATCTTGCGCAGCGACGTCGGCGCCCACGATGAGCCGGTGATCGGCACGGCCCCGACCAACGCTGCCGGCGCGGCCCTGCCCAGCTTCGGCGAGGCCGAGCGCGCGCCCCTCGACATGACCGAGGTCGATCACGGCGACGGTCGCATGAGCCGCTACCCGCCGCCCGAGCATTGGGAAGATTGGGTCGAGTGGGACGCCAAGGCCTGGCCGCGCAAGGTCCCGCGCCGCTATTCGCTGGTGCCGACGATCTGCTTCAATTGCGAGAGCGCCTGCGGGCTGCTGGCCTACGTCGACAAGACCACCTTTGAGATCCGCAAATTCGAGGGCAACCCGGCCCACCCGGGCAGCCGCGGCCGCAACTGCGCCAAGGGCCCGGCGACCCATAATCAAACCTACGATCCCGAGCGGATCTTATACCCGCTCCAGCGCGTCGGGGCCCGCGGCGAGGGCAAGTGGAAGCGGGTCAGCTGGGACCAGGCCCTGAGCGACATCGCCGAGCGCATGCGTGAGAGCAGGCAACAGCGGCGCGACGGGATCATGTACCACGTCGGCCGGCCCGGCGAGGATCACTACACCAACCGCTGCATCACCGCCTGGGGCGTCGACGGGCACAACAGCCACACCAACATCTGCTCGGCGGGCGCCCGGGCCGGCTACGCGTTTTGGACCGGCGCCGATCGGCCGAGCCCCGATCACGCCAACGCCCGGGTGATCCTGCTGATCTCCAGCCACCTCGAGACCGGCCATTACTTCAACCCCCACGCCCAGCGGATCATCGAGGCCAAGCAAAACGGGGCCAAGATCATCACCTTCGATCCGCGCTTGTCCAACACCGCCGCGCGCAGCGACGTGTGGCTGCCGTGCTGGCCCGGCTCCGAGGCCACGATCCTGCTCTCGATCGCCGCCTACTTGATCCGCCAGCGCAGCTACGACCGCGAATTCGTCCGGCGGTGGGTCAACTGGGAGCAGTTCCTGCGCGAGGCCCCGGGCCTGCCCAACATGCCCGAGCTGCCCGTCGGCGAGCTGACCTTCGCCGACTTCGAGCGCTGCCTCGAGGCGCTCTACGCCGAGTTTAGCTTCGCCCGCGCCGCCGAAGAGTCGCAGGTCCCGATCGAGCGGATCGAGGCCACCGCCAAGCTCGTCGAGGCCGCCGGCTCGCGGCTCGCCGCCCACACCTGGCGCTCGGCCTCGATCGGCAACCGCGGCGGCTGGCAGGTCGCCCGCTGCTTGTTCTTTTTGAACGTGCTGACCGGCAGCGTCGGGACCCGCGGCGGGACCTCGATGAACTCGTGGAACAAGTTCGTGCCCAAGCCGTTCGCCGAGCCGCCCCCGTTCAACGCCTGGAACGAGCTGCACCTGCCCCACGAGTGGCCGCTCGCGTTCTTCGAGATGAGCTTCTTGCTCCCGCACTTCATGGCCGAGGGTCGCGGCGCCGTCGATGTGTATTTCACCCGGGTCTACAACCCGATGTGGATCAACCCCGACGGCTTCATGTGGCTCGAGGCCCTCCGCGACGAGGCCAAATTTGGGGTCCACGTCGCGCTCACGCCGACCTGGAACGAGTCGGCGTGGTTCGCCGATTACGTCCTGCCCATGGGCCACGCCGGCGAGCGCCACGATCTCATGAGCCAAGAGACCCACGCCGGGCAGTGGATCGGGTTTCGCCAGCCGGTCCGCCGGGTCGCCCTCGAGCGCGCAGGCAAGCCGGTCCGCTACACCTACGAGGCCAACCCCGGCGAGGTCTGGGAGGAGGCCGAGTTTTGGGTCGAGCTCTCGTGGCGCATGGATCCCGACGGCGCCCTGGGGATCCGCAAGTGGTTCGCAAGCCCGAGCGATCCAAGCCAGCCGATCAGCCAGGACGAGTACTGGGCCTGGGTGTTCGAGCACAGCGTCCCGGGCCTGCCTGAAGCCGCCGCGGGCGAGGGGCTCAGCGCCCTTTCGTACATGCGCAAGTACGGCTGCTTCGAGGTCGTGCGCGAGAACTATGTGCCCTACGAGCGGGCGCTCGCCGAGCTGCCGGGCGGCTCGGTCAGCGACGACGGCCTCGTCATCCGCGAGGGCGTGGCGGTCGGCGTGACCATCGACGGGGTCGCGCGGGTCGGGTTCGAGACCCCGAGCCGCAAGCTCGAGTTCTTCAGCCCGACCCTGCGCGACTGGGGCTGGCCCGAGCGCGAGCACGTCTTGCCGTGGACCCTCGACAGCCACGTGTCGCCCGCCAACATCGATCGCGGCGCGGGCCAGATGCTGCTGTTGCCCACGTTTCGCCTGCCTACGCTGATCCACACGCGCTCGGCCAACGCCAAGTGGCTCTACGAGATCAGCCACGCCAACCCGGTGTGGATCCACCCCAGCGACGCCGCCCGGATCGGCGTGGCGACCGGCGAGCTGATCCGCGTGCAGACCGAGATCGGCTACTTCGTCGACAAGGTCTACATCACCGAGGGCATCAAGCCGGGGATCATCGCGATGAGCCATCACCTCGGCCGCTGGCGCCTCGCCGAGCACCAAGGCGGCAACCCAGGCATGACCGCCCTCGCCAGCCTCGAGCGCGACGGTGACGCCCACGCGCTCAACATCCTCGAGCACGGCCGGGCCTGGGAGAGCTTCGATCCCGACACCAGCCGGATCTGGTGGAAGGACGTCGGCGTCCATCAAAACCTGACCCATGCGGTCCACCCCGACCCGATCAGCGGCGCCCATTGTTGGCTGCAAAAGGCGATCAACGTCAGCCGCGCGGGCCCTGGCGACAAGCATGGCGACGTCCGGGTCGACACCGCCGCGTCGATGCGGATCTATCGCGAGTGGCACGCCCTGACCCGCTCGGCGCTCGACCACAGCCCCGACGGCACCCGCCGGCCACGCTGGCTCAAGCGCCCGCTGCGGCCCGTCGAGGCCGCCTACGCCCTGCCCAAGGCGCCGTTTGGACGATGAGCCGATGACCGCGCTGTCCGAGGGTCAGCAGGCGCTCGCGCGCAGCCGGCTCTACGGGCTGCTCGCCCGCTCGTTCGTGCGAGGCGTCGACGCCCGGACCCTCGCGCAGGTCGAGGCGCTCGGCTGGAGCCTCGGCGTCACGACCGAGAGCCTCGACGAGCTCGCCGCGGGCCACCACGCGACCTTCGCCCTCGGCGTGTTCCCCTACGCCGGCGTGTTCCTCGACCGCTCGGCGAGCGCGGGCGCCTGCGCCGATCGGGTCCGCAGCTACTACGTCCGCGCTGGGTTCACGCCCGTGCTCGACGAGCTGTGCGCCGATCACCTCGGCATCGAGCTAGCGTTCCTCGCGTTCGTGACCGGAGCCCAGGCCGACGCCCACGAGGACCGCGTGCCCGAGCGCGCCGCCGCCCTCGACCGGCTGCTCGCCGAGTTCCTCGACGCTTGCGTGCTCGCCTACCTCCCGGCCTTGCTCGTCGCCGTCGAGGGCTTGGGCTCGGGGCTGTGGGCGACGATCGCCGCCGAGACCCTCGCGATCACGGCCGAGCACCGCTCGCGCCTGCCTGGGCCGATCACCCCCGCGCGGCTCGAGCCCGCGACGACCGGCGCCGAGCTGCTCGCCGACCCGCGCACGGGCCTGCTGCGCATCGCCGAGCACCTGTTGACGCCGGCGGCGACCGGCGTGTTTTTGAGCCGGGCCGACATCGCGAGCTTGGGTCGCCAACACGAGCTCCCGCGTGGGTTCGGCTCGCGCTTGCTCATGCTCGACAACCTCCTGCGCAGCGCCGTCGACTACGGCCAGCTCCCGCAGCTGCTCGCGACCCTCGACGATCACCTCGTCCAGCGCGACCATACCTATGCCCGGCTCAGCGAAGCCTACGACCTCGGTCCGGCCATCGCCCCGTGGCGCGAGGCCCTCGCGGCCACCCGCGCGCTGCTCGACCGCCTCGCGACCACCTCACCCACCCCCCCTCCATGAACATCGAAGCCTTCTACGACGACGCCACCAACACGATGACCTACGTGGTCTACGACCCGGCGTCGCGCGACGCGATCGTCATCGACCCGGTCCTCGACTACGACCCCGCGAGCTCGCAGATCACCCACGAGTCCGTCGATCGAGTCACGATCTTCTTGCGCAAGCACGAGCTCGAGCTGCGCTTGATCCTCGAGACCCATGCCCACGCCGATCACCTGTCGGGCTCGCAGGTGCTCAAGCGCCGGTTCGCCGGCGCCCAGACCGGGATCGGCGCCAAGATCACCGTGGTCCAGTCGATCTTCAAGGACGTCTTCAACCTCCCCGACGACTTCCCGACCGACGGCCGGCAATTCGATCGCTTGCTCGAAGACGGCGAGCTCGTCGAGGCCGGGAGCCTGCGCTTCAAGGTCATCTCGACGCCAGGCCACACCCCCGCGTGTGTCTGCTACGCCTTCGACGACGCCCTATTTACCGGCGACACCCTATTCATGCCCGACATGGGCACCGGCCGCTGCGACTTCCCGGCCGGCAGCGCCGAGCAGCTCTACGACTCCATCACCCAGCGAATCTACACCCTGCCCGACCAGACCCGCATTTTCGTCGGCCACGATTACCAGCCCGGCGGTCGCCCGCTCGCCTACCAGACCACCGTCGCCGCACAAAAGGCCCACAACAAGCAGCTCCCCGCCGCCCGCCCGCGCGAGGAGTTCGTCGAATTCCGGACCAAGCGCGACGCCAGCCTGAGCACGCCCAAGCTGCTGTTTCAAAGCGTGCAGGTCAACGTCGACGCTGGCGCCCTGCCCGGTCCTGCTGATAATCAAACTCGCTATCTGAAGATCCCGATCAACGTGTTTCGACCGCAGCCCGAGGACCCGGCCGCGATCATCGGGGAGCCGGTGCCGGATTAGCAGGCACGAACAGCCGCCCGACCGCGAGCTCGATCGCCTCGAACGGCTCAATCCGCGCCACGTCGCCGTCGCCCCAGCTCCCGGTCTCAATCCACAGATCACCTGCTAGCAGCCCGTGGTGGAAGTCCTCGCGCCGCCTCGCTTGGTCTTTTCGCCGAGGGCGGTGTCGCCGAAACTTGTAGTACGCCCGGTACAACTGCGTTTCGGCTCCTAGCAGCCCGTGGTGAAACCCCTCACGACCCAGAGCACGCCCTTGGGGCCCGATCCCTGTGTCCCGAAACCTTGCAGTACGCCCGGTACAACTGCGGTTTCGGTCCTTGGCCTCGGGCCCC
>Ga0114946_10001248_pt1 | contig 17461 bp, 12 predicted proteins | sample WalLakDeSediment_FD_88676 | JGI IMG/M metagenome (GOLD analysis project Ga0114946, IMG submission 88676) | Lake sediment microbial communities from Walker lake, Nevada to study Microbial Dark Matter (Phase II) - Walker Lake 11/02/13 Deep Sediment | ecosystem: Environmental > Aquatic >... | reverse complement strand
CTTCACATCCAAGCGTTGAGCCATCTCCCGAATGCGACCGGAAAATCTTTCTCGTTGCTCGTCAAAAGCGAACTGATACGAGGGATAGGTGAACCAACGGTGACGGGCCCAGCCATCTTCCATCTTGCCTTCATGTACCACATCAGCCGGAGGGTAAAGGAATACGACTTCGACATGGGCCGACCGCTTTTCCTTTCTTGTCCGTATCGGGTTGGAAAAGGCAGCAGCCGGGAAGGGAAGTCCCATGAAGCCTGCCGCGGTCATCCAACTGCCAGCGACCATGAATTGCCGTCGATTCATGCCAGAAAGGGAACAGGAATCACACATCGTCAAATCCTTCCAAAGGAATTGGGGCTGGTTCCAGACCATCGATCCCATTCAAGGATGCGTCCACGTCCTTTATTAACATTGTTTTCAATATACTCCCGGTTTTTCTGCAAGAGCAAGAAGAAAACCCAGGCCAATCGGGTTCGCTGAATATTTCCCCCTCATTTATGCCTCTGGGACTGGTATGATAAAAGCCATGTGGAAGGACTGCTCACGAAGAGAATTCTTAAAGGCAGCCGCCTTGGGAACAGTCGCTGCTGCCTTGGAAAAGCGTGTGTCTGGAAAGGAGAACAAGGTGGCCAAACCGAATGTGGTTGTAATCCTGGTGGACGATCTGGGGTATGGAGACCTGGGATGCTTTGGAGCGGATGATCTTCGAACGCCCCATGTGGACAGTATTGCCGCGGACGGTATCAGGTTCAGTCGCTTCTACTCCAACTGCCCGGTTTGCTCGCCGACAAGAGCTTCCCTCCTGACCGGGAGATATCCCGACTTGGTGGGCGTGCCTGGCGTGATACGCACACATCGTGAGAACAGTTGGGGTTTCCTTTCTCAGGAAGCGATTCTTCTTCCCCAGGCAATCAAGGCAGGGGGATATCACACGGCCCTCGTGGGCAAATGGCATCTCGGATTGGAGAGCCCCAATACGCCCACGGAAAGAGGATTTGATACCTTCCATGGTTTCCTCGGCGACATGATGGATGACTACTATACCCATAAGCGCCATGACATCAACTACATGCGAAAGCAGGAGGAGGAGATCCATCCTGAGGGCCATGCCACCGATCTTTTCACGCAATGGGCTGTGGACTATATCGGAGAAAGAGCAAGAAAAGAGGAGCCTTTTTTCCTCTACCTGGCTTACAACGCACCGCATACGCCGATTCAGCCTCCTGAGGAATGGCTCGAAAGGGTCAAGGAGAGAGATCCCCGTATGGACCAGAATCGCGCCAAGCTTGCGGCGCTGATCGAACACATGGACAACGGGGTCGGGAGAGTGAAAGCGGCGTTGAATGAAAGGGGCATCCTCGAGAACACATTGCTCCTTTTCGTGTCGGACAACGGGGGACAGCTCAATATCGGTGCGAGCAATGGCGAATTGAAACGAGGCAAGGGCGACATGTTCGAGGGAGGCATCAAAGTCCCCATGTGCGCCCAATGGCCGGGCAAGATTCCGCCAGGATCCCAGAGCGAAAGGGTCGCTCTGACCATGGATCTCTTTGCCACGGTCTGCGAAGCGTGCGGTGTGGATCCTCCTGAAAAGATCGAGGGGAGAAGCATTCTGGCGACCCTGCAGGGCGCGAAACAGCCCGAGGAGAATCGAACGCTCTTCTGGGTACGTCGCGAGGGGAACCACTATGGGGGTCGAGCTTACTACGCCGCGAGGCACGAGAACTGGAAACTCCTGCAGAACAGCCCCTTCGAGCCCCTGGAATTGTACGACCTGGCCTCGGATCCTCACGAAGACAACCCTCTGCCCAAGAATCACGACATGCACAGAAAGCTCTTCGACGATCTGCGAAATCACGTGAATGATTCCGGCATGGTGCCCTGGCAGAGGCCCGATTAGACCAAGGGTTCACAGTCCATTGACGAGCATGGGCATTGTGGTGTATGTAAGCAGTATGCGTGTATTGATTTCCGGATCCTCAGGTTTCATTGGTTCCGCGCTCGTGGACCGTTTGCGGTCCGAGGGCCATGATGTCATCAGGCTGGTCAGGACCGAGCCTGTGAAGGAAAAGGGTCACCTTTTCTGGGATCCGATCCATGGAATCCTGGACTTGGAGGGAAAGGAACCCGTGGATGGGGTCATCAATCTGGCCGGGGAGAATATCATGGGGTGGTGGACCGAAGCCAAGAGGCAACGCATCAAGGAAAGCCGAGTCCTGGGAACGCGTCTTCTCTCCCAAAAAATCTCCTCCTTGTCCCCAAGACCCAAGTTCATGTTGTCCTCCTCGGCCATCGGATACTATGGGGATAGAGGCTACGACGAGCTTTCGGAGGAAAGTCTCAAAGGTTCAGGCTTTTTGGCCGACGTTTGCCAGGAATGGGAGCAGGCCACCCAAGAGGCGAGTGAAGCGGGCATACGGGTGGTCTTGCTTCGAATGGGCGTGGTCTTGGATCCAAACGGAGGGATTCTGTTGCGTTTGCTTCCCCTGTTCCGAACTGGGTTGGGTGGGCCTGTTGGCATGGGGAAGCGTCTGATGAGTTGGATCACCTTGCAGGATCTCATATCCGTGATTCTGTTTGCCATGCGCGACGAGAGGGTCCAAGGTCCGGTCAACGCGGTTTCCCCCCAACCTGTGAGCAACGCCCAATTTACCCAGGCTCTGGCAAAGGCCTTGGGACGTCCCGCCTTGATCCCGGCCCCGCCTTTCGGTTTGTCTGCCGCTTTGGGCCCAGTGGTTCGTGAAGTGCTTCTTTCCAGTCAAAACGCCCAGCCTGTCAAACTGCTCCAAGCGGGGTTTCACTTCGAGCATCCTGAAGTTCAATCAGCGATCCACGCGCTTCTCTTTCCACAGACATCCTAATCTTCAAGGAGACGTTCCATGGACCATGTCGGAATCGAGTACACCGGCCCCGGCGCAATGAGTTTTTATCCCCTGGGGGATCCTCCTTCCGCGCTTCAACCCACGGAAATTCTGGTGAGAACCCGATACTCCGGCATCACCAATGGAACGGAACGTCACTCTCTGTTGGGGGAACACGGATGGAAAGGGGTCTTTCCCAGCCGCAACGGGTACCAGCACGTGGGAACCGTAGAAAGGATCGGATCCGCAGTCCAAGGGTTCAAGGAAGGGGACACGGTGTTTCTGGGGCTGTATGTGGGCCACAAAGCGTGGCATGTGGTCGATGTGGGAGTCCACCCCACAGGAGCACATCTTTGTCTTTCTTTGCCGTCTTTTGTATCTCATCAAGACTGTGCCCTGCTGGGGGTGGCCGGGGTGGCCATGCGTGGGGTGCGCCGATGTCGCGTCGGAGCAGGCGACAAGGTGTGGGTGGCCGGGCTGGGATTGATAGGACAGTTCGCGGCCCAGTGCGCCAGAGCCCTGGGTGCCTGGGTCGCGGTCAGTGACATCCAGCCAAAAAGACTTTGCCTGGCCCAGGATCTTGGCTCTCACATGGCCGTGGACGCGCGACTGAAAACAGCCTTCGCCCAACTTAAATCAGCGGGGCCCTTCCATAAAATCGTGGACGCCTGCGGGGTTGAATCCTTGTTCCTCAATATTCATGACAACCATTTGCTGGCACACAACGGTGCCATCCTCGCCCTGGCCGTTCGGTCCGAAACCCTGTTTCATTGGTCCACCTTTCACGGCCGTGAGGCGTCCATCGAAGTGTCTTGCCACTTCAGTCTGGACGATCTTCGAATCCTGCTTCATTTCATGCGGCAAGACATCATCCGTGTCCGACCCTTGATCTCCCATACTGTTCCCATTCAAAAGGCCCCTGAGATCTATGAACAACTCAGGGATCATCCTAAAGATCTTCTGGGTGTTGTATTCGATTGGAGCGAAAGCTGAAAGCTTGCCTTGAAAGACCCCACGTTTCGCTTGAAACGAAGGGATCGAATCCATGCGAATCGTGAAGCTCACGGTAGACGCTGGAGAGAAGCAGGAACGTCTCGATCGACTGCTTTGTCGCAGATTACGTTCGTTTTCCCGCGTGGAGATTCAAGAACTGATTCGACAAGGCTGCGTGTTCTGGGAAGATTTCGCCTGCCGCAAGAGCGCGTGGCATGTTCCTGGCCCGGGCCTGTTGGAGGTCAGGCTGCCTTTCGAAGACGCAACGGTCCCCTTGTTTTTGAGGGACGAGAATATCCTTTACGAGGACGAAGAACTCATCGCAATCCACAAACCATCGGGATATCCCACGCGGGGAAGGCTGGCTCTGGGAAACAACGATCTATACGAGGCAACGAAACGCTGGTTAAACCTACCGGAAGGCTACTTGGGTATGCCCCATCGATTGGACCGCGAGACCTCGGGAGTCTTGCTTTTCTGCAAGCAACGAAAAGCTGCGTCCCTTGTGCAGAAAGCCTTCCAACAAGGCTTGGTCCACAAGGCTTATATCGCCTGGATCCAGGGATTCCCTGAAAAAGAATCTGGATATATCGACGCGCCCATCCATGCCCCAGGCAGGATCCTGCCTCGAGTGGACCCGGAAGGAAAACCGGCCGCAACCTGGTACCGTGTTCTTGGAACCGACGCTCATGGGGCCATGATCCTGGCTTTACCCGAGACAGGACGCACCCACCAAATCAGGCTTCATTTCGCGCATCTGGGACATCCCATCCTGGGGGACAGGCTCTATGGCACGCCCTCCGCGCCGCGCTTGATGCTCCACGCCTCCCGGCTTGTCCTCGCACATCCATGTACCCAGACGAAACTGATTCTTAGAGCGTCCATGCCCAAGGATTTCGACCCCAGTCGGTGGACTGAATGGAACCGTGACCCAGAACTCGCGAGAAGCGATCTTCGTACACCTTCCACAAGACCACCATCGTAAAGGGTCAAGCAAGCCAGGCAAGGAAGAAGTGAATCGTCTTGGCTTACGCTCGGCTCGCTGGGATCTTCATGAGGCAAGCTTGGCCGGGAAGGGTGACCTTTGCTTCCAGAAGGGATATTATGATTCAAAATCCATCACCAAAGGAGTTTCCCTTGTCAGAGTATGAAGGACTTCTAAAAGAGCATCAGCCCGACTGGCAAGCCCTTTTGAACAATGTACGGGGAAATGGAACACCGAAACGTGTTCATCACATGGAGCTGTTTCATGACCCAGAGATTCGCGATGCCATCGCCCATCGGTTCCATCTCATGGAAAACATTCCTGAAGGGGACCCGGATCGGGAACGCAAGAAGTTGATCGCGGTCAATCGTTTCTGCGGGTTCGATCATGTTTCCGTGAATCTCGTGGGTATAGATATGCCCATGAGGCATTGCTCTGTACAGGACACGGCCGATATGGCCAGGGTTGGGGGACGCGCCTACATGGAGGAACACGCGGGACCGATCACCACCTGGGAGGAATTCGAACGATATCCTTGGCCGAATCCCCTGGTCCCTGAAGCGGCACGGGAACTGGAATGGTTTTCCCAGAATCTCCCGGAAGACATGTGCATAGTCGCGCACACCGGTCATTTTTGTGAATTTCTCGCCTGGCTGATGGGATATGAAGCCCTATGTTATGCCTTGCACGATCAAAGGGATCTGGTTCGCGCCATCGCAGATAGAATCCTGGAGCTGCACCAGGCGGAAATGGATCGTTTTCTCTCCTTCGATCGAGTCAAACTGATCTGGGGAAGCGATGACATGGGATTCAAGACCGGCACGCTGATCTCCCCGGAACATATGCGGGAGTTTGTGCTTCAGGGACACAAGAAACTGGCGGACAGAGCGCATGAGGCGGGACGTCTCTACCTCTTGCACTCTTGTGGTCGTCTGGACCAGATCATGGGTGATTTGATCGATCACGTGCGAATCGATGCCAAACACAGCTTCGAGGACACCATAGAGGATGTGAGACAAGACAAGGCAGGCTACGGGCAGCGCATCGCCCTGTTGGGCGGGATCGATGTGGATTTTCTTTGCAGAGCGAACGAACAGGCCATCCGACAAAGGGTACGGGAAACCTTGGATGTCTGTATGCTGGGGGGACGTTATTGTCTGGGTTCCGGCAACAGCGTGGCCAACTACATTCCCCTGGACAACTACCTCGCGATGATCGATGAAGGCAGACTGTACAGCAACTAGGGCATGAATTTTTATGGAACCCAATCAGAGCAAGGGCTGCATGAGGACGCAGCAGCCTCCCGAACGACGGAAACAGAGAAGAATACTCTTATTAGGAGGACGAAACGTGAAGAAAAGAAGATGGCCTCTCATTATGATCTTGACCATGGGTATCCCAAGCCTCTTGGGAATATTGGGATCCTCGGCCCTGGCTGTGGACAAAGATAAAGCGGACTGGGTTGCCCTGTTCGATGGCAGGACCCTGGAAGGTTGGGAGGTCAAGGGAGGACAAGCCGAGTATCGCGTGGAAGAGGAGACGATCGTGGGCAGAACGGTTCCTGGAAGTCCCAACACCTTCCTCTGTACCCAAAGGGAATACGGTGACTTCATCCTGGAATTCGAGGTACTGAATGACCCAAGACTCAACTCCGGGGTTCAGTTTCGAAGCCACACGACAGGAAAGGGAGAAGTATTCGGATACCAAGTGGAAATTGCGGACCAAGAACACGCCGGGACTTCCGGCGGGGTCTGGGATGAAGCCAGGAGAAACCGTTGGTTGCACTGTACCCTGGACGACCCGGTAGCCAGGGAGGCGTTTCGAGTGGGAGAGTGGAACCATTACCGCGTGGAAGCGATGGGTGACAGCATCAAGACCTGGGTCAATGGGGTTCTTTGCTCGGAATTTCACGATGCAACGGACCTGACAGGTTTCATCGGGCTTCAAGTGCATAGCTATTTTGGGAAGGATCCTGTGGAAGTGCGGTGGCGTAACCTCATGATCCAGGATTTCGGCCGGCATGCATGGAAACCCTTGTGGGATGGACAAACCGACGCGGGTTGGCAACGCGTTCCCGGGGGACAATGGATCCTACGGGATGGGATTCTGGAAGGGTCATGCACAGCGGATGATTCCAGACACGGTTTGTTCATGACCGAGAAACGTTTTCGGGATTTCACGGCCAGGTTGAAGTTCAAGGCCATTCAAGGAAACAGCGGCTTTTATTTTCGTGTCGATCCTGTGGACAGTCCTGTGAACGTCCATGGTCTTCAGGCGGAGATCGACGAAAAGGAAAAGGTAGGGGGACTTTACGAAACCGGGGGACGAGCCTGGGTCGTGGAACCGGATACCGAACAGGTCGAACAGTCGTTTCGCCCGGGGGAATGGAACGAGATGATGGTGTCGGCCCACGGAAGAAGGATTACGGTACACGTCAATGGGCATGTCACCGCTGAGCTTCTCAACGATGAAGGACGTTTGGAAGGACATCTGGCGCTTCAACTTCATGGCCAGCAGGACATGATGGTTCAATTCAAGGACATCGAGATCCTGGAGGTCCTGGAATATAGATGGGATCTGCCTTTCTCAGGGAAGGATTTAAGCAACTGGGAGGTCAAAGGCCCAGCAGAAAAAAGCAAATGGACCCTGGGCAAGGCCGCGCTGTCCCCGGACAACCCAAAGAAACTGGTGGCGTTGGAGGGAGAAGGGGACATGATCAATCTGGCGGATCACCACAAGGACAGCCTGGACTTGCATTCCAAGAGCCTGTATGGGGATGTCCATATCGAACTTGAGGTGATGGTCCCTCAAGGCTCCAATTCCGGGATTTATGTCCATGGGGAATATGAGATTCAGGTCCTGGACAGCTTTGGTAGAGAAACCATGGGTCCTGGCGATATGGGGGCCATCTATGGAGCGGCGCCTCCGCCTGTCAATGCCAGCAAAGCCCCGGGAGAATGGCAGAACTATATCATCCAATTCAAAGCTCCTCGTTTCAACGCTCACGCCCAAAAGGTAGCCAACGCGCGGTTCCTTCTCGTCGAACTCAACGGACAGGTCCTTCATCAGGAATTGGAACTCAAGGGACTGACTCCCGGGGGGGTGGCGGGACATGAAAACGTGTTGGGATCCCTCATGTTCCAGGGCGATCACGGTCCTGTGGCTTACAGGAAAATTCGTCTGAGACCTTTGGGGAAATAGCCGGTAGAGGTGTTTCTTTGATTTCCATCATCCATGCCACCCACGAGGCCCTTTTCAAGATGGGAGGAATTGGCGCTGTCCTGGAAGGCCTCATTACCTCCAACGCCTACAAAGAATCCATAGGAAGGACCTTCTTGGCAGGTCCTGTGCCCGTATGGAACCCGGAAGAACGCCTGGAGGAAGAATCCGGCGAGGTACTCTATTCCCGAGTCACCCATGTGGATCGAGGAGGATATGCCAAGCTCTTTTCTCCCATCGAGGAGCGTCATGGCACGAGAATCATCTATGGACGGCGCAAGCTGAGGGATCGCATCCGCGGAACCTCGGCCCATCCGGAGATCGTTCTGGTAGATCCAATGCAAATCAACCTGCGCCATCTGGATGAATTCAAATATTTCCTGGCGCAGCGATTCGGGTTCCATCCCGCCCTGTTTCAACATATCGAGGACTTTGAGCGTTACATCAAGATCGCGGGTCCAGCCTTCGAGGCATGCAAGGCCTTGTTGGGCGACGACCCGGGTCCTTACCACGTGATCGCGCATGAATACATGGGCATTCCTATGGCCCTTCGAGCCATCCTGGAGGGCGACCCACGTTTCAGGTCCGTTTTTCATGCTCACGAGACCGCCACAGTCAGGCCTCTTGTCGAAGAAAACATAGGCCATGACACACGCTTCTACAACGTGTTACAACACGCGTTTGATCACGGGTTATTCCTGGAGGACTGTTTCGGTTCTCAGGATGATTTCTTTAAACACGCACTCTTGAAACAGTCTCATCACTGTGACCGTATCTTCGCGGTAGGAGATTTCGTACAACAAGAATTCCAGTTTCTCTCTCCGGTGTTTCAATCCCGTCCTATCCACCTGGTCTACAACGGAATCCCGTCAATCAACATTTCTTTGGAGGAAAGACGAACCTGCAAAAGAAAGCTGGTGCGATACGCCCAGAACCTTTTGGGATACAAGCCGGATCTCATCTTCGCGCATGTCAGCAGAATGGTCAGAAGCAAGGGGATCTGGAGGGATCTCAGGGTCCTGGAACATCTGGACGAGCTGCTTCGATACGACAAGAAGACAGCGGTCCTGTTCCTCCTTTCCTCCCTGGCCGAGGACGGCCGTTCAGTCGAGGACATCGAACGCATGGAAGCCGACTATGGATGGCCGATCCATCACGAAGCAGGCTGGCCTGATCTGGAGGGAGAAGAGATCTCGTCCTACACAGCGATACAGGCTTTTAATGCCCATGCATCCCATATTCGGGTGGTCTATCTCAATCAGGTCGGATGGAGTAGACATCGCTGCGGAAAGCGTATGCCATCGAACATGGAATTCTCCGATCTGAGGAAGGGACAGGACGTGGAATTCGGACAGTCCATCTATGAGCCCTTCGGAATCGCTCAGTTGGAGGCCCTGACTTTCGGAGCGATTTGTGTGCCAAGCAATATCTGCGGATGTGTAGGTTTCGTGGACCGGGCCACGGAAAGTCAGGGCGCCAAAAACGTGATCGTGGCCGATTACATCAGCCTTCCAGGAAGGCAACGAAGCCTATCGGAACTCCTGGACATAGGATACAACCAACGCAACGAAATCGAGTTCACGCACAGTATGAAGGTGGCTTCCATGATGTACGCGTTTCTACCCAGAACCCAGCGGGACGAAATCGCCATGTTGCAAGAGGGCTACTCCATGGCTTCCCGAATGAGTTGGGAGGTGGTGGCCAGGGACCACTTCCTGCCCGGATTGCCGGACTAAACCACAACCGCTACAGCGATCGCACGGCCGAAACCATCAGAGCCTCCAGATCTGTCAGACTCTTCGGATTCAGATTGTCCATCTCCAACCACAACACCTGTCGTCCATGGGACTGCAAGGCTTGAAAATCGCCTGCCGCTTGAGCCAACTGCAATTCGTCAAAGCTCAAGGGAGCTTGTCCTGGAATGCCGAGCCGTTGGGCCTTGGGTGCCAATTTCCTCGAAAGAACAAGGAACAGCCCTTCATTCCGTCCCCCCTTGTGAAGTTGGCCCGTTGAATGCAAGTACCTGGGTCCATAGCCCAGGGTCACGGCATGGGGAAGCCACGTTCTCAGGGCTTTCTTTATTTGGAACAAGGTCTTATCCACGGTTTCGAACTCGGGCAAATAGGCCAGGATCGAAATGAAGCTGCCCCCCCGCGCCTGGGATAGGAAATCCCGGAGAATCATCGAACCCTCCCCGCTTTCCTCGCTCTTTCCATCTCCCCTCAGCGTTACATGCCTTGTCCCACCCATTTTTTTCGGCAGAGAAAGCCCTCTTCCGCAAACCAACTCATTCAGAATCTTACGCGTAAAGCCTTTGGCCGCCTCCACATTGGGCTGGTCAAAGGGGTTGATTCCCATCAGGCTTCCTGCCACAGCGGTAGCAAATTCCCAGCGATAGATCTCTGACCCAAGGTCCTCAGGGGTTGACACAAAAAAGGGCCCTATACGGGGAGCGTTCGCAGGCACCACAGACCAGCGTTGGGATGCTGTGAGATCCTTGGACCAAAAAATCCCCGCGTAGCATCGGTCCTGTCCGGCTGGACAAGAAAAATCCGTAACATCGTCGAGCACCGGAAGAATGCCTCGTCCCTCCTTGCCCAAACTCTCGGCCAGAAGTTGTTCCAGCCAAAGTCCCAGGGATTCAAGTCCCGGAGAAAGTATCATCGTCAACTTGTCACAACCAGCATCTTCCTGTTCCGCCAACCAGGCCCCCAGGGATAATCCTGGATTGACTGAAAGTCGCGTTGTATCCAGGCATCGCTCCCTCATCCTTTGGGCTGCAGCCACAAGACCATTCCCGTCTATTCCTGCCATACAAGCTGGGATCATCCCAAAAGGTGTGAACGCCGAGAACCGACCCCCCACGTTTCGTGGAGTACTTGGCATGGATGCGAAGCCTTCCTCCTTCGCCAAAGCCCCCAAACTGTTTCCAGGATCTGTCAAAGCGGCGAATCGCTTGCGGTCCCCCTTTCCCCCTGTCTTGGACAGAAAGAAGTCGAGCAGGGAACACGTCTCTGCCGTGGTCCCTGACTTGCTCGAAGCCAAGAAAGCGGTTTTTGAAAGCGCAAGTTCTTCACACACCCTTCGAATCTTGGCCGGGTCCGTGGTATCCAGAACGATCAAATGGGGCGCAGAAGATTCGGTGAAGCCTGACCACATCAAGGGACAGAGGCTGGAGCCCCCCATGCCCATCACCACCACATGGTTCATTTCTTTGGAGAAACGATCCGCGCATCGTTGTAGGTTTGGCAAGGCCTCAGCCGCCCTCAGGGGCAGATCTACCCACCCGATCCTCTCCATCACCCAATCCGGGGCCCCAACCCCATCTGTCCACAATCCCATGCTCATGGACAAGAACGTCTCTACATCGTGTTGGGTCAATTCCATTCTCAGCCTTTCTCTCGGTGAAGATTCACCGAACTCAATATGGGTGATTGTCTCCCACGGTTCGTTTCCTCGACTCGCAAATAGTTGGAACAAGCATGGATCTCAAAAGCGGTCTCTGACACGGATAGAATCTCGTTCAGGATCAGATTGAGTCCCAAAGAATCATAGGGATAGTGCGGAAGCAAGACAACGTTGATTCCATGTCGGCGAGCTTCCTCCTCTAGATCCATACTGCACTCGACCATGACCAGGGTACGAATCCCAGCTCTTGCCAAGAGCTCGATGGCGCCAGGCACAGGATTCCAACCCCCAATCAGGGAGAAATAGGTGGGCTGAAACGGCTTGCTGGCCTCGCCTAATTTGAGCTTCGGGACCCAACCGATATCATAGAGGGCCTGAAATTCCCTGATTTCCGCTGCCATGTTCAAAAAATCCTCCACCTTGTCCGGCCTTCTCTCGTTCACCATATCCCTGATCAACGCATAAGCGAACAAGTCCGCCGGCGCGTGGATGGACGCCAAAGGGATTTCCAGGTTTTCCGCGGTTTTGAGGATTGTCAGATCCGCTTCCCTTCGGTTGGTTTCCTTCACCACCTCCAGTTCCCGGGTCACGCGTTCCGCTTCGCACCAGGGCACGCCGGCTTCGTTCAGCATGTGGATTTGCACATTGATCGTATCCCATACCGAAGCCATGGCTTTCCCCAAGGCCGATGCGTGATGAGAAATGACCATCAAGGACTTGCCGGATTTTTGTCTCAACCTGTCCCCCATCAGAACTTCCTCTTGTCCAATATCGATTCCAATCAGAATGGCTTCGACATCCATACCGTTTCCGTCCACCACCAGTCTGGTGTCCCCGAAAGGATTGGACAAAGACGCCTCGTCGAAATCCTCCCTTGCCTGTTGGGACAGTTCCTCAAACCTCTGTCTGCGACGGGCCAGATGGGTTTCCATAGCCTGTTTTCCCCTGGGATCCTTGGCTATGCCCAAATCCACAGCCAGGGAGATAAGATCCTTCGGGGTCATGATGATGCTTCCTTTCGGACCCTGGCGCAAGATCGCATGGAACTTCGTGTCAACACCCCCAACACCTCGGCCAGGATGCTGACAGCCAATTCCTGAGGGGTCTGCGCCCCTATGTCCAAACCGATGGGAGCAAAGACTTCATCGAGCAACTTCTCCTCCACTCCCTGGTCCAGCAACCGTTTCCTGATCGTGGCTACCTTCTGACGGCTCCCGATCATGCCGATGTACCCTGCGCCTTTGCCCAGCGCCACGCTCAACGCCTCTTGATCCCCGGCATGACACCGAGTGACGATCACCACGGCATCGTTTTCGGTCAGGGTCATCTCGGAAAGAGCCTGTTCCAGGTCTTCGCAACAAAGAAACTCGGACGCTGGAAGATGCTGGACCAATTGGGGCAGGGGCCTGTCATCCAGAAGCAGGACTCGAAAACGTCCGGAAAGAACGGCCAGACCGGCCAAGGCCTGTCCCACGTGTCCCGCGCCCACCACGATCAATCTCCAAGAGGCCCCAAGAGGCTCCAGAAACAGTTCCACCACGCCTCCGCAGATTCCCTCGGCTTCGGATGTCCCGGTAATATCCACTTCCAACCGCTGGGGCTTCCCGGTGAGCAGGACCTCCTTGCATTTTTGCAGGGTCCTGGCCTCCACAGCGCCTCCTCCCACGCTTCCCGCGATTTGTCCCTCTTCCCCATACAGAAGCTTGGAACCCACGGATCTGGGCACGCTGCCCTTCGTGCCAATTACCGTGGCCAGAACAGCTCGCCTGCCTCCCTGTACCGCCTTTACAACTTCCTGAAAAAAGAAACCATCCACAATATTTCCTGATGTCCCTCTCAGATGGGTAGATCCTTGAGAAGATCTTCATATCCCGCGTATACACCAGAATAGAGCTGAATGATGATGTGCGCCACATACACGGCCGCGCCCAAATACATGATTCTGGGCAACCAACGTGCCCCTTGCTCTATGGCGAACTGCGCGTCCGAAGCGAAGATTTGTGAGATCTTACCCAACATCTTGTCCATATTCCCACTTTCTTCGCCCGTCCGAATGAATTCGATTCCCATGACCGGGAAAACCCGTGTCCTAGCCAAGGAATCCGCGATTCCCATCCCCTTCTTGAGCCTGGGTATGGCTTTGCGAAGACGCGCGCCGATCACCTGATTTCCACAAGCCCAACTGGCACGATCGAGTCCATGCACCACAGGCACCCCGGCAACGATCACGCATTTGAACGCCTGAGCGAATCGAGCCAGGGCAAGCTTGACCATAACCGTCCTGAGAACAGGAATCATCAGCAGCAAGGAATCCACCAGAAAGGCCGTGGCCGAGAGGCGACGTCGAATCCTGGGCAATACGAAAAACAGTCCAAAGAAAACGACATAGAACCAGAAGAGCGTGCCAAGGGATCTCATCAAGTAGGCCTGTCCACTCAGATGGCCAAGGACAAAGGGAACTATCCTGCTCGCAGCCACGGCGGCATGCAACAAGAACGCAGGATAGAGAAGTCCGCCCAGCACTTCCCGTTTTACCTTGAACATCATCTCCAGCCATTCGGCCACAGAGAGAAGGGAGATATCCAGGTGACCGGATTCTTCCCCCACTGAAATCAATTCTACCTCAAAATCGCTAAACAATTTCTTCTCATCCCTGAGCGCTTCGGCCAACCTGTCCCCGGCTCGAACGCGTTCTCTTACCCGTCGTATGACTCGTTTCAACCTCCAGGGAAACCTTTGCTCCTGCAGGGAAGTCAAGGCGCTCAAAAGAGGCAAACCTGCCTCGTACATGGTAGCCAATTGATAAAAAAACTGGGACTTGGATTGGGTAAGACTCATGGTGTGGGAAAGATCAAGGTGGCAAACCGATTCGGTGCATGGAAGGAGCTTCCTGTCGGCGCATAGGCCAGGAATTCCGTTTCTTCTCCGGCTCTACGGATCCTACACGCGTTGAAATCCCATTGCCCCTGGAAGCCATCCGCTTTCAAGCTCTCAAGGGGTATGCTCATCTCCACGGTCCATTCCTCTTCTCCCTTCCAAGCAGCTTGTTCCCAAGCAGGATTCCATGCCCCCGGCTCGTTCTTTCCTCTCCGATCGTAGTGGACACCCTGGGCGTTCACGACGAAATACGCGTAGTCCGCGATCTCTGATGTTTCGTTCAGGAACAATGCCACGCAATCGTCCTCATCCACGGCGCCGTCATGTTGTTTCGCCCTGCACAGGATTCGCTCCATGGCTGGCTCCTGGCACCTGAACCCGACATACAGAGCGTCCTGGGTCACGAAAATCCTGCATTCTGTGGAAAGAGGATGCAACCTTCCTGTTTCGCTGACCACGAAGTCCGTTAGCCGAGCCGCCCGGCTCCATATCTCCTCATCCATTCTCCCATCCACAGTCACGGATCCATCGAGCAAGGGGCACTTCACCACAGTGGGAGGTTTGCACAAGGTGATCCTGAGATGGCCAATATCCACCTTCTCCTCTTCCCTGGGCCTGGCCGCCAAGAGAAGAAATCGACAGGCCAGGGGTTCCTCCAGAAACAAGGGAGGAGAGGTCACGATGGGCACCCTGCCTTCCAGGAGAACATAATCCATTTCCTCCCTGGTATCCCCGGCAATCAGTTCAAAGTTCTCTGCCCCTTGACAGGAAAAATCCACCCTTGTAATCCCTTCTCGACGCGATCCAAGGTCTACCAACATCATGGAAGAATCCTCGGACGGCAACACCGTGTATGGCACACTCAGGTACATACCGTCCCTGACCAGGAACGGTCTTTTGGGAACAAGAAGCACATCAAAGAGTTCAATGGAGGAGGGGAAAATGCCCTGCTGATCATAGAGATCCAGCGCAAGCAAGACCTTTTCTTTCCTCTCTCCGGTCAAAAGCCCGGCCAGAATCCCCTCCATGGATCGAAGCATACGTTGGGCCTCGACCTCTCGTTCCCAGTAGGCGTGTTCTTCGGCCAGGATCCACTGGGTCATGGCCGAGTAAGCGGGACGTACCATGGAAAGCGGGGGGTGAATCTGTTCAGAATCTGGAGCCACATCCAGGATCTGCTGCAACGTGTTGTTGAAATGTTTCCATTCCTGCGCGACATCCCCGGCGCGCACAACCGTCTCGTTGAGTCTCTCTGCCATGGTCTTCCACATACTTTGAAGCGAGGGACGGTACGCGGGGCTACCAAAATATTTATTCAAACCGGCCAACCATAGAGGAAAGGGTTTGTCTGGACTCCACGAATACTCGGCCGCGGCTTCCAGCGCCGACCAGGGGTCCTGTCCCTGAGGAACATCGGACCACGAGGTATAGATCATGCCCAAGGCCTTGCCTGACTGCTGCCGTTCGGAAAGCAAGGACTGTCCCCACTCATAAACGTTCTGAGGCTTGTACCAGGGAGAACCGATACACTCAAAACCCAATTGGGTGAAATAAGACAGGGAATCAGACTGCAAAAGCCGTTCCTCCCGGCCTGTCCCATAGAATCGAACGCACTGAATAAGATCCTTGGGCAGCCGTTTCGCGGCTTCGCCCAGTCCCCCTTGGAGCGGATTGACCGCATCCGCCCACATCATCACGCGGACCTCGGGATCGATCTCTGCGACCCAATCCCTACATCGAACGATTTCTTCCACCATGTTCTCGGCTTTAGCGAAATCGCGATCCAGATCTTCAGGATGGTCATCTCCGATATGGACGAATCTCGGGGCAAGCGAACGCACCATGGCCTGTAGAGCCGATTTCATATCGGCCGTGGTCTCCTCTTCCGTGGGCAAGGCATCCTTCTCAGGCATACGATGCGTGGGTTCTCGGGCCTGAATCCCCGGGACCGGCTCGATACAATATCTGCGACACAGTCCAAAAAACTCTTGTTGTCGCTCCAGGATCTCCGGATCATCGAGGGAAAGATCGACCGAACTCTCCCAAATCACCATGTTCAGCTTCAAAGAGGCAAAATATTGAAGCCGTTTTTCCAGGGTCTCCCCCAGTCCATGTGCAGCTCGTATCGGGAACAAGGGCCAGTCCCTCACAGCCAGGCATGGGATTCCCTGTTCTCCCAGGACTTGAAGGAGGGTCATGATCCCATAGAACGCGCCTGTCTGCGTGTCCCCCAAGAGATAGACAGCGTCTGGCGTCACCTGCAACACGTAGCCTTCCGAATGTCCCGTGGCTCGGAAAGGCTCCCACAAGGGCTCATATTCGTTCCACACAGGTTCTCTGTCCCTGTCTGAAATCACAATAGCGTTTCTGAAATCGTTCTCCTCGGACCAGGACCGGGGAATTGGACTCACCCCGTAGAGGTCCTGACATGCCTGGGAAAACATCTCCGTCGCGGCCAGAATGGATTCCGAAGCTTGATCCATCACGAGCAAACGGGTCTGCTGTGTCACAGGGAAAGGCGTCCCGGGAAGCGACTTCATCTCTCTGGGAGAGGGAATAACTTCCGGGAGTACACAGGGAAAGAAGATGTGAGCGGCCAGAAGAAGAAAATGCGTCATAGATACGCTCCCTTATTCGTCAACAGCCAAAACCAAGGTCAGATGTATGGTAGTACAATCGCTCCGTTCGCTCCACCCACCATCCAAGGCGCTGTCGAGAATTTCGTCTTCCTTTCCACCAAAGCGCTATCTTTTGTCCATGTTCCAGGCACATCTTTAGGCAGGATCGTGCCGCGTTGACCTAACAGGCCTTACAGTAGATACTTTGTCGATATCATGCGAATCGCTTTCATGTAAATATTCAGTGAAAGCGACACAGAGAGTCGCCGTGGTGAGGCAGGAGACAGAGATGCTGTTTTCTCACTTCCTTCCGGCGGTGCGTTGGGAAGCCCAAATACGCACCTTAGAAGTGAAATGCCCTTCCAGATAGCGGATCAGGGGGCCGCTACCGCAATACCAGGATCCAGTCCTCACGACTCGGGGGCCGATAATGACCGGTGTCAAGGGGCGCAGCTTCGGACCAGGCCATGGTACGCGGATCAAACCACTGAGCTTTCAAGCCG
>Ga0114946_10001247_pt1 | contig 17462 bp, 7 predicted proteins | sample WalLakDeSediment_FD_88676 | JGI IMG/M metagenome (GOLD analysis project Ga0114946, IMG submission 88676) | Lake sediment microbial communities from Walker lake, Nevada to study Microbial Dark Matter (Phase II) - Walker Lake 11/02/13 Deep Sediment | ecosystem: Environmental > Aquatic > Freshwater... | reverse complement strand
TCCACCGGAACGAACAGCATTGCGAAACCCGCCCCGGCGAACACTGCACCCATGATCAGTACACGAAGGGAGGCGATGGCTGTGCTGTCGAACAGTGTCCGGAAAAACAGCGCTCCCAGGACGGCATAGCCTATCCATGGAAAAATCGGGAACCAGCCGTCCACAAAGTAACTTTGCACTATACGAGCGACGTCGGGGAAGAAGATGTCGGTGAAATACACTTCCAATACTTCTTCGTGATACCCGAACAACTGTTGCACGGCGTACGTCGCGAGCATGAAAATGATTGCGATGTACAGCAATTCCCGCGAATCGACCCGTCGTAGCATGTACATCAGGGGAAGCGCCAGACCGATAGGGTAGAGTACATCGAAAGACGTGAAGGGAAAGATTCCCCACAGCGCAACGTCGAGCAAAGCACCGATCGCTATGATCAGCCCGCCGCGCTTGAGATAATAGAACGCGTCATGCTTGTGAGCTGTCAGTATCACCATACCGGCGCTAAGCATGATGAAGGTCGGTGCAGCGAAGGAACCGAGTATGCGAAACCACATGGGATGTGGTTCGGAAAAATAGGGCGATAGATTCGCTGGTACCATCAGCATGATGGCTAAACCACGCAATGCATCGATCCACAGTATTCGTCGTGTTTGATCGGCCATGTCTTACCTGTGTGCAGGGTGCGTATTTGCTCTAAAAGGAGCGATCACCTTCGATCCACCAGCGGTGCCAGAGTTCGAAGTTGTACAGCGTCCAGATTTGCGGTGTGTAGTTGATGCCGCGTCGCTCGTACTCGTCGAGCAATGCACGAATATACGTGGAATTATAATAGTCATGACGGGGCGAAAGCAGCAATGTGCGTGCGTGACGCAATATTTCGGGCGTCAGCATGTTTTTCCCTGAACCGGCGAAGCCGATTTTCTTTCTGTCGATGATGTCGTCCGGCAACATGCCCCGGAACGCTTGTTTCAAAATATATTTCGTCACACCGTTTCGCAGCTTGAGCGAGGGGGGGATGTTCATGGAGAATTCCACAAGATGGTGATCGAGAAACGGAACGCGGGCCTCGATGCTCGTTGCCATGGTGATTTTATCCACACGCATCAGCAGCAACTCAGCCAGTCTGTGTTTGATCTCCCAATACACGATGCGCTCGAGATCGCCGTCATAGCCCTCGCGTGCTGCATGGAGAAAACATTCCTCCGCCAACGTGTACGAGGATGCCATGTCGCGGGGAAACAGGTCAAGATTCAGAGCGCGCCGTTTTTCCTTTTCGTAAAAGCCAATTGCATTGCCCCAGAACACGGGCTCGCCCTCGAGCATGTTTCGAATCACATTCTGCCGGTAATCCACTTTACGCAACGCCAGCAATGGCGACAACGCTGCATACAGCGCACGCCGCAAAGCAGGTGGTGTTGTCCGAAGTGTTCTGCTCATGCGCAGCAGACGCATCGCGCGTGCGTAACTTTCATACCCCGCGAATTGCTCGTCGCTCCCTTCTCCGACTTGTACGACGATAGTGCCGTTGTCGCGTGCTAATTTGGATACATGGTAGAGCGGGAAGCACACAGGATCGGCCAGTGGTTCATCCTGGTGAAACACAATGCTTGGCAACAGATCCAGAAAACCGCTATCGTCGATGATGATCTCGTGGTGATTCGTTCCGAACAACTTTGAAATGCGGCGTGCCCAGAGGAATTCGTTCGTGTCTTCCTGTCCGCGTATCGCGACGGTGAACGTATCCACCGGCCTGTCCATCAAGCGCGACATGAATGCAACATTGGCACTGGAATCTATGCCCCCGCTCAGAAAAACGCCGAATGGTACATCGGACATCATGCGTTTTTCCACGGCGCTGTTGAACAATTCGCGAATGCGCGTGCCTACAGCCGTCTCGTTGTCATACGGAAAGTCCTGTTCCCTATGACCAAGCGCATCCCAGTAACGGTGTTGCTCCATTTCGCCGTCGCGTCGAATGCGGGCCATGTAGCCGGCACGCAACTTTCGAACTCCCTTGAACATCGTCAGTGGGGCCGGTGTGTGAATGAAGGTGAAGTAATGGTACAATGCCTCGCGATCGACCTCGGCACGCATTTCCGGATGCTCGAGTATGGCTTTGATTTCGGAAGCGAACAGTAGCGTCCCGTTTTTGAGACTGAAATACAATGGTTTGATACCGATGCGGTCGCGATACAGCAACATGGTTTCCGAAGCAGCGTCCCAAAGCGCTATTGCAAACATGCCCTCGAGTCGATGCACGAAATCCTCGCCCCAATGCTGGTAGGCGTAGAGAATTGTTTCGGTATCCGTTCGGGAGCGGTATCGATACCCAGCGGCCTCGAGTTCCGCCCGAAGCGAAAGATGATTGTATATTTCGCCGTTGAACACGATGTGAATGCGTTCATCCTGCGTACACATGGGTTGATGACCTGCGGGCGAGAGATCGATGATGGATAGCCGCCGGAAACTCAGACCCACGCGCCCGCAGGGTGAAATGACATTTCCGTGGTCGTCGGGGCCGCGATGCTGTATCGTCGCTCCCATGCGATGCAGCAGATCGATGGTGATGCCGCCTCCGTTGCCCTTGTATTGAAATATTCCCGCGAATCCGCACATAGACTTTCTTCAAATAGAGCAAAATACAAGGCTTTCTCGTGCGTTCCAATGCTTGCGATATCTGTCGGGAACAGGAATGCGTCCAGAGTATATGTACCGGAGCATCGAGTCGCTTCCGTTCTTCGAAGGCAAGAGTGTTCCCGTGTATTGTACGCTGTTTCCCGCCGACCGGCGGGATTCGCGATGTTGTCTACCGACAGACGTTCACCATGAATGCGTGACATGTATCTCGGCAAGATAGGCAGTGACCCGGGTGAAAGCGAGGAGGAGAAAGGACTCTGGTCTACCGAGGTGCCTGTTTCGTTAAAAAAAATTACAGCATACGTATACCTTATGTACTGAAACTATCGCCCCGTCGAGTCGTAACGCAATTGCTCCAGCATCAGCGCCGCCTCTTCAAGGCGTCCGGGAGGGAGGCCGTGGTCCAGGCACCACACCAAGAGTTCCATCGCTCTCTCGCGACGAATTCCTGCACGGTAGTAATACGTCCCCAAGGTGAAGCGCAACATTCCGTTTTCCGGAAAACGTTGCACGCCTGCCTCGAGTACGTCGAGCGCACGAGCATGAGAGCCTGTCAACGCTAACGTATTGCCATACAGCAGGACTACACCGGGCGATTCGAAATTTTCAGCGAATGCTTGTTCGAATCGCGGAAGGGCTTCAACATACCGGCCATTGGAATACAGACGCATTGCCTCGACGGCTGGGAAGGTTCGACCGCCGCGAGTGACCGATGCGACAGATGCGATTTCCTGATCGATTTCTCCAGTGATATCAGCGCTCAGTGACTGCACGGCTATGGCTTGGGCGAGGGAGTCGATTGTCTCGATACTCCCACTGTAATCACGCGAAATAGCGCGTGCTGCGAGATGCTCGGCGCGTACACGCAAGCGTTCGAGCATCCATCGCTGAATATCGGTGAATTCTTCGCGCCGCGTTTCCTCAATCTTCCATGATAGCGCTATCAACTCCCGGTAATGCATTGGATAGTCGAGGATTTCAATCATACGTTTCGTCAGTTTTATCTCCTTGTCGATATCGCCCTCGCTCGTATGGTATTTCCGCAGTGCTTCGTACCCACTGATTGCGTAATCGCCGTACATGTGTTCATCGTCGAGGCGCAACACGCGTTCGAATCGCTCGGTGGCGGAATCACTCCTGATCTGTACGAGCAAGTATGGCAGGACGAAACATATTGACGCGATGCCGAGTGCATGCATCGCCCGGCGAGAGCGCTCGCGAAACCAGACCAGCGCCGTGAAAAGCATTGCAGGACCTAGTGGCGCGGCGATATCCCAGTCTCTGGCAAGACCGAGAGAAGTATTCGCAAAGAAGACGAACAAGAAAAGATACGTCATCGCGAGCACACCGAACGTGATTGAGGAATCGGGTTGCCGGTTGCCGCGAAACGGCGGCATCAACATAAGGGGCAAGGTCAATACGGCCGCAGGAGCAAGCAACACGAGCAGATTCGCAAGATCAGATAAATGTTGTGAGGAGAGCAGTGTGTATTGAAGCGTCCCGGCTTCGGTTTCGATATGCGTCAATGGCATGACGATGCGGTTATCCGATATCGCGAATCCTCCGGTAGCGTATACGATGATACCGATGATGATAATGAATGCCATCACGATATACGGACGGCGAGCGGCTGCGGAAAAGATGGTATTGCCGGGATATCGTTTTCCGAGCACATAGAGTAACACGGGAAGCAATGCCAGCGTAAAGAAATGGGATGCGAGAGCGATGGCGAAGGACAGCAGCACCGGCGTGATAGGTCCTTCGCCACGGAGTGCGCGGTCGGACGATAGCAGAAACACGAGCAATGCGGCATACACCGGTGCATAGTATTCGACGTAACCGAAGAACAGCAACACGCCCGAAGCACCCAAGATCAGATATGTTGCCAGATATCGTTCTCGTCGTGGCAGGGCGATAATTGCGTACAGCAACACGCCCAATAAGGAGAAGAGAGAAATGAAAGTGAAGGGATACAAGGCGGTGACGGGGTAGTTCAATCCGAACAGCGCGCTGATTGCCGGCACGACTTTCATGAATGCCAGCAACAGCAAACCGGCAAGTGGGGATGACTTCGCGTTGAGCAACAGCCCGGCGTCGTATTCGGCGTCTAGGGAGTACCGATGAATCTGCGGGATGAGCAAGCCTCCGTCCCCGTACAAGAACGTGCTGAGTGGAAAAAGCAAAGTGCACACGGCGAGAAAGATCAAAGCGATGTGTGTGCCGAAACGCCGGCCGGGCAGAGCATCGCCGGTATGCTGATCGTGCTTGCGGAGCAATGCCAATGACAACAGGGGGAGTAGGGTGAACAATGCGCTTTCGAGTAGCGAGAGTTCGCGGAACATGTCCATGCCCCACAATCGTGGCCAGGGACACAGCAGAGGCAGCAGACGGAGAATCACTGCGATTATCACGGCCACCGCAATGACGATTCGAAAATCCTTAATAAACGCGCGTGTCACGATATGTTCGGCAACGAATGGTATGAAGGGTGACGGGCTTGCAACCCTTATCAGGTAATATATGAAATACACGGCCCAAAATGCTCCGTATTCCAAATCCCCGGCAGGGAAACACGAGAATCATACGGATGATTCGAGCACATGGGGAATCGAAGCACACGACCAGATTGGTCGGAGTGCAGGATACGAGGAGCAGGCACTGCGTCGTGATGGTGTTTTCCGGTACGTCAAGAGCTAATGAAGTGCTGCTCAATACAAGAAACAAGCCACGTTTTTCCGCAATCGGGCTAGCCGAACACCGGCAGCGAAGCAGGATTCAACGATGTACACGTTGGAAACGCGAATGACGGCATGAGGGGCCTTCGTGAAAACGCGAACGCTTTCAGTGTGATTCCGTCATCCGTTCGTTTGCATGTCAATAGTTGAGTATGTACTTTTGATTAGACATAAGGATAAGTCAAGGAGCGGTATGGCACGAGAATGGACAGAAAACAGGCGCAAGGTGGCGGAGTTTCTCGAGCGCTACTTTCGTCAGTACGACCGGGCACCGAGTTTGGACGAAATCGCAACCGGGACGGGGCTGTGGAAGCGCTCGGTGGAAATCGTCCTGAAAGGTCTCGAAAAGATCGGGTTCATCGAGATCACACCCGGCATCAGTCGGGGCATACGCCTGATCGACGGCAACATGCTCCGTGTGCCCCTGGTCGGAGATGTGATGGCCGGCCCTCCGGCATGGTCGCAGGACGGCGTTGTGGAATACATCAAGATGGACAAATCCGTCGTGCCATTCGACAATCCCGTGGCATTGCGCGTCGAAGGGGTCAGCATGCGGGATGCGGGTATTCTTCCCGGAGATCTCGTCCTTGTTCGCCAGCAACAGCATGCACACAACGGCGACACCGTGATTGCGTATTACAACGGCGGTTTGACGGTCAAGAAGCTCGAGCGCAAGAACGGTGGCATTCGACTGCTTCCGGTCAGCAGCGGGCACAAAGCCATGGAAGTCGATGCCGATGATGATTTCCACGTCGTCGGTCGGGTTATGGTAGTATTGCGCGATCTGGGCGGATGTTTCGACATGGAGGTGCAACAGCGCGGCATGGACTGACACCGTATCGATGAAGTGCACCGGTGTCGTTGGCGATTCACCTGCAATTCGCGTAATTTCTACTATTACCATTCGAGCGAAACTGTCCATCACAATGTGAATGTCGTCATGGGCGCTTTCGGCGGAGATTTGTTCACATAACGAGGCTGATAGATGAACAAGCGTATCCGGATATTGAGAATCGTACTGATATGGATCGTTGTATCGGTGCTGTCGTTACCTGTGTTCTCGCAGGAAGAGATCATTGTTCGTAACGATATGTACCTGCACCAAGTGCACATTATCGACGGTGTTCCGTTGTACGTAGTCGAAGGATTCGCGCCGGTGTCGGACTCCGAAGTCGGGATTCCTTACAGGACCTTGCGATTTCCCATCGACGAGCATGCACATTTCGACTTGCGCTTGGAAAACGTCGAATACTCACCACCGGTGACAGCGAGCCCGTTCTACCGTATGACGCTTTCGCTGGCACCCGATTCCGCTATTCTCACGACGCCGCATCCCGTGGCGCCACTTTCGCATGACGGCCATGCAGTTGCCGGCATACGTTCCCGCCACTACACGAGAGAAAACGGCCGGCTCGAACTCGTGATCACAGTCCCCCTGCTTGTTTGGGATGCAGTCGCAAACGAAACGCGCTGGATAGAGCGGTACCGATTCACGGCCGTACCCGTTGAAGGGATAAGCGCTGTGATACCGGCTTCCGAAGGACGTCCGCCCTATTCCAGCCAGCCATTCACACAACGCAGCAAGAACGTCGATACTTCGCAGGCATGGATAGATTTCGACACCCCTATGCTGCGCTTTTTCGTTCGACAGGACGGTTTGTACAAAATCACTGCCGACTGGTTGCGTGAAGCGGGCATTGATCCAGGGACAGTCGATCCCTCGCGCGTTCAATTATATCGAAAAGGTGTGCCAATTCCGATGTACATTCACGGCACCGAGGATGGTCGCTTCGACGATGACGATTACATGCTGTTCCAGGGAACACGGAATTACACTGAAGGAGGGCACAAGCGTCTCGCGGACAATGTCGAGGATCCCTATCCGGAATACATAAGCATTTACACTGATTCTACGGCATATTGGCTCAATTTTTCGACACCATCACCGGCGCGCGCGTTGCCGTTCGAGGCGTCGGGCATCAATCCCGCCGACACGTTGGACTGGGCATACAAACACGTCCACGTCGAGCGCAACACCTACCTGAATTTTGTCGGTTCCAGTCTTGTTCGAGGGCAAATGCCGCATTGGACCTCCGAGAAGACATGGGTTATCGGAGGATTGAACATCAATCGCACGGCCCGCGAGGCAGTCCCAGTCAACAATCTGAAAGAGGACGGAATCGCACACTATTGGGCCAAGTCCATGAGTTGGTTCGGAAACACGGCGGTATATCCGAATCACAGTCTTACGCTCCACGTCAACGACAGTCCGACGCTGGATTCCGCGACCTTCGGCGTGGACGAACAGGCACTGCTTCATGCACGTTTCCCTGCTGGTTACCTGTACAATGGCATTGATACGCTGAAATTGAGCAGTCACGATGTTCAGGGGGGGTACAGTCATGTGGTTGTCGATTGGTATGAACTTGATTATCCTCGCTATCTTTTCGCAGAGTCCGACAGGCTGTTGTTCAGCATCGATACCCTGATGGGTTTGGGGATGCGTGCTATCGTGCTTCGCGCTTTCGACGGCGACGATGTGTACGGTGTAGTTCAGGAAGGAAGTGTCGGTCGGTTGTTGCGACCGGTGCGGCGGGAAGGAAGCGGCCCGTATGACTTCGTTTTCGTCGATACTGTGCGATACGGAGCGACGTATATGTTCACGACGGAAGCGGAAATGCTGCGTCCGGCACTTGGGGAGGCGATAATTCCCAAACGCTTAGTGACGTCGGCGGAACAAGCCGGCTACATCATCGTTACGACCGGAGAACTCATGCAGGCCAGCCGGGAGTATGCCGATTTCATCGAAGCGGAGTACAATATCACCACGATGCTGTTCGACATCGACGATATCTACAACACGTATTCGTACGGAATGTTTCAGCCTGAAGCGATAAAATTGCTGTTGTTCGACGCGCGGAACCTGTGGACGACGGATTCGCTGCGCTATGTCTTTCTCATCGGCGACGCGAATTACCACTACACATGGTCGACGGCGGAATTCGCGAGAAATTACGTCCCTTCATACGGCAATCCGGTCAGTGATATTTGGTACGTCTGTTATGATCCATCCCAAACCCGCCCGTCGATACCCATTGGGAGACTCAGCGCTCGCACGGGTGCTGAAATACTCAGTTACAGGGATAAGCACGAGGCCTATCTCAGACATCCGTATGATCTCTGGAACAAGTCCACGATACATTTCAGCGGTGGCAACCTGAATCTTGGGGAAATAGAGGTGTTGAAATACAAGGGTATCAATCAGCAGGTCATCAACAGTCTCGTTACTCCTCTACCTTTCTCCGGTCAGGCGACGCATTTCTTCAAAACGGTGGAGCCGCAGACGGATTTTGGTCCGTATTCGGATTCCTTTGTCCAGCAACGCATTGATGAAGGCGCAGTGTTCATTTCCTATATCGGTCACAGCGGGACGCAGACCTGGGACAACTCCGTTTCCACGCCTGAGCAGATACAGAACAACAGGGGAAGAAGTTCGCTGGTCACTGACTTTGGCTGTTCCACTGCACGCTTTGCAGAACCCGACATCGAATCCTTCGCGGAAATGTGTGTTGTCCGCGAAGGAGGTCAATTCATCGGATATATAGGCAACTCCTCCGCAGGTTTCGAGTCGACGACGGCAACACTTCCGTTGTTGTACTACTCGGCTCTCATCCGTGACCGTGCACCGACGCTTGGTCAGGCGCTGCTCGCTTCGAAATATCGCTTGCAGGACTTGTACGGTGCGCATCTGATCAACATCGTCGCGACGTACACGAATCTGCTCGTCGGTGATCCGATAGTTCGACTGGCGTTACCCGAGAAAAGCAACCTGGTTGTCCGTGAGCAATGGATGCGGACGGAGAACGACATAATCACCGACGTCATGGATTCGGTATCCTTCTCCCTCGTGTATGCCAATTATGGAAACAGCGTGCCGGATTCCGTCGAAATCGTTCTCGAGCATCTTGTTGCAGGTAATGTGACGCACAGTCTCAGTCTTCGGCGTCCGGTGCCTGCGATTTACGATACGATCAGAGTGGTCATGCCAGTTCCCGGAGTCGCGGGCGTTTCGGCTTTGCGCGTTGTTCTCGATCCCGAGAACCGTATCGACGAAATATACGAGAACGATAACACCGCCACGCTTTCATACCAGGTGCTCAGCACCTTCCTCAAGGTTGTCGATACGCGTTTAGGCACGGCTCGCGGTGTGCAGGATACGATACGGGTGCTGAATCCCGTCTTCGATCAGGGCGAGGTTGCGTCCGTTGCTTTCGAGTTCGACACGACTGATGCATTCGCGAACGTGACGTCACGGAGCGCAGCCTACGGCAAGACGATATCCTCCTTGGGTGATATTCCATCACTTGGTGATGCCCGTACGCTGTACTGGCGGGCACGTCTCGACGGCGGGGCAGCGGAGTACGCAGGGCCGTACAAACTTCATCAGCATATCGAGGGAGATTTCGTTCAAGCCGATTCCGCTGATTTTCTTTCCTCGACCTTCGATGATTCACGCTGGGCGGACGACGCTGTGACCTTGCTCCCTGCGACGCGTACACTTCAAATCGAATCATCGGGTTGGAACACTGGTGTGTTCGCAGCAATACGATTAAATGGCTTGAATTTGTTGAAATCCACTCTGGATAAGGGGTATCACATAGCGATTTTCGATAGTCTGACAATGAAGGTGTTGAGCGTCGCGCAGTACAACAACATCGACGTGGGACATCATCGCGACTCCATCAGAATCATGGTGGAAAGTATACAGCCGGGACAGATCATCGCTGTCACGACATCGGACGAACCCAGATCCGGGAGCAATGTGTTCGCCAACGCCATGCGTGCCATCGGCAGTGTGTACATCGACAGCGTGATGCAACGTGGTACACGAGGCAGTTGGGGGATTATCAGTCACTTCGGCGCCGCTGCCGGGTCGGTTCCGGAGGGATTCCGCCGTGCGGACCAGTACGAGCGCGTGATTTTGGATCAGATCTATACCGTTCCACCCGATAAGGGGCGCATGTATTCGCCACGCATCGGGCCTGCTGCCGCCTGGCAAGAAGTGCGTCTCGGGCGGAGTGATCCGGCCCTGTCGGATATTCGTGTCAGCGTTCACGGTATTGACACAGCCGGGTTGCGGGAAACACTGCTGGAAGCGGAAAACGTGAGCACTGTTTCGCTGGCTTCGATCGACGCGAATCGCTGGCGATACATCGAACTCGAGGCGACCCTGCTTCCCGAGGGCCACGTGATGCCGTTTATCGGACATTGGGCGGTATCCTATGTGCAAGCATCCGAGCTGGCGATCAACTACCAGTCTGTGAGTATGGTTTCCGACACGGTGCAACAGGGTTTCCCTGCCGAGTTGCACGTCGGAATTCTCAATGCCGGCGAAGCTGCGGCGACGAACGTCCCCGTGCTCGTCGAGGTCGTGGGCCAGGACAATCTCCCCCGAACGGTGTCGAGTTTTGCCATTGATGTATTGCATGGCCGGGCATGGTTCGACACGACTATTGCTTTTTCCACGGATGCCTTTACCGGTCCATATCAGCTCCGTGTGTTCGTGGATCGCGACAATGTGATTTTCGAGCAGTACGAGGACAACAACACGTACCTGAGCAGTATGTTCGTCCGTGCGGATACGACGAAGCCGCGCATGGAAATCGCATTCGATGGCTTCATGCCGCTTGACGGAGATTTCATACGTTACAATCCGGAAATCGTTCTCCGGTTGCACGCGCCGCCACCATATCCCGTGCTTTCCATGGAGAATTTCACCGTCACACTGGACGGTGATGAGTTGGGGCTGGACAGCCTCGGTGCTTCATTCACACCTTCAACGAAAAGCTCACCTGCCGTTTTGCGCTTTCAGCCGAATTTGCCGGATGGAGAATATTATTTCGGTTTCAACGCGACAGATGGCAACAGGCAACGCGTGTACGAGCAGGATCTGGAAATCCGCGTCCGCGTCAGCACGCAAAGCCGCATTTCGGAATTGTACAATTATCCGAATCCTTTCACAGACGAAACATCGTTCACTTTTCTGCTGACCGGGCAGGAAGCACCGGAAGAAGTGCAGGTCAAGGTGTACACCGTCGCGGGGCGACTGATACGTACACTCTATTATCCCAGAACATCTTTGCGTATTGGATACAATGCGTTGAAATGGGATGGCCGGGATCAGGACGGTGACGTCATCGCGAATGGCGTGTATTTCTACAAGATCATATCGAAGTTTTCCGATACCACAATAGAGGACATTGGTCGGATGGCGGTCATGCGTTGATCGCCGCACCGGTCAGGACGGTCGTGCATCTGCATACACATAGTTACTACTCCTTTCTGGCCGGGACACTTTCCATTGACCGTCTTGTACGTCTAGCCGGAAGCAAGGGGTACTCCGCTCTTGCCCTGACGGATACGAACAACGTCTCGGGCGCGATGGAGTTCTACACCGCTTGCATGTCGGCTGGTATCAAGCCGTTAATCGGAGCGGAATTGCGCTACGGTGGTCGGCATGTCGTCGCGCTCGCGCGAAACAACGATGGCTATGCCGATATTTGCGCCGCAGTAACCCGGCTCGTTGAATACGCTCCGCCTGCACGTATCTCTATCGATGAAAAGGACGAAAGCCCACTGACGCCGGAGGAAAACGAACGAAGTGGGGAGGGGTGTGTTCTGGAAGACACATTGCTCTCGCATCTCGGTCCCGATGTCATTGTGATGACTTCGTATGCTCATCTGCTTGAGTGCCTTGCCCGCGATTGCGCGGCAGAGGTCAAGGCGGAGTTGATTCCCGCACGGGAGGCGGAATGGCCGGCGCTGCTTCGCGTCGCCGCGCAATACGATCTGAGCAGTGTCGCCACCAATGACGTGTATTTCGGCGAAGCGGCGGGACGGCGCTTGCACGGTATACTTCGCTCTGTCGCGTGCAATACAACTCTCGGGAGATTGGACGATGCGAAACTCGCACCGGCCTCGGCCAGCTTCATCGGTGAAGAGGAATTTCAAAGAAGTTTCGGCAAGCTTCCGGAAGCCTTGAATGAGCGCGAGCGAGTAGTAGAGTCGTGCAATGTGGATTTCGACATTGTCAACAGCAAATTCGCACGATATCCCGATGTTCCCGACATCGTGAAAATGCAGCGTCTGCACGCACTGGTCAACGAAGGATTCAGAGCGCGTTATCCGGAGAAATCCGTACGGGCATCGGAGAGAATCGAAAAGGAACTCGCTATCATACAGCGTCTCGGTTTCGTGGATTATTTCCTCGTTGCCTGGGATATCGTGCGCTATGCGCGGTCACGGAACTATCCCTGGGTCGGACGCGGCTCGGGAGCGAACAGCATCGTCGCCTATTGTCTGTTTATCACCAACGTCGATCCGATAGAGTTGGATTTGTTTTTCGAACGCTTCCTCAATCCGGAGCGATCATCGCCACCGGATTTCGACATCGATTTCTCATGGAGGAACAGGGATGACGTCATCGACTATGTCTTGTCGAAATACGGAGACGACCGAAGCGCGATGATTTGTACGATAGCGACATTCAATCCGCGTGGAGCGCTGCGCGAAGCAGGCAAGGTGCTCGGTTTCAGTGCTGCGGAAATCAAGCAAGTAACATCGCTTTTACCGATGTACGGTGCGGCACGCGACCTTCAGGATGCGTCGAGCCCGGTTCATCGTCACATGAGCGGCATACTGAACTCGCGCTACGGCAGAGAATGGGTGCGTATCGCGCGTGCGATGCTCGATTTTCCGAATCATTACGGGATTCATTCCGGCGGAATCATACTTGCTCCCGAACCCATGACGCGGTATACGGCCACGCAGATCGCGCCCAAGGGAGTGCGCATCACGCAACAGGACATGTTTTCAATGGAGGACTGGAGACTGGAAAAGCTCGACATTCTTTCCACGCGTGGGCTGGGGACATTCGAAGATACAATGCAGGAAGTTCGCGGTCGTACCGGGGTGTTTCCACCCATTGCCGATTATCGCATTGCGTGCAACGACAACAAAACCCGTGAGATCATGCGAAAGGGCAAGACGGTGGGTTGCTTTTACGTGGAATCGCCGGCAATGATACAATTGTTAAGGAAATTGCGTACGGACACCTTCGAAATGCTCACAGCGGCGAGTTCCATTATCCGTCCTGGTGTGGCGCAATCCGGCATGATGCAGGCCTTCATCGAGCGATATCATGATGCTTCGAAAATCGATCCGCCGCATCCGATGATGGCGGAATTGCTCCGCTCAACCTTCGGTGTCATGGTGTATCAGGAAGACGTCATCAAGGTTGCGCATCGTATCGGCAAACTCAGTCTCGGGGAAGCCGATGTATTACGAAGGGCCATGTCGGGGAAAATGCGGTCGCGTGAAGCCATGCAGGCGCTCAAGCAGAGATTTTTCGATGCTTGCACGCGGCAGGGGATAGAGGAGAACGTGATCACGGAAATATGGAGGCAGATGGAGTCCTTCGCAGGCTACTCGTTCTGCAAGGCGCACTCGGCTTCGTATGCCGTGCTGTCTTTTCAGGAGGCATGGTTGAAAGCCCATTTCCCCGCGTTCTTCATGTGCGCCGTACTCAACAACCAGGGCGGATACTACCGTCCGGAAGTGTACATACAGGAAGCACGAAGCTTGGGCATACGTATTCTGTTGCCGAATGTCAACGTCAGCGACGAACTACATGCGTGTCCCGACGATAGAAGCATTCAACTCGGTTTCCTGCATATCAAGGCTTTCAGCGACAGGTCGCGCGAAGCATTGCTGCGCGAACGCCGCGAGAATGGCGTGTACGTGAGCTTCAGTGATTTTCTGCATCGCTCCGGAGCGACGAGGGAAGATGTATTCCTGCTTGTACGTTGCGGTGCATGCGATGTATTCGGAGAAGCACGCCCGGCAATGATGGTGAAAAGCAAGTTGCATTTCAATAGGCAGCGCAAGGGGGCGACCTTGTCCCTGAAACTCGATACTAGGAATTTCGACGAGGAATTGACGTCTTTGGAAGAATACTCGCCCGCGCGAATCGCTACGATAGAACTGGAAAGCTTCGGCTATACGGTCAGTACGCATGTGCTCGCGCATTTTACCGAAGAGTTGCAACATACGATCAAAGCGAAGGAACTCGAAAGTGCCGTGGGTCGTCGTGTGTGCGTCGGTGGTTGGTTGATAGCCGCGAAAATGTCGCGGACCAAACGGGGGGAGAGAATGATGTTCATCAATCTCGACGATTCCACCGGTCGCATCGACGTTGTGTTGTTTCCTCGTTGCTTTGATGCGTACGCGCATGTGCTCCGTACGAGCGGACCCTTCAGGATATACGGCCGCGTCGTTAAAGAGTATGATGTCATCAACGTGATTGCTGAGAAGGTGACCTTGCTCGGCAGTGACAAGACTGAGGCCGTTGATGCATAGCGAAATATGATCACGTTGTGGACACGGGGCGTTGCAGCCCGCACCATAACACTCATGGCTGGGCAGTGTTTCAGACGATATGACTTGGCTGTGCGTGCGAAGTGCTTTCTCGAAGATCGCATGCTGGCTCAGCGTCGTATGTCTCCTACGCATTCCGCACCGTGTGAGGAGAAATGGATGTATAGAGCGTCTCATGACTATGCTATCGGAGCAATACTGGCATTCAGTGTTTCTACGGACAGCGAATGGATAATTCTCCTTGATCTTCGTTTTCTCGATATGCTGGTAACGCTTGCATCAGCAGTTTCGTATTCTCCAATTATCTCGACGATAAGCGGCGGCTTGCAACCACGCAGCATGCGCTCATCATCCAGTCATCATCCAGCCATAATGCGGACACGAGGAATTCTGACAGAAAAGTGTTATTCTCCAGCGAGGGGTACGAAAATCCAAGATGCCGATTGTCGTGCGAAATATGCCTGTTGATCTAGAAAACTCCATGAAACACACCGTATTGGGAATATTGTTCGCTTTCCTTGCTGTTGCGACCTGGACGCAGAGCGTGACGGGACAGAATCAGTGGTATATTGATAGTCTGCGGGAGGTGCTACCTCGGCTCGAAGGTGCTGATCGTGTGCAGGCGCTATACGAGATCGCAACATGGGAGCATTCCAGAAATCCGACCAAGGGGTTGAGCATAGCACGCGAGGCACTCGTGTATACGCGTATGAGAAATGATTCGTTGGGCGAAGCTTTGGCGCATGCGGCTGCCGGTGCGAATTTGTGGATGCTCGGTCAGTATGAACACGCAATAGAGCATTACTATCTCGCCGAAGGTATTGCCACGGTGATGTGCGACTCGCTAGTACTCGGTATAGTGAACAACAACATCGGCCTTGTGTTCTTTGCACTCGATAACTTGGAGCGTGCCAGAGAGCATTTCTTGCGTTCGCTAGCCATTCGTGCAGCTATACGCGATAGCGTACGGATGGGGAGAGTGAATCTCAATCTCGGACTGGTTGCTCGAAAGCGCGGTCGTACCGACGAGGCGGAATCGTTCTATACCGTTGCATTGCATCTGTCCGAACGATTTGGTGACAGCATCAACATAGCTCGCGTTAAACACTATCTTGGCGATGTTTGCTTTGATCAAGGACGCAGAGAGGAAGCATTCGGGCTCTATATGCAGAGCAGGGAGATGTATACCGCATTGCATGACGACAACGGACTATCATTGATAGAAAGCGCATTGGCTGAATACAGCTTAGCGTTGCAGCGCTACAGAACGGCAATACGTCACGGATTACGTGCATTGGAGCATGCGAGGCGCACGAACTCGCGCTTTGCCCTCCGTGAGGCAACCGGTGTGCTTCACAAAGCGCATGCGAATATCGGAAATTATCGTACTGCTTACGATTATTTATCTCAGCACAATATGCTTTCGGACAGTCTGGGTGGAGAATCGACAGTACTTGGGATCGCCGGGCTGGAACTGGAACGGAGATTGGAGGCATTACGGGAGGCGGAGTTTCAGCGAACGATTCGTCGGGAAGAGGAGCTGTCTCACGCCTTTCGCCAAGAGCGGGAGGTCCGGAATCTAAGCCTCATTGGTTTAGGAGCGGTGTTGCTGCTCGCAGCACTGCTGTTCTACGCCTTCAGGCAAAAGCAGCGTGCCAATACTATAATCATGAAGAAAAATCGCGAGATCGAGGAGATCAATCGAACATTGCGCGAACTTGTAGCGACGAAGGATTGGATATTTTCCATCATCGGTCATGACCTCCGCGCTCCCATAGGTATGGTCAGTTCTATTGCTGTGATGATGGAAGAAGATGATGGGCAATTTACGATGCGGGAGAAAAAGGAATTGCTGTCGGTCATGGCTCGTTCGGCACAGGCCGCATGCGATTTGCTCGAGCATCTGCTGCAGTGGGGCAGGACACAAAAAGCGGATATAAATATCGAACTATCCGAACAAGATATCAACGCTGTTGTTCAGGAGATGATCGACCTCGTCAAACCTATTGCACGAGACAAAGACATACGTATCGAGAGAACCGGTGCTGCTCTGGCGCCTGTAAGCGCAGATCGCTCCATGATTTCCATTGTCATAAAAAATCTGCTGTCGAATGCCGTGAAATTCTCCAATCCGGGGGGTAATGTTCTTGTTCGTATTGATGATGTATCGGGTGAAGTACGTATCACCGTTCACGATTCGGGCACGGGAATACCGGCGGAAATGCTACGTGCCATAGAAGCTGGAGAGATGGTCGGTACACGAGCCGGAACAGCCGATGAAGCTGGGACCGGCATCGGCTTGCATATTGTACGTGAATTCCTGCGTGCACACGGTGGAAGTTTGGAGATCGATTCCATCGAAGGGGAGTGGAGCAGCTTTACTGCGATTATTCCTCGTTGTCCTGCATAGAAAACTCCACGGAATTCCTGAAAATAAATTCAGTGGCCGCTATGATTCAGTTGTTGACGCATAAGCGCAATGTGCTCAATCGGCTGAATTGACAACGGGTAGGTTGGGTACGATCTTCGCTATTGCGCCTTTCGGATATTCGGCCATCGGACTCTGATTACGCCCTCGGTCAGCGCAGTTCAAGGAAAACCATCACAGCAGGTCTTTTCATGGAACGCCCTTGGTTCGGTGGCGTTTCATGGATC
>Ga0114946_10001246_pt1 | contig 17483 bp, 16 predicted proteins | sample WalLakDeSediment_FD_88676 | JGI IMG/M metagenome (GOLD analysis project Ga0114946, IMG submission 88676) | Lake sediment microbial communities from Walker lake, Nevada to study Microbial Dark Matter (Phase II) - Walker Lake 11/02/13 Deep Sediment | ecosystem: Environmental > Aquatic >... | reverse complement strand
TCTGTTCGACTTCAATTCCTCTTCGTACACCATCATCCGCCGAGTCCATTGTCCCACTCACCATTCCACGGATACACGCTGAACAGACAGCGTCATGCAACGGCAGCTCCATCTCTACGGAGTGGTTCAACGCCTGAATTAGACGAACGACGTTTCCGCGATAGACCGTCACGGGCTTCGGGTACATCCTGTGCGTCGCGAGGATGACAAAGACTTCGCGCGTTTCGCATACCATGTCGTGTGCGAATTCCAGTTGATTATGCTTGCGTTTGGTGCAGACGGATGGAGCAATCGCAGTAGAGAACTACGGCGGCGTTTTTCGGCGTCATACGTTCGATTTCCTGACCAGGTTGGTGCAGGAGTACGTTGATGACGGGTCCGCGTAGCGAAGCGATGCAGATGTTGCTCATGGGATTCAACCGTTGTTGTCTTCAGCGTCTAATGCAAATTACTCCAGCGTTTTGACTTTTACCGAAACTGGATATTCGTATATTCCATATCCGGATCGTATAGCTCACCATCACGGTGCGTTCAAATTCTACCGCTTTCACAAATACTTCGAAAGTCACAGCAAAAACAAGGAGAATATGAATGACAGACAATTCCACACTTTCGTCCCGCGGCGACGCAACGGACAAATCCGCATACGATCGCTACGCCGAGCAGGATGATGTCGATCCTCGCTGCATTCCCATAAAGCTCGACGGTCCCGTACCGGAGCACGATGAAATCGAATATCCAGATTATCCACCGCACGATCACCAGACATGGAGCACGTTGTATCGTCGTCAGGCGGAGCAGCTTCCGGGTAGAGCCTGCGCAGAGTACCTCGAAGGTATGCGTATACTCGGATTACGCGAGGACAGCATTCCGGCGCTACGCGAGATCAGCAACAGGCTCGATGAAATGGTGGGCTGGCGAATCGCGCGAATACCGGGTTTGCTCGATACGAAGGATTTTTTCGCTTTCATGGCACGCGCGCATTTCCCTAGTACGGACTACGTACGGCAACCGCACGAGATCGAATACACACCAGCGCCGGACTGTTTTCACGATATATTCGGTCATATGCCCACGTTAACGAATCCGTTTTTTTCCAGCTTCTTTCAATTTTTCGCTCAGGTGTTCCTGCGAGTTAGCGATCCGCTCGAAATTCGCATGCTCGAGCGTTTCTACTGGTTCACCGTTGAATTCGGATTGATTGAGACTGCTGAGGGACGCCGGATTTACGGTGCGGGCATACTTTCATCGCCGAAGGAAGTTGTACACTCGCTTTCCGAACACGTCGAAGTGTTACCGTTCTCGCCCGAGCGGCTCGGTACCCAAGACTACGAAGTTTGGCACTTGCAGCCCCGATTGTTCGCTATCGAGAGTTTCGAGCAACTCGACGGGGAGTTCCGGAACTGGGCAAAGCACAGAGGCTGGAACTCCTGATCACGGCAGCTATCAGCGCAATAGAGACGCGATGCATAGCGCATCTGCTGCACTCGAGCTGCTACTGTTTACTCATCCAAAATGCATCCCTGCCGCCTTCGATGTATTCGAGGGGATCCGTGGTGGCGCGAGCCTGACGGCCCTGATGTTCGATTTTATTATCTTTAACGGAGTAGTTCCACGTTCCATAGTTTCTTCCGTCAATTTCCATACTGATGGTGTACTTGCCGTCAACAAGCAGCTCCGATGCCTTCAGCATGTTGTGGTACACCTTGGTGTTGAATTGCGTGTCCTTGAACTGTCCCAGTTCGAATTCATACCGCACCCAATCTGCAGAGAGCGACAGGTTGCGAGGGAACTCTCCGAATCTGGCGATCTCTTTTCCATTGCGCTTGAGAGAACCGGTGACTTTCACATCCTTTTTTCTTCGTTCACCGTCGTTGCGCAGCCATAGTTTAAAAAGCAACGGTCGAGCTGGATTCGCTTCCGCATAGTACATGTAGGCGTAATCCAACCATGCACCGTTTGTGCGATAGAGTGTTTGCGGATTGTAGGGATCATCGCTTCCCAATGCTTCAACCGAGAAAGGAAAGCTGTAGAATACATTGCCGTCGAGGAGAAAATCGATGATGTACTCTCCGGCCGTCGTGAGTTTGAAGTTCGGAATCTGATCCCAATCACCGTCAGGGATTCGAAGCTTATAACTTGACAACAGCCAGAACGGGGCCCTGAGCTTTTCCGCGTACCACACCATTTCAGCCACTGTCGTGCCATCGCTGCGCTTGAGAACGGACGTCAGTGATCCGCCGGTTTCGGGTGTGTACGTATCAGCTTCGGGGAGAAAAACCGCTTGGATCTGGTTCAAACGAAACGTGCCGTGAATCGGATGAAGAGTGACGCCGTTAAGCAGCGTAGAAAACATAATGCTTGGCGGAAAGGTTGCGGGTTGGGATTGCAGGTTCGAAATCGGCTGACAGAACAACAGTGCCGTGACGATCAGTGGAAACAATACGTGTGATCTCATGTGCATTCTCCGGTATGAAGGTGCGTCATTGCATGTAGTGTATCGATGATACAGTATTTATATATCCGAAACAAGCGCTTGTATGCACGCACCTCGTGTTCCTGTTGCCTGCTGCTGGTGCGCGAGAGAGCCTGTTGACTCATAAATACATCGTACCGAGGATTGCTCGGCAGCTAGTCGCATCGTGTTCGACTCCGATCATCCAAGGTATAACTGATCTCATGTACATTGCTGCAAATCGACGGGAGTTTGTACCCTCCGGGCAAGCTTTGTATACTGCTGATGTTTTTTTGTACGAATGGATTATTCATGTTGCTTGACTACATGACCTGGCCCGAAGACCTCGATAGGACTGATTATGCACTGCTCGGTCTGCATGGGCGCAAGGCCAACAAATACGCGTTTTTTCCCTTTGTTCGTCAGATGAGCTTTCTGCATACAGCATGGGTGCTCCCTTCTGCGCCGTTGTATTCTCCCGAAGCGAGAGAGGTGCGTTGGTGGTTCGAGAATAACGCACAGGATGCGGAGGAAATTCGAAGAAGCCGTGAAGCGATCGGAGAATTGATCGATGTGCAATTGCGACAAGGTATCGCCGCGGAAAACATCTTCCTGATCGGCTTCTCGCAGGGAGCTGTAATGTGCATTGATACGGCTTTTCGCTACCCGACACGTCTCGGCGGAGTAATTAGTCTCTCTGGCTACATTGTTCATCCGCAGCAATTGCTTGAGGAGCGGCATTCGGCAAACAACAACATTCCGATTTTTCTTGCGCACGGCCTTCGTGACCGTATTCTCAGCATAGAGGTTGGACGAGAAAACAACCGTATTCTCAATGAAATGGGCTACAATGTCGAGTACAGGGAGTATGACACCGCGCATCGCATCAGCAGCGAGGAAACTCGTGATATCAGAGCATTCCTTCATCGCCACATGTATGGACTACATCCGGATGATCCGAGAAAGAGAGACGAACATGTCGTCGCGTTCTGATACAGTCTTTGATGCACGAGGCAAACGTTTTCGATCGCTTCCGAGGCCGACACGAATAACTTCTCTCGTTCCGAGTCTCACTGAATTGCTTTTCGACCTCGGACTAGACGAAACGGAAATCGTGGGACGAACGAAATTCTGCATACGGCCGACGCATCGCATCGACGGAATCTCTATCGTCGGCGGTACGAAGACCGCACATGTCCACAAGATACTCGCTTCGGCACCTTCACTTGTTTTGGCCAATATCGATGAGAACAATGAAGATACTATCGAGCGGATAGAACGAAACACTATTCCTGTATTCGTCACGCATCCGAACCGTGTAGAGGACTCAATGCGTATGATCATTGACATAGGGACCTTGCTACGGGCTACGGACGCTGCACGAGACCTTGTCGCAGAAACGCACGCGGCGGTCGCGCACTTTTCACGCGGTATATGCGCTAGCGTGCTCTACCTCATTTGGCGTGATCCCTATATGACGGTCGGCCCGGGAACATACATCGACGATGTGCTTCGCCTCACCGGGTATAGAAATGTTGTCGATGCACACTGGTGTGGAGGAGGAAAAGACGATTCGCCCGGTGCTTGCCGATATCCATCTCTCGAAATCCACAATATCGTCGAATTACAGCCGGAAAGCATTTTGCTCTCTAGCGAACCGTATCCGTTCCAGGAATCCCACATCCGGAAGCTCCGAGACGAGTTGGGAAACATCGATCCCGAATATGCGGCGAAGGTGCGCATCCGTCTCGTTGACGGTGAAATGTACTCCTGGTATGGATCCAGACTTGTACATGTATTCCGTGAGGACGTCGCTCGGAAACGTGGCTGATTGCAGCATGACAACCCGAGGCCGCATTCGTAGTGAACGTGTTGCCTCCAGCGATACGGAGAATGCTTGTTGTTTTTGAAAACCTGCTTTACAGAGAGTTTCCGAATAGCAGTGCGATTTCGTCTCGCGGGGCTCAGTGGAAAATGCTAACCGATATCAGATCCTGAATTTCGTGCTCAGGGGCTACAGCGCGGAAGCCGTGCGCGTAAACGCAGGCATGCCGGCCCGATACTGTTGACATCGAATCGTGGGATGAGTGAATGGACGCAATGTCCATTGAAGTGCGATTCAATCGGAGACTTCTTCTCCATTCCGAATTATGGGAAACAGCACTTCTCCCGTGGAGAGCATGCGTCGTACATACGGTTTACACAACGCGCATCGAAGACCGAATTCAACGATGCGTTGTAGGGATTCCACATCCCGTATTCGCTTTTGTTGCGCAATCGATTTTAGTTCCGCGAACGTTCGCGAAAAACAAACACATCGATCAACCATTGTTGCATTTTCCTCATATTCATTCTGAAATTCATGTGATCCATGAATGATAGTAGTGCGGGCGTGATAGTGTAACGCGATGGAAGTAGAAAAACGTTCAACCCCTCTTACTTTTTTCGGTAAAAAGAAGTATGATGCGGAATGCACTAGGAACAAACCCTCGTGTTTGCCATTCATGCTCTTCTTCCGGAGGTGGTACATGAACACAAAATATTTACAAATTATCGTCTTGTTTATTGTATTTCCTGTTGCGCTTACTGCTCAACGCGACCTCAGCACAGGTCGTTCGACTTTGTTCAGCGCTTCGGGGAATTGCATACTCTGCCATACCGCGTCCGGTGGCGCCAACAGCACCGGTACCGGTGAAGACGTATCGCCACCCGGCGGATGGCGTTCAACGATGATGGCGAACTCCGCGAAGGACCCGTTCTGGCAAGCCACAGTCGAGAGCGAGATTCTTCACCTCCCTCATTTAGCGGATCTTATCGAGGAACGTTGCACGAATTGTCACATTCCGATGGGGCATGAACAGGCGCGACAGGACAATGATACCCCGTACACTATATCCAAGGCACTGCGAAGTTCATTCGCGATGGATGGTGTGAGTTGTACATTGTGTCACCAAGTAACCGATGATGACTTCGGAAGCGTGGAGAGTTTCTCCGGAGGATACAGTATCTCGCCGATACGGGTAAGCTTCGGTCCGTACGAGCAACCACTACTGCAACCAATGTACAATGTCAGCGGATATGAGCCGATGTATTCTCAGCACATGGGAAGGTCGGAACTCTGCGCGACTTGCCATACACTTTTCACGCCTTTTGTTGATGACAATGGACATATCGCGGGTGAATTTCCGGAACAAACACCGTACATCGAATGGCGCAGCAGCATCTATCCTTCGTTGAACACGCAGTGCCAGACCTGCCATATGCCCGTGATCGATGAAGCGTTGCGTATTTCCAGCATTCCACCACACTCTCCGGAGCGTTCCCCGTTCTATCAGCACCACTTTGTCGGGGGCAACACCACGATGCTCGGGATTCTTAAAACCTACGCGGACGAACTCGGCGTCACCGCACTCGACGAACACATTGATTCCACAACGAATCGCACGATCCGACAGTTGGAGCAGCGAACGGTGCGTTTGTCCGGAGGCGCTTTGCTTGTGGACGACACATTGCACATCACATGCGAACTGGAGAATCTGACGGGGCATAAATTTCCCAGCGGCTTCCCCAGCAGACGCGCATGGTTGAACGTCTTGGTGCGTGACAATGGGGGACGTGTCGTGTTCGAGTCGGGTGCCATCGACAGGTCGGGAGAAATAATCGGAATCGCTGAACCGTTCGAAGTGCATCATCTCGCGATAGACAGCCAACATCAGGTTCAAGTGTATGAGTCCATACTTGGAGACGTGAACGGAGAGGCCACCGTGGAGCTGCTGCGTGCAGCCACGTACCTGAAGGACAATCGTATTCCACCCATGGGATTCCCCGCGTCGCAACTTGACAACGACAGCATCGGAGTCGCCGGTCTGGCTCGATTCGACCACGATTATGCGTCGGGGCTTGGACGCGACGTGACACAGTACAGGACGCCGATCAACCCCGGTGATTCTCCGTTTTCCATCACTGTCAAGGTGTTCTATCAATCCATTAATCCCGCATACATTCGGCATCTCGCGAAGTACAGTGGAGAACGGATTGATCGCATGATCAGATACTGGAACGATTCGGCATCGAGATTTCGAGTAATCGCTTCAGCGGAATGGTCAAGCACCATCGTTGATGTGGAGAAGAACGCGACACCGGTCGAGTTTCACTTGAATGCTCCGTATCCACAGCCGGCGTCATTACAATACACGGAAAGCATCAACGTGCCGCTGTCGCTCAGTAGGCCGACATCGAATGTCACTATGGTCGTAACGGATATGTTGGGTCGCAGAGTGATGTCGCGTGATTTCGATTTCATGCCTTCCGGTTCGCATACTCCAGTGCTGGACATCGCAGAGTTGAGACCGGGAATGTATATGCTCAGCGTGGGTGTTGAGAATTTCACGCGGATACAGACTTTCATCATAATCCCATAGAGAAAGCAAAATGGCTTGCACAAGCTCGCTGTTCAAACTACTTTTACATGAAACACCACTTGGAGCATGTCATGATTCGGCTGTCGATCACTTTCTTTTTGTCCTTGCTGCTGTTGTCTTCCGTCCTTCATGCACAGGATGAGGGACGGATTATCTTCACGGATCCGAAAAGCAGTGATGATAAAGTACTCAGCGACGATGATTTGAAACCCCGAACACAGGGATGGGGTGGAGACCTGATGATAGGGACCGATGGATTCGGTATTGGCTTTTTTTACTCGTACACATTTTCCGATGTGTTCTCCATTTTCGCGAACACAAGTTTTTCCGAAGCGAAGGACGACAGACAACGAGATTACTACGATCCCTGGTACGGGCAGTATTCACTGAACAAAGTGAATTACGTTTTCCGAATCCCGCTGTTTTTCGGTATGCAGTATCGTCTGTTCAAGGAGTCTATCGTCGATAATTTTCGCCCATTCGTCAATGGCGGTGCTGGTCCGGTGATGTTATACATCTCACCTGCACGCGGGGATTTCTTCTCCAGTCTTGGAGGTGGTCATACTCGGTTTACCTATGGTGGCTTTCTCGGTGCAGGCGCGCAGTTCGGTTTCGATCGTTCGAATATTCTCGGGGTGAATGTACGATACTACCTCATTCCTATTCCCGAAGGGGTGCAAGCAGTTGAGCAGGGAAACTTGACAAACGCGAACGGTTTTTACATAACACTGACTTTTGGCACAGCATTTTGACGCCATCGCCCATGCAGTTGCTTGCATGTGCGCAAGAAATTGCTCATGCTGTGCAATCCATTGAACAATCGTCTCTCGGAGGCGGTCCGGCAGGAGAATTCACTGTTGACTATTTCAACAAAAATTGCGATTGCCGACACAATACGGAAGAAAACACGGGGTACTATGCAACCGACTGCATAGATTTTTCGAAACAGAAATTTTTTTTTCATGCCACGACAGTGTTAAGTCATTAAATATCAATGAGTTACGCCGATTGTATGAATTGTGGCAGTGTTAGAGTTTTGTTTTTTCTTTGTTCCGATTGTACATTTAAACAATGAAGAGATTTGTGATAAAAAAATTGATAACTCCTCTCTCTCTTTCTTATCCTACCTGCGTTGACACAGGGGGCTCAGACTTTTTTCGCATGTCCGCTCCGGCGGGCAACGTCCTCGCGAACCCCTTCTACACCGCTTCCCCAGCAGTGTAGTTACTCTACATCCATACCTTTTGAGGATTTAACCTCAAGCCGCCGCAAGCCGACCCCCCTTGCGGCGGTCCGCTTTTATGGGTCTATGTGCGAGGGGCTTCGATTCTGTACGAATGCGTGACCGTCATGATTTTCTGAAACATCGCGGTCACAGCGCAGTACTTCGTTTGCGAGAGTTCGATTGCTCGTTCGACATCCTTTGCTGTAATCCCTTCTCCGAAGAACACATACTCCACATGCATGCTGGTATACACCTTCGGATGCTCTTCCGTCTCCTCGGCGCTGACGTACAGTTCGAATCCATCGAGCGATACTCGTTTTTTCGCAAGAATGGAAGCGACGTCACTGCCGCTGCATCCAGCCAGCGCAAGCAGTAACAACTCTTTCGGTCTGCTTCCAGCATCGCTGCCACCGAAATTTTCAGGACCATCCATGACAATCCAGTGTTTCGATTCTCCCCTCCCTGCAAATGTGATGCCGTTTTTGACGATTTGTGTTGCGAATCCGCGTTTGGTGGCCATGATAACTCCATGTTGTTATAAAACAGCTAGTATATACGATGCTGACAATCACAACGGGATGCGAATACCACCGATAAGGTGAATATTCCACAAAGCTACCGCATGCTGCCAACGATCAACGAATAATCGAAGCCAACAACGCCAGCAGAACAAGGCCGAACACGGGTTTGATCACCCGACTGCCTCCACGTATGGCTATGCCCGCGCCTGTCCAAGCTCCGACAATATTCGCCAGACCCATGGGCAAGGCGATGCTCCAGTATACTTCGCCGGCTAGGACGAACGCAAGTATGGCTGCATAATTGCTGGCAAGATTCAATAGCTTCGCATGCGCGGTTGCTCGAAGGAAACCGAAACGCAACAGCAATACGAAACCGAAAGTGAGAAAGGTACCGGCACCGGGACCGAAAAACCCGTCGTAAAACCCCATAGTCAAGGCCAACACTACTACTACGAGGTGTTCACGGATTCCGAGCGAAATCGTTTCGTCCTTTGCTCCGAAATCTTTTCGAAAAAAGGTGATCGCGGCAACTACCACTATCAGAATGGGAATAAGCGTGTGAAGCGACGAATCCGGTACACGGAGCACCGTCCATGCACCAGCGTACGATGCGAGAAATGCTGCGATGAAGCCAATGCTACCCAAGCGTATATACACGTATCCGCTCTTGAGATAGCGATACGTGCTCACGCTCGTACCAATGGCACTCTGCACTTTGTTGACGGCAAGGGCTGCATGCGGCGGCACCCCTGCGGCGATCAGAGCCGGAAGCGAGATAAGCCCTCCACCACCGGCAATGGAATCGACCAACCCCCCGAAGTAGCCCGCAGCGGTAAGTAACACGTATGTCAGAGTGTCATCGAACATGCTGTTCTCCGAAGCTCATCGTAGAAATAGCAACGCAACACCGCCGACCGCAAGAAATGCGCCAACATAGGAACGCGCGCTCAGTTCCTCCTTGTATATCAACTTCAGCATCGGCAACATTATTATCGGAGGCAACGCCATGATTGTTGTTGCAATGGCGACCTCGGTGTGGGCGATCGCAACCAGACTGAATGTTATTCCGAGATACGGACCTATGACGGCACCGATGCTCGTGAATACGAAAGCTTTCCTCTCCCGGAGGAACACGGAAACCGGATTGCGATACCAGTTCAGGAACAGCGCGACAGGGAGAAAGACGATAATTGCGGCGGCTACTCTCACGGTAGTAGCCACCATGCCGTGTATCGGCGCTTCATTGAAAGCGAATTTCGCGAGTATCAGCCCCGCAGCCTGGCCTATAGCACCCAACACACCCCACATAACGCCCTTGAACGGTATGGACGCTCGCATGCTTCCCTTTGCTTTCCGCTCCAGTATGACTATGGCGATGCCAAGCATCGTGATGAGCATCCCACTTATACCTAACACGGCCAGTTGCTCATCCAGCACCACCCAAGCCAGTACGGCCGTTATCGCCGGCACTAATGCCATCAATAACATACTGATACGAGCACCGATATCCTTGAAGGCGCGAAAAAGAAACGTGTCGCCAAGAACAAGGCCCAGAATGCCACTCCATGAGAGATTGAGTATTTGCGAGACGGACATGGAGATGTCGAGTTGCATGAGGATGATGGACAACAGCAGCAGAAACAACGCGATAATCATCCGCGTAATGTTCACCATTATCGAACCGACTCTGATCGTGGCCTCCGTGAACACAATCGATGTCCCCGACCAGAGAAACGCGGTCAGGAGCGCTGCGAATTCGCCAAGTAGCGGCAAGTGAAAAACCGTGCGTCAGTTGGTGAACGTGTGAATTCGGACTGAAGGAACTCAAGCGTCGAATGTTGATCGACGATGCAGGACATGGAAATGCGACGGGCCTAACCCGTTGACCGCAATGCTATACGATTGCCATCCGGATCCCGGAACACAGCCATATACCCGAAATCCTCTGATACTTTCGTCTTTGGGATAAGAACGGTTCCGCCCGCAGCTTCGGCGCGAGCGAGAGCAGGCATGACGTCCTCGCCTGCGTTGAGATAAAGCAATACGCCATGTTCGGAAGGCTTGTACCATTCATGCTTGATGATTGCTCCGGAAATTCCTCGCGTCGCGTCGCCGAGTACACCCATCAGGGCTCCGTTGACTTCATGGACATGAATGGAGATATCGAGCACGCTTTCGTAAAATGTCCTTGCCCGATTGAATCCCACGACGGGGATTTCAAACCATGTGATGATATTCATAGAGTCCTCACGGCTTGAGAATAGTGGATAGAAAATACCCGGTGTAACTTTCGGCGACACGCGCGATTTGTTCAGGAGTGCCTTGCGCCATTATCGCACCGCCGTGTTCGCCTCCTTCAGGACCGAGATCGATAATCCAGTCCGCACATTTTATTACTTCAAGGTTATGTTCGATTATCAGTACACTGTGTCCGCTGTTGATCAACGCGTCGAAACAACGAAGCAGCTTCTCGATATCGTGTACATGCAAGCCTGTTGTCGGCTCATCGAAAATGAAAAGCGCTTGCACATCCGTCCGGTTCGATAGATGCAACGCCAGTTTGAGCCGCTGAGCCTCGCCACCCGAAAGTGTCGTAGCAGATTGACCGAGCTGCATATACCCGAGACCAACGTCGTCGAGCACCTGCAATTTGTTGACAATGCGGGGCACGTGGGAGAAAAAACGCGATGCCTCGCTTACCGTCATTTTCAATACATCGACGATGGACTTTCCGTTGTATCGAATGTCCACGATATCGCGCTTGTACCGGCTTCCTCTGCATGCTTCGCATTCCAGATACAAGTCGGCCATGAATTGCATTTCCACCTTGGTAAACCCGTCACCCTCGCACGCATCGCAACGACCTCCGGGAATGTTGAAGGAAAATGCGCCGGGACTGTATCCACGCGCCTTGGCAGCAGGCGTCGAGGAAAACACCTCCCGTATTGCGTCGAAAACTTTAATATACGTCACGGGATTCGACCTGGGCGTACGTCCGATCGGCGACTGATCCACCATTTCCACGTGTTTGATACGTTTTGCGCCCGTAAAAGCACGGAAGCTCCCTATCTCCTCTTCGTACGCACCGTCGATCTCTTTTTTCAATCCCCTGTATATGATGTCATGCACAAGTGTGCTCTTCCCCGAACCGCTCACTCCTGTCACGCAAGCAAACACTCCGAGCGGAATTGACACATCAATACCCCGGAGATTGTTCTGTCTCGCTTCGTGCACAACGAGATGCGCGCGAGCCTTGCGCCGTTCGTTCGGCACAGGAATGCCAAGCTTGCCTGCCAGGTATTGCCCTGTCAACGATTCCCGGTTCTTCGTTATTCGAGAAAAATTTCCAGTGGCGACTATGCGACCTCCGCCTTCGCCTGCACCGGGACCGATGTCAACGATCAGATCAGCCGCCTTCATCATATCCATGTCATGCTCGACCACGATCACGGTGTTCCCGCTATCGCGCAGGGACTTCAGAATTGCAATGAGGCGCGAGTTATCAACCGGATGCAGTCCTATTGTCGGTTCATCGAGAACGTAGAGAGTACCCACGAGGGATGATCCGAGAGAGCCTGCGATGCTGATGCGCTGCGACTCGCCGCCGGATAGTGTATGAGACAAGCGGTTCAGCGATAGATATCCCAACCCAATACCTTTCAGAATTTTCAGTCTTTTTCGGATTTCTTCAAGAATCCTGCCAGCTATTTCATGTTCGAAGCTTGAAAGCTCGATTCGTTCAAAACACTCATGTAAATTTTCAATAGGCAGGCGAATCAAATCTCCCAGAGAAAAACCACCGACTCGAACCGCAAGCGCATCCGGTCGTAGACGGCTCCCGCCGCAAGCCGCACAGCTTGTGTAGCCTCTGTACCTCGCCATGAGAATTCGATAGTGCATTTTGTAGTTTTTCGATTCCACAATCTCGAAAAATCCGCGTATTCCCTTGAAGCCTTTACAGCCATTCCAGACAATGTTCTTGTGCTCGGCACTCAAGTCGCTGTACGGAAGGTCAAGAGGCAATCCGACAGAACCCGCGATTCGTTCCATATCGCGCTGATGCTTGCTATGCTTCGGTGTTGTCCACGGCTGTACGGCGCCATCGGCCAGGGTTTTGCGCTCGTTCGGAATAACGAGCTTTGGGTCTATGCCTGTCGTTCGTCCAAAACCCTGGCATTCCGGACAGGCGCCTGCCGGACTGTTGAAGGAAAACAACTGCGGTTCCGCTTCCATGTATGGCGTGTGGCACAGCGAGCATGCGAACCGTGCAGTGAATTCCCATTCTTCACCGCTATCGAGCAGATGAATGATGATATGACCCTCACCTTCCATGAAGGCGGTTTCCAGCGAATCGGCGATGCGTGATATGTCGCCGCCCGAACTCCAAACAACGCGATCGACCAGAACGCGCACGGCGCTCTTCGGGGCATCAATCTCCACATCATCTTCCAGATTTACAAGCGTATCGTTGACGAGAATGCGGATGAATCCTTGTTTTCGAAGATTGTCAAGCTCGTCCTTCAGACTGTGACCTTCATGCTCGTGCATCGGGTACAGGATGTAGAGCTTCGTTTTGTCCGGAAGAGTCGCCAGCTTCTCCAGTACCGTACGTGTGGAATCGCGCTGAACGCGCTCGCCGTCATGATGGCAGTACGTCTGTCCCACCCGCGCGAAAAGCAAGCGAAGGTAGTCATATACTTCCGTCGTCGTCCCGACTGTTGATCGTGGATTGCGAGCCGAGGTTTTCTGTTCGATCGCAATCGCCGGTGCTATACCTTGAATGAAATCCACATCCGGTTTATTCATACGCTCGAGAAACTGTCGTGCGTAAGCGGAAAGACTTTCGACGTATCGCCGCTGTCCTTCCGCATAAATCGTATCAAACGCCAGACTCGACTTCCCGGAACCGCTTACGCCAGTAATGACTATGAGTGTGTTGTGTGGCAGTTCGATCGAGATGTTCTTCAAATTGTTGACACGAGCACCTCGAATAACGAGCATGTCGTTCGCGCGTGATGTCGTAGTATCCGAGACCCGCTTCGCTGTTGTTCGGGGTGTTGTGCGTGTTTTCGACGGCATGGAAATAAGCGTGAAATGTATCAACAACGATATAGTAAAGAAAATTACGCGGGTAGTGTTCCAAAAGCAAAAAACCGACTGCGTCGTACACCGCCCGAGCGATGCTCCACGGGTTCCGCTTCGCTTGCGCATCCTCCATTCCGACAGCGTACACGCGAACATCGTGCATCCCGCTAGCGAGGATATTCCCATATTGTGACGGATAGCATGATACGCTTGGTGCAACTTCTCCCAACAACGCGCGATTGTCGTGGCGATACGTATTGATTCATCGAATTATTCAACAGGAAATTTCAGCAAAAACCCCACCGTATATCGCGAATTCGAAGCGAACTCCCGATCAAGGCATCTTGCGCTTGTAATGCTGCTTCAGCCCGTTGTGCTAATACGCTGGAGTACAATGTCGGTACGAAGTATATTTCCACAATATGATGTTGATACACTTCGTGAATATCGCCGCTCTACTTTCCTGTCTCTCTCTCGAACTCAATGCACAGAGTGCCGGGAGCATCGGTGCACCGCCGGGGCGCGTCCTGGCCGGCAACGCATGGCACGCCGTTGCCGACGACAACGACCAAGGCCTGTACCTCGTGGCTTGGTCGGAGCGTGGCAGAGAGGGAGCACGTATCCGCGCCGCGCTTCTTTCAGCAGGGCAACGTGATCGCATCACCTATGTTGACATGGAACATGTACCGGATGGATACGAGGATGTACGGCCGGCGGTTGCTTGGCTGAACACAGACACCGCTGCTATTGCCTGGCAACGAAGCGGTGCGGGCGAGAAACAGGTTCTGATGCGTCTTGTGACGCGCGATGCCTCGCTACCGTCTCAGACTGTACGACTGAGTGATAGCGACGCGAGTTCGATGACGCCCATGCTGCGTCGCAGTGCAAACGGCGATGTACTTGCGGTGTTTCAGGATTTTCGGAATGGAAACCTGGACGTGTATGCACGCCGCATCGACACGCAAGGACGTCCCGTCGATGCCGCTGTGCGCGTGAATGATGATGCGGGAAATGCGCTACAAGGGTCACCACGACTGTCCAGCGACAGCCGCTACAACTTCGTCATACTGTGGTCCGACAACAGAAACGATGGGAAGTGGAAACTGTATTATCAATTGTGGGATGGTGGATTGAAGGGTGCCAATGTTCTACTTGATTCGGCACAGCGAAAAGCAATGACAATTGTTGCATCCGCAGTGTATGTATCCGAAGACACGGTGATGTTCGCGTGGAAAGATTATCGCGAAGGACACAGCAATATTTATCGCCGCATCGGTGACATCAGAAACGCAAGTCTTACGCCGGCTGAACGGGTCAACGACGACGATGGCGAACAATGGCAACGCCTCCCGGTGATGGATGGAGACGGTGCCGGCAACATCGTGATGTGCTGGGAAGACTACCGTAATACGCACAGTAATCAACGGGGCGACATCTATATGCAGATTTTCAACCGTGATGGAACGGTACGCGGCGATAATCAGCGCGTGAACGACGGCGAACATCGCGTATCGCGAGAGAATCCCATCATCGCCATGGGGCGCGACGGAACATACCTCATACTTTGGCATCAGGCGAGCGAAGGGGTGTTTCACCTTTTCGGCCAATGGTTCCGCCTGCCCGACGAACGTCTCGGATCGAATTTCTGCCTTTCATGCGAGCTTCACAACACCCGATAACTATGGACAGAAGAGAATTTTTTCGCCTTGGTCTGTTGCGTGCTCGCGACCACGCGCAGAAATCGGTACCGGACATCATTCGTTCGCGCCTTGAGCCGGTGAGTATGGATGTCAGCATTCTTGCCGAGCGTGCGGAAACAGCGGATATGCGTGCGCGAGAAATACTGATGGAGCATTTTTCCGGAAAATGTATTTCTCTGAAACAAAGCCGTCTCCAGGGCGTGTTTCGCGGCGGTATTCTGTTGTTCGAACAGAACACCTTGCGCGACTACCGCGATGGCGCATCGTTGTTCTACGCGTCGCTCAGCGAACTCGAGAAAGAACTCCGGCTCGGTGAAATGCAACGTGATCCGACGCTTCTGCGATACGTAAACATCATACCGTCATTCAGCCGCAGTGCGGAGGTCTACCATAAAAATCGATTGCTTACCGAGTTAGCATTGACGGAAAACGCAGAGCATGTGATCGAAGGCTCGCGTGGTCCTCTGACAATCATCGTTGACAGGATGCGTTTGTCGGTGCAAAGCGCACCCTGCGACAACGGTATCTGCGTTGCCCATCCTGCCATTATCACACCGGGGCAGAGAATAACATGCGTCCCGAGTGAGATAAGTATTATTATCGGCTCAACAGTGGTGTGAGAGACCAGCCCGCGTCGAATGACGACGACGGAGCTGTTACAGCAGCGACTTGATCGACGCCTCGTCCAATCCGAGTCCTACGCCTTTCGAGCTGCGGAGTACCGGACGTTTGATAAGCATTGGATCAGAACTCAGAGCTTCGACGATCTCTTCTTTTTTCATCGTCGGGACGCGGTCTTTCCAACCACCTTCTCTGTAGGCTGCACCATTAACGTTGAACGCTTTCTTGACATTGTCAACGGATTTGAGAAGATCGCGAATGAGGGTTTTCGGAACTGCTGTTGTACGCATGTCCTTGAAATTGAAATCAACCCCTTTCGTCTCGAGAAATTTCCTCGTCTTACGCGTCGTGTCACAGGTGTTGATGCCCCAAATTTCAACGGAAGTTTTTTTTGCGGCCATACGATAATCTCCATGTAGTGATTGAAGTTACAAGCATGTGCAATACATGCGTGATGTCTGTTTACTCTGTGGGTGGAGAAGGGAAATTGCCTGCGAGCGCCTCGCGGATAAGCTTTTTTGTGGATTCGGAAAAATTGCCGCCCAGCATCCATTCGAGGTAGTTTCGTTGTTCTGATATAAGTTTATGAAGTGACATGCCGCGATGCTTTCCGATAGCGATCACGGGCACACCGTTCTGCCAAACGAAGCGACCTTCGTCGTCTATCCAGTCCGGGTCTCTGGGGTGTATTGCCTTTTCCAGCTCCGCGATTTTTCTCGGCAAATCATCATATCGCAGAAGCTGAGCGTTGAAAACATCTATGGTTGCTCGGACATCGGCCAGTGCCCCGTGTGCTCCGTCGTGCTCCCGGTCGCAGTAGAAGCGCAGCGCCGCGCTGAGATCGCGTGCTTCCTTGAGGTGATAAATCGTCTGTACGTCCACAACATGACGTCCACTCATCTCGAGTACGCGATCACATCGACTGAATTCCTGAATCAGCATGGGCAAATCGTAACGGCGGACATTAAAACCCGAAATATCGCAGCCTTCAAGAAATTTCAGCAGTTTGTCCGCAATCTGTCGGAACGTCGGTGCCAGTGCCACGTCCGCATCGCTAATACCGTGTACTTCCGTCGCGGCCACCGGGATCGGAATTTCAGGATTGACACGTGTGACGAATTCCTTCATCGAAGCACGCGGCAGGAGTTTGACTGCGGCGATTTCCACAATGCGATCCTGTTGAACCGAAATACCGGTGGTCTCGAGATCGAAAAACACTAATGGACGAGTCAGTACGAAGGAGTGCATGATGGAGATCTGCTTGTCGGGCTGAACATGTTTCGACACGGATGTTGATGCAGGTGGAAATGACTGAGCATCTCCTATAGACCAATGCATGCAATGTACGCAATAATATATTCGTCATCAATCGACGTTGCGTGAAATCGGGGAAATAATACAACATCCGGGTTGAGATTCCGGAAATGACAGATCGAAATACCTGCAAGAAAGCTG
>Ga0114946_10001245_pt1 | contig 17485 bp, 12 predicted proteins | sample WalLakDeSediment_FD_88676 | JGI IMG/M metagenome (GOLD analysis project Ga0114946, IMG submission 88676) | Lake sediment microbial communities from Walker lake, Nevada to study Microbial Dark Matter (Phase II) - Walker Lake 11/02/13 Deep Sediment | ecosystem: Environmental > Aquatic >... | reverse complement strand
AGCAGCATGATCAGGAACAGGCACGGAAGCAGGAGCAAGTGCAGGCGAATACACAGCAGCATGATCAGGAACAGGCACGGAAGCAGGAGCAAGTGCAGGCGAATACACAGCAACATGATCAGGAACAGGCACGGAAGCAGGAGCAAGTGCAGGCGAATACACAGCAACATGATCAGGAACAGGAGCAGGAGCAGATGCAGGAACAGCTGCAGTTGAAGGCCCGGCATCAGCCTGAATCAGAAAGGCCAACAATTAATTACAGGGTACAGATATTTGTATCAAGCCAGCACAAAGCCCTGGATTCACACGAATTCAGAGGGCTGGCAGATCCCGGGGTATATTACCATGATGGTTTATACAAATATACAGTTGGTTATCTGGATAGCTTTGAGAAGGCAGCTGACCTCCAGGCAAAAATGAAACAGTCAGGTTACCCGGATGCATTTATTGTAGCTTTCTCAAAAGATGAAAGGATTTCAGTAACTGAAGCTGCCAGGCTTATTTCCGCGCAATCATCCCATAATTAAATATATAATTAAATAGTTTTGTGAAGGCAAGAAGAGACATTCTGCTGGGTATTGTTGGAGTAATTACCCTATTGGTATTTGTCTGGGGAATCAACTTTCTGAAAGGGAAAGACCTTCTCAGCAGGCAAAATAAATTCTATGTCGTGTATCCCAGCGTTGATGGCCTGATCGAGTCTCATCCCGTAACCGTAAATGGTGTCAGCATAGGACAGGTAAATAAGATCCGGTTTCACCCCGACAGAAGTGGGCGGGTGTTAGTAGAATGCATTATCCGTGACCATATCGACATCCCTGATAACTCCGTTGCCAGACTCACTGCTTCCAGCATAATCGGAGGCCATGAAATAGTGTTGCTGCTGGGCGATAACATGGAATACATTCAGAGTGGCGATACCCTGCTGGGAAGCATACAACCTGCCCTGCAGGATGAGATCACCAAACGGCTGTATCCATTCACCGATCAGGCAGGAATCATTTTGTTGCGCCTCGATACCCTGCTGGGTTCACTGAATACCTTTTTTAATCCTGAAATCCGCGGAAGCGTTGCAAGCAGCCTGACAGAAGTCAATAAAAACCTGCAAAACATCAATGCCATAACCAGCAACCTTGAACGGCAAGAGGAAAAAATCAACCATATCATCAACAATCTCTCATCGCTAACCGACACACTGGCAGCACTGGAAATCAACAGTGCCATCCAAACGGCTGCTGAATCCATCGCATCACTCAGACAGATGCTGCAATCGGTCAATGAGGGAGAAGGAAGTATCGGCATGCTCCTGAATGATGAATCCTTGTACCGCAATCTTGAGCAATCATCCCGGCAACTGGAACTTCTTCTGGAGGACATCCGCAACAATCCGGGAAAATATTTCAGCATTACAGTTTTTGGAAGAAGCAAGTAGCCTGACCCATCAACATTCTGTCAGCGCCATCATATAAAACCTGAATCGGATACATGCCAATCATCAAGTCTACCCTGACCGCAATTTTACTGCTTCTGATGTCAATTCGTCTGGTTGCAGGCAGTCCCGTCCTTGAGAGGGAATTCGGCAGGTTTTCATCTGACCCGGCACTGAAGCATGCCTCATGGTCTTTTCTGGTAACCGATCTGGAAACGGGCATTCCGCTTATTTCCCATGATCATCAGCGGGCGCTTTGTCCGGCCTCCGTTCAAAAGCTGATCACCACCGCATCGGCCCTGATTACCTTTGGTGCCCAACATACCTTGCCAACAGAATTGCAATACGACGGGTTTATCGATGAGAATGGCACCCTTCAGGGCAACCTGTATATCTTTGGAGGAGGTGACCCAAGCCTCGGCAGCAGCTTCTGGGATAAATCACCCTCATTTGAAGACCTGGTAGCGAATTGGCTGGAATTGCTGCGTTCGGCCGGCATAGCGCGTGTTCTTGGAGATATTATTGCCGATGACTCGGCTTTCGACCGTGATATGATACCCCGCAAATACCTCTGGGAAGACATTGGGAACTACTACGGTGCAGGATCGAGTGCCCTTACCTTCAACGAGAACACATACACCGTCTTTTTCGATGCGGGTCAAAGCATGGGCGCCCCTGCCCGGGTAAAGTCCGTGCTGCCCGAAATACCATCAATGAAACTTCTCAATGAGGTCACCACCGGGCAGCGTGGCTCGGGCGACCAGGTATATATCTTTGGCGCACCCTATGTCTCCGACCGCCTGCTAACAGGCACCGTTCCGCTTGGCGCCACCAGTTTTCCGGTGAGGGGATCTATGCCCGATCCGGCACTATTCCTGGTACAATATTTCACCGATTACCTCAAGAATAATGGAATTGCCGTCGAAGGACAGGCCACTTCCGTTCATGCCTTGCTTACCCGAAACACAATCTCCGGAAGCCCTGCAAACATTAACATGCAAACCGTTACGCCCTACTCGCCCATCACGCCTGTTCAGCTCAGGGCACAAGCCGGCGTATGGATGTCACCTCCGTTGACTGACATCATTAACCGGGCTAATACCGGCAGCGTTAACGTGTACACTGAAAACCTCCTCAAGCTGCTCGGGCGCGAACTGTTCGGACAAGGATCCTTTAAAGCGGGAGTGGATGCAATGGTTAAGATCTGGTCTGATCGTGGGATGGATGTTTCAGGAATGAAGCTTCACGATGGCAGTGGGCTGGCCCCTTCCAACCGGGTAACGGCCGGACAGATCGGCTTCATCTTGTCTTATATGTGGCGGCACGAAAGCTTCCGGCACTTTCATGAAAGCCTTCCGCTTGCCGGTCACTCCGGCTCCCTGTCCGGCTTCTTCAGGAATACCGCCTCAGAGGGCGTGCTGCGCGCCAAAAGTGGCTACCTGGGAAATGTAAGGTCATACGCAGGCTATACCACCATGAAAAACGGACGACAGGTCGCTTTCGTGCTGATAGTAAATGACTACGATGGCAGCCCCGCTGCCATGCGCAATAAAATGTTCCAGCTCATGGATGCCATAGCAAAATAAAAACATACGAATTAAACCGCAAATACGAAATAATATTTTTAATTTCGTCCGCATCAAAGCGCAGCTCTTAACATATAATAGATTTTATCATGCAACAAATTGAATGGTCAAAACTTCCCTTTGGGTACTTCAAAACCGATTATAACGTACGCTGTTATTTCCGGGATGGGAAATGGGGCGAGGTGGAGGTCTCCTCTTCGGAAACCATAAACATACACATGGCTGCCACCTGCCTGCATTATGGTCAGGAAGCCTTTGAAGGCATGAAGGCATACCGGGGCAAAGACGGCAAGATAAGGCTGTTTCGCTGGATAGAGAACGCAAAGCGCATGCAGCGCTCTGCAGAAGGCATCCTTATGGCCAAAGTCCCTGAGACATTATTCCGTGATATGGTGGTCAGGGCCGTCACCCTGAATGCTCATTACGTCCCACCATACGGCCATGGCGCAGCGCTGTATATCCGTCCGCTGCTCATTGGTACTGGTGTGCAGGTGGGTGTCAGTCCTGCCACTGAATATATGTTCATGGTGTTTGTAGGCCCGGTAGGCCCTTATTTCAGGGAAGGATTTAATCCGGTAAAAATGCAGATCGTTCGCGATTTTGACAGGGCAGCCCCCCTGGGTACCGGCCATATCAAAGTGGGCGGCAACTATGCAGGCAGCCTGAAAGCCTCAGAAAGATCAAAGGCCGAAGGATTCGCCTCAGTGATCTTCCTTGAGGCAAAAGAGAAAAAATACATCGACGAGGCTGGCCCTGCCAACTTTTTCGGTATTAAAGACAATACCTATATCACACCAAAATCCGACTCCATCCTCCCTTCCATCACCAACATGAGCCTGATGCAACTGGCCGAAGACCTCGGCATGAAGGTGGAACGCCGTCCGGTTTGCGTGGAAGAGCTTGCCGGCTTCGAAGAGGCAGGTGCATGCGGTACCGCCGCCATCATTTCACCCATCGGAAGCATCGTCGACAGGGAAACCGGCAATACCTTCACCTTTTCAAAAGACGGCAAAGCCGGGCCATGGTCAACCAGACTCTACCAAAAATTACAAGCCATTCAATATGGCGATGAACCCGATACCCATGGCTGGGTTACCGTGCTTTAACAAGCAAAAATACAGCATAGTAAGCCTCCAGTCTGCGTTAAATGGGCACAATACACTCATGAAGGGGTTGGTATTCTATCATAAACATAATCGTATCTCAATTACAATAAACATATATGAAATCACGGTGTATCGCTTTTTTATTGATATTTTTTATCTCATGGCATGCCGCTGCTGGCTCAAACAATAACGACCTTGCCGTAAAGCTAAAAGAGCACGTGGGCATACTGGCTTCCGATTCATTGCAGGGGCGGGGTTTGGGTACAAGGGGCAGCGACCTTGCCCGTGAATATATCTCGACACAATTTTCTGAGATGGGTCTGGGTAAATTCGGCGATGACTATTTCCAGCATTTCGAAACCAGAATCGGCCTGGCCTGGGTGCCGGCCATGAACATTATCGGCTATATTGAAGGGTCTGACCCCGGGTTGAAAGATGAATACATCGTGGTTGGAGCCCATTATGATCATCTCGGATTTACCAGGTCAAATGATCAGAAGACCATATTCCCCGGTGCCGACGACAACGCTTCCGGTGTCGCGGGCATGATAGAGATTGCCCGTTTCTTCTCCGAAAACCAGGACAAACCCGGCAGAAGCCTTATCTTTATCGCATTTGATGCCGAAGAAAGCGGTTTACTTGGCGCGCATCATTTTGTCAAAAACAGCCCTGTCAGTATTGAACAGGTCAGGTTAATGTTCAGCCTTGATATGATTGGGATGTATGCCGCAAACAATGGTGTCAGGCTTGGAGGTATGGGAACACTTGAAAACGGGGCAGAAATGGCCATGATAGCCGCCTCTGATCACGGTATTGTTGTCCGGTCAGCAAACAACCGGATCGAAAGGCGAACCGACACCGCCCCTTTTGGGGATGCCGGCATCCCCGCCGCCCACGTTTTTACAGGAATGAAATCACCTTATCACAAACCCCAGGATACCCACGACCTTCTCGATTATGAAGGGATGGCAAACATAGTCCGGTTTATGAACGCCCTGCTGCTTGAATTGTCTTTGACGCCAGATCTGACCCCGATTCCCCGCCTGCTTGCCGAAGCAGAAGCCAGACAGTCAGGCAGGAGAAAAAAAGCGGAAATTGGACTTGTTTTAAACAATGGCAGCGGCTTTCACAGGTACAGGGACGAATTTTTCAGGGCTAATTCCCTCTATACGGTCAGCGCAGGCCTCTATTCTATTTTACCCATAAGCAGGATACTTGCGCTTCAGCCGGAAGCACTCTATGATTTCAACGGCTCTCATATTGAAGGCGGAAAATTCAGGCGGCACTCGGTAACCATGCCGGTCAATATCCGCCTGAGTACCCCCGGTGGTGATTTCAGCCCTTCATTATTTTTGATAACAGGACCATATTACAGGTACAGCTTTGCAGGAAAATCGACAGGTGAAAGTATCGATTTCAAGAACCAGTTTGAAAGGGGTGAGTGGGGCATGAACGCAGGAATCGGCGTGCAGGTATTCAAATTCCAGGTCAGCTTTACCTCCAGAAGAGGATTTACTAATATTGCAAGGGGCCAGGACCTCAAATTATATGACTCGGGCAATTATTTCAGTTTCAGCTACAGGTTCTGACTCCTGCAGATCAGCAATCATTCAGCATTTGGCAGTTCACTTCATTCTCTGACGACCTGCCAGTTTCAAAATCATCAAAATTTTCCAGGGTGATCCGGGTGATCTCCTCCATACTCTCCCTGGTAAAAAAGCCCTGGTGGGCAGTGATCAGCACATTGGGAAAGGTAATCAGCTGCGCAATCTGATCATCACGGATGATCAGGTCTGAAAGATCACGAAAAAACAATTTTTCTTCCTCTTCATAAACATCGATAGCAAGAAAACCGAGGTGTTCATTCTTCAATGATTCAATGACAGAGGAGGTGTCGACCAGTTTGCCCCGGCTGGTGTTGACCAGCATGGCTCCCTGTTTCATTTTTGCCAGGGTATCTCTGTTGATCATGTGATGTGTTTCGGGGGTGAGCGGACAGTGCAGGCTGAGAATATCGCTGTTGGCAAGTACCTGGTCAAAATCCAGGTAATCAACACCCTTTTCTTTCAACGAATCATCGGGATATTTATCATAGGCAAGCACCCTGGCACCAAATCCTTTTACAATGTTTATGAAAGCCTGCCCAATCTTTCCTGTTCCGATTACGCCAATGGTTTTGCCATGTATGGTAAAGCCATTTAAGCGTGTCAGTGAGAAATTGCCCTCCCTCACCCTGTTGTATGCCTTGTGCGTTTTACGGGCCAGGGTCATGATCAGCGCCATCGCATGTTCTGCAACCGCTTCCGGCAAATAGGCAGGTACCCGCATCACCCTGATGCCATATTTGTTGGCAGCCCTCAGGTCAATATTATTAAAGCCTGCGCATCGCAACGCCACCAAACGCACTCCCAGTTGCTGCAGCAATTTTATCACATCTTCATCCACCTTGTCATTCACAAAAACACATACCCCGTCAAAACCACTTGCGAGGTTTGCCGTTCTGCTTCTGAGACGTGTTTCAAAGAATTCAAACTCATGCCTGCCGGCAGTGTTTTCAAAAAATTGACGGTCATATGGTTGCGTCGAGAAAAATGCAATCTTTGCCATGATACGAATAATTTGGGAATCAGATTACCGATTATCAGTACTGCCTGAAAATTTCAGGAACCGCTGCGGAAAGTAAACAAACAGTTCCGGATATTGTTTGAAGTATTGTTAACAACCCTCTCAGATTCTGAATAAGAAAGAAATATGTCGTTAAACAGATAACAAATGCAACTGTATCTTTCTTCCGGCGGTATGCTTGCGTTCTTTGCCCTGTTGCCTGTGCTGGCGATCTTTACGCTCATGGCTGGTTTCAGGATGCCTGCCACCCGGGCTATGCCCGCTGCCTTCGGGCTTACCTTGCTGCTTGTAATATTTATCTGGGGCCTGCCTTTGAACTGGGTGGCTGCAGCAACGGTAAACGGAATTGTCATTGCGATCAAGATACTCTTGATCGTATTCGGAGCGCTGGCCTTGTTGTTCACACTGCGTGAGAGCGGTGCAATTGCAGCTATAAATCAAGGCTTTATCAGTATTTCACCTGACAAGAGGATACAGGCAGTCATCATAACCTGGTTGTTTGGCGGCTTTATAGAAGGAGCGTCCGGATTTGGCACTCCTGCCGCCTTGACAGCCCCATTGCTGCTATCAGTAGGGTTTCCAGCACTTGCAGCCGTCATGGTGGCACTGATCGCCAACAGCACGGCCGTATCGTTCGGTGCAGTCGGCACCCCAACAATTATTGGTATCGGTACCTCTCTTGACCTGCCTTTCATACACCAAACCCTTGCCAGTTACAACATGGGGCTGGATGAGTTCATCCATTTGACAGGATCCTGGTCAGCCGTCATACATGCCTTGCCAGGATTGTTTGTGCCGTTGATCATGCTGGTGATGCTCACCGGATTTTTTGGGAGGAAAAGGAGTTTCAGGGATGGCCTTATGGCTTGGCCCTACGCCTTGTTTGCCGCCGTATGTTTCATATTTCCATACATCATCGTGGCAAGATATATCGGGCCTGAGTTTCCCAGCATCATTGGCGGGCTGGCTGGCATGCTGGTACTTGTTCCTGCTACCAGGGCCGGCTTCCTGGTACCGAAAAAAACATGGGACTTCCCCGAAAAATCATCCTGGCCGGAGAGATGGTCCGGTACCATCAGCATGGCCGGCCACCATAAAAACAGCAACTTATCACTTTCGAGATCCTGGATGCCGTATGCCATCATCGGACTGTTGCTGATCATTACAAGGGTCCGGTTTTTGCCCTTCAGCAGCTGGTTGATGCAGGCTGAGATCCAGGTAAAGGAACTTTTTGGAACAACAGTATCAACCAGTTTTGACCCGCTTTACAACCCCGGGATCCTGCCCTTTATGCTTGTGGCAATCATATGCATCCCACTATTCTCTATGAAAGCAACACAGGTTCGTGTTGCATGGCGGGAAGCACTTACCAGGACAAAAGGCCCGGCCATTGCATTATTATTTACGGTTCCAATGGTGCGTCTGATGATGCAATCAGGTAACAACCCCGCTGGCCTGCCAGGTATGCCAATTGCCATGGCAGAATACATGGCTGGCCTGGCAAGTGGCATATGGCCGCTTATAAGCCCCTTTGTGGGAGCCCTGGGAGCCTTTGTGGCCGGATCAAACGCTGTCTCTAACATGCTTTTCTCATTGTTTCAGTATACAATAGCAGAGCAGGCAGGATTCTCCCGAATCCTGACCGTAAGCCTTCAAAATGCCGGAGGAGCTATCGGAAACATGATCGGAGTGCACAATATTATCGCTGCGTGCGCTACTGTAGGTCTCGCCGGTGCCGAAGGCTGGCTGCTCAAAAGAAACATAATTCCCGTAATCATCCTTTGTTTACTGGCAGCCTTATCCGCTGCAATATTGCTCCTGCTTGCTCCATCAGGCTTATTTTAACAATCTTTGCAGCATTTATTGGAGATCAATCATTTCCTAAAACAATTGTTTATTCGTATATTGCACTCCGGAAAATGGATAATAATTCTGCATCTTTTTAATTTTATAGATTCTTTCTATCTATTAGGGATAATATTTGCCTTTTTGTTGTGAAATTTGGCAGAGTTAATAATTAATAAACTTGTCTGTATGGGATGGCTGACAACCGGCACCGTAACTGAGAAACAGAGACCGCCCAGCGAGTTGTGGGTTAAATGTAAAAAATGCCAGTCATTTGTTTTCAAGAACGACTGGGAGAACAACCTGAAGGTATGTCCTGTTTGCAACTACCATGACAGCATGACGTCGTGGGAAAGAATTGCCCTGATCACCGACAAGGATACATTCAGGGAGATGTTTTCCGGGATCAGTCCAGTGGATGCGCTTGGGTTCGTTGATTTAAAGGGCAGCTATGCTGATAAGTTCGAATCCAACAGGAAAAAATCAGGCATCGCAGAAGCCGTAGTTACTGGTACGGGCAAAATCAACGGCAAGGAGGTTTCTCTGGCCATCATGGATTTTCGCTATCTGGGCGGAAGCCTTGGCAGTGCCACCGGAGAGAAGATACTCAGGGCCTCCCAATACGCCCTTGAAAAAAGGATTCCATACATCATTCTATCCGCCTCAGGGGGTGCCAGAATGCAGGAAGGCGTTCTGTCGCTCATGCAAATGGCAAAAACCTGCGCAGGGCTGGCCCGCCTGAATAAAAATTCCATCCCCTTTATTTCAATACTCACAAACCCTACCACGGGTGGTGTCACGGCAAGCTACGCCATGATGGGTGATTTAAATATTGCAGAACCCGGAGCAGTGATTGGCTTCGCAGGCCGACGGGTCATTGAACAGACCATAGGCGAAAAGCTTCCCGACGACTTCCAGACTGCAGAGTATTTGCTGGAGCACGGTTTCGTTGACCGCATTGTTGAACGAAAAGAAATGAAAGCTTTTTTAAGCAATGTTCTTGAATACTATCAATACCCAAACAGTTAACCAGCCGGGTATCGTATAATTCTCATTTTGTTTTTTAACACACACCTGTTATATGTCGACCCAAAAAAAACAAGCATTAACACCTTGGGATGTCGTTAAAATCAGTCGCCACCCGGAAAGACCGGTATTTCAGGATTATATCAGACTTTGTTTCGATGAATTTATAGAACTGCACGGAGACAGATATTATTCTGACGACAAGGCTATTGTGGGTGGACTGGCCACCATTGCAGGTCAACGCATCATCCTTTTGGGCCAGTACAAGGGCAAGAATACCGAAGAACAAATATTTAGAAACTTCGGCATGGCCCGCCCCGAGGGATACCGGAAAGCCCTGAGGTTAATGCGTCTGGCTGAAAAATTCAACATCCCTGTAATTACCATTATAGATACTCCCGGAGCCTTCCCCGGCATGCATGCCGAAGAACGCGGACAGGCTGAGTCCATCGCAAAAAACATCACCGAGATGGTCACCGTCAGCGTGCCAATCATCTGTGTGGTGGTTGGTGAGGGCGGCAGTGGCGGTGCTCTTGGTATCGGCGTAGGCGACCGTATCCTGATGCTCTCCAATGCCATCTATTCAGTGATATCACCCGAAGGCTGCGCATCGATACTATGGAGGGATGCCCAGTATGCACCCCAGGCGGCTGAAGCCCTCAACCTCACCGCACAGGCCCTGCTCCGTCTTGACGTAATCGATGAGATCATTCAGGAACCAGGTGATGGAGCACATACAGACTATAACATAATGGCAGAATCGGTGAAAAACAGCATTCTGAAAAACCTGGATGATTTGAAGGAATTATCAACGGATGAATTGCTTGAAAAACGGTACCTGAAGTTTGCCAGTATGGGAAAGTTTGTCGATCAATAAAATCCGGGCCCATGCCGAACAGAAGATATGTATTGCCTTCATCCTGAAGCAAAAGAATCGCAAAAAACAAATCATACAACTTACTTGTCATGAAAAAAAGCAGTAAACTAAGAATCACTGATACCACCCTCAGAGATGGCCACCAGTCACTCTGGGCCACGCGTATGCGAATGGGCGATGTGTTGGGTATCATCGATGTGATTGATAATGTGGGATATTACTCACTGGAAGTTTGGGGAGGTGCCACTTTTGATGTTTGTCTCCGGTTTCTGTACGAAGACCCCTGGGAAAGACTCAGGCAAATCAAGGCAAAAGCAAAAAAGACCCCCTTGCAGATGTTGTTGAGGGGACAGAACATTGTCGGATACAAAAATTACCCCGACGATTTGGTGGCGCGTTTTACAGAAATGGCCCATCTGAATGGCATTGACATTTTCAGGGTCTTTGACGCCCTTAACGATACCCGTAATCTTGAAGCAGCCATCAAAGCTGTGAAAAAATCGGGCGCTCATGCCCAGGGTACCTTATCATACACCATCAGTCCGGTACATACGGTAGAAAAATACCTGCAATACGCCAAAGAACAGGTACAGCTTGGCATCGATTCACTCTGCATCAAAGACATGGCCGGTATTCTCTCACCTGTCATGGCAACCCGTCTTGTCGATGCCCTGAAGCGTGAGTTTGATATCCCGATCCAGATACATTGCCATGCAACCAGTGGAATGGCCGTGGCCAGCTACCTGGAGGGTGTGAAAGCCGGCGCCGGCGCGGTTGATTGCGCCATCGCCGCCATGGCGGGATTCTCATCCCAGCCACCCGTTGAATCGATACGTGCCATCTTTGATGAAACCGAATATGAAGTCAACCTCGATATAGAAGCCCTTAGAAGAATCAACAAATACTTTATGGACCTGACACCAAGAAGGGCAAAGGGAAGAGGCTTCGAACCGGCCATCGATGCAGAGATTCTCGTTCATCAGATTCCAGGTGGGATGATCTCGAATTTCCGCTCGCAGCTCGAACAACAGGATGCGCTCGACAAGCTGAATGAAGCCCTTGATGAGGTATCGAATGTGAGGAAAGACCTCGGGTACCCGCCCCTGGTCACACCCACCAGCCAAATTGTCGGAACACAGGCAGTGATGAATGTTTTATCAGGTGAACGCTATAAACTTGTACCCGATGAGGTGAAAAAATATGTCAAGGGTCTTTACGGCCGCCCGCCTGCCCCGATGAGCAAAAAATTCATCAGGCAGATACTCGGCAAGGAAGAGCCTGTTGATCACCGCCCTGCCGACGATTTGCCGGATATACTTCCCACAGCCACTAAAAATATATCAGACCCCAAATTGCTCATCCAGGAAGAAGACATCCTCTCCTACTGTCTTTTCCCTGAAGTAGCCATGAACTTTTTCAAATGGCGCGCACTGCCTGAAAGCCAACGTCCCAAGTCACCGGCCGACCAGGAATTTGAAGCCTTACAGGCAGATCAGTCTGACAAAAAAAGCAGTGAGGACAATGCCCCGGCAACAAACCCTGCTCCCCTCTTAAATACGGCAGACTATGATGCCTTGAGCGCAATCCTGGATAAGGCAAGAACCATGCAGTTGCATGAGCTGACCGTCAGGAAAGGGGAGTTTCAACTCTCACTGGTAGCAGGCAATGGCGGGGTGAAAACACCTGTGGCAGTTAATCATACGGTGAAGACCGGGGTGGCTGTTCAAACCACAGAAGCAGTAGTTGAAGCCATCGGTGCGCAATCGCAAAACCAGGAGGCAGCCCCACAGGATACCATTGATGCCGTAATGGCGGGAACTTTTTACCGCGCTGCCGGTGAAAATACTCCTTCCTTTGTGGAAGAAGGCAAGGAGGTGAATAAAGGTGACACCATCTGCATCCTCGAAGCCATGAAGCTCTTCAACCAGATACAGGCACCTTTTAAATGCAGGATCGTGAAAATTCTCGTTGAAAATGGCGCCAAAATCACCAAGGGCCAGCCAATCATGGCCGTGGAGAAACTTTAAAGCAACCTGAGTATTTGTCAAATATTTTGAAAACAACGAGCCCTGCTTATGGGCAGGGACTATATTATTAACCCAAATCTTTTTAAACAATGAAAATGGTTCCATCTGTCATCACTTTCCTGGTTTTGTGTGCCTTGTCGATCAATGTCAGCCTGGCTGGCAAATCCGGGATCCTGGGTTCCTGGAAGGTGAATGCATCCAATGTGCCTGTTGAATTTGCCAAAAGCACCATGGTGGTTACCGGAAGCGAAAATGCCCCTTCGGTCAGGATTATTTTTAAAAACGGTTCTGTTATAAATGCATCCAATGTTTCCTTCAAGGGAAACGACCTTCGTTTTTCTGTATTCGTTGAAGGCACGGTGGTTCCTTTTACCGGAAAGGTATCAGGCGATAAAATCACCGGCACGGTATCGACCCCTGAAGGCGCTGCAGGTATTGAAGCAGAAAGGCTGACGTTAACGGGAAGCTGGACATACAGGGCACCCAATGCGCCGTGGGAATATTCAAATGGCAAGATTGTTTTCGGCGAATCGAATGGAAAACCTATCGCTAGAATTATTGTTGGTGGTGCCGAGGTGCCCGCATCCAGTGTTGCAGTAACAAACGGCACAAGCTTTTCATTCAGTGTTCCGATTGAATTTGAGTCGGTCGGTGTAACAGGAAGCATTGAAGGCGACAAGATTACCGGAAATGCCTCGTCTTCACAGGGTGTGATAAGCTTTTCAGCCACCTGGGACTAACCCCCCACCTGGCGCAGTATCGAAGCATCTGCGGGCGAAAAGTCACTTTTTGCGAAAGCAAAGTTGAACCCACTATGAAAAGTCACTTTCTGGTTTTCCCCCCAATAAACCGTTGATTGCGAAAGGTGTATTTTTCATAAATCATAAAAAAACAGGCTTTAAGAAGTGGGCTCATGGTTTTTAGTAAAAACACTTCCCGAAGCCACGGTAGGTTTTGGCACTGGTGATATGACCGCCACCATGCCACAACAGGTACTCATTGAAATGCTCGGCGATCTCACCTGCCTTGGAAGGCCTGAAGAACAAGGGGTCTCCCAATGCAACCGACAAGCCTTTTGGCAAAAATACCGGTGTCTGTACTTCCCCGAAACCCTCCAGCTTTCGCATTTTAAGGCCAACGGGAAGATATGGTACCGGTACCTTCTCATACCCCAGTTCCCCGCTCGATATGAAGCCGCCGCTCTGGCAGGTAACCATACCCGGCCGTGGCCTGCGCGTGGCCTCCAGCGCAAAGCAGAACGCAGGTACGGATGAAAGCTCCCGGTAATAATCGAACAGGTGCGAATGCAAAAAGCCTGAACCCATGGCAGTTTCCGTGACACTCGCGTCGAGGGTGGTGGTGAAAATACTGCCCGTACCACCACCATTAAAAAATTCTGGCGTAACACCCTTGTCTTCAAGGACACGTGCAATAAGACCGCGTTTTTTCTCCACATCGCGCACCGAATATTTCTTTACCAGCCTCCTGACCGGGTTCAACCATGATGAATAGGGGTTCCTCTCCCCTATCCCGGCCACCTGGGCCTCGTAGGCCATGATGCCGGCAACCATTGCATAATCTGACTGAAGCACATAATCAAGCACCGCTTCAAGCTCAGCCACCGTTGAAACGGGCGACCGATATACACCCAGATGCAGCCCAAAAGGCTTCCAGGTAACGTCAACGTCGATGCAAAGCCTGGCCTTTTCATGGTCACTCCCCGAAGATAAACCCCGCCATAACTGCTCAATGAGCCTGACATGGTCAATGCTGTCGACCGTAAGGGAAATATTTATCCCACGATGGGTTAAATCATAAAAAAGCGCCAGATCTTCTTTATTTATCGTGGGATAGGTCACCATCAGGTTATCAAATCCCAATCCGGCAAGAAAGGAGGCCTCCCTGACAGAGTAACACATCAGGCCCGAAATGTCAGTACCGCCTTTTTCCACAATGTACCTTACCAGATCAGGGACCCTGAGACTTTTTGTCGCGATGCGCAGTTTCTTATTTTTGCTGCGAACGATATCGAGGTAGTAATCAACATTCTGTGCGAAAGCTTGCATGTCGACCACCATGGCCGGCAATGCCCTCTCTTTCAAAACCTCCTTGAGTTGGTCGTATTTTCCGGAGAGACCCATATCCCGTTATTTTTTCCTGCCATTTTTGGCTGCTTTCCCTGAATAGGATTCCAGACTCAGGCCTGACACAATGAACTTCAGGAAAGGCCTGATCCCGCACGAATACAAATTGACGGTCATATTGGTAAACAATTCATATTTTTTTGCGGTGTAAGGGAACCAGTTGGCTTCCATTTTGCCGCTGTTGGCGTCAATGAGAATTGATTTGACATTACAGAAGCCGTGAAGGCCGGTTTCACCCTTGAACCTTCCGAAGCCTGACTGCTTGATACCGCCAAAAGGCAGGGCGGAATTGCCTTCGGTCAGCATCACATTGTTGATGGAAACGTTGCCGGTGACAATGGCACGGGCAACCCGGACCGCCCTTTTGCTATCCTTTGTCCATACGCTGGCCGACAGACCGTAAGGGGAATCGTTTGCCAGTTCAATGGCTTCCTGTTCTGACTCAAACGGTATCAGGGGCAAGAGCGGCCCGAAGGTCTCCTCATGCAGTAACTTGCAATCGGGATGCAGTTGATCGACCACCATGGGCGGAATGTATCTTGACTTGCCATCCCATTCATTACCGGTATGAAACAGGGCTTGCCATGCCCTGGCATCATCAACATGGTCCTTCACTGTATGCACCTGAAAATCAGTGGTCATGGCACCTACATCGGCATCACCATCGGTATCGGTTTCCTGTTTGATCTGCAGCGTCTGGCGGATCAACTCGCTGCGGAATGCCTCATAAATTCCTTTCTGCACGTAGATGCGCTCTACCGAAGTGCACGACTGCCCGAGATTGGTGATGCCCCCCCACAGCGCCCCGGCTGCTGCACGCACAATGTTGGCATCATCAAAAACGATCATCGGGTCCTTGCCGCCAAGTTCAAGTTCTACAGGGATAAGCCCTTCGGCAGCCTGGGCCATGACCTTTTTCCCGGTACGCTCGCTGCCCGTAAAGAAAATCTTGTCAGGACGCTGCGCAATCAGCTGCTGCCCGGCAGTACCATCGCCATATACCACATTTACCAAACCCTCAGCAAACCCTGCCGAGGAAAAAATCCGTTCAACCAAACCGGTTAATGGAGTGTGCTCTGATGGTTTATAAACCACGCTGTTGCCAGCAACATATGCTGAGGTGATGGGCACCACCGCCTGATAAAACGGATAATTCCAGGGAGAAATAACCAGAATAACTCCAAGAGGCTCATAGTATATGCGTGATTTCTTCCCCATCAGGGCCAGTGGCGTCGGTACTTTCTTGTCCCTGAGTATTTTTCCGGCGTATTTTTCGATATATACCAGGTGGTCAAGTACACCAAAGATCTCGGAAACAAGCGCATCGGAACGTGATTTTCCGGTGTCGCGCTGTATATGATCGATGATGCTTTCACGATTCTCAAGGATGTATTCCCTGAGCCTCCTGATGCGTCGCAAGCGTTCTGTCACAGAGGTGTTCCTGTTTTCCAACGATGCCCTGCGCGCAGCGATGAACGCCTCTTTCACCGGGTCACCCGGAGAGATTGGCCCTTCACCCATCATGGTCGTTTCCCAGTTCAAAGCCTTGTGAATGCTTTTTTCAGGGGTGAAATCGGTATAATACAGCGTGAATACGAGCCCCTTTAAAGCTATCTGCAGCATCCTGAAAGGTGCTCCGGCAAACCCGCTCCACCTGGCGCCAACCTCAATGAAAAGCATCAGCCAGCGCAATAAAAACCTGGGTAAAAAGGCAAAAACAGTCAGCAGAATAAGTATGGCGCCCCTGTCTTCGGCATACATATAGTCAAGCATCCGGTTCAGATGGGCATCCGGATTGGTGCTTTGAAACGATGGCATTGACGGATTCCGGGCCAGTACCACGGAGGCCAGCTTACTAAGGCCACATAAATGCAGCGACCTGATCCTGTTTCTTGGAGGGAGCTGCTCTCCTGCGATGGGTAATTGAATATATTCCATGTTCATACTGTAAGTATTTTTAGGCTTATTGTTGGTCTATCCTGCATTTTTCATGAATGATATTTGGGCCAGGTGCAAGACGTGGAAAGCCGTCTGCAGGCTAAAGCTGTTTCAGTATATGTTCCGACGCCATCAGCGACATGGCCATGATGGTCATGGAAGGGTTTATACCGGGAGCATTGGGGAAAATGCTGCTGTCGGCGATAAACACATTGGGGTTTTCGTGCATGGTGAAGCTGGGCGAGGTGACAGACCTGCCGGCATCTTTCCCAATGCAGCAGCCTCCCATGAGATGCAACCCGATGGGAAGAATTCCAGGCAAAATGCGCCTTGCTCCTGTTGATTTGAATATGGAATAAATGGCCTCCGTGCCTTTTCTCATCCTCTGCTTGTCTGTTTTATTCAAGCTTTTGCTGATGACCGGTTTCCCGTTCCTGTTTACCTTGATGGTGCCCGGATTGGTATCGCGAACGGCCACTTCAATACAGGCCAGGTGGGTGATCTTTTCCATTATCTTCATATGTTTGCGGCCTATGCCCGACATCAACATGGCAATGGCAACCGGTGGCGCAAACACATTCTCCAGCTTGAAGCCTGATTTGCGGAAACCCCCATCATCTGATTTGAAAGCCTGAAAGGTACCCTTATGCGCGTTCACGGGCTCGTCATATTCAGCCAGGATCATGTGCTGGGGGTGGGTGTAGAAATTACGGCCAATCATCGGATTCCTGAACCCCGATTGCAGCAACACCTTTGTATTTCCGGTTGAACTGCCGGCCAGTATTATTTTCTGCGCGGTACAGGTGGCCTCTTTGCCGTTGGTGAAACTGCCGGCCGCCAGCGATTCTCCGTTTTTGAAAGAAATCGCCCTCACTTCAAAGT
>Ga0114946_10001244_pt1 | contig 17499 bp, 13 predicted proteins | sample WalLakDeSediment_FD_88676 | JGI IMG/M metagenome (GOLD analysis project Ga0114946, IMG submission 88676) | Lake sediment microbial communities from Walker lake, Nevada to study Microbial Dark Matter (Phase II) - Walker Lake 11/02/13 Deep Sediment | ecosystem: Environmental > Aquatic >... | reverse complement strand
CCTCTTCCTCCACCGGTATGATGGAGGGGTCCATCCGCAACTGCGTCAGCAAGAAAGCCTTGATGACCAATTGCGGGGCGTTTTCAAAGCGGTGGGCCGAGATCGCCACGGCCAACGGCAAGGACGTCGAGGTGATAGAGGTCGACATGGGGCAGGCCGTCACACCCGAAATGGTCGATGAAAGACTTGGCCAGGGGGGCTTTGAGGCCGTCTGTATTACCCACAACGAGACATCTACCGGCGTCATGAATCCCCTCCAGGAGATCGCCGCACTGGTCAATTCCAAGTATCCGGGCGTGCTCATCTTGGTGGACGCAGTGAGCTCGATGGCAGGCGCCGAGATTCGAGTCGATGACTGGGGCCTGGATGTGGTTCTCGCCGGAACACAAAAGGCGTTTGCCCTCCCACCTGGATTGTGCGTGGTTTCAGTCAGTCAAGCAGCGATGGAACGCTCCGCCCAGATGGAAAACAAGGGCTACTATTTTGATTTCCACGTCCTGGAAAAGTATCAGCAGAGGAACCAGACACCGGTTACGCCCGTGATCAGTCTGATCAACGCCCTCGACGTTCAGCTGGACCGGATCTTTGCCGAGGGACTGGAGAACCGGTTTGCCCGCCACGAGGAAATGGCGGCCTACGTTCAGAGCTGGGCGCGCCAGCACTTTGCCGTCTATGGCGACGAGCGATACCTGTCCAAGACCGTGACCAATGTGCACAACACGCGCGGAATTTCTGTCGCCGATCTGAACAAGGAGCTCGGCAAGCGCGGCGCCATGATCTCCAACGGCTACAGCACCCTCAAGGAGACTTGTTTCCGTATCGCCCATATGGGAGACATCCATCTGGACGATCTCAAGTGGCTGACCGCTCAGATCGAGGACATACTCGGGCTCTAGGAGAGGCGATGCTCGGCCGCCTTGTCGTCGCGGCCGAGCCCCGCTCTATGATCGACAGGGAGAGAACAAACCATGAAAGTTTTGATCTGTGATCCGACCGAATCCGACGCCTTGCAGGCCATCTCGGCCGCGGGCATTGAGGTAGTGAACAGGCCAGACGTCACACCCGACGAGTTGATGGAGATCATCCCCGAATACGACGGCATGGTAGTCCGCAGCCGGACCAAAGTACGGGCACCCCTGCTGGATCAAGCTGTCAATCTCAAGGTCATTGTTCGCGGTGGCGTAGGATTGGACAACATTGACGTCGGCCACGCGCAGTCCACAGGAATCGCCGTCCTCAATACACCGGCCGCATCGAGCGACTCGGTGGCCGAACTGACCGTCGGCTATCTGTTTGCACTGGCTCGCAACATCCCGGCGATGACCCTCTCGATGGGAGAGGGCAAATGGGAGAAAAAGAAATTCAAGGGGACCGAGATCAGTAGCAAGACCCTTGGGTTGATCGGTTTTGGCCGTATCGGCCAGGCAACGGGAAAACGTGCCCACGCGCTCGGCATGCAGGTGCTCTTTTTCCGCCGCAGCCCAACCGATGTCCCCTATGCCAACCAGGTCTCCCTCGATGAGTTGTTGGCTCAGTCAGACTATATCTCGCTGCATACGCCCCACACAACAGAGACCCACCACATCATCGATGCCGACGCCATCAGCAAGATGAAGGACGGCGTCTACATCGTCAACTGCGGCCGCGGCGGCACCATCGATGAAGAGGCCCTCTACGACGCCCTGGTCGCCGGCAAGGTCGCCGGCGCAGCTCTCGACGTCTTTGAGGAAGAGCCGGCACAGGAACACAAGCTCTTTTCGCTTGCCCAGGTGATCGGGTCGCCGCATGTGGGCGCAGCCACCAAAGAAGCCCAGGCTCGCGTCGGCGCAGAGGTGGCGGAAAAGGTCATCGAGTTCTTTAACACATAGTGCCTCGAGGAGAGAATGATGGCATCTGTCAAACCGTTCAAGGGAATCCGTTACAACCCTGAGCGTATCCAAGATCTGAGCCAGGTTATCAGCCAGCCGTACGACCGGATCCAACACGGCCTCCAAGAAGAATACTACGAGCTGAACGACTATAACGTCGTCCGGATCATCAAGGGCAAGGAATTCCCCGACGACGGCGAGGACAGGAACGTCTACACGCGGGCTCAAGACTACCTCAGCCGCTGGCTCGAGCAAGGCGTTCTGATGCGCGAGCCAGAACCCGCGCTCTATGTGCTCCATCAGGAATTCCCACTCCCCAACGGCGATCTGGTCACACGAAAGGCCCTCATCTCGGCTCTCAAACTGGCGAGATTTGAAGAAGGGATCGTCCTCCCACACGAGCGCACCCTGTCGGGCCCCAAGGTCGATCGCCTCAAGCTGACGCGAGCAACACAGACCTACTTTGGGAACGTCTTTATGCTCTACCCCGATCCGACCAACGTTGTGACGGCGACTCTGGAGAGGGCTTTGAGTCACGAACCAGACGCCGACGTGCACGAGATGTTCGAGCATGACGTGCGGCAGAGATTCTGGGTGGTGACCGATCCCGACATCATCGCGGCCGTCACCGAAGAGATGAGACCCAAGCGCAACCTGGTCATTGCCGATGGGCATCACCGTTACGAAACCGCCCTCAACTATCGCGATGAACAGCGCGCCCGATTCCCCGGCGCTCCCGAAAACGTGGGGTTTGAATACCTCATGGTCGCCCTCGTCAGCATGAGTGACCCCGGACTGACCATCCTCCCAACCCACCGGCTGATGTATGACTACCACCGGATGGGGGGTGCTGAGCTGCTGAACAAGCTGAGCGAGTACTTTGAGGTCCAGCAAGTCCCATCTCGTGAAGCGCTGCAGCAAAAAATGGAGGAAGAGATCGACCAAATCGGCCGGATCGGCCTCGTCATCTCACAGGGCCTCTATCACCTCAAGCTCAAGGATGACTCGATCATGATCCGGTTGGCCCCCGACCGCGTCCCCTCTTGGCGCGAGTTGGACGTCAGTGTCCTACACGAGCTGATTCTCGAACACGTGCTGGGCCTGACCAAAGGGAGCATCGAGCGCAAGGAGAACATCGAGTATCTGCGCGAGCCAGATCTGGGATATGACCAGATTGCCGCTGGGGAAGCACAATTCATGTTCCTTCTCAACCCCACGAGAATGGAGCAGGTAATCCTCTGCACCGAGGCTGGCGAGAAAATGCCCCAAAAGTCAACCGACTTTTACCCCAAGGTCTTCACAGGCCTGACCTTTCTTGCAGTGAGCCCCGACGAGCGGCTCTAGCGACCCATTCATGAGGGAGTGAGAAGGCTTCTCACTCCCTCATTGGCTTGCCTCCGCAGAAAAACTCGCCCTGTACCCATCCCCGTAGCCCCAACTCACCATCACCCGGCATCAACTCGCGGTCACCTGACAGGCCCTGCCTGTCATTGCCGGCACTGGAGCGAATCATCCCACCTTGGAGCAAAACGCAAAAAAAGCCCGGTAGCATGCTACCGGGCAATTACCTGTGCCGAAGGTGGGATTTGAACCCACACGGGAGTATCTCCCACTACGCCCTGAACGTAGCGCGTCTGCCTATTCCGCCACTTCGGCTATTCGCAGCTATTCTACACAAAACCGATTGAATGTCAAAGAACTGGCGGCCCGGTCAGCCTGGCCTAGGGGTTGATCCTGCGGATGATCACCTCGCGCCAGACGAGGAACCAGTCATTCACGGTGGCAAACCGATCGCTCGGCTCGGTCAGAGGCCCCATGCTGACATTCTGGACATCGCCCGCAACCGCGTACGTAAAGGTATGAAAGTAGAGTGGGAGCGCGGGCAGTTCGTCCGCAAAAATCTGCTGAAAATGATAGTAGAGTGTGGTTCGTTGCTCAATCTCGTGCAGCTGGCGGGCCTGCTCCAGGAGCTCGCTCGCCTGCCGATGGCGCCAGCCGGAGTAGTTCTGTCCCTCGCGGATCGCGCTCTCACTCCAGAAAGCATAGAGATCGGGATCCCCCTGCATATCGATATCAACCAGCGCCGCAGCAAATTCGCCGCTTTCCAGCGCTTGAAAAAGCTCCGTCGCCCCTACCGTCTGAACCGTGGCCCGTATCCCAAGCTTGGCCCAGTAGGCAGACAGAGCCCGTGCCAGCATTTCGTGCGCTGGACTGCCGGTCGTAAACAAGGCAAAGGACAACTCGCTGTCATCCCGGATGCGAACACCGTCGCGAAGCGCCTCGCTCTCCACGAGACCGGTCCCCTGCCCATCCCGAGCGGGTAATCGCCAGCCGGCCGCGTCCAATGCCTCAGCCGCCGAGTCGGCATCGTAGTCGTAGCGTCTGATGTCCCCATAATAGGCCCACGAGCCCGGCGAAATCGGACTGTGAGCCACTGTTCCCTGTCCATCCAGCACGTCGGCAATCAGAGCCGATCGATTGATGCCATAAAGAAGCGCCTGACGCACCATCCGGTCCTGGAAAAAAGGCAGAGCATCATCTTGAAGGTTGAGCAATACTGCCGTATAGCGCGGAAGACTCGCGGTAAAGAGAGCGGCATCCTCAACCGACTCTCCTCGCACGATGTCAGCCTGCCGGATATTGCCCATGCTGTGAATCTCGCCAACCTCAAAGGCGGACAGCACACTCTCATAGTCGGGATAGAAGCGAAACTCGATCTCCTGTAACCTGGGTCTGCTCTCATCCCAATAGAGCGGGTTGACGGTCAACAGCAGCCGCCCATCATCCCAATTCGGGGTAGCCACCCTGAAACGTCCTATACCGACGGGCTGGCGATTGAACGCCAGGTTAGTGAGTCTCGCCCCTGTGACACCATCCAGCAAATGGGCCGGCAGGATGCCAATGGTGGTGAATTCCAGAAAGGGCGAGTACGGCTCTCGCAGGGTAAAGGTCACCGTCCAGGGATTTACCTTTTGCACGTGCACAGTGCGCCACAGAGCAGCCAGATCGGCCGGGCCGGGATAGGCGGGATCCTGAAGCAGGCCAATAGTAAAGAGGACGTCGTCGGCTGAGAAGCCGATTCCGTCCTGCCACAGCACGTCCTGTCGCAGCCAAAAGGTATAGACGAGGCCGTCCAGCGATACGTTCCAGCCCGTAGCAAGGGCCGGCTCGAGGCGTCCACGTTCGTTGTACCGCGTCAGACCCTCAAAGACAAGGGCGCAGATGTCTCGGTCGACGGGATTGTCCAGGCTGATCAGTGGGTTGAGGTATTGGGGCCAACCGGTCACCCCCTCCACCAGCCGGCCGCCGGCCGCCGGCACCGAGACTTCTTCCATTCCAACCGCTTGATAGGAGAGCAAGACGGCCGCTAGAATCAGGCCAGATGCGGCAAGCAGGATTTGCCAGCGAATGTAACGGATCACCGATGCCATCCAGAAACAAAAAGTGCCCCACCAGCCGGTAGGGCACCTCGGGTGCTCCTCCGAGGACTAGCCCACGGCCAGGAACGTCAGAATCGCGAAAATGAAAAAGGCAATGGATAGTCCAATGGTCAGGTTAAAGAGGTACTTTTCCGCCCCTCGGCGTGTCTTGTACAGACTCCCCGTTTCACCGCCAAAAAGCCCTCCCAAACCGGCGCCCTTGCTCTGAAGAAGGACCAACACAACAAGTGCGATCGAGATGAAAATCACAGAAATCTGAAAATAAGGTGCAAATGCGCTCATGGGTTCCTCAACACGATCGTTTTTGCGTCGGGGCACATTATAGCAGGTATCCAGAGCACAGTCAAAGCGGCTTGTCAGCCGAGTTGATTTATGCTACAGTACCGGCAGCTTGACACGTCGGGTTAGATAGTTGGCAAGTGGGCCGTGCTACCCGGCGTACAACCATCTCTTCCCTGAGAATCCGTCATGCCAGCAAGAATCTTGGTTATTGACGACGACCTTGATAGCCTCAAACTCATTGGGCTCATGTTGCAGCGCCAGGGATATGAGGTATCGGCCGCCGGCGGCGGCACCCAGGGATTGGCCCAGGCTGAACGCGAGCGACCGGACCTCATCCTGCTCGACGTCATGATGCCGGGCATCGATGGATACGAGTTGTGTCGCCGTCTCAAAAGCGACCCAAGGCTCGCCAGTATCCCCGTGATCATCTTTACGGCCAAGACGAGTGCCGATGACAAAATCGCCGGTTTTGAGGCCGGTGCCGATGACTATCTCACCAAGCCCACCCACCCGACCGAACTCGCTTCCCGTATCAAGGCCCTTCTGGCCCGATCCACTGCCAAAGGATCAGCCCCACTCGCCAGATCCAGGGGCGCAGTGGTAGCTGTGATGGGAGTCAGGGGTGGAGCCGGCACCACAACAATGGCCCTCAATCTGAGCGCAGTCCTTGCACAGGCTGAGACCAGGGTGGTTTTAGCCGACCTCCAACACGGCGCGGGCATGGTGAGCTACGCACTGGGCTTCACTCACGGCGCCGGACTCTCTCACCTGCTCGACCTCGATATCGACGAATTGACCCCAGATCAAGTTGAGCGCCAGTTAGTGGCGTTCTCACCCGAGCTACAGCTGCTACTGGCCGAGTACCGGCCCGGTGAGTCGCTGACCTCCACGACGATGCCGCTGGTCGAGCGGGTCGTCGAGATTCTGGCCCAATCGGCCGATTGGGTCATCATCGATCTGGGGAACAAGCCTGGCCGTGCCCTGTTCAGTGTGCTCAGACGGGTCGATCAGATTCTGATCTGCATGGCGCCGGAGCGAATCTCGATACGGCTGGCACAAACCCTACTCGACCAGGCCGAACGCTCAGGGATCGACCGGAACCGGTTTTCGTGCGCCCTCATGAACACAACCCCCCTGATGCCGGCATATACCCTGCAGACCACCGAATCCCACGTTGGATTACGCGTGTTGGGCAACGTGGCCTCGGCTCCTGATCTGGCCCGGCTGGCAGGTGAGCAGGCCAAACCAATGGTCACTGTGCGGCCTGAGAGCCCAACGGCAGCCCAATTCCGCCAGGTAGGCGAGCACCTCATGGCTCGATTGGATCGGTCCCGCAGCTGAGTCGACCAGATGACAACACTGACCGACCGGATCGACGCTGCCCGTTCATTGTTACAGAAAAGCCATTATGCTGTTGCTCTGACCGGAGCCGGTGTGAGCACGCCCTCAGGAATTCCCGACTTTCGTAGTCCCGAATCAGGACTCTGGCAACAGGTGGATCCCATGGCAGTTGCGACGCTGGCCGCTTTCCGGCGCCGGCCCGAAGCATTCTACCGCTGGATTCGTCCCATGGTCCATCAGATCACATCGGCTCATCCCAATCCGGCCCATCTGGCACTCAAAAAGATGGAAGAGCTGGGAATAGTCCACACGATCATCACGCAAAATATAGACGGATTGCACAGCCGGGCCGGTTCCACGCGCGTGATCGAGATTCACGGCCATTTTCGTACGGCCACCTGCATCAGCTGCTATCGCACAGCTTCCTCGGAGGCAGTCCTCAACTATCTGCAGGGGGGCGAAGGCGTGCCAACCTGCGGCAATTGTGGCGGTACGCTGAAACCGGATGTGATCCTCTTCGGAGAACAGATTCCCTACGCCGCAATGCAGTCGGCCTATTGCGAGACAAGACGCTGCGACCTCATGCTGGTGGCTGGCTCTTCACTGACCGTCGAACCCGCCGCCGGCCTTCCAACCCTGGCCAAGAAGCACGGCGCCAGCATGATTCTGATCAACCTTCAGGCAACATCGTTAGATGACATCGCTGACGTGGTGATTCACGACGACGTCGCGAGTGTGCTGCCCATGCTGGCAGACGCGCTCAGCCGGCAAGAGCAGCCCTAGGGTGCGATCAGGATCTTGAGGACACCCCGCCGGCCGGCGTGCTCCAGTGCCGCCGTTCCCTCAGTGAGCGAATAACGAGCCTCGACAAGCTCCCGGACCCGGATGCGGTTCTGTCGCAGCAGTCGCAGCGCCGGTGCAAAAGGCCCGCAGCGACTGCCGACCAGGTGAACTTCATTGACTACCACCCGCGTCAGGTCGGCCTCGGCCAGGCCACGGTAGGTGCTCTTGAGAATGACCGTTCCTCGCGGCCGAACGACGTCCAGGGCATCCGAGAAACCTTGCGGGCTGCCCGTGCACTCAGCCACCACGTCATACAGCCCGCCTCCGAGATCGGTACGCGTCTCGAGCCCCCAGTTCGCCGCCAGATCCAGCTTGCTCCGGTGGTGCCCGATGACCGTGACCTCTGCGCCGGTAACTGCCAGCGCCTGAGCTACCAACAAGCCCAATCTGCCGTCACCAAGGACCGCCACTCGCTGCTCAGGGCGCAGGTGCACGAGGTTCGCACTCTGCAGAGCAGCGGCCGTTGGTTCGGCAAAGACGGCCACCTCATCGGGCATGTCGTCCGGCACCCGATAGAGATTGCTCAACGGCAATCTCAGGAATTCTGCAAAGGCGCCGTCCCAGCCAGAGATCCCAACCGCGCGCCGCATACTGCACTGCGACGGGACGCCTTGGCGGCAGGGTTCGCACTGGCCGCAACCAATGTTGATCTCACCGACAACACGTCGACCGACCCACCCCTCGTCGTCCGATTCCACCACCGACCCCACAAATTCGTGGCCCGGAACGCCGCGGAAATCCTTGTATCCGCGCCGTAACTCGAGATCTGTGCTGCAGATTCCGGCCAGATCAACTCGGATGAGCGCTTCCCCGGGCCCTGCTAGCGGCCGCGGATAGTCGGTCACTATTCGGGGGCCTGGATCCAGCACGAGCGCCAGCATGCACTTTGCCTTTCCTAGCTGATCAGGGGCAGTTCACCCTTTTCCCAGGCGACCAGCAGTGGAACGGCATTAAAGATCGAGCTATAAGTCCCGGCGAGCATGCCCACCAGCAAAACAGCGATGAACTGCTGGATTGAGGCACCGCCAAAGAAAAGCAGGGCCACCATGACAAAGATCGCATTCAGCTGGGTAGCCAGAGAACGGTGAAGTGTTTCCAGGACGCTCCGGTTCACCACTGTCTCGAAATCCTCATTCTTGCGCCGCGGAATGTTCTCGCGGATCCGGTCAAAGACAACAATCGTATCCTGGACTGAGAAACCGATCACCGTCAGCATGGCCGTGAGAAATAGCGCGTCCGCCTCCCAGCCAAACAACAGCCCGGCAATGGACATGAATCCCATGGCGACCAGAATGTCATGCACCATCGCCGCAATGGCACACGCACCGTAGCGGAAAGCATTGGGCACCTGGCGAAATGCGATCACGAGGAACAACAGGATCGCCAACGCGGCAACCAGAACCGCCAACGTAGCGGCCCGTGTCACCTCGGCACCAACCGTCGGGCTGACGCTGTCAACCTCGGTCTTGCTTTCATCGATTGGCGCCACGGCTGTCAGTCCGGTCTTGATCGTCTGAACATCGGACGAAGAGATAAACTCCGAACGAATCTGCCAGGTATTCTCACCCACTTCGCCCAGGCGAGTTACCGACGGATTGGTCACCCCATGGTCGGCAAAAACCCTCCGAATCTGTCCTTCACTGATCGGTCCCTCAAACCGCAAGACAAAACGAGTCCCACTGCGGAAATCCACGCTCAGGGGAAAGGGTGTGCGTGTTTCAAGCGTCACCACCGAGTAGGTCATCGTCAGCACGCCGATCAGGATGACGACGCCCGAGATCAGAAAATACCACCGTCGTTTCTGGACAAGATTGAACATGGGCTACTCCCCTAGATCCCGAGGCTCCACCGGTGGCTCTTGAGCCATTCCCCATATCCATGGACTACGACGCGCATGAACGTCCGGGTCACCAGAATGGCGGTGAACATGTTGATGGCCACTCCCAGCGCAAGGGTCAGGGCAAACCCCTTGACCATGCTGGCGCCGAAATTGGATCCAAAGTAGTGGAGAATCGCGCAGCTGATCAGCGTCGACAGATTAGAGTCACGTATTGAGGTCCATGCGCGGCTGAACGCGTTCTCCAGGGCAGCTCGCAGACCGCGGCCGTCGCGCAGCTCTTCCTTCAGACGCTCAAAGACCAGGATATTCGCGTCCACAGCCATGCCGGTCGAGAGCAGGAAGCCGGTGATGGCGGGCATCGTCAAAGTGACCGGCACCAGTTTGTAGAGCGCCAGGTTGATCGCAGCATAGATGAACAAGGCCATCGCCGCCAACAGGCCTGGCACTCGGTAATAAATGATCATGAACGCCAGGACAATCGCCACACCGATGGTGCCGGCTCGCACACTCGCCTGCACCGATTCCTGGCCAAGGGTTGGGCCAATACTGGTGATTCCCTCAACTCGGAATGGAATCGGTAGGCTCCCGTATCGTAGCTGCGTGGCCAATCTCTGAGCGTCCAGGTACTCAAAACCCACGTCACCGCCGCCGCTGATTATCCCTGCATCACGGATTGTGTCACGGATGACGGCATTCGAGATGACGCGCTTGTCCAGCACAATCGTCAGGAACTCGCCCCGATTCGCCGCCGTATACTGCTCAAAGAAATCGGCCGCCTCTGATTTGATCCGAAAGGCGACGACAAACTCGCCCAATGGCCCCCGGTCAACAAAGGCATCTCGGAGCATGTCCCCCGTCATCACCGTCTCGTAGGATCCAAAAATCGTGTCCGGGTCCACCCCTTCATAGGCCACCGTAGCGCCGGCGCCCAGGGTTGTATAGACGATATCGCCCTCATCCAACAGAGCCTCGCCGGCGACAAACTCGAGCAGCGCAGTCGCCTGAATGGTATTGACCGCTTCGTCGGGGTCCTGGATACCAGGCAGCTCGACAATGATCCGGCGCTCACCCTGCAGCTGAACCACCGGCTCGGTCACACCCAGGCCGTCGACGCGGTTGGCAATAATGGTCCGCGCCACGCGCATATCGTCAAGGGCAACCGCATCTTCAAGAGGCACATCTGCCTCCAATAACACTTGGACGCCGCCCTGCAGATCAAGTCCCTGTCGAATCCGGACCTCGCGCCCCAGAAAGCTGGTCGTACCTGGCAGGTCGATCCATATCGCCAAGGCCGCGATGAGGACAATGACCACCAGCCAGCGACCTGTATGATATTCACCTTGCATTCGCTTCTCCCAGCCCACAGACTCCGCCACCACGACGAAACATGAAATCGCCAGCCTTTCGGCCGGCGACATCGCACAGATTATACCACAGACAACCTACTGCCCACCGGCCCGCTCTATCCATACGCCCCAGGCGCGATCGTCTAGAGCATCTCGAGATATCGATCGCGCTCCCACTCGGTGACCTGAATCCGATATTCGTCCCATTCAACCGACTTGGCTCGATGAAAGACCTGGTAGACGTGCTCACCGAGGGCGTTCCGGATCACCTCGTTCCCAGCCAGCGCCTCGAGCGCGTCGCCCAAGGTCCCGGGAAGGGTTTCAATGTTGTTCTCAGTCAGTTCATCACGCGAATACTCGTATACGTCTTCCGTGACCGGCGGCGGTGGCGTCAGGTCGTTGCGAATCCCATCCATACCGGCTTCCAACATGGCGGCAAAAGCTAGATAGGGGTTACAGCTCGGATCGGGACAGCGCAACTCGGCGCGGGACGTTTCTTCCCGTCCAGGCGAGTAACGCGGAATACGGATCATCGCCGAGCGGTTGATCTGGGCCCAACAGATATAGACCGGCGCCTCATAACCGGGAACCAGGCGTTTGTAGCTGTTGACCGTCGGCGCCACGACAGCCGCCAGCGCACGGGCATGCTTTAACTGACCGGCGATGAACTGATGCGCCAGATGGGAGAGCTTGAAATGGCCATCCGGATCATAAAAGACATTCTCGCCAGTCTTTCTGTCCCGCAGGCTCTGATGCACGTGCATGCCCGACCCATTCTGCCCAAATACCGGTTTTGGCATAAAGGTAGCCAGCAAATCGTGCATCGCGGCAATGGCCTTGACCGTGTACTTGAAACTGACGGCGTTGTCAGCCGCCGTGACGGCATCGGCATATTCGAAATCGATCTCGTGCTGTCCCTGAGCGACCTCGTGATGAGAAGCTTCAACCTCCATTCCCATGGCGTGCAGCGCCTTGACGATGTCAGAACGCACTACTTGGGCCTGATCACGCGGTGAAAAATCGAAATAGCCGCCCACGTCATTCGGCACCGGCTGAATGGCTGGCTCTCCTCGCCGGTTGAAAAGAAAGAACTCTAACTCTGGTCCGCAGTAATAGTCATACCCCAGCTCGGCGGCCCGGGCCACTGCCCGTTTTAACACCGAGCGGGGATCGCCGACAAAGGGCTCTCCATCCGGCCCGTGGACGTCGCACAAGAGGCGAGCACGGAGCCGATCCGGACTGCTCCACGGCAAAACGCGGTAGGTGCTTGGGTCCGGCAGCAAAAACATATCCGCCTCATAGATGCGGGCAAATCCCTGGATTGACGAGCCATCGAACCAGACTCCACGTTCGAGGGCATTCTCCAGCCGGTTGACTGGGATTGTGACGCTCTTGATCGTCCCCATTATGTCGGTGAACTGCAGACTCATGAACATCACCCCGTCTGCCCGAATACGCTCCAACAACTCGTTCCGATCCATTAGTTACCTCCATTCCCGCTGCAAACCAAATCGACACACTCTATCTGCTGGCATTCACAGACAACGACCGCTCGGCTACCCGTACCGAGCTCATCTCCGGCCGGCGTCCTCCACGTGCCCGCCAAACCGCGTGCCGCCACCAGAGCACTCCGGCCAAACCCGGCACGAAAAACAAACGCGGATTATAGCAGAACAAGAGCGAAAAACCAGAAATCGGCGCTAGGATTCGGCGCCCGGCCGAGACCGTCCCAGCCAGAAGAGAAACAGCCCGACTAACACCAGAAACAACCCGATCGCCACCCCGGCCACCTGCAGTGGGCCAAAGAACGGGCGCTCGAACCCGGCCCCATGGTGCGTGCCGACCCCTAACAAGTCAGCCAGACCCGCCACATAGCTGATCAACAACCCCGTCAGGCCCATCCGCAGACCCACATCCGCCAGCAGCGAAACCTCTTCACCTCGCTCGCGACCGCGCGCCAGAAAAAGATAGGCGGCCGTTGTCATCAGAGTGATGCCGAAAAGACTGCCCAACGCCTGATAAACGCCAAATCCCGGCGTTAGATCGAGTCCTATCACATCAGCCCCGACAGATAACACAACAACCACCAGCCCCCCAAAAAACAGGCCGAGCTGTACCCGTAAGGACCTCAATCGCTTGTTACCTGCCATGGGTTCATTGTAGCATGCTCGCCTGTCCCAGGCAATCATGGCCTAACGGCAGATGAGGATTGGCACCCAACTCGAGCGTAGCACCTCGTCGACTTGGCTGCCCAGGACAACTTCAACCAAAGGTCTTGCTTCATAGCCTCCCATCAGGACCAGGTTGGCATCCTCCTCCGTGACGGCCGTCAAGATCGACTCGACCACCGAACCCTCCATAGCCCGCAACTCAGCCTCGACGCCTCGCTCATCCAGATACGTTTGCGCCGCCTCGAGAGCTGCGGAGGCGGAGACGTTTTTCTCCTCCACCGCCAGGACGTGCAACTCGGTGCCCCACCGAGCAGCCAAATAGGTGGCGACATAGAGCGCCTCGTTGGCCTTCGAACCACCGTCATAGGCCAATAAAGCCCTGTCGAGAGGCGAAAACCCTCCGGGAATCGCAAGGACAGGCCGCGAGCAACGGCGGACTATGCTGCGAAAGCGAGAGCCGAGGCGGCGCAGGACACCAGCGCCAGGCGGATGGGATAGCTCGAGGACGAGCAGGTCTACCAGACGCGATGCCTCGCAGACCCGGGCCGGCATGTCTCCGGTCTGTATTGCCAGCTTACCCGACAGACCGGCTGATGCACACCGCTCTTCAAAGCGACGTCGCAGATCATCGAGCTCCTCGTCGTCTTCTTTGGCCTCGCTGGCTATCACATGGAGACCATGAACACGTCCACTCTCGCGGCGCGCCACAAGCAATGCCTCGTCAAGAGGCAGCCAACTGGGCTCCCCTCCCCCCAGAACCACCAGAACGTCCCCAAAGAGGTGCTCCTCGTGGCGCGCTTCAACCTGAGAACGACGCCATTCGCCTGGCGGTGGCCCGCCCTCCAGTTCGGCCGGGGTGACGGCCTGCAGGATCCGTGCTCCCGCTCCAGGCTGTCGTTGCCGGGCCGCAAGGTCGGAAGCTGCTGCCTCAGTGGAAAGGTCCCAGCCAAGGATCTCCCGCAAAGCTTCCCGATGTTCCGCAACCCAGAGGTAAAGATCCGCTTCAGTCCGCCCCCGAAACTCATCGAGTATAGAACGCTCGCGGATGACTGCCACAACCGGCAAATAGACTGTCTCGTACCAGCGAACCACAGCGTCGTCGGTCGGGATCTCGCGCTGCTGCTCGATTCCCATAAAGTAGCGGTGAACCGCAATGTGTTCCAATAGCCGATCAGACATGCCCGGCACTGTCACAGAGAGATCCGACTCTGGCCGCAGCTCATCCAGATGCGTGTGGTGCAGAAAGCGCGTCTGTTCTTCTTTGATAATCAGCTCATCGAGATCGACTTCAGGCGTGAGGCGAACCTTGGTATCGACTCGCGTGACATAGGCCTCGATGTGCGTGGCTCCCATCTGCCGCATCACCGATACGCGATGGTTCCCGTCGCGAACAAAGTAGACTTCACCGATTTGGTAGACCTCAATGGGAGGCAAGCCCGCCATGCCTGTCATCGCGGCCTTTGCCCCTGCCCACCTTCCGGCATCGCAGTTCTGGCGGGGAAGAAACGTCCGCGAGAAATCGTGATAGCGCCCGACGCTCCCAACGATCGCCTCCAGCGGAATCTCCTCCAAGGCTCGTCTGGCGGTCTCGCGACCCCTCAATCGCTGGCGGACCTCATCGTAGGCCAGCAATTCGGTCGACTCGCCGGAGAGTGTTGCCATCATCCTCTGTAGCGTTGCCCGGCGGCGCGCGCTGCGAAAGTCCGCCAACGCCGACAGATACGCCTTCGTCCTGTCCTCAGCCATGGTGCTCAGCGCTCAGACGACTTCCCAGGGAGGCCGGCCGCCTGGCCTGGCGAGACAATCCAGAACAGGTTGGGCATAGTCCGGATAGACGTCGGGAAGGGCGCGCAACATGCCAAAACAGCCGGCCATCATCATGTCACCATAGGGCACAGCATAGTACGCCCGATGACGGCTGTCGCGGATCAGACTGCGGCGCGGACCGGTGACAGCCAGATTCCACGAATCGTCTCGCAGCCGCATCGGCTCGGAGGCCAGAACAGCTGCCCCGTGCCCCCGGTCGTCAAAGACGTCTTCGTGGGTCAGTGTTCCGGCCGCCAACGCTGCCACAAGATCATCCAGCCGATCCCTCGTCACCTCCCCTGTATGGTGCTCAAAGACTCCCTCGATGCCGGTAGGACCCAGGCGGAAGACCAGCGTGTGAAAATTGCCAATATTCGCCACCAATACCTGGGCCCGCTCTGCCACAGCCACATCCAGCGTCGCACCGAGAATCGCGGCCGGTGCGGTATCCATCACCATCATCGGCATCCCCAACCGGCGAGCTGCGCCTGCCACCGCCTGCAGACGGGTCATGGTGTTTGGGATTTCATCGGCACGATACGCAAAGGCACTCAGGCGACCGCTTTCGCGAATCCGCTGATCCAGGTAGTCAAAGCGAAACTGGCGGTCCGAATAGCCCACCGGCGCATCGCCGTGGTCAAACACGGCCACCGCGATCAGATCGGGTGCCAACGAATAACCCAGATGGCCAAAAGCCGCCGCAATCAGGTCCAAGTCGAGGTCCGCCAACTCGAGGTGCATCACATCGCCTGGCAAGGTTTGGGCCTCGTCTTCACCGACCAGAGTCACCCCCATCTCCCGCTGGACAGCTTCCAGATCATCGTCAAACGTACGGGCAGCCGACGGGGTCGCATACACCGCAAGACCGGCCGCAATGTGCGCCTCGACAGCCCAGGTGAGCGGCCCCCCACCCATCAACACGCCCGTCAGCAACACTGGCTTCCGCAGCCGGGTCGCACGCCGGACCTGGCGATGAAAAATCATCGTCGGCGAAGGCACAACCAGCTTGTAGCTGTTTTCGGGGTCGAGATCTGTGTTGAAGACCAGGATATCCTGGGTTCCGGTGCCGATGTCGACAGCAAGGATTTCCATAATGGACACCTCCTGGGCCGGATTATCCCGCACAAAAGGGGCACGGGCAAGGGGGTGCACGGGCACGAACCGGCCGGTGGATAAGAAATGCCCGCTGACCGCCGGTGACTGCCGGCGATCAACGGGCCAAGTCGCGATCGATCTGTCGGGCCTGACGGCCCGCTAGCACTCACTGTGTCCGCAATAATAACACTTGCGACAACCTTCTTCGTTCACCACGGCGGCCTGACCACACTCTGGGCACAGATCACCGATCTGCATCGCCATCTGCCCCGGCCCCGGCCGGCCATTCGGATGCTCTTCGCTTTCGCCTTCACCTTCGCTCAAATAGTCATCCAGGCATTGGGCAATGCCATCCGGCAACGAGAGAACTCGATTCGGACCAAAGCCCAACGAGCGACCTCCTCCGATCCCCACCAGCTGGTTCACCACCTCCGCCAGACGCTCGCGAGGGGGAACCGGCGAAGAAATGCGCAGAATATACGAGACCAGCCGGCCGGTGGCCTCGGAAACCGCATTGGTCTCGGAGCCCGCCTTGGTGGTGTGGATAAATACCTCAAACGGTTGATGGCCACCGTTCTCGTTGACGGTGAGATAGGCGGTCCCCAGGGGGGTCCCAATGCGGTAGGTCTTGCCGACCAGAACCTGCGGCCGGGGCTTCTTGGGCTCGGGCCACAAGGTCAGGGCCTCACCGTGACCGTTCTTGCTCGCAGCCGTCTGCCGAGTCTCGAGCACGACCTTTTCCCGCGATCCCGTGACATAGATGGTCAGCCCCTTGCAGCCCAGTTCCCAGGCCATCATGGTGGCGTTCTCAACCTCTTCAACCGTAGTGCCAGCCGGCGCGTTGATCGTCTTTGAAATGCTATTGTCCACAAAGGCCTGCAACGCAGCCTGCATCTCAATATGCTCCCGGATGCCCAGGTCGCTGGCTACGACAAAGGTGCGCCCGATTTCTTCTGGGACATCGGTGATCCCTTGACAGCTGCCGGTCTGAGCCACCTGCTGGATGATGCGCTCCTTGGTCTCCTGATCGAGGTGGCTACGATCCAGAGTCTCCCGAAAAAGAGGACTGACGTAGGTCAGCTCGAGGTCCTTGTCCTTTTCCGAAACGTGGCGGGTGTACACGAGAGCAAAGACCGGCTCGCATCCATAAGCCTCACACCCGGCCACCGTCGCAATGGTGCCCGTCGGCGCAATGGTCGTCTGGGCCGCATTGCGAATCCCATGCCGCTCGATCCCGCCAAGAACCTCATTCCAGTCCAGGTCGGGGCGGCCCCAGTCACGCCGGTACGGACTGAGAGGCTTGGGCGGTGACCACGTCACGTGATCAGGATCGTATCGGCTGCCAACGATCGCCGGGAAGGGCCCCCGCTCCCGCGCCAGCTCGATACTGGTCATCATCGTATGATAGCGGATGAACTCCATGACCTGGGCCGCAAACTCCTGGCCTTCCTTACTGCCGTACCGGAT
>Ga0114946_10001243_pt1 | contig 17501 bp, 13 predicted proteins | sample WalLakDeSediment_FD_88676 | JGI IMG/M metagenome (GOLD analysis project Ga0114946, IMG submission 88676) | Lake sediment microbial communities from Walker lake, Nevada to study Microbial Dark Matter (Phase II) - Walker Lake 11/02/13 Deep Sediment | ecosystem: Environmental > Aquatic >... | reverse complement strand
GGTTGGGGTGTTGGATTTTTTGTTGCCGATGGTTTCGGCGGTGGTGGTGGCGGGGGGGTGTGTTTGGATGACGGCTTGGATGTTTCGGCGGGAGGCGGTTGTGTTTGGGCGGTGAGGGGGGCTCCGATCCGGTCAGGGGGGGGACGGGGTGGTTGTTGGAGGGGATTGGGGTGCCGTCGGGGCTTCCGCTCGCGGGGCTGGCCAAGGGGCCCTCCCGGTTAGTCTTCTCAGACCGACCGTCTGCCGCCTCGTATGCGCTGGTTTTGGCGGAGGGTGGGGCTCGGACGGGCGCTTCGGAGATGCGGAGGCTAAAACCGGGTCTCGACGCTGGCTAATAGCCGTAGACCGACCCGATTGGGGCGCCAGAGGTCGCCTAGGCCGTCGACGCGGAAGGTCGAGTCGAGCAGGGAGACCCATGGCTCGGCGAACCACCCGACGGCTAGCCTGGGGTGGGCGACCCAGGCTAGGCCCATGTTTAGGTCGAGGGCTAGCCAGGGGACTGACTGTCCTCGCACGACGGTGTCAACGCCGATGCCCCTTCCGAATAGCGCGCCGGCTTCAAGGCTGGCGCATAGCGGGAACTCTAGCTTGCGCGGGCGGTAATAAAGGACGCCGCAGCCCCGCAATATGGCGAATCCGGAGCGCAGGTCGGCGCCGCGTCCGTCGTCGTGTCGCTTGGAGCGCAAGGATCCGAAATGGGCGTCGAGCTCGAGGCGGAGGTGGTGCCATTGCAAGGTCCCGCCGAGCTGAACCATCGGGCCGATGCCCGGGAGCTCGCCGTAGGACGCGCCGGCCGTGCGGTGGAGCGCTAGGGTCACGCGGCGCCGTTGCTCTCGTACTTGCACTTGCACTTGCACTTGCTCTTGCTCTTGCTCTTGCTCTTGCTCTTGCTCTTGCTCGGGCTTCGCCGGTTGCTCGGGCGCGACCACGGCGACTCGCTCGGGCTCGGGCTCGGGGGCCGCAATCGAGTTCGACCGAGCTTGGGCGGTTGGGCTCAGCAGCAACGTGACTGCCGCGATGACCGGCGCCAACCCCCGCCGTTTGCGGCGGGGGTTGGTTCGCAGGGTGGTTCGCACGCGGGCCATGGGCGGGAGCATGTTCCTCGACTCGGCGAAGTGCAAACTACGCATGCCGCCGAGTCCGCCAATCGAGCGCGCTGTTCAGTCCCCGCGGAGCGCCGCGGCGCGCTCTTCCGAGCGCTCCCACATGCGAATGTAGCCTTCAGCCGAGCGGAACAGCGGCTCGAGGTCGGCTTCGGAGACGGCGTCGCGGCGGGCGTCCTCGATGAGCTCGGGCAGCAAGCCGATGTGGACGAGGCCCTCGGTGTTGAAGTCGAGCTCGCGGTCGCCGATTACGGGCTGCGTGAACTCGATGTCGTTGGCGAACGAGCTGAATGGATAGGTGATCGGATCGGCCTGCGGGATCGGGCAGATGTTCTCGCCAAAGCGTGGGCCGCGGGCGCCGGCGAAGCCGTTGAGATCGAGGCCGAAGCCCTCGGCCGGGTAGCCGCCGTTGTCGCCGATCAGCTGGATTCGGTTCTTGTAGCCCGCGACCGTCGAGCCCGGCTCCGCGCCGCGGCAGGTCCCGAAGCCGGTCTTGGACACGCCGCCGAGCTGGTAGATGCGACCGTTGAAGTGGCGGCCGTGGGTGCCGGCCGCGGGGTAATCGGCGGCTTCGAGGAGCTCGAAGGCGCGCTGGTAGGCCCGCTGGGGCAGGTGGTCGACCTCGATGATCATGCCGCGGAGCATCATCTCGTCGAGGAGGTGCTCGCCGAGCCCGGTCAAGGTCGCGTTTTGACAATACGCGCCCTCGAGCGGCGGCGCGAGGATCTCGCTCAGGTAAAAGGAGGTGGTCGTGAGCGGCGCGTCGGGGAAGCCGCTGACGTTGTTGGGCGGGGCCGAGATGTATTCGTCGCGCGGGCTGTTGAGGCCGCCGAAGAACACGTCGCCGCGGTCGAATCCGTCGAGGATCTCGGCGGGGCAGTCCTCGGTGAAGTTGGACCAATGCCCGCTGTTGAGGAAGTTGCCGAGCTCGATGAACGCGCGGTTGCCGTCGCCGGGCGAGAACGCGTTGTCGTACTTGTGGACCGGAAAGATCGCCCGGATCCCGAGCGAATGGTAGTAATCGAGCTGCGCTTGAATGTACGATTCGTTGCAGCTTGGCCCGCCCCGACGGGGGACCGAGGTGCAGTCGAACAGGTCCGAGGTCTCGATGCCGAGGATCACGGCGAGCTTGCCGCCGGCGATGACCTCGCGGGCCTCGGCCGGGCTTTGCACGATCCGAAACCAGCCCATCCCGGGCCCGCCGGACTGCGCGTCGATGTAGCGCTCCATCGCGTAGGTCTCGTCGATGATGCGATCGACGGCGACCATGTCATCACAATCGTAGCGGATATCTTGAAAGCCCTCGCCGGCGGTGAAGTGGCAGATGATGGAATTGCTGGTGGCGTGCTGCACGACGAGGCGCAGGCCCGCGAGGTGGGCGCGCTCGAGCCACTTATAATATTGGGTCTGGTGCGTGGAGCTGGTCGGGCCGTTGGGCCAGCCGGTGAAATGGGGGTAGCCAGGCGTGAGGTGGTTGTCCTCGGCCAGCTCGCCGGCGACTAGGTCCGGGAAGATCGCGCCGAGGTCGGCGTCGCTGCCCCCGCTGCTGTCGAAGGCGTAGCCGAAGAAGTCCTTGCGCCCGTTCTCGCCGTGGTAAAGCTCGCAGTCCGGGAGCGCGTGCTCGACCCCGAGCCGGTGGAAGGCGCCGCCGTGGAAGATGCCGCCGCCGCCGAAGCCGAAGTTGGACAAGATGTGCGAGTGGGTGTCGACGATGCCGTAGAGGTCGCCGTCGGGGAAGGTGGTGCGCTCGACCGAGCCGGTCGCGTCGAGGGTCAGCTCGGGGTGCGCGCGGCAGTCCGAGGCCGGCTCGAGCGTGAGCGGCAAGCCTTCATCGGCGAGGCCGCTCGCGCCGAGCAGGAGATCGTTGCGGCGGTTGCGAAGCTGGACCTGATCCCAATCGGCGGCCGCGGTCTCGGGCAGCCATTCGGCCCCGGACACGTAGTTGTCGTCGATGAGCAGGACATCGGATTGCAGCGACGTTTGCCGCAACAAGGGCCCGGTCTCGGCGACGAGGTAGCCGCCGTCTTGATCGTAAAAAAGGTAGGTGCTGAGGTCCGAGGCCCGCAGGAAGAACCGCGCGGCGGCGGCTTGGCTCGCGCCAAACTCGTAGCCGTCACCGGCGGCGTTGGCCGTCAGCCAGCTGGCCTCGCTGCGGACCGAGTAGCAGCCGTTCACGAACCCGTGGGCGTCGAGCTGCGGGGGCTCGCCCTCGGTCTCGCCTTCGGTCTCGCCGGCGGTCTCGCCGGCGGTCCCGCTCGCCGTGGTGTCGGTCGAGGTCTCGGAGCTGACGTCGTTGTTCGGGTCGTCCGAGTTGCAGCCGGCGACGATCGTGACGCTAGCCGTGGTGCTAAGAAGTAAGGCAAAGGACCGTAGACGCATGCGGCGGATGGTATCAGAGTTCCGCCGCTAGCGATTGACGAATTCGGCGAACCATCCGACGATCCGCTGCTCGCCGAGGGCGAGCGCCCGGATCTTGAGCGCGGTGTTGTCGGGGAAGCTGATGTCCGTGGACAGCTCGGCGGCGGAGGCGAACCCGCGCGACAGCAGGATGCTCGCGGCCTTGCGGACCTGGGGGGTCAGCGAGCGGAGTCGCTCTTCCTCTTCGGTCGAGAGCGTCGAGACCAGCAGCTCGCCGTCGATGCCGGTGATCGCCGCGGACCGTGGCCACTCGCGCAGCAGCGCGACGAGCAGGGCCCGGACCTCGCGGTTGCGGCCGCGCATCTCGGCGTCGCCGCGGTCGCGCAGGTCGAGGGTGGAGTTGAGCGCGTGGCCGATGCGGGCGAGCTCGTCGGTGCCGTCGACGGCGACCCGGCGGCTGCTGTCACCTTGGACGATGTCGACGGCGGCTTGGTCGAGGTCCGTCAGCCGGCGCAACAGCACCGATCGAACCATGCGGTAGACGCCAGCGCCTGCGATCAGCGTGATGACCCCGAGCAGGCTCAGGGCGACGGCCGCGGTCGACGCTTGCGACGCGACCATCTCCGCGGATTGCGTGGCCTCGTGCCCGACTTGATTGGTGAACACCGCGACCGCCTCGGCCAGCGCCTTCTCCTCCAAGTAGGCCTGATCGGTGACCTGGTACTGGGCCATGAGCAGCTCGAACGAGGCGCGGAGCTGGGCGGCGAGCTCCTGCTCGGCGACGCTCGTCTCGGCGTCCTCGATCTGGCTGAGCTTGGCTTTGAACGCCTGCTCGAACGCCGGGCCCCGGGCGCTCCCACCGAGCAGCTGCTGCATCTCGGCGCCCGCCTCGAGCAGCCGCGCGTCGGGCCCGAGGAACTCATCGGCCGACACGGCGATCTGCCGGAATTGCAGGGCGGTCCCGACCGAGATGACGAGCAGCGCGCCGAATACGGCGGCCAGGATGATCTGGAGGCGGAGGTGAACGCTCATGGCAGCAGCTCACGCGTGCGCGGCGAATTGCCGGACCGCTAGCGGCGTGCCGAGCACGACGAGCACGTCGCCCGACTCGACCGCCTCATGCTCGTCGATGGTGGAGATCACCGCGTTGCCCCGGCGGATCAGCACGACCGCGATCTTCGAGCGCTCGCGCAAGCTGAGGTCGCTGAGCTTGCGGCCGACGAAGGTCTCGGGGGCCTCGACCTCGGCGACGACGTGCTCGCGGTCGAGGTGAAATTGATCGAGCACGTGGGGGTTGGCGAGGTGGGCCGCGAGCCGCACGCCCATCTCTTGTTCGGGGTTGACGATCTCGTGGGCGCCGACGGCCCGCAACACCCGCTCGTGCAGCTCGTTGGCGGCCCGCGAGACGATCCGTCGGACCGCGCGCTGACGCAGCAAGGCCGTGACCATGATCGACGTATCCCGGGCGCGAGCGCCCATCGCCACGATCACGCACGACATCCGCTCGAGCCCGAGCTCGGCGAGCGCGGCCTCGTTGGTCGCGTCGGCGATCACGACCGCGTCGACCTCGGCCTCGACCTGCTGGGCGCGCTGCGGATCGATGTCGATCGCCAACACGGCCTCACCTTGTTGGACGAGGTTGAGGGCGACGGAGCGCCCAAATTGCCCGAGCCCGATCACCGCAAAATCACCGCTCATGTGTTGTCTCCTTGGCTCATCCGACCATGATCCGGGTCTCGGGGTAGGCGAGCGCCGGCTTCCCTCGGCGACCGAGGGCCAGGGCCAGCGTCAACGGCCCGACCCGGCCGATGAACATCGTCGCAATGATGACCGATTTGCCGGTCGCCGTCAGCGAGCCGGTCACGCCGAGCGACAGGCCCACGGTCCCGAGCGCGCTGATCGTCTCGAACGCCAGGTCCACGAACGGCGCGTCCTCGGTCAGCAGCAGCAAGAACAAGGCGAGGGTCGCGACCGCGACCGCGACCACGGCGATCGTCGCGGCGCGCTGGAGGATCACCGCGGGGATGCTGCGGCCGAACAAGGTCGCGCCCCCGCGCGAGCGGACGATGTCCGGGACCGCGGCGGCGAGCACGGCCACGGTCGTGACCTTGATGCCGCCACCGGTGCCGCCCGGCGCCGCGCCGATGAACATGAACCCGAGCATCACCAGCATCGTCGCCGGCCGCATCTGGGTCAGGTCGACGGAGTTGAAGCCCGCGGTCCGCATGGTCACGCTCTGGAACCCAGCGTTGAGCAGCTTGTGGCCCGTCGAGAGGCCCGCGAGCGAGGCGTTCCACTCGAGCAAGCCGTACAACGCGGCGCCGCTGCCCAACAAGAACGCGGTCAGCCACAGCACGACGCGGACCTGCACCGGCGGGTGGCCGGGGACCCGCCGGACGAACCGACCCCACAGCCACGCGAGGATCAAGAACCCAAGGCCGCCGAGGATGATGAGCACGGCGTGGATCGCGAGCGCGAGCGGGTCGTCGCTGAACATCTCGATCGAGTCGGTCTGGAGCGCGAAGCCGGCGTTGCAAAACGCGGAGATCGAGTGGAAGACCGCGCGCCAGATCGCGTCGGGCATGGCCACGCCGTGGCTGCGAAACACAAAGGTCAGCAGCAGGGCGCCGACGGCCTCGGTCGCGAGGGTCGCGCCGACGATGAAGCGGACCAGCCGGTAGGCGTGGCCCGGGGCGTTGAGCTCGAGCATGTGGCCGAGCGCCTGCTCGCCCCGCAGCGTCAAGCGCCCGCCCAAGATCACCGTGCCGAAGGTCGACAACACCATGATCCCCAAGCCGCCGATCTGGATCAGGACCAAGATGATCGCCTGACCAAAGCCCGAGAACGCCGTGGGTGTGTCGACGACGATCAGGCCGGTGACACAGGTCGCGCTGACCGAGGTGAACACCGCGTCGAGCGGCCCGATCCGCTCGCCGATCGCGGCCGCTGGGAAGGTCAGGAGCACGGTCCCGGAGCCGGCGACGATCGCGAAGGTCGAGAGCACCAGCAAAGCCGGGCGCTGCACGAACTGCTCGACGAGCTCGTTGAGCAGCGGGCCGTCGCGGATCGTGAGCAGCAACAGGGCGACCTGCACGACGCCGAGCATCCCGAGCACGCTGGGCAAGTCGGCGCGGACCGCCAAGATCACCAGCAGCGCTACGACCACGCCCGCTGGCGGGAGCCACCCGCGGAGGGTGGGCGGCTTGCGGATGACCAACAGCCCGGCCGAGATCGCGGCGGCGTCGAGCACCAAGCAGACGATCTGTGCCGCGAGCTGATCGCTCGCGCGGAAGCCGACGACCAAGGTGGTTGCGAAGATCGACAGGAGCAGGACGTGCGCCGCGGTCGCTCGGTGCGGCGACGAGACCGGCGCGCCGACGACCGTGCGGACCTGCGGGCTCGGCTCGCCGCCGATGATCAGCCGGGTCAGGACCACGAGCTGCCAACCCAAGACCGCGACGGCTACGCCGATGTCGGTGGCCAGCGCGGGCGAGAACACGGCGAGCCCCCCGACCGCGATCACCCCAAACAGCCATTGGGACCACGGCGCCCCGCGGGTCAGGATCGACGAGATCGCGCAGCCGAGGGTGCCGGCCAGCATCAGCGACGCGAACACCAAGCCGACTACGGTCGTGTGCTGCGTCGCCCCAAAAAACCCGGCGGGCGTGTCGACGACGAACTGCCCGAGCGCAGCGACGACCCCGACCCCACCCATGCGGACGGCGTCCAGGAGCTGCCTTGGGGAGGCGCGCACTTCGGCGACGAGGCGGCGGCCGAGCATCGTGCGACGTATAAACCAAATTTTGCCGTGGCGTGGGTGAGCTGACCGTCTGTCCAGGACCTCAGGCGGCGCTGATGGCCGGCGCGGGCCGTCGGCGGATCCGAACCTCGACGTCGGTGACCGGCGGGTAAATACCCAAGCCCGCCCGACTATAGTCAAACTTGGGTATCGGCTGATTGACCGGCTCAATCTCGCAAGCGAGCAGGGTCATCGCAATGAACAGCTTGATCTCATTGGCCGCGAAGAATCGCCCGGGGCACATGCTGTGGCCCGCGCCAAACGGCATCAACGCCAACGGGACCCGCTCGCCGCCCTTGTAGAACTGCTTGACCCCCGACTCGACATAAAAGCGATCGTGCCGATAGCTGTCTGGATCCTCGAACAGCTCGGGATCGCGGTGGGTGATGAACGGCGCGATGCAGACCCGGTCGCCGGCCCGCAGCGCGAACTGGCCGACGCGGGTCTCGAGCACGAACGGCTCGAGCACCTCGCGGACCGTCATCGATCCGCTGCTGAGCCGCAGGGCCTCGCGCACGGCGCTGTCGAGCATCCGCAGCTCGGCGAGGGTCTCGACCCCAAGCTCGGGCAGCTCGCCGTTAGGACCGAGCCCGCCGACGACGGCCTCGAGCTCGGCGCGCACGGCCGCGAGGCCCTGGCCGTCGCGCAGCAGGTAGTACAGGGACCAAAACGTCGCGGGGATGGTGTTGGCGTTGATCGCCCACAGGATCGCCGCTTGGGCGCGGCCATGCTCGACGTCCTCGAGATCGGTGAGCAGGGTGTCGCGGCTGCGCAGCCACGGGCTGGGGTTGGCGCCGAGCTTCGGACCGTTTGCGAGCTGGTCGAGGGCCGCGTCGCCGGCCTTGAACAAGAACCGCGGGAGCCCGGCGACCATCAAAGGGAACTTGCGATCGAAGGTCTGGAACGCCCGCGACTGGGCCGGGTTGACCAGCCCCGCGCCGAACAGCGCGTCGGTCCCCGCGTGATACATCGTGTCCCAGACCGCGCGATAGAGCGCTTGGGTCTGCCACTCACCGTCCGCGCCCGCGCCGATCAGCTCCCGCAAGCGCCGCTCCATGGCCCCGGTCATCTCGGCGAGATCGGGCCCCTTGAGCCGCGCGCGGGCGAGATCTTCGATCGCTTCGATGTCGACCTTCTCGCGCACGTCGGGGAATTTAAACGCGGTCGCCATGACCGAGTCCGAGATCGGGAGGAAGCTGAGCTGCTTGGCCTTGAGCACCGCTGGGTAGCTCAGCGGGTCGAGCACGAAGGTCATGCGCTGCCCACCAATGTGCAGCGTGAACACCTCGCCGTGGCGCTCGCGGCAGCGCGTGATGAAGGTGGTGGGGTTGCGGCCGAACTCCAGCGCGACGCCCAAAAATGGCAGCGCGCCGCGGACCAGCGGCGGCTCGCCGGCGCGTGGCCGGCCGTTGATCGAGGTGAGCGCCAGCCAATACCCGAGTGAGCCGAGCGCGGCAGCGGCGATGAGGGGGAACACCGGCATGGGAGCTAGCTACCATGGCTCGCCGGTCTCCGGCGAAGCGCGCGCGAACGGCCGCTGCGCGGTGCTGGGGATCTGTTGTAGACGAGCGTCGCGCGCGCCGCGATAGCCTGCCGCCCCGTATGAAAGGCTCGCCGTGATCTTCAAGAAGTTCTGGTCCTCGATCCGGGCGCAGCTCAACAAGCGTCGAGCAGGTGACCCGCCAAGTCCGCGAAGGCGAGCGCCAGCTCGCGCGGTTGCAGGCTCAGGCCCGCGCCTACCTCAAGGCCGGCGACCGCGAGACGGCAGCCAAGTTCGCGCTCGAGGTTCATCATCGCCCACTTGTTTGGGCATACGGTGCAATGGAACACCTGCCCCGAGGCCCGCGAGATTGGCTATGAAATTTATACCGACCCGACTGAAGAGCAGCTGCGGATCCTGACCGAGTACGAGATCATCGCCTGTCGCTACAGCTTAAAGCTGTTTCACGACGCCGGGGTCCATGAATTGGATCAGTGGCTGAGCGACTTTTCGGCCCGCGATCTCGCGTACTTGATGCACTTTTATCGGACCGGAGAGAAGCGGCCGGTGACCTCGTTTTGGGTCGATGGAACGCCGGTATTGACGGAGCTGGCGATCCCGGCGTTTGAGCCGAAGAAGTGGACCGCGCGGTGGCAGGGGATCGTGAGTTAGCCCCAGCGCGCCGAGCGTGTCCCAAGGTCCATTTCGACATGAGCTACCCCCCCGCCGGCCTGGCGCAGCTGTGCGGGTGCGCGTGATCGGGCGAGTGCGCGTGGCGACGCGGGCTGGTAGCATCGAGCCGCCGTGTCCGTCGACCGACAAGCTGAACCGAGCGACGCCGCGCTGCTCGACGAGTGGCGCGGCGGTGCGCTCGGCGCTGGCGAGCGGCTGTTTCGTCGCCATTACAACGCGGTCGAGCGCTTCTTCCTCAACAAGGTCGCGGCCGAGCACGTCGGTGACCTCGTGCAAGAGAGCTTCGTGGCTTGCGTCGAAGGCCGCGACCGGGTCTCGGACGGCGCGCGGTTCCGGGGCTACCTCCTGACCATCGCCTATCGGGTGTTTTGTCGGTACTTGCGGGGCAAGTATCGCAGCGAAGCGGTGCTCGACCTAGACGCGATCTCGGTCGCGGAGGTCGGGGCCAGCCCGAGCTCGGTGGTCGCCCGCGCGCGAGAGCAGCGGTTGCTGCTCGAGGGGCTTCGGCTGATCCCGATCAACTATCAGGTGGTGCTCGAGCTGCATTATTGGGAGCACCTGACCACGACGGAGATCGCCCAGATCATCGGGGTCCCGCCGGGCACCGTCCGCAGCCGCCTCCAGCGAGCACGCGACGCCTTGTCAGCCGCGATGGCCAGGGTCGCGCGGTCCCCCGATCTGCTCGAGAGCACGCTGACCCGGCTCGATGATTGGGCCCGCGCTTGTGGACCGGAGCTCGTCGGGCTCCCGATGGACGCGAGGTGAGCGAAGCGCCGTCGATCGCGGCGAGCTTGCGCCGGGAGAAGGTGTTCAAGAGCTTGTTTGGGCGGTCGGACGGGGCGCCGTTGACCATCGCTCGCTTCACCTTGCTCGAGTGTATCGGCGCCGGCGGCATGGGCGAGCTGTACGCGGCCTACGACGCCCAGCTCGATCGCAAGGTCGCGATCAAGCTGGTCCGGCCAGACCGGCGGCGCGGGCCCGACAGCGAGCAGCGGCTGCTACGCGAGGCCCAGGCCGCGGCTCGGCTCTCGCACCCCAACGTCGTGCAGGTCTACGAGGCTGGGGTCGTCGACGGGCGGGTGTTCATCGCCATGGAGTTCGTTCACGGCGGTGATCTGCGGACTTGGTTGAGCGCCGCGCCGCGCAGCGACGCGGAGATCCTCGCGCGCTTCATCGAGGCCGGGCGCGGGCTCGAGGCGGTCCACGAGGCTGGGCTCGCCCACCGCGACTTCAAGCCAGCCAACGCCTTGGTCGGCGCTGATGGGCGGGTGCGGATCGTCGACTTCGGGCTCGCGCGGATCGTGAGCGACGCTCGCGTCGACGGCGAGCCTGCGAGCGCGGCCGAGGCCCAGGTCAACTCCGATCTCGACCTGAGCGACGCCGAGCGACGCCCGCTCGCGACCATGACCGCGCCAGGGACGATCATGGGCACGCCCCGGTACATGGCCCCGGAGCAGCGTCGAGGCGCCCGCGGTGACGCCCGCAGCGATCAGTTTAGCTTTTGTGTGGCGCTCTATGAGGCGCTCTACGGCGCGCCCCCGTTTCAAGGCGAGCGCGCCGAGGAGCTGCTCGAGGCGATCGCGGCCGGCCGCATCGAGCCGGCGCGGCGCGAGCTCGAGCTGCCTCGCTCGCCGCGTGCGGCGATCGTCCGCGGGCTCGAGCACGAGCCAAGCCGGCGCTGGCCGAGCATCGGCGCCTTGCTCACCGAGCTCGAGGGGGTGTTCGTCGTGCCCGAGCGGCGCTGGCTCAAGCACGGCCTGTTCGCCGCCGCGCTCGCGATCTTGGGGATCGGCCTAGGGCTCGCGTCCTTGCGCGAGCCGACCCCTCGCTGCGCGATCGATGAGCAGGTGTTCGCCGGCAGCTGGGATCGATCGCAGCGTGACGCGTTGGTTCACGCCTTCGAAGCCACGGGCTCGCGCTTCGCCCCGCGCAGCGCCGAGACCGTCGTCGAGCGCCTCGACGCCTGGTCGCGAGCGTGGCGCACCAGCCAGCGCGAGGCTTGCGAGGCGACGTGGATCGAGGGGGTCCAATCGGAGGCCCTGCTCGATCAGCGGACCGCGTGCCTCGCCCGCAAGCGCCAAGCCTTCGAGGTCGTCGTCGACGCGTTCGTCGACGCCGATCGCGAGGTCGTCGCGCGCATCGAAGAGCTGCTCGATGAGCTCCCGGACCTCGGGGAGTGCAGCAACCCGCGGGCGCTCGCGAGCGGGACACCGATGCCGAGCGAGCGCGAAGCCTCGGCCCGGGTGCTCGCCGGCTACGAGGCGCTCGCGCGGGCGCGGGTGCTCGCGCAGCGCGGGTTCAGTGCCCGAGCTGAAGCGGTGGCGCAGACGCTGCTCGCCGATCCCTACGCGCCGCTCGCGATCGAGGCCCGAGCGTTCATCGCGAGCGCCTCGATCCACGTCGCGCTCGAGCCCGCGCTGCTCGGGCTGCGCGACGCCGCCAACGCGGCCGAGCGCCTCGGGCTGCTCGAGCTCGAGGCCGAGATCCGGGTCAGGCTCGCGCGCGAGGCCGTCGGCGACTGGTCCAAGCCCGAGCTCGAGGCCTGGCTGATCGACGAGGCCGAGCTGTTGCTCGAGCGCCTCGCCCAACCGGAGGACCCCCGACGACTCGTGTTGCTCGCCGCTCGCGCCCGGCTCCACGAGCAGCGCAGCGACTACGCTGGCGCCCGCGCGCTGATCGAGCGCGGCCTCGCCCTCGGCCCCCCAAACGGCCCCTCCGTCACCAGCCTGCGCCTCGATCTCGCCAACCTCGAGCGCAAGCTCGCCAACTACGACGCCGCCCAGGCGATCTACCTCGAGCTGCTCGCGAGCTTGCGCGAGCGCTGGGGTGACGGGCACCCGGTCCTCGCCAGCATTCAATACAACCTCGGGGTCCTCGCCCTCGACCGCGGCGAATTCGAGGGAGCCCAGCGGTGGCTGACCGAAGCCCGGGCCCACGCCCGCGCGCAGCTCGGACCGGAGACCGTCGATGTCGCCGACATCGACTTCGCGCTCGCCAAGCTCGCCTTGAGCCAAGGCGAGTTCGAGCTCGCCCGCGCCCAGATCGAAGCGCTGCTGCCGATCTACACGGCCCAGCTCGGCTCGAATCACGAGTCGACGGCGCGGGCCCACGCCGCGCTCGGTGTGGTCCAGTTTTACACCGGCGACCTCGCCGGCTCGCTGACCTCCTACCGCCGGGCGCTGCCGATCTTCGAGCAGGTGCTCGGGCCCAGCAACGACGAAGTCGCGCTGATGCACGCCAACATCGGCGAATCGCTGCTCGGGCTCGGCCGCCACGCCGAGGCCGTCGAGGCCTGCGATCGCGCGATCGAGCTGCTCGAGGCCGTGCTCCCCCTCGACCACCCCTACCTCGGCGTGCCGCTCAAGGTCCGGGGCCACGCGCTGCTCGACGGCGGCCAGCCGTCCGCGGCCGTCGTCGATCTCGAGCGCGCCGTCGGCTTGCTCGCCGCCGAGGCGAGCGAGCCCCTCGAGCTCGCCGACGCTCGCTTCGCCCTCGCCCAAGCCTTGCTCGCTGACCCCCACGCCGAGGATCTCCACGCCCGCGCGTCGAGCTTGCTCACGAGCGCCAGCGCGGGGTTCGCCGCGCTTGGCCTCGACGAGCGGGTCGCCGCCGTCGAGCGCTGGCGCCCGCCTGCGCCGAGGGATCCGATCGGCCCCGCCAAACCACCTAAATAACATGTCCAATCTCGTCATTTACCTCGATATCTCCACCATGGAATGGACCGACACCAACGGGCGCGCGCTCGAGACCGGCGACGAATGCCCGATCGAATTCGCGGAGGGCGTGTTTCGCGGTACCACCTATACCAACGTGGAGCTCCACTTGCAAAACGGCGAATGGAAGCAGTGCAGCTCCAGCACCAGCGAGAGCTCGCCGATGACCGTGGCGGTCCCCGCGGTCGGCACCGCCGAGGTCCACTCGTTTTGCGTGTCCGGATCCCTGACCCGCAAGGGCTGGTTCGACCCCAAGCTCAAGCTCAAGAACAAGGACGCTAGCGGGGTGCCGAGCTCCTATCCGCAGGCGCAGTCGTGCGACTGCGGGTCCTGAGCCAGTCCGAGTTAAAACGTGAGGGGCGGTCGGCTACGCGCCGACCGCCCCGGTTTCGAGCGATCTGGCCTATTTGCGCTGAATGATCTCGAACTCGGTGCGCCGGTTGTTCGCGCGCCCGGCCTTGGTCGCGTTGCTGTCGATGGGCTGGTCCGGACCGAAGCCATCGGTGGTGATCCGACTCTCGCTGATCCCGTGCTCGGTCAGGTAGGTCTTGACCGCTAGCGCCCGCCGGCGGGAGAGGTCGACGTTGTGATCGTGATCGCCCCGGTCGTCGGTGTGACCGGTGATCTTCAGGCGAATGCCCGGGTTGTTGTTGAGGACCTCGACCGCGCTATCGAGGGTCGCGGTCGAAGATGGGCGGATCTGGTCGCTGTTGTTCTCGAAGGTGATGCCCTTGATCGCGCCGGTGAACGCCTTGACCTCGTCGGGGACCTCGTCGGGGCAGCCGTCCTCGTCCTGGAAGCCGTTGAAGGTCTCGGGATCGTCGGGGCACTGGTCGAGGTCGTCCAAGATCCCGTCGCCGTCGCGGTCGAACTCCGGGCAGCCGTCCTCGTCTTGGAAGCCGTTGAAGGTCTCGGGATCGTCGGGGCATTGATCCACGTCATCGGGGATCCCGTCGCCGTCGCGGTCACCGACCGGCTCCGGCTCACGCGGGGCCGGCTTGGGCTCGGCCCGCTTGCGTCCGAGCGTGCCCGAGAGCCCAAGCAGCAGCTCGAGGTTGTGGCCGTTGAAGACCTCATCGACGCCGCGCTTGTGGGTCACGACGTCGCGCACGTCGACCCGCAGCATGAGCCAGCGATTGATATAAATTTTCACGCCGCCGCCGACGTGCAACATTGGGTCGATGTCGCTGCCGAGCGCCGCGCGTGCGCTCGCGACCCCGATGCCGCCGCCGCCGAGCAGCACGAAGGGCGTGACGCTCCACAGCCCGAGCTGAGCGACGAGGTGCCCGCGAACCGAGTAGAGCGTGGCCGATTCGCCGCCCTCGCGCAGACGCGTGGGCATCACCGCGCCCTCGGCCTCGACGCCGAAGAACCGCAATGGGTAGTAGCCGCCCCGGACCCCGAGCTCCGGGGCCACCAGCGCGAGCGGCTTGTAGCCCTGCTCGGGGAGGTCGCGTGACGGCCTGAACAACTCGTGGTTGGTCGACGGGAAGTAGGCCCCGCCGAAGATCCCGATCTCGCCCATGCCAGGCTCGGGCGCCCAGCGCTTGATCCACTTTTGATCGCCACGATCCTGGCCGCGATCCTGGCCGCGATCCTCGACGGTGGCGTCGGCTTCCGCGTCCGCGTCGGCGTCGGCGTCGGCGTCGGCGTCGACCGAGGCTTCGGTTGTGAATGAGCCAGCAGCCTCGCCCTCGGGTGGACCCGCGAACGCGAGCGCCGGTACGGTCGAGGCGGCTGAGATGATCAGTCCTAAGAATTGGATTTTCATGACTTGCTTGGGGAGCATGAGGGGTGGAGGGCGATCACAGGCAGCTCGACTGCCACGGCCCGTTGCACGCGTTTATCTGCGAGAAGTCGTAGGTGCCGAATTTCCCGCTGGGGTAAGTCCCGTCCTCGACGACGAAGTCGGCGACGATCGAGTCATCCGAGAGATCGGTGATGGTGATCGCGGTCTGGGTCTGATCGTAGAGGACCACGACTCCATACTCACGAAAGTTAATCCACCCTTGGGTGGTGATGTCGCTGGGGCTCAAGAGCACCGTGACGTTGGGCGTATCCGTGCCGCACGCGAAGTCTGCGCCCACGAACGCCTGTTGCCGGTCGACGCGCTTGACCATGATCCCGGCCTCGCCCAGACAGCCGAACCAGTTCTGCGGCGCCTGCTTCCACGAGAGCATGTAGAACTGATCGGAGCTCTGCCAGCCCCAGACGAAGCCGATGATGTCGTCGTCGGAGTTGGTCTGGACCCCCATGGTCCCCGTGATCTTGACCTGCTCGTGGACGATCGGGCAGATGAACGCGGTCGGGTTGGAATTGGTCGTCGTGCAGGTCACGGTCCCGTTTTGCGAGAAGCTGTGATCGGCTGGAGCCCCCAGGAAGCCGACGGCCTCACACTCGGCGTCCGGGCCCCCGAGCACCCAGGACCTGTCGGTCACGTGGACGGTGACATCGTCGGAGCCGGAGTTGCCGAGCCCGTCGGTGGCGGTGACCGTATAGGTCGTGACATTCTCCGGCGAGGCGATCGGATCGGCGATCAGCGGATCGCTGAGGCTCTCGACCGGGGTCCAGGCGTAGGTGTAATTGCCGTCGCCGCCGGTCGCGAAGGTCATGAGCTGGGCGTCGACCCCGAAGGTCGTGTCGACGCACGCCGGGATCGCGTCGACGCATACGACCGCGCTGGCGTCCGAGTCGTTGCAGTCCCGGCCCGCGACCACGCCCGCGGGCGGGTCGCTGTCACCCCAACCATCATTGTCGGCGTCGAGCATGCACGCCTCCGGATCATCGAGCTCGGCCGCGCCCGGGTACGCGTTGGCGTCGCTGTCGAGGCAGTCCGTGTCGTCCTGCACATAGCCGTCTGGGGGCTCTTGGCCAGGCGGCACGCTCGTGCACATGAGCGGATCGCCAAACCCATCGCCGTCGGCGTCGAGGCACCACACCTCACAGGCGAAGATTGTGATGTCGTTGTCATCACAGTCGGTCCCCGGCGTGGTGTTGGGGCCGCTCGGCGTCGAGTCGCCGTAGCCGTCGCCGTCCTTGTCCTCCATGCACGCGTCGGGATCGTCGTTCGGGGCCGCGCCCGGGAACGCCGCCGAGTTGTTGTCATCACAGTCCGTCCCCGGGACCGCGCCTGGGCTGCTCGGGTTGTCGTCGCCCCAGCCGTCACCATCGGCGTCGGTCATGCACGCCTCGGGGTCGTCGTTCGGAGCCGCGCCCGGGTAGGTGTTGGGATCGTTATCGTCACAGTCCGTGGCTTGATCCTCGGGCACCGTCCCAGGCGGCTGCGGCTCGCCTTCGGGGATGGTTTGGCAATCGTCGGGATCGCCAAAGCCATCTCCATCTGCGTCCGTGCAAAACGTCTGCCCGCCACCAGCCTCGGCCTCGGCCTCGGCTTCGGCTTCGGCTTCGGCTTCGGCCTCGGCCTCGCCACCAACCTCGGCCTCGGCCTCGCCGGTCTCGGGCCCCTCCGAACCGCTCTCGTTCGCGCCGTCGTCGGCGAGGCAAACCGCGCCTGGCTTGCCACGCCCGTCGTCGAGGCAAGGGTCACCGCAAGCGCTCAGGAGGGTCGCCGTGAGGGCGAGGCCATGAATTTGGAAGGATCGGGTCGTGAGGTGTTGCATGTCAGTGGGTCGCGCGCACGCGCGTCAGCCATCGAGTGCACCCCCGACCTCGAACGGATCCAAATTAATTTTTCGCGCGCTACTCATATGCGCGATAGTGAGCATCACCCCGGTCGCGGATAGGTGAGCTTCTCGTCGATCACCACGTGCTCGGCGTTGTTTGGGTCGATCCTCACCTCGATGGTGCAGCCCGGCTGCACGCGCGGGATCGCTAGCCGGTCGACGGTGACGCTGGTGTACGCGCGATAGGCTTGCTCGCCCTCGGCGCTCACTTCCAGCTCAAAGTCGATCCGGGGGTGACCGTTGGTTCCGCCCCCCTTTGAGGAGAGATCGATGACCACGGCCCGGGCTGGCTTGCCCAGGGTCCACACCCTCGCTCGCTCCGCCTTCTCGGCCGAAGAGCGGCGTCCCTGCACCACAAACGATGCCGTCAGGCTGGCCCCGAACAGCACGGCCGCAGCGCCGAAGAAGTGCTCGTTGTCGGTAGCGAAGCCCAAACCGATGAGCGCCCAGATGCCCAGGGCAGCGATCGCCAGCAGCGGATTGATCCGCATCGTCCGAGGCTTCGGCTTCATGACGCCATGGTACGTGAGCTCCGCCCGGGACACCAGTCTAGCCCTAAATCAAGCGCTATTTATCTGCGACGGTGAGGATCGCGCCGATTTCAGAATTCTCCCACGCGTCGCCGTCTGCCGGCTTCGAGGAGCCCGCGCGGTCAAGTTGTGGGATGAGCCT
>Ga0114946_10001242_pt1 | contig 17504 bp, 30 predicted proteins | sample WalLakDeSediment_FD_88676 | JGI IMG/M metagenome (GOLD analysis project Ga0114946, IMG submission 88676) | Lake sediment microbial communities from Walker lake, Nevada to study Microbial Dark Matter (Phase II) - Walker Lake 11/02/13 Deep Sediment | ecosystem: Environmental > Aquatic >... | reverse complement strand
GTTCCTCTTCATCTTCATCTTCTTCCCATTCATCTTCATCTTCATCTTCATCCTCATCTTCTTCTTCTTCAAATTCCTCTTCTTCTATTTCTTCTTCTTCCTCAAATTCTTCTTCTTCCTCTTCTTCAGGTTCAGGTTCAGGTTCAGGTTTCGGTTTTGGTTTAGCTTTTTTAGTTTTAGGTTTTTCTTCTATTTCTTCAACTTCCTCTTCAATAACTTCAGTGTCAGTTGAATATTCAGTGCCATAGAAAGCGGCATACAGTTCTTCATACTCAGGTATATGAATCAATGCGTCAAGAGTATATGCGCCTTCTAACAAAGCGTCAGACACTTCTTCATCACGGTCTAACATCTTATGACCAATGTATTCTTGCTTAGTTGCCATAGTTAAGGCAAGCATTTTACCGTTGTCTGGATCACTGAATGGTATGAAACCACCACCTTTAGGTTTTCTTGCCAGTTCAGAGAATAATCTTTCAGTAAGCCAATGAGAAACTTCCCAAATCTGTACACCCTTAGCCTGTTCTTCAGCAGTATCAAGAACTTCAGTATTATATACTGCTCGGCGTTTCGGATTCAGTGCTTTTATTTCATCATCTGAGAATGTGCCAGCAAGACGCATTTCTTTCTGGCGTTCACAGATTGGACAGGGACGACCATAATTTCTGGCTGGACAGACATAACTATCTTCATTGACACCAACATTAGTATGCACCCAAATATCAAGAACATACGCCACCTCTCCTTCTTTTAATTTAGGATCATATTCACCTACAATGTAAGGTATTACATTGAATAAATGATCACCCTCTTTAGGTTTCCACAAAGGCAATTTAACACCAGCACGAAAAATATTACCGTATTTGCCTGACGTTTCTTTAGAAGCGTAAGATTCTTCTGTTCTTTTAAGCAGTCGTTCTTTTAAATCTGATCTGTTGAACTTACCTTTTTTTCCACTTTTCTTCTTCATCAAATTGATCTCCTTTACAATCATGTTTGATCTTTTCTTCAAAATAGCTTGAAAAAATAGCTGTACTTATCAGTTTAACCAATATGAATAAACCAATAGGTCCAACTATAAAAATTATAACCCATAACCACCAACTCATTTATTGCTCCTTTTCTTACGAATCTTTTTTATTCGTTCATTGTTTTTTAAATCGTCATTAATTGCCTCCTTAGACTTTTCATTTACAAATTCTTGAACTTTGTCTGGTATATTATGGTCGTCAAAATAACTGGCAGTGTACAGCACAACTTCATTCTTCAAAGCTTCTTTGCGGTCATCTAATGTTTTCATAACATTACTGATAAGATTCACATTTTTATTGCATTCTAATAACTCATCTTGAAGTTTCATAGTATCTGTGTGCAAAGTAACTACATTAGTCAGAGAACCTTCAGTCAGTTTAATCTTGGGACACAGCTTTTCCCAATTAGACCTGTACTCAAATTCAATCTCAGCTTTTCGTTCTTCAAATTGTTTCTTTTTATGATCACGTTCATTGACAGCTTCAACATACTTAGTTCCCCAATATTCCCTCAAAGCAGGTTGACGAAGCCATTCAACATGAAGATTCCTAATATCAATTTGGAAATCATTGTAATTCATTTTAAACCTCTCTGTTGCTTACATTTATTATAACACAAAAAGCTGATTCTTTATACGGATTAAATTTTCAGAGCCAGATAACAACTGGAAATCAACCCTGCTTTTTTAGAATAAAAGAATGGTTCACTGAATAGAGTTATTATTTCACATATTCTGTTTGGGTCACTTTTTGATTTAGGATTCAACAGAACCTTGCCCATATATTTAAGAACAGCATAACGAATGTATTCATAATCGGCATCATCATCTAGCTTAGACAAATACTGAGCCATTATTTTCCAAGTAGTATCATTAACCAACCCCTGGCAAATATCCAAAACACTAGCTTCAGAGAATTGATTACGTTCAATTACTTTTAGAATATTCTTTTCATCTTCTAAACCAATGATGGCATCTAAAATACTGACGGCTTGCCTTGGTGAACCATTGGCATTGTCTACAATGGCATCAACAATCGTATCATCAAAGGACAGTTGTTCTTTATTTACGATTCGAGAAAGAATCTTTTTGATCTTAGCTTTCGGCAGGCTTTTAAATTCATAATAGGCACATCGGCTTATGATTGTATTTGGGAATTGACTTGGGCTGGTTGTAGCTAGAATGATAACTGTATGCTTCGGTGGTTCTTCTAACCATTTCAGCATAGCTTCTTTTGCGTCTGGTGTGCCTCTGTGAGCTTCATCAAGTACATAAAGCTTGTACTTGCTCATTAAAGGTTTGTACTGGCTTTCTTTGATCATTTCTCTGACGCTATCAATGCCTCTGACTGAACCGACATCAAGTTCTCTATAATCTTGGTCATTGATTTTAAGTTCTCTTTTAATGATTCTGGCTACAGTGGTTTTCCCCACACCATAAGGCCCAACCAGCATGATAGTGCGTTGCATGTTCTCTTTTTCAAGATTCTTCTGAATAGCTTCAACTACAGCATCATTGCCAACAAATGTTTTCCAAGATTTAGGCCGATATTTAGCAGTTAATTGGCCTTGTTCTTTGGATTGTTTTTCTTTCATTTTAATATCCTTGTGTAATTTTCTTCAATAATTTTTCTACTTTTTCAATCCAATCTTTTAACATAGCTTCTGTTTCGTAAGAAAAACCTGTGTTTTTATAGATATTGTGGGCATCTTTCAAAAGAGCAAACGTTTCATCTAATGTATTTGATGCTTGTTCTGCCCATTCTATTGCTATATCAGCAAAAACAGGAAGATTGTCATTTTTAACGGCAATATCTTTAAGATTTTTCAGAAAATTAATATCTACTGGTGTTTTATTACTCATTTTAATATCCTTTAAGCTTAATAGTTGAGGCAAACTTTTCTTGGCAGACAGGACAGATTACAGCTAAATAAAAATCTTCATCTTCATACACTGTTTCATCTCGGCTTATTTTTTTTTCTTCAGTGTACCCATAATCAGTTCGTGACAAATAATATAATTTATCTTGATCTAATACTACGGCACATTCTGGACATGATATTAATTCCATTGTATTACTCCTTATTAATAAGATTTATTGTTAGTTTTACTCCATATTTATCTGCAAGTTTAGTCAGAGTTGAAACAGGGGTTTTTGGACTGAGCTTTCCAAGTTCACGGGTATCAGCAGAGTCAGTATGGTTCATTATTTTACTACAAAAATCATTGATAACCCCCCATGCTTCTTCTTCAGGAGTTAAAGGATTAGCAGAAAAATATTTAGCTACCCAATCATAATTATCACTCATTGCAATATTCCTTCAATTGAAAAATAAACATGAAAACAAATTATGATTAATGCAGTTAATAAAATTGCTAAAGAAACCATTATTGTTATGCGTTCTTCAAAATTGTTCATATTATTACTTCGTTATTTGATGTTTATCACCAAGACTGATGTCAATCTCAACATATTCTATACTTGTGTTTGCTTTTAAATTTGAACGCTTTTCTGTCTCCAATGTTATATAAATATTTTTAATATCTGTTCTTGTTTTGTTCTCAAAATCAATTATTTTTTTAGTAATAAATGTGCCAATTTCAACTTCTAACATTACAATAGCTTCTCTTAATTCACCGATAGTCATTTTAATTACCTCTTTTATTAATATGATTTTCTCTGGTTATGCCTAATTTTAATGGTTCAAGATTGTATTGCTCACGTATGCGTTTATCTCGTTTATAACATGATAAGCACATAAATTCGCCAGAAGCTAAATAATAAACTTCTTCAGCCTTAAAATTTAATTGACGGCAATCTTTACAACCATAACTTATTTCATCCATACAACCTCCCCTTGATCTAACGTAGCGTTAATATCAATTGTCTTGCAGTCATACCATGTGCCACCTAACTGACTGCTCTCCATTTCAGCCACCAAAGGCACGATCAACCATTTATGGTGTTCTCTGATCTGTTCTTCCATAATATATTTAGTCTGCCTGTAAACATCTACCGCTTCATCTTTTTGAACCTGCAATAAAATACTGTCATGAATCTGACCAAGTATTTTGCTTTGCATTTGGTTTTTCTTCAACCATTTTTGCAGTTCAATCAATGACCATAACAGGCATTGAAACGCTGTGCCTTGTATGCCTGTGTTGAGAATCTTGTTCTGATTCAGATAACCATGTCTGCGAGTACCAAACATGGTTTTAACATAGCCATTCTTTAAATAGAACTCTTTGCTTGTGTCTTGCCATTTGCGAAAGACATTGTACTTGCGCCAAAATGCGGCTTCACATTCACGAATATGATATTCAAAACTACCTTTCTTTGGTTTATCTTTATAGGAGGTCGTATTTGATAAACAAGTGATTCCTTTTTGGTGTAAATATTCACGAACAGTAAATCCTGGTTCAAACTCAACATCTTTAGCATCGTCCCACAAACTTCTGGCACAAGTACGCCAGTATGAACCGTAGAATTGAGGAAATATCATATCATTCTTGGTAAAAAAACGCAATACTTTTAAAGTTTTTTGATACTCAGGCTTTGAAAACAAATGGTCATCTAAAATAAACAGTTCTTTACTGGTATCACCATGCATATCTGTTGATGGATTATTTATGTAGGCGATGAGAACTGGGTCTTTGGTGAAACATGCGGCAATTCTTACTTCATGAGAACCAAAATCAACACCAGAAAAACAACAATCGTCTGGTACTCTGAAACCTGTCTTAACTATTTTCTTGCTTTCTTCATGTCTTTCTGGCAAATTTTGTGAGTTGGGATTGGCACTGGAGCCTCTTCCAGTACGCCCTGTATGTAGATGAAAGAATGGATGTATTATGTGATCTTCACTGATTTCTCTAATCAGTTGGTCAATATAAGTTGATTTAACCTTGCTCCATTTTCTGTACTTCAATAGTTTAATTGCAAATGGGTGCTTGATTCTGGTTAAAGTATCATGATCTACTGACGATAAACCTGTCGTTGTTTTTTTATCTGCATTTAAAGCCAATAAATCAAAGAACAGTTTTCTTAAATCTTTAGGTGAATTATAATCTAAAGGTTTGTGTTCTGTTTTTTCAAACAGTTTAGCTTCATCAGATGTTACTAAATCAGTATGAAGTTTCTGTATTTTCTGTGTTATCTTCTGCTCTGCTTGGTTAAAATAATCAACATCAGCAGGTAAACCATTGCGTTCAATATGGCTTAAAGTCAAAGAACCTTTATGCACAAAAGAATATGCTGATTTAAGTTCTGTATCATTGTTTAATTGTGTATCTAAATCAATGAAAAGATTTTCAGTCAACTTGGTATCAATGGCATTATACAGGCATAAGTCAGTGACATTCACCTGTTCTAATTGGTTAAATGAATTGCTGGTATCTGACTCAATGTATTTTTTAATTTTGCGGTCATAGTCAGGCACACCCCACTTACAAAAACTGACAAACTTTAAACCAGTGGCGTACTTGCGTTCATCAAACACATAAGAACCCATCATAGTGCAGAAACACCAGCCCTTAATATCAAACTTCAACACTTCAGAAGTCCACAAATTCTCAAACTTCATGTGATGAGCTATCTTACCGATCTTTGGGTCAGTTAAAATGGCTTTCCATATTTTATAGATAGCCTGTTTCTCAACTTTATTGAAATGCTTTTTGTATTGAAAGGGGAAACCTGCTGATTTTACTTCTGGTTTTTTGAACCTGTTCAGACCAGAAGCAGATATAGTCAGTATTTTATGGCCTTTGTTATACGGTTTCAGACCTGTTGTTTCGTAATCAAAAGCTACGTATTTACAATTATGATAGATATTTTCAAGGTGATCAATGATCTCATCTGCGTATAAATAAACCTGAACATCTTTATAATCGTCTGTTATTACTGGTGGTGGTTCATTTATGTCTAGTATAGCTTGGTTTAATTGTTTCTTAAAGGTGGTACTGGAAAATTCGTTTTTGTTTTTTGAGGGGAAATCTATGGCGTACATTGGATGTAGCCATGCTTGGTTTACTCGGCATGGTATTTTGCGGTTTGACCATAGTTCAGCTTCAAGACTTTTGAAACGTTTTGGGTGAAACAATCTCATGTATGATTCAATTGCTACGTCACCAAATAACCAGATATGAGCAGGTTTTAATTTATCAATGATTTCTTGCAGACGTGGAGCACAATTGCTGATTTCTTTTTTACTTGGATCTTTCTTTTTGTAATGGCAACCAATGGCATGAATGGTTACAAAATCATTTTCAATAGACAGACCTGCCATTTTCAAATGAAGCTTGAACTGTGTGCCTGACTCACCGCTTAACGGCACACCTTTGAAATCATCTGCTTCTGATGGTTTTTCAATTATGATAAGAGTTTTTTTCTTGCCTTTACCGTAGTATGTTTGTCTTGGGTTTTGAATTTTCTGTTGCAGTTTACATTTACTACATAGAGGATCGTATGGGTTTTCTAAACCAAGAGTCTGTATCATTGCACCTATTCTCCACTAGATATAGCGATTAAATGAGAGAATTTATCTGTGGTAAAATAAGCAATGTTATCTGTTATTTCGATTTGATCTGATTTATTTAGAATCTGTGCTAGAAAGACTGGGTTGATTTGAAAACTGAAATCTTTATTATGAGAATCTATTTTCATTTTTTTCTTTAACCAACCAATATCTTTTTTAGAAGTGCAAGACAGCACATTATTTTCAATATGTATATCTACTTCTTTTTCAAAGTCAGTGTCGCCTTGTGACATCACAGACACCTCAGACAAGATACTGCTTAACTCAGAAGGTAGAATGATCTTTTGACTTTTCTTTTTCTCAAACATTGGCGAGAGGTCTGGGTAGTCACCTGCTACTAAACGAGAACTGAATCTTAAATTTTCATCTGTTTCAAAATGAACCCAATTATCTGCAACGCATATCTTACCAACATTGTAATTGATCAATTCGTTTACTGAAGTTGCTGGTATTAAAAAGGAAGGTATGTTTTCTTCAATGTTGTAATAAGAAGCACGATAATTATCTGCTGAACAAATTCTATCTTTGGTCACTGACACACAGTATAAATTCTGATTAGTGGCATCTTTTGATGCAGAGAAACGGCATAAAGATAAAGCTTTCATAAAATCTTCAGCATTTTCTAAGGCTTTGAACTTTGGTTGTGGATTGTATAGATCGTCATACATATTTTTAACAGACATATCTTCAGTATTAATATTGATACTGGCCTCAGTATCAGCAGATTTAATCTTAAAGGTTTTATCTGATACTTTACAGGTAAATTCGGAACTTTTGATTGTCTTGATTATATTGTAGAAATCTTTAGCTTTGACTGAAAATATTTTTTCGGCAAATGATATTGGAAAAAAGTCTAAATTAAAACTTATGCAGATTTTATCGTTGTAAGTTATGATTTTGTTTTGATAGAACAGATAATGTGTGGTAGTTTCAATAAATTCTTTATTGGCTAGACCGGGTTTTACTTTTTCGAGAGCGTCTTTTAAGTTTTGTGTGTTCAGTTTGAAGGTGTCCAAGGCTTTCTTTTTGCTCATCGTTGTACTCCTTTTTCAAATCAATGATTGAGTTAATGCGGTGGGATTCAAAAAAACTGACGAGTCGGTTATAATCATAACCTAAATTCATGCAGTGTTTTTTCATCTTTTCTTCTTTATGACCATATATCATAAGATCGAAATTGCCCACAAGATAAATTATCATAATATTAACACTCCGTAACACCATCACACAACATGAAATCTATATTTTCTAATGAATCACGTGAAGCACCAAGGCAACCATGAATAAATTCATTCAAGGTTAGATTGCTGGCTTTTAAAGTGGTTGCCTCAACACTACCATGCTCAGTTTCAACCGCATCAACTAGTTCGCAAAGCAACAGGTCATTAGAAAAAGCATAATAAGTTTTTCCAATCTTAAACACTCCCCCATTCATTAAAAACTCAATTACAATTGAGAAAATATCTTTTTGGCTTACAGCAGTCCTAAATTCTTGCATTTTTTTCTCCTTTGTAATTTCGGCTTATTTTGTTGTATATATTCCAATGCAGAAGATTTAAAATCACAAGCAATAAAATTAAATTTTATTTCTGCTTCATAACGGGCTTTAGCGGCCTCATACATTGTATTAAAATAACCTAAATAATAATATTTTTTTGCAATTACAATTCTTGCTTGATATTTTATTGTTGTTGTTCCTTTTTTGGTTTTATATTTTACAATATCTATTCCTTTAATACCTGATATATTATTTTTTGCTATTTTGCTATTGTGCATATTACAAGCTTTACTTGCTTCTCGTAAATTTGTAATTCTATTATCACTTGCATCTCTATTTATATGATCAATACCATTTTCAGGCATATATCCATAATAATAAAACCAAGCTAATCTGTGGGCAAAATATAAATTATTTTTAATACTTATTTTCACACGACCTGAAACAGAAGTATACCCTGCAATTTTTCCTACCATTGATTTAATACTGACATTTTTTTTCCAAATAAAAATACCTGTTTCTGGATCATAATCTAAAACTTCTTTTAAATAATCATAATTAGGTTGTCTAATCATAATCAGTCCTTTAAATCAAACCTAAATTCTTGCATTTTTTCTTTTGCCATTTCCACGGCCATGTTGGTAACTCCTCTCCTAGTTTTGTGAAAAACATAAAATTAACCATATCTCTGTATTCGTGCCTGTTAATCACTCCTTTTTTAATTATAATTTCAATTTTCTTGGTCTGGTTTTTATATTCTTCAACCAGTTTTTCATTCACCTGTAATTTATAATCAGCATCAACCACTTTAAATTCTGATTTACCGAATGGTATTTTAATACTTTTTAAGTAATCACGTAAGAACTTTTTCTGGTACTCTGGACAATTGTCGTAATGCTCACCTTCAATTTTTGTTTTAGGTGAGCGAGTTGAAACAAACAGCTTTAAAGGGTCGTGCAAGTAATCATAGATACCATTTTTTAATCTTGGCATCAAGATAATTCCAAACCTTGAGTATTGAACCCAACTACTCGAATCAACCGACATCCAGGGATATCTTTTCATTAACGATACTGAGGTCAAGGCAAAGCCATGTATTTTATGAGTAGGCATACGATCTTTATTGTCACAAATCAATTCAAAAACCTCATCAGCCCATTCAATATAATCTTTCTTGTTAATACCTTGGCCTAAACCAGATATACCAATGTAATCGGTTTCTTTCATGTACAATTTAAACCATTTCATATCTTCTGCGTAGTGGTATACTGGTATTGGATTTAAACCATGAGTGTATTTCATGTAACAGTAGTTGCCGTATGAAACTTCTGGATCGTAGATGGCATCATTGACTACATAATGATCAAAAACATCTTTATGTTGTTTTAAAAAATTGATGTAATCAGTTGTGTAATTGGTAAAGGCATCAGATTTGTAAGCTTGCCAGTTCCATAAATGCCTATCCCAAATACCAGTGCCTTTTCTGACATGCTTTTCAAAGAAATGATGTGCTCCAGAATCAAGCATCAGATTGAATTTAGGCATGTTTTTTATCCCATATTTCTAAACATTTGTAGCATCTGAATCCTTCCGTACTGTATTTTTCTTTGATGTATACAACTTCATCCAATACGAAACGTCCATTACAGTATAAACAACCAATATGTGGGGTACTGCCTTCCCCTTTTTTCCAAAATTTACACCCAAATTCTTCTCCATAATAAACTCCACCATCATGTCCACATAATATAGCAATTTGATTACTGTTCATATCACTGACTTCAAATGGTTCTAAGGCGCAAAAACCAATTAAGAAACCATTTGAATGAAATTTATAGCCTTCAAAATGTTCACAATTACGGCAGATTGGTTCAAGTTCTACAATTTTATTCATACAGGCCGCCCTTCACCCCTTGTATAATAAGGTGATTTAGGTTTAGGTGTGTCTGGTCCTATTCTTTCTTCTTCTACACCATCTTTAACAATCATAGCACCATTTTCATCATCTTCAAACACGTAGACTTTATCACAATCAAAAAATCTCATTATATCTTCTGCTATATGTTCACAAGAAAGAGAAAATGTCTTGTGTTCATAAAAATCTCTTAAATATCTTGTTACTTGATGTTTAAAATCAATAAATTCTATTTCTCTATCACTGCCAGTAACTTGTTTATAGACAGTAACGAAAAATTTATGTCTGTGCGGAGATTTTAAATAACCAAATTTATCAGGAGCATTATCCCAATAATGAAACCCAATGAAATCAGTTTTGATTACAATATATTTTTTAACATTCATCTAATATAGCCCTTCTAAAATTATTTAAATTATAAAAATCACTATAATGTTCTTGATTCATAATTGTCCACATTCTATTCCAACAATTGTCATGAAAATTATAAATTGAATCGTAGTTATAAGTTTTATTTTTTTCTTCAAATGTTTGTTTCAAGAAAAAAGTTAAACCTGACATAGCATTTTGAATATTTTTGTGGTCATAAAGAATTATGTGTTTAAATGTTTCAGGAAAACTTCTGAAGTTTGGATACAATGGTATGCAGTTACAGGTTAAAGCCTCAAGCAGAGTCCAACTAACAAAATCTTGATCAGCACAATTGAATTGAACATGGCTTTTTAACAATTCTTCATAGTATTCAGCCTTAGAAAGACCTGTTTTGATCTCAAAATTAGATAAAGAACTGGTATAGAAATCAGCATTCTGCTGAAATTCATGTAAATTAGATTTGATTTGTTTATGTGATGAGGTCATTACAAATTTTACTGTTGGATCTATATCATAGTATTTTTCAGCTAGGCGCATAAAAAAATAAGGATTCTTTTCTTTATCAAATCTGCTGGTGTAAATGACTTGTCTTTGTTTAGGTATCTTATTATAATTTGGTATGTTTTTCTGGATGAACTCTTTAACTTTTTTATAATTGTACGGCAAACCAGTGACGTATATTTTTTCTTTCGGTGCTAGACCTTGTTTATAAACTAAGTTACCGAGAAATTCACAACTGACAAAAATACCATCAAGACAATCAGCAATACCTTTTTCAAAACCACGTATCCAAGGCAACATATCAAAGGTAAAATCAAACTCATCAACAGACTGGGCATGTAGCAAGGCGTACATTCTGGGTTTAATCTTTGCTTGATGAAAAGCGTAAGCCAAAGCTTCAATTCCGGGTGTGAAAAAATCGTCAAAGTAAATAATATCTTCTGAAGTTATCTTCTTCTGCTGAACAAGTTTTAAGAAATCTATAATCTGGTAACAACTCCATATACCCCTCTTGCAACCATCAAGAACTTCCCCACCATGAATATCTTCATCTTTAAACTTCATGCTAGGTTCGATTCTCATATAATCAATATCTTCATCTAACCATCTTGATTCAAGCCAACCGTTTTTGCCTCTGGCTGAAAGCTGACAGGTGTAGCGTGCCTTGTAGGGTTCTAGGGGAAAGTAATAAAGCATAAAGACTCCTTTTAAGTTAAAAGGGGGCTTAATGCCCCCTTAATTACTTCTGCTTTTCAGCAATGGTTACTCTGCGGTATTCTTTGAACAATGCAGTTAGTTCGGAACTGTTTTTTCTTGCTCTAGCGGCGGCGGCATGAACTTCTTTGTCTTTGTACTTCAAAGCATTGGCAAGAAATTCATTGATCTTTTCGTTAATCTGTTCAAACAAATCAGAACTACTTACTTCTTTAGGTTTCGTAACTTTCTTTTGAGTCTTTTTCTCAACTGGTTTCTCAACTGGTTTTTCTACTTTCTTTTTCAACTTAGGCATAATAACTCCTTTTAATAAAATATTAATTGTATATGTAAAAGCACAATGCTTATTACCGTATTGGTAACTGAATCAAAGATAAAAATTCGTTTCTGACTTTCTCTTGGTCAAAGACACCATAAATAGCTGATGTTGTCATAGGGGAGTATGTTTTTGAACCACGGCAGTATTCACAACCATGCACAGCTTTCATTATCAGCATAGCACCTTTAGGTTTAATGTTTTGCACAAAAGTATTCATTATTGCGTGGACTAAATTTTCTTGCAGTTGTGGCCTCATACAATAATGTTTAATTAAACGCCCAGGTTTAGATTTACCAATAATTAGTTCATCTGGTATGTACCCAAACCAAGCTTTCCCAGAGAAGGGTAGAAAATGATGACTGCAAACAGAAGAAAATTCTATTTCTTCTGAAGTGATCATCTGATTGTACCCACCGAAAACATCTGTGTTTGGGAATGATTTGAAATCAGTAAATTCTTTGCCAACAGTATTGCAAAAATCATGCCGCCACATTTTAAGTATACGTTTAGGTGTATCAATTAGATTTGGATCATTTATATCTAGGTTCAGTTTTTTAAATATGGTCTGAATAGCTTGAATATCAGTTTCATCTAGCATGGTTATTCCTTTTTTTAATTTTTAAATGGGACGCCTGAGTAGCCTCTCAAGCGTCCCGAATATGTATATGCTACATAGACCTCAAATCTACTGCATAGATTACCATGTTCTAGGTTTCTTCTTTTCAGAACGAGTTGATTGATGCTAACTAGCGCACTGTTCTCCCTGCTGAACTACTGACCGATATAAATATACTGATAAGATATCAGTCTATTATGGCCGGTCAGGGGAGATTTGAACTCCCGTCTTTGCAAATTAATACCAACAAGTCTGTATTCAAAGAACCGACTATGAGGGCGTATGGTAACCCTCTCAACTTACGGGGCAAAACACTAACAAATCAACGCAATGACAAATAACAACAGACACTTAACTTGGCCCCGAAGGGAAATTTATAAATTTTTAAACTTGTTTTCTCGCTTTTTGCGCTTTTTAGCACAAATAATATTCGTAAGCAACACTTTTTTATTCACAGCTTGTTTAGCGTGTTGATACGCTTGCCGTCTGTCATCAGCAATTCTATTGTTAGAATCACCGATAGTGTATCTTCTGTATCTGTGTGTAAGATCGCCTGAATAAATTTGTTTTCTGATTCGCCTTGCTTGTTTGCCGTTCATTAATTTTTACCTATATTAAATTCTTTTAAAGCTAAAAGATAACCTCTGAGAAATTGAAGGACTTCTTGTTCTGTGCCCGTTTCTATTTTACAAATCGCCTTATTATTTAAAATATAAGTAAGCTTATATAAATTTTGATTTTCGTATCTATTTATAAAAGAACAACTAAAAGCCGGATTAACATTTGATGCAATAAGGTAATTAATTTCAATTATTATTTCCCTAATTAAATCATGTACTATTCCCATATTTTTCTCCTTTACCATCTGCTTATAAAAGAGTCCCATAATTTAGCAAAGAACTCTTTAGTAAATTCTTCAGTTACTTTTTCTTGTACCATTTTTTTAATCACGTCAGAGTATTCATTAGTTACTACAGCACGTAATTGATCAACAATTTCTTGATGAACAACTTTTTCAATAGGGTTGTCATAAGAAGAAGATAATTTTTTAACCTGCTCTTTGATAATTCTATTCAGTTCTTCACCAATAGCACTCTTAGCAATCGCATCAGCTATTGTTTTATTGATCTGTTCGGGATTTAAGTCAACTTTAATTTCCATATTTTCTCTCCTTAATTTAACCATCTGTATCCATATGTACCCTTCTGCACCCACCTAATTTTAAAGCCGCATCAAAATGCTCTTTTAACATTCTGTTGATATCATCTTTTGCAAAAGAATCTGGTAAATCTCTTTGTAACAGCATCCACATCGCATGAAGTCCAACTTCTAAATTGGTGATTCGTTGTTCCATATCGTAAAGTTTATGTATGTTATCCATTTAATCCCTCCATTCAATTGAATACATTTCATCTACTTTTTTCTGCGCTCTTTCTTCAATCAATTTATCTAATTGTTCTTTAGTCAGAATATAAGCGTCAAAAGTGAATGTTACTTTACCATAAGGATCAGGATTATTAGAACTAATTACATTAAATAATTCCGGACGATCTTTCAATATACGTTTACTTATTTCACGACTAAAAAATGCTTGAACACCATCTTTTAATGATTCAAAAGATGAAGCCTCAACATCCATTTTCTGCATAGGATGCTCTATTCTTAATCTTAATTTATCCATTTTTATTTTTCTCAACTATCTCTACTTCATTAATGTCATAAACAAAGATACTGCCATTACCATAATCTTTACGATCTCCGTAGCCTTCTCTCCAACAATCCCAATAGCGATCTTTTTTAATTGCATTGAATACGGCATCTGGGTATTTAGTTTTGAACTGATATTTTTCATCTTTGTATTCTTTTTGGGGAGGCTTGCAGTTAGGCCATCGTAAGAAATAAAAATCTTGAAAGATTCTAGCTCCTTCTTTAATTCTAATCTTAGTCATTTCTTATTATCCTTTTATCCAGTGCGTGCCCAGATTTGTTATGCAAATTGAATTAAGCCTTCGCCCTTTTCATTGAGTACATATCGAAAAGCCCCATAATTTAATCCCATAAGCGGACACTCATCATCAAACGGCAAAAGAAACTCTCTAAGTTCTCCCACTGTTGTCGGCTTTATTTCTTTGCCAACATAAATATCATTGCTTTTTTCTTTATCCATTTTTTGTTATCCTTTTATCCAGTGCGGGCTATCAACTCTTTTAATATGTCCGCATCATAAGAATCACACTGGCTTAAATCTTCAACAATAAAGCCTGATTCTTCCCATAACTCCATTGCCATATCTTCTCTGTCCATGCGTATTAACTGCGCTAACGCATAAACAAATCCTTGAATAAATTTTCCTTGCCGCTTACTTGTTCCCATCGCTTGCTCAATGTCCCTCATTACTGCGTCCACTGCTTGATGTCCGGTCAATGCTTTGATATTCACTTTTCCCTCCTTAAAGTTTTATCCAGTGCGGGCCGGATTTGAACCGGCTCTGACGCCCTTTTCTTGCCCCTCGTTGACCTAGCCCAACTTGACAAGATACTTGCACTAGGAAGCAATGCGCCTCTTGCGAATCGAAGTGTGTTCCCATCACACCGCCGCACTGGAAATTTATTTACCTTTCACCACGTAATCAAAAATAGATTTGGCAACATTGACCTTAACCACTTCAGTTGAGTTGGCTTTCATTCTCGCTTTCTTGACTGCTCTCAGAACTTCATCAAAGCGTTCAAGTATTCTGGCTTTCTCTGCTGATGTTATATTGCCCGACCATTGAGTTGAAATAAAATCACCAACAGCAACCGTCTCCATCCACTTCTCTATCTGAGCTGGATGTTCTTTTGTAGCGTCATACAGCACTCTAAACTTAGGTTCTTTAACTGTTCTCTGTTTGATGTCAGGTTTTGCAGTGACATAGATATTTTCACCACGATCAGGAGCTTCAATCCACTCAATACCTTTAGTCAAAGTAGGCATTGCTTCAAGCACAGGTCTGATACCTCTCAATTTATTTTCTAATGCAAGCAACAGAGTGGCAGGCAACGCTTCATGTATTACTTCACCGTTTATGACCAGTGGCGCAGTCGCTACGGCGTTTGTCGCTTCTTTGGTAGCTATCACGTCAAGATACTTTACAAACGATGCTACAGCGTATTTCAGCTTGCTAGGCACAGTGTCATCAATCTCTTTAAATTCTTCAGGCATTTTCTGCCCTGTTTCTTCATAAGGTTCATATCTTTTAATGAATCCATAAAACAAATTCTGCTTTTCATTAAAAGTCTTTACTGTTTCTTCAATGATCTTCTGAGATTTACCTTGCAGATCACCTTCAACAGCTAAAATCTGGTGTAATTCAACTTTACCTTTACTCATGACAACTCTCCTTTTTCAATAATATTATTGATTGTTTGTATATCCTCAATTACTGATTGCAGATTTCTTTTTATTTGTTTAATAATCATTTGTTCATATGTAATATGATTACCTTCATGCGCTCTTTCTATATCTTCATCTATTGAAGAATCGTCATTAAATACATCTATTTTCCATCCAAATTTTTCAAGTTCTTGTAAAGAATATAGATTATTATGTCCATTTGTTGTTAATACAAATTCTAAATTCTCTATATTGCTTTCAAATAACAATTCATTTAATTCTGTTAGTATTTTCATAATTTATTATTCCTTTTCATTACTGATTGTTAAAAATAATATTTTCCCATGCATTCTTAATTTCTTCACGTGTTTCATGAGAAATATAATCCCATTGCTCTTTTAATCCTAAACGACTTGTAATATCCTCTACGATTTTTTCCACAATTTCTTTTGCGCTTTCTTCTTTTTCTCTTATGTCAACTGACAAGTCTACAAGGGCACGAATTAATTCATGAATATTTTCTTTTGGGATAATTATATTTTCTTTTATATCTGCATAAATAATTATATCTTGTTTATTCTCTGCTAAGTATACGTAAACAGCATTTTTAGATTGTCTTGTTAGTTTCCATAATTTTTCTGCCATTATTTAAAATCCTCCAGTCCAACTCGCCAGCATACCAAAACATTATTAATCAGAATACCATCTGCTAAACTTTTGTGTTTAGGTAAAGAACGTCTAACTAAAACATTATCATCTTTGTCTTTTATGATTAATTCATTATCATCAAAAAATAATCTGCCTGTTACGTAATACCAACCATTGCGATGAAAATTATCTGGATCATCTGATTCAGTTGTTAATTTGATTTTAAGTTTTAGGCAATTTAACTCCATTTCAAGCTGGTTTATTTTTTCAAGCTGTTCAAGCTTTTCTTGTCTTGTTTCATCAAAACCAGATATTTTTTTCCACATATTGTACTCCTACTTCAACTCAAGTAATTTATGTAATTGAATGTTGATACCACCATTGATTTTGTATTCGTCTAGCAAATTAATTAACTGTCTAGCCCCAAAATTATCTGATTCAATAGCTGACCAGTAATAATTGGTTCTGTCATTATTTATTTGATCAAAAATATGCAATGAATCATAGAAATCATCTGTGTCAGTAATAATGAATTTAACAAAATCAGTTAGTCTTAATTCTTTATAAGGAAACAACAAATATTTTTCTGATAAAAAAGGCTTAACATCAACAACCCAACTATCAACCAAATGAAACAATAACTTTGATGGTTCAAGAGTACCGTTTGTTTCAACTGAAATTTTTATACTGTGCTGTTTCAATTCACAGACTAAATCATTGAGCATGTATTCTTGGAATAAGGGTTCACCACCAGTGATAGTTACTTTATCACATTGGTATTCCAGTATTTTGTCAACAGTATCAATAATGGTCATCGCCTGTTTTTCTTCTTTCCAATTAATAGCTTCTGGTTGATCACACCATGAACATTTTAAATTACAACCCTGAAATCTGACAAACACTGTACGCCTGCCTTGACCAAAAGCGTTGATTTCGCCATCAAACGAGCAAAAAATGTCATTTAAATTGAGCATCATGTTTTCTT
>Ga0114946_10001241_pt1 | contig 17511 bp, 14 predicted proteins | sample WalLakDeSediment_FD_88676 | JGI IMG/M metagenome (GOLD analysis project Ga0114946, IMG submission 88676) | Lake sediment microbial communities from Walker lake, Nevada to study Microbial Dark Matter (Phase II) - Walker Lake 11/02/13 Deep Sediment | ecosystem: Environmental > Aquatic >... | reverse complement strand
CCGCGAACGGGGGGAGGGGCGAGTCGTCGCCCATGGCGAAGGTGGGCTCGTAGGCGTCGGCGGCCATGGGCTTGAGCACCATGGCCAGCTCCTCCTTGGTGTAGCCGTGGGCCGCCTGGCGGGTGAGGAGGTCGGCCGGGGGGGTGAGCACCGGGTCGCCGGACTCGAGCCGGCGGAAGCCCTCGGCGGCCCAGCGGGCATAGGGCGCCAGCGCGCCGAGCCGCTCCTTCACCTCGTCGTCGAAGCGGACGCCGTCGGCCGGGTCGACCACGAGCATCTGCCCGGGGCCGATCCGGCCCCGTCGCACAGTGCCGCCACCGGACATGTCGACCGCGCCGACCTCCGACGAGCACACCACCAGGCCGTCCTCGCGCACCTGCCAGCGCAGGGGGCGCAGGCCGTTGCGGTCGAGCAGCGCGCCCACCCGGATGCCGTCGGTGAACACCACCCCGGCCGGCCCGTCCCAGGGCTCCATGAGGGCCGAGTGGTAGCGGAAGAACCCCTGGATCTCGGCCGACATCTCGCGGGCCGACTCCCAGGCGTCGGGGACGAGCATGGCCATGGCGTGGTCGACGTCGCGCCCGGCCCGGGTGAGCAGCTCGAGCGCCTCGTCGAGCTTGCCCGAGTCCGACGAGTCGGGGTCGAGGACGGGCCGGAACAGCTCCTCGGGCCCGAGACCGGCCTCGGCGGTGCCGAGCCGGGCGCGCGCCCGCATGCGGTTCTCGTTGCCCCACAGGGCGTTGATCTCGCCGTTGTGGCACAGCATCCGGAACGGCTGGGCCCGCTCCCAGGTGGGCAGGGTGTTGGTGGAGAACCGCTGGTGGAAGATGGCGAAGTGGCCGGCGAAGCGCTCGTCGGCGAGGTCGAGGTAGAAGCGGGAGAGCTCGTCGGCGGCGGTGAGGCCCTTGTAGACGACCGTGCGGAACGAGCACGAGGCCACGTAGGTGGCCGGCGCGGTGGCGGCGATCCGGCGGCGCAGCCGGTAGGCGGCCCGCTCGTCGTCGGCGCCGCTCGGGTCGCGGAACAGGTACTGGAGGATGCGGGGGCGGGTGGACCGGGCCAGGGCACCGAGCGCGTCGTCGTCGGTGGGCGGCTCGCGCCGCTCGACGAGCTCGAGCCCCTCCTCGGCGAGCGCGGCGACGACGGCGTCGGTGGGGTCGCCCCCGCGGGCGAACAGCACGGCCACGCCGGTGCCCTCGCCGAAGATGGCCGCCGGGATCGGCACGAGGAGCCCGGATCCGTCGCCCGAGCGAGCGTCGGCGGCCACCGCACCGCGGTGCTTCACGTTGGCGAGGCCGTCGAGGGCCGCGGCCACGATGGCCCGGCTGGCCCGGCCTCGGGCGTCGGCCACGAAGCCGATCCCGCAGGCGTCGAGCTCTCGCGAACGGGTGGGGGTGCTGGGCATGGGCGCGTTCCTCCGGCCGGAATGGGGGCCCGGCGCCGGGGCGCCGGTGGGGGAGGAGCGGAGCGCTCGTCTCGCCGTCGCCGAAGGCGACGACCGGGAGAGGCGCCGTTGCCCGAGCTCCGATCCGCTCCCGAGGATAGCCGACGGCTGTCGACGCTCATCTCGGGCCGCCGACGGCCGATGAGGAGAGTGCCGGGATGACCCCGCGCCACCGCCACGGTGCCGTCCACGACCCGCCCCCTGCAGCGATCGGAGCGAGATGAGCGAGCTCGAGGGCTCCTGGCAACCGGACCCGTTCGGCCGCCACGAGTACCGCTGGTACGACGGTCGGACCTGGACCGACCAGGTGTCCGACCAGGGTGTCGTGGCCACCGACCCGCCCGTGCCCGCGGCGCCCGCACCGGCACCGGGGGGCGGCGCGGCGTCGGGCTCGAACACGGTACCGATGGTCATCGCCGGGCTCGCCGTCGTGGCCCTCGTCGCCGCCGCGCTGGTGTACTTCCTCGGGGGCGACGACGAGCAGGCCGTCGTCACCGACACCACGACGACCACCGCCGCCGAGACCACGACCACTGAGGACGGCCCCGATCCCGCGGCCCGGCTGCTGCTCAGCCGCCTGCTCGACGACGCGGACCTCACCGACGAGGAGCGCCAGTGCTTCTCCGAGGGCTTCCTCGACGCGTTCGGCGGCGACCTCGCCCCGCTGCTGGCGGGCGCGCAGGGGGGCGACGCCGATCCGCAGGTCGAATCCGAGGTGCAAGGCATCCTCGACCGGTGCGGCATCGATCCCACCGCCTTCGGCGGCGTCGCCGCGGGGTTCCCCGGGCTCGGGACCGGTGGCACGGTGTCGGGGCCGGACACCTACGGCGACGACCCCACCTTCGACGCGCTCTGGGACGCCTGTGAGGCCGGCGACGGCCAGGCGTGCGACGACCTCTACTTCCAGTCACCGATCGGTTCGGAGTACGAGGCCTTCGGCGACACGTGCGGCGGTCGGTTCCCGGCCGGCACCGTCTACTGCGTCGACGAGCTGGGTGGCGGGACGTCACCCTCGGGTCAGCCGGACGACTACGGCGACGACCCCGAGCTCGACGCGCTCTGGGACGCCTGTGAGGCCGGCGACGGCCAGGCGTGCGACGACCTCTACTGGCAGACACCGGTCGACTCGGCCTACGAGGAGTTCGGTGCCACGTGCGGCGGCCGGTTCGGCTTCCGTGAGGTGCAGTGCACGGAGGCGCTGGGGTGAGCCCCGGCGCCTCGACCCCCTGTTACGGTCCGTCGGGACGGAACGTCCGCCGGGCCACGACCCCTGAGGAGACCCCGTGAGCGAAACCGAAGCGTCCTGGTTGCCCGATCCCGACGGGCGCCACCAGTACCGCTGGTTCGACGGCACGAGCTGGACCGATCAGGTCTCCGACGACGGGGTGGTCACCACCGATCCTCCCGGCCCCGCGGGCGTCGAGGCGGCGGCCGAGCCGGCGGGCGAGGCGCCGGTGACCGAGCCGACGCCCGCCGCCGAGCCCCCGGTGGCCGAGCCGTCGCCCTGGGCCGCGGCCAACGAGCCGACCACGTCGATGCCCGCCGCGGGTGGCCCGCCGCCCCCGGCGTCCGCGGCCCCGGCCGCGTCGGGCGGCGGCGGCGGGAACAAGGTGCCGCTCATCATCGGCGGCGTGGCCATCGCGGCCCTGCTCGGGGCGGCCGCGTTCTTCTTCCTCGGGGGCGACGACGACGGGCTGTCGTCCACCGAGCGGGCCGAGCTGGTGAGCATGCTGAGCGAGGAGGGGCTCACCGAGGCCCAGGCGAACTGCATCATCGACAGCCTCGTCGACGACCTCGGCGTGGACGAGATGCGCGACCTGGCCGCCAACCCCGACACCGAGCCCACCGCGACGCAGATGTCGGCGGTGCTCTCCGCGTACCAGTCCTGTGAGATCGACATGTTCGGCATGGGCGACACCACCGACACCACCGGCACCACCGGCGACACCACCGACGACACCACGGCAGGAACCGGGAGCATCCCCGGGCCCATGCTCGACGCCATCGTCCAGGGGATGCTGGCCGACAGCAACCTCACCGAGACCCAGGCCCGCTGCTTCGCCGAGCGGCTCTTCGCCATGGAGAGCTTCGACCTGTCCGGGCTCATGGCCGATCCGGACTCCTTCGACGAGCAGTTCGGCAGCGATCCCTCGATGGTGTTCGGCATCTTCGAGATCTTCGAGGCGTGCGACATCCCGCTCGACGCCCTCGACGGCGCCGGCGGCTTCGGCGACCTCGGTGATCTCGGCGGCGGCACCTCATCGGGCGGGTCGAGCTACGGCGACGACCCCGCCCTCGACGCCCTGTGGGACGCGTGCGCGGCCGGCGACGGCGAGGCGTGCGACGACCTCTACTTCCAGTCGCCGATCGGCTCGGAGTACGAGGAGTTCGGCGACACCTGTGGCGGTCGGTTCCCGCCGGGGGCGGTGTTCTGCGCCAACGAGCTCTGATCGGCGGGCTCAGCCCAGGTCGGGCCAGCGGCGCCGGGAGCGGCGCCGGGCGCCGGAGCGCTCTCCGAGCGCCCAGGCCCGGCGCCACCCCGCCGCGTCGGGGCCGCCGAGCCCCGGGGTCTCGCCGGCGTGGGCCCGCCGGCGGGCCGACCACCAGTCGGTGGTGGCGACGTCGGCCAGCTCGGCCACGGCCCGCTCCACCCGGGCCGCGAGGCGCCGGGTGTCGTCGTCGGGCTCGGGATGGATGGGGCGGCCGAAGGTGACCGTGGTGGCGGCGCGGGCCGGTCGGCGGGCGCCCTTGGCCAGCACCCGACCGGTGCCGGCGAGGTGGACGGGCACGACGGGCACGTTGCCGCGGATCGCGAGGTACGCGGCGCCGGGTCGGAACGGCTGACCCCAACCGTCGGGGCTGCGCCCGCCCTCGGGGAAGATCAGCATCGACCACCCGGCGTCGATGAGCTCGGCGGCGCGGTCGGCGCTCGAGCGGGAGATCTTCGTGCGCTCGATGGGGACGGCGTTGAGCACGAGCGCCGAGGCGGTGCCGGCGATGCGGTTGCCGAAGAAGTAGTCGGCCGCGGCGCCGACGAACACCCGGTGCCGCCACGGCTCGGGCAGGGAGGTGAGCAGCAGCGGCGTGTCCACGTGGCTGTGGTGGTTCGCGGCGAAGATCGCCGGCCCCTCGAGCCCGTCGAGCAGGTCGAGGCCCTGCCGGCGGGGCGGGGCCAGCACGGCCACGGTCGGCCGCATCACCGCCTCGACGAGCGCCAGGCGGGCCAGGCGGGCCGGGTACCGCCGGGCCCACTCCGTGGCGAAGGCCGACCCGACCGCCCGGCCCGCCGGGAGCGGCGCCACGCCCCGGGGCCGGGTGGGGGCCCGGTACGGGAACGGCAGCGCCCGGACGAGCCGAGAGGGGGAGGGCCGGGCGCTCACGTCACGTCGGCCATGAGGATCGGCGGGTTGTGCAGGTGGGTGATGCTCGGCTGGGGGCCGACGACGTCGGACGCCATCTCGAGCGCGTCCTGGAGGGTCGACGCGGGTCGGAATCCGAGCCGGCGCACGGCCCGCACGTCGCCCCCGACGATGATCACCCCCCCGAGGTGCTCGAGCGCGTGGCTGCCCCAGTACCACATGTAGAACGGGTGGACGCCGTGGTAGGCGTACGACGTGCGGTAGAGGTGGCGGTACCACTCGTCCTCGGCGTAGCGGCGCTCGTAGCGGTCCTGCATCTCCACCGGATCGGTGGTGTCGGCGAGGACCTCCTCGAAGAAGTCGATGTAGCTCGGGTGGTGGACGGGGTGGAACTCCCACGGCGTGGGGTGGCTCATGATGAGCACGCCCCCCTCGCGGACGGGGGGGCGGCCCCGGTACAGGTTGAAGAAGTACCCGAGGCCGAGGCACATCACCAGGATCGGGTTCATGATCGAGCCCACGTTGTACGGGCAGATGTAGGGCAGGCCCATGGTGAGCACGTCGGTCTGGCCCTCGACCGGCACGAGGTGCTGGCGGTAGACGTTCTCGGTGGTCACCCGGTGCACCGCCTCCACCTCGCCGGCCTGCACCGAGGTGAGCGCGTACGGCGCCCGCCACGACTGGAACGCCCGGCGGCGCTGCTTGGTGGGCATGGCGCCCAGCCCGGCCTGCATGCCGAGGAACGTCGCCCGGTCGCGGGCCGTCCACTCCCACTCGCGCTTCTGCAGCACCGACATGGGGCCGGTGGCCCCGAAGGTGTCGTTGTTGATCGTGGTCTCGATCTGGAAGATCGTCACCCCGGCGTCGCGGATCACCTCGCCCTGGCGCCAGTTGCTCTTGTGCAGCTCCGACGCCGTCTGGTCCATGAACGAGCGGCTGGCCCGCATGGTGGCCGGGTTGTGGTGGGCCCGGACCCCGGCGTAGCCGGACAGACCGGTGGCGGTGCTCTTGTGCCCACCGTCCATCGACACGATGTTCAGGTTGACGTAGACGACGAGGTCGCTCTCCGCGGCCCGGCGGCTCAGCTGCACGTCCTCGCCGTGACGGGTCTGGCCGAGCACGACCATGCCGTCGGGGTCCTCGGCGTCGTGGTTGTAGAGCAGCCCCCGGGGCGCGAGGGCGTCGTACACCCGGTCGCCGACCGCGTGGCGCAGCTCGTCCTCGGTCATCCGGCGGTGGAGCGCGAGAGCGGCGATGATGTGGACGTCGTCGACACCGGCCTCGGCGGCCAGGTCGAGCACCTGCTCGATGATCCGCTGGCGGATGTCGGGGCGCCGCATCGGGGGCAGCGGCAGCGAGACGTCGTCGAAGGCGATCGTCAGCTTCATGCCCGCGAACAGCAGGGCGGGCAGGGGATCGCTGTCGCCGAGCGGGTGCAGGAGGGCGTGGCGGATCGCCCCCTCGGGGTCCTCGACGCCGGCGAGCGCCTCGGCCGGGTAGATCACGCGCGAGCGCCCGGCGGGGAGGCGCTCCAGGCGGAACCCCTCACCGTGGTGGAACACGATGGGTGGGGTCGAACGGTCGACCTCCAGCACGAAGCCGGGTCGGGGGCTGCGGCGGCTCATCGGGGATCCTCGGTGGGGTTCACAGGCGGTCGCGCTCCTTGTCGTCGCGCAGGTCGAAGGCGATCTTCACCGCACCCCGCGGACCGGCGGCGGCGGCGTGCTCGATGGCCTCGCGGTGGTGCTCGAGCGGGTAGGTGGCCGAGACGAGGCGGCCGAGGTCGGCGCGGCGCACGAGGTCGGCGGCGAGGTCGAAGGTGCGGACCCGGCTGCCGTCGGCGAGGTGCTCGGTGCCGTAGGCGTAGGCGCCGACGAGGGCGATCTCGCGGTGCCACAACCCGGTGAGGTCGACGCTGACGGTGCCGGGCATGCCGACGAGCACCACCCGGCCGCCGGGCCGCACGACGGCCAGTGCGTCGGCGATGCTCGCCGCCGAGCCGACGCAGTCGACAACCACGTCGGCGCCACCGGTGAGGCGCTCGATGGCGCCGTCGCCGACGGCGAAGGAGCCGGTGGCGCGGCGGACGGCGCGGCGCCACTCGCCGGACTCGACGACCAGGTCGGCGCCGAGGAGCGCGGCCAGCTCGCGCTGCACCGGGTAACGGGCGGCGCCGAGGAGCGTGCGGGGTCGGGTGTGGCGGCGCAGGGCGGCGATCGTGAGCAGACCGAGCGTCCCGGCCCCGAGCACCGCCACGACGTCGCCGTCGGTGACCCCGGCAGCGAGCGCGGCGTGCACGGCGCAGGCGGTGGGCTCGATCATCACCGCGGCCTCGTCGGGGAGATCGTCGGGCACCGCGTGGAGCTGGGAGGGGTGGGCGACCATGAGCGTCGACCAGCCGCCGCCGGTGTCGCAGCAGTAGCCGGACTGGAGTCCGGGCTCGAGCGCACCGAGGGTGAGGTGCTCGCAGCGACCGAGGTCGCCCCGGGCGCAGGCCGGACAGGGTGGGTCGATGCCCCGGGTGGCGCACCCGAGGACCGGCTCGATCACCACGCGGGTGCCGTCGTCGAGGTCGCCGACGACCTCGTGGCCGGGGACGAACGGGAACGACACGATCGACTCGAAGTACCGCGACGCCGTGCCGTCGACCGTGGCCAGGTCGGACCCGCAGATCCCGGCCAGGCGGGGGCGCACCCGCACCCACTCGGGCCCGGGGAGCGGGGGCGGGTCGATGTCGACGAGCTTGAGCGGGCCGACCGTGGCGCCCCGGCCGGGCACGACCGCCCCGGCGACGCGCGCGGCCGCGAACCGGGGGAGGTTGCGGGAGAACCGGAGCGCCTTCACCCGGTCACGCCGTCCGGGTGGGGGCGATGGGCAGCAGCGGTGCGGTGCTGCCGGGTGCCTTCTCGAACTGCTCGACGAGCCAGCCGCGGGACCGGGCCAGCGCGGCCAGGCGGGTCTCGGGGTTGACCGCGACCGGGAAGCCGACGGCCTCGAGCATGGGGAGATCCGACGCGGAGTCGGCGTAGGCGACCGACTCGGCCAGGTCGAGGCCCTCCGTCGCGGCGTAGGTGGCCATGGCCTGGGCCCGGGCCTCCCCGGTGGGCGGCACCCGCACCAGCTCGCCGGTGTAGCGGCCGTCGCGCACGCTCATCTCGGCGGCGACGATGTCGTCGAAGAGGGGGCGGAGCGGCTCGACGATCACGTCGAGGGCGCCGGTGATGAGCACGGTGCGGTGGCCGAGGGCCCGGTGCTCGCGGACCCGGCGGATGGCGGCGGGGAACGACTTGGAGAGGATCAGCGCGCTGAGCAGCTCGGTCGCGTCCTCGGCCAGCTGGTCGACCGGGGCGCCCTCGTAGCGCCGGTAGAAGTGGCGGAGGAAGTCGGTGCGGTCGCTGCGGTCGAGGCGCAGCAGCGCCGGTCCCTCCCGCACCAGCCGCAGGGCGAGGCGGATCTGGTCCTCGCGGGGCAGGCGTCGGGTGGCCAGCCACGCGTAGGCGGTGACGACGTTGGAGGCGATGAGCGTGTTCTCGAGGTCGAACGCGGCGAGGTGCCGGTCGGGGGAGAGCACCTGGCCGCGCAGGCGATCGGCGCGGGACGGGCCCGAGCGCCGGCCGGGCGTGGTGCGCACCCGGGCGTGCTCGACGACCGACGGGAGGTGCACGTTGGTGGCGTAGTGGTCCCAGTCGACGACCCGGGGGTCGAAGCAGAAGGCGGACCGGTCGGCGTCGTCGAGGCCGTCCCACACCTCGAGGAGCCGGTCGACGGTGTACACGGCCTCGCACTCGGCGTAGGCGCCGTAGAGCTCCACGTACGTGGCGGCCCGGTCGACCTCGGCCCGGCGGTCCTCCAGTGCGGCCGAGATCTCGGCCTGGCGACCGCGCAGGGGCAGCGCGTCGACGACCCGCTCGGCCCGGCCGACGAGGCGCTGGGCCCGGTGGAGCTGGCGCTCGACGCTGCCGCGCACGGGGAAGCGCCACTCGGGCACGCCGATGGGCTGGCCGTGGGCGTCGTAGATCGGGTGCTCGGTGAAGTAGCCCTCGATGAGGTCGATGAGGCGGCGGTAGCGGAGCGGGTTGGCCGCCCCCGACGCGACCTGCACGATGGGCGGCGTGGCCTCGGGCGGCGCGGCGGCCACCGCGCAGATCGCGGCGACCACGAGGTCGACGGGGATGACGTCGACCACGCCCTCGGGCACCCCGGGGAACTGGGTGAGGAGCCCGCGGGCGTAGGAGATGATCACCGGCTCGGCCATGCGGAAGCCGCGGATCCAGCCCGGCTTCGGCTCGGCCACGGCCGACTCGATGATCGACGGCCGCACGGTGGTGACCGGCACCGGTCCCTTCGTCTGGCCGAGGGCCCGCTCGCCGAGGGCCTTGGTGTAGGAGTACACGTCGGGGAAGCCGAGGGAGCGGGCCCGGGCCCGACCGGCCTCCACCATCTGATCCGACACCCACGCGGTGCGCCGATGCTCGGCCTTGGCCGAGAGCAGCGGGACCCCGGCCGCGCCCAGCTCGGTGCGGGCCTCGGCCGCGAAGCGCGCGAGCCGCTCGGGGCGCCGGCTCTCGGCCTCGGCGTCGGCCCGGGCCCGACGGGCCGCGTCGACCTCGCGCCGCCAGTCGACGTCGACGAAGAACGACGAGTCCTGCACGGCGATCTCCGCGGCCACGCCCCGGTGGTTCCCGGCCACGTAGCAGGTGGACACGGCCACGAGGTGCGGGGCGACACCGAGCGACCGCAGGGTCTCGGCGATGCGGGTGGGGCCGAGCAGGTTGACCTCGACGGCGGCGTCGAGCGGCGAGTCGAACGACACGGTGGCGGCCGAGTGGATCACCACGTCGCAGCCGGCGAGCAGCTCCCGCCCCGCCTCATCGAGGCCGAGCCCGTCGGTGCCGACATCGCCGCGGATCACCGTCACCCGCCGGGCCACCTCGGCCGCGAAGGCATCGGGGCCGAGCTCGGCGCGCAGGCGGTCGAAGGCGTCGTTGCGGAAGATCTCGCGGCGGGCCCGCTCCTCCACGCCCCGCATCCGGCCGGGTCGGAGCAGCAGCACGAGCTCGCAGCCGGGTGCCGAGCGCATCAGCCGCTCCACCAGCGCGGTGCCGAGGAAGCCGGTGGCGCCGGTGACGGCGATGCGGCGTCCGGTGAGCTGCTCGCGGATCACGGGACCATTCTCTACCATCTGGTAGGTGGGCACGGACGAGCGGGTGATCGAAGCGGCGATCTCCTCGTTCGGGACCCGCGGCTACGAGGCCACGTCGCTCGACGCGCTGGCCGCCGAGCTCGGGATCCGCAAGCAGACCATCCTGTACTGGTTCCCGTCGAAGGAAGCCCTGCTCGAGGCCGTGATCGACCGGTGCGGGGCCGAGCTGGCCGCGGCGCTGGAGGACGCGCTGGCCCGGGCCGGGCCGGGCTGGGACCGGGTGGAGGCGGTGGTGCGCTCGGTGTTCCGGCTGGCGCTCCGCCGCCCGGCGCTGCTCGGGCTGCTCCGCGAGGTCAGCCGCCTCGGCCCGCCGGCCTCCACGCGGCTGATGGACGAGCTCGACCCGCTGGTGGAGCGGGCCCGGGCGTTCCTCGAGGCGGAGATGGCCGCCGGCACCATGCGGGTGACCGATCCGCGCCTCGTGCTGCTCAGCGCCTACTCCACCGTGATCGGGGTGGCCACCGAGGTGGAGGTCCAGCGGGCCCTCGGCGTGGAACCGACCCTGCGGGCCATGGTGGTGCGCCGCCGCGAGCTGCTGGCCTTCCTGCGCTCGGCGCTCGTGGTGCCCGGCGGCGGGGGAGGGGTCAGCGATCGGTCCGGCGGTGCGCCCGGCGCCGGGCGTGGCGCTCGAGGGCGAGATCGACCAGCGCGTCGATGAGCTCGGGGTAGGTGATGCCCGATGCGGCCCACATCTTCGGGTACATCGAGATCGGGGTGAAGCCCGGGATGGTGTTCACCTCGTTGACCAGCAGGCCCCGGCCGGGGTCCTCGTAGAAGACGTCGACCCGGGCCATGCCCTCGGTGCGCAGGGCGCGGACGGCGGCCCGGGCGAGTGCCTCGAGGCGGGTCACGACGGGGGCCGGGAGGTCGGCAGGGATGACCAGCTCGGCGGTGCCGTCGTGGTACTTGTCGTCGTAGTCGTAGAACTCGGCGCCGGGGCGGATCTCGCCGGGGACCGACACCCGCAGGTCGAGGTTGCCGAGCACCGCGATCTCGATCTCCCGTCCGGCCACGTGCTCCTCGACGACGATCCACTCGTCGTAGGTGGCGGCGAGCGCGAGCGCGTCGGCCAGCTCGGTGCGGTCGTGGGCCTTGGTGACGCCGATCGACGACCCCATGTTCGCGGGCTTCACGAACACCGGGAGGCCGAGCTCGGCCACGATCCGGTCGGGTGTTGCCGCCTCGACCTCGGTGTGGTGCAGGGCCCGCCAGCGGCACTGCGGGATGCCGGCATGGTCGAGCACCTCCTTGGCCTTGGCCTTGTCCATGGCCAGGGCCGAGCCGAGGACCCCGGCCCCGACGTAGGCCACGTCGGCCAGGTCGAGCAGGCCCTGGACCGTGCCGTCCTCGCCGAAGGGCCCGTGCAGCAGAGGCAGCACCACGGTGGTGGACCCCGGGGCCGGGGCGAGCACGGGCGCGGGATCGACGCGGTCGCCCACCACGGCCAGTCCGCCGCCCGGGCCGAGCTCGGGGTCCCCGCCCGCGCCGAGCGCCGGGAGGAGCCAGCGCCCGTCGCGGTCGATCCCGACGGGCACGATCTCGTAGCGCGCCGGGTCGGCCGCGGCGAGCACGTGGGCCGCGGTCACCCGGCTCACGTCGTGCTCGGCCGATCGCCCGCCGAACAGCACCACCAACCGGATCCGTTCGGAGGGGGGCGAGGACGGGGCCACGGGCCGAACCTACCGCTGCGGCCGCTGCGGATCGGGCACCCGGGATGGCCCGCCCGCCGGCGGGGGTGAGCGAGACTCTGGCCGTGCGGTTCACCACGAGCGAGATCGCCACGGTCATCGGTGCCGGGATCGTCGGCGCCGAGGTCGGGATCGACGGCGCCTCGATCGACACCCGGACGCTGCGCCCCGGTCAGCTGTTCGTGCCGATCGTCGCCGAGCGCGACGGGCACGACTTCGTGGCCGCCGCGATCGCCGCCGGGGCCCCGGCGTTCCTCTGGTCGCGTCCCGACCCCCCGCCGGACGGGGCCACCGCGCTCGTCGTCGACGACGTCCCCACGTCGTTGCGGCTCCTGGCCACCGCGGCGCGCGACCGGCTCGATGTCCCGGTCGTCGGGATCACCGGCTCGGTGGGCAAGACCACGGTGAAGGACCTGGCCCGGTCGGTGCTCGCCGCCGCCCACCCCACCCACGCCAGCGAGCGCAGCTTCAACAACGATCTCGGCGTGCCGCTCACCCTGCTCGGCACCCCGGCGGGGGTGGGCTCGGTGGTGGTGGAGATGGGGGCGCGGGGCATCGGCCACATCGCCGCGCTCGCCGCGTGGGTCCGACCCACCATCGGCGTCGTGACCCGGGTGGCGCTCGCCCACTCCGAGCACTTCGGCTCGCTCGACGACATCGCCCGCGGCAAGGGCGAGATGGTCGAGGCCCTGCCCCCGGACGGCACGGCCGTGCTCAACGCGGGCGACGAGCGGGTGGCGGCGATGGTGGCCCGCACCCGGGCCCGGGTGCTCCTCTACGGCGTCGGCACGGGCGACGTCCGGGCCGTCGACGTGGTGGTCGCCGACGACCTCTCGGTGCGGTTCCGGATCGAGAGCCCCTGGGGTGCGGTCGAGGTGGCGCCCTCGGTCCGGGGCACGCACCAGGTGGAGAACGCCCTCGCCGCGGCGGCGGTCGGGCTGGCTGCCGGGGTCGACCTCGCGGCCGTGGCCCGCGGGCTGGCCGCGGCCGAGATCTCGCCGTGGCGGATGGAGGTGCACCGGACCGCGTCGGGTGCCGTGGTGATCAACGACGCCTACAACGCCAACCCGGCATCGGTGCGCGCCGCACTCGAGGCGCTCGCCGCGGTGCCCGCCCAGCGGCGGATCGCGGTGCTCGGCACCATGGCCGAGCTCGGGCCGTGGGCGTTCGACGAGCACCGGGCCATCGGCGCGCTCGTGGGCGAGCGGGGCATGGTCGGGATCGCCGTGGCCGAGCCCGGCTACGGGCTCACCGACGTGGCCGACATCGACGGCGCCCTCGCCGCGCTCGGGCCCCTGCGAGCCGGCGACGCGGTGCTCGTGAAGGGATCGCGGGTCGCCGGACTCGACCGCCTCGCCGCCCGCCTGCTCGCGGCCTGAGCCGCGCCGACGGTCGGGGCCCGACGCAGTGGCCCGCCCCGGCTCCCTTGGGGGAACGAGCCGGCGGCGGGCCACCGATCGCGCGTCGGACGCGAGGACAACTGTCCCCCTCGGACACAGATGTGTCAAGTGTCACATTCGGAGCGGGCACCGGCCGCGGGGCGGGCCCGGCGGTGGCTCGTACGATGCGGAGGTCCACCGATCGAAGGGGTGCACGACGGCGACGCACTACGACACCCTCGGGGTGAGCCGCCGGGCGTCGGTGGAGGAGATCCGGCGGGCGCACCGGACCCTGGCCCGCGAGCTGCACCCGGACCGCCAGCACGGGCGTGACCCGGCCGCGGTCGCGACCACGACGGCGCGGATGCAGGCGGTGAACGAGGCCTGGACGGTGCTGCGCGACCCGATCCGGCGCACGGCCTATGACCGGAGCCTGGAGCGGCCGGCGGATCCGGGGCGAGCGGCCGGATCCCCACCCCCGGGTGCCGCCGGGGGCCCGCCGGAGACGCCGCCCGAGCCCCTGGAGCCCCTCGGGGCGTCCGGGCCCCTCGTCGCGCTGGCGGGCGCGCTGCCCTGGCTGGCCGTGCTCGGTGTGCTGGCCGCGATCTTCGTGTTCACCGCCTACGCCGGCGGGCGTGACGACCCGGCCGGGCCCGAGGCGCCGGGCACTGCCCGCGTGGTCGACCACCGGGGGTCGTGCGTGCAGCGCACGGGTGGGTTCACGCTCATCGTGAACTGCGCGACCGTCCCCAACGAGGGGCGGATCGTCGCCCAGGGGAGCGCGGGCGCGTCGTGCCCTCCGGGGACAACGCTCTGGCCGATCCCGCAGCAGTCGATCGTCGTGTGCACCGAGGACCTCGCGGCCGGCTGAGGACCTCCGGCGGGCGGCGAGCCCGCTGCGTCGCTCAGTCGAACACCGGGCGCTCGCGGATCGAGCGCTTCAGCTCGGCGAACCCGGGGAACCGGGCCACCCGCTCGACCGCGTCCCAGAGCTCGACCGCCTCGCGGCCCCGCGGGATCCGGCTGATCACCGGGCCGAAGAACGACGGGCCGTCGGGCGGGGCGAACGTGATGATCGGCGTGCCCACGTCCTTGCCGGTGCGGGCCAGGGCCTCGTCGGTGGACGCCCGCAGCAGGTCGTCCCAGCGGTCGTCGTGGGCCGCGTCGGCCATCCCGGCCGGGAGGTCGAGGTCGAGCGACGCGAGGAACCCCGGCACCGACCCCTCCGGCTGCAGCTCGTCGCGGCGCCGGTCGCGGTGCAGGGCGGTCCCGATCGCCGTGTAGTAGCGACCCACGGCCGCCGGCCCCTCCGCCTCGCCGAGCGCGGCGGCCACGCGGAGCAGCTCCTGGCCGATGGTGTGACCGCGGGTGTACCCCTGCGGGAACTCCCGCTCGTAGTCGCGCTGCTCGTTCACCATCCTCAGGCAGATGGACCGCCACTCGATCTCGTAGTGGCGTTGCTCGGCGACCTCGGTGACCCAGCGCGACGTGAGCCACGCCCACGGGCAGACAGGGTCGAAGAAGAACTCGGCATCGGCCACGTCGGCCCTCCCGGTGTCGGCGTCCCGGGCGACAACACCGGCCCGCCCTCGATGCTTCCCGGCCGGGACGACCGATCCCGGACGCTCAGCCGGCGACGAGGTGGAGGCGCACGCCGAGGTTGGCCTCCGGCGGCACCACCCAGAGACCCTCGCCGGCCCGCGCCGCGTCGGGCACCGCCGTGGGGTCGTCGAGCGCGAAGCGCAGGTGGTGGAGCCGGCCGGACCGCTCGCCGAGCCAGGCCCGGGCGTCGGGGAGGTCGGGCCGGACCAGGCGGAGTCGTCCCGGGCCCCGCCAGTGCAGCTCGGTCCATTCACCGAGCTCGTCGCGGCCCGACGCCACGGCGTCGCCACCGAGCAGGGCTGCGAACAGCTCCAGCGCGGCGGGGAGGTCGGCGACGAGGTGCACGATCCGCTCCAGCAGCGCCGGACGGTTCGGGGTGGGCGCGGGGAGGTCGGCCGGGGCGGGATCGCCCTCCCAGCCCTCGTCGCCCTCGCTGAAGTCGGACTGGGCCAGCTGCACCACGATCCCGTGCGACGCCTTGGGGTGCAGGAACGCCTCCATCCACCAGGGGCTCTCGAGGTTGACGTTGATCGGCGTGAAGCCCGCCGCCTCGGCGACGGCGAGGGCCCCGCGGATGTCGGCCACCTTGAAGGTGAGGTGGTGCGGTCCGGGTCCGGAGCGGTCGAGGAACCGGCGCAGGAAGTCGTTCTGCTCCACGAGGTGGGGCTCGAGCACCTCGAGGCGCATCCCGTCGCGCCACGCGACCTGGGCGGACGCGAACCCGGCGGTCGCGCCCCCGCCGACCCACGTGCCGCCGAGGTCGCCGACCCAGCAGCTCCAGGCGTCGGACTGGGTCTCGGCGGCGACGGCGACGTGGTCGAGATCGATGTTCGGGATCACCGGCGGATCATGCCCGCCCCCGGCCCGGCGTGTCGACGCCGCTCGTCCTAGGCTCGTCCCGTGCGTGTCGTCGGGTTGGATCACCTGGTGCTGCTGGTCGCCGATGTGGAGCGGTCCCTCGCCTTCTACTGCGGGCAGCTCGGACTCCAACCGGTGCGGCTCGAGGAATGGCGGCGGGGCGAGGTCCCGTTCGTCTCGGTGCGGGTCGACGAGGGGTGCATCATCGACCTGCTCGAGGGCGAGGCCACGGGGACGAACGTCGACCACCTCTGCCTGGTGGTCGACGAGCTCGACCCGGACGCGCTGGTCGCCGGTGGTGTGGAGGTGCTCACCGAGCCGGTGCGCCGCTTCGGCGCCCGGGGCGACGCCACGAGCATCTACGTGGGCGATCCCGACGGGCACGTCGTCGAGCTCCGGGCCTACCCACCGGCCTGAGCCGGGCCCGGAGATCGCCGCGCCCGCGGCGGAGCGCACGTAGCCTCGGCCGATGGACTTCCGTCGCGACACCGTTGCCGAGCTGGCCCGCCGGGTGCGGGAGCGGGAGGTGACGGCCGTCGACATGGTCACCCACGCGCTGGCCCAGATCGACCAGCTCAACCCGCTCATCAACGCCTTCGTGTCCGTCGACGCCGACGCCGCCCTCACCGCGGCGGGCGACATCGACCAGCGCATCGCCGCCGGCCAGCCCGTCGGCCCCCTCGCCGGGGTCCCCATGGGGGTGAAGGACCTCGAGGACGCCGCCGGGTTCATCACCACCTTCGGCTCCGACCTCCACACCGACGATCCGCCGGCGCCGGGCGACTCGGCAGTCGTCGGCCTCCTGAAGGCGGCCGGCGCGGTCGTCGTGGGCAAGACCAACACCCCCGAGTTCGGGTTCAAAGGCGTCACCGACAACGTGCCGTTCGGCGCCACGGCGAACCCCTGGGACACGCGCCGCAGCCCGGGCGGCTCGTCGGGGGGCTCGGGGGCGGCCATCGCCTCGGGCATGGTGCCGCTGGCGACGGGCTCCGACGGCGGAGGATCGATCCGGATCCCGTCGTCGCTGTGCGGGCTCACCGGCATCAAGACCTCCCAGGGCCGGGTGCCCCTCGGCGGCGCCACGCCGCCCGGGTCGGGCATCCTCTCGGTCAAGGGACCGATGGCCCGGCGCATCCGCGACGTGGCCCTGGCCCTCGACACGTGCCTCGTCCCCGACCCCACCGACGTGTTCGGGTTCCCGGCCCCGGCCGAGGCGTGGGCCCCGCAGCTGGTCGGCGACCTCCGGCCCGGGCGGGTGGCGTGGTCGCCCGACCTGGGATTCGCTCGGGTCGACCGCGAGGTGGCGGCGATCGTGGAGGCCGCCGTGCGCGCCCTCGAGGCTGCGGGCACCGAGGTGGTCGAGGCACCACCGGTGTTCGCCGACAACCCCACCCTCGACTGGTTCACGATCTGGACGACCCAGCGTCGCAAGGCCCAGGGCCACCTGAAGGGCACACCGGACTGGCTCCGCATCGATCCCGCCCTCCGCGACCAGATCGAGTACGCCGAGCGGCTCACCGCCGTCGACCTGGCCCGCGCCATCGACGGCGCCCACCTCCACAACCTGGCCCTCGAGGCCGCCTTCGCGGCCACCGCCGCCCCGCTCCTGCTCTGTCCCACCGTGGCCGGACACGCGCCCGTGCTCGGACACCTCGGCACCGTCGACGGCGAGGAGACCGTGTCGTGGGTGGAGTTCACGCCGGTGATCAACCTCACCCGCAACCCGGCCGGGAGCGTGTGCGCCGGCTTCACCGCCGACGGCCTGCCGGTGGGCCTGCAGGTGATCGGCCGCCAGCGCGACGACCTCGGGGTGCTGCGCGCCCTCGCCGGCATCGAGGACCTGCTCGGCATCGACCGCATCGCCCCGGTGGGCTGATCCCCGACGGCACCCGGACCGGCGCCGGTAGGGTCGCGGCTGCCGGCGGGATCGCCCGACGGGAACGGGGGAGGACATGCGCACGCGATCGATCGGCCAGCT
>Ga0114946_10001240_pt1 | contig 17513 bp, 16 predicted proteins | sample WalLakDeSediment_FD_88676 | JGI IMG/M metagenome (GOLD analysis project Ga0114946, IMG submission 88676) | Lake sediment microbial communities from Walker lake, Nevada to study Microbial Dark Matter (Phase II) - Walker Lake 11/02/13 Deep Sediment | ecosystem: Environmental > Aquatic >... | reverse complement strand
TCCTCCGCGTCGCCCCGTCCGGAGGAAACGGACCGGGCCGCCCGCTCCAGCGACGGCCCAAGGTGGGGGAGAAGGGTCCGGAGATCCTCCAGCATGGGGGAACGGACCCTGGCCCGGCGCCCCTCGGACCTGGACAGGGTGACCGGGACCCGGCCTTCCTCGAAGAGCGGGCCCTGGGCCAGGACCCGGCCTCCGGGACCGTAGGCCGTACTCCCCCCGGCGAAAATCCGGCCTCCCTCGCTTCCCACCAGGTGGGCCAGCGCCAGATGGACGCCGTGCTCCAGGGTGATGGCCCGCGCGGCCACGTCCCATCGCTCCAGGCTGGCAGGTCGGCCTCGCCCGGGGCCGTACTCACGAGCCGGGGATGCGGCCAGCGCCACCAGGATCTCGGCGCCGCCCAGGGCCAGGATCGAGGGAGGCAGGGAGTGGAGCATCTCCTCGCAGACAAGCAGACCCATGCGCCCGAACCGGGTGTCGTAGCTTTCGAGCGAAAGTCCCGGCGTCACGAATCGGGCCTCGTCGAAGAGACCGTAGGTGGGAAGGAACATCTTCCGGTGGACATGCACCAGCTCCCACGCCTGGTCCCCGGACCCCGCCGTGGAACCCGCCGGCGTCAGGTGCAGGGCAGAGTTGTAGAGCACCCCGTTGGCTCCCCGCTCGTAGGCCCCGAAGATGACATCCGGCGTGCCCGGAGGTGCCGGACCCAGGCCGTCGGCCAGTTCACGGGCGGTCCGGGCCACCTCTTCCACTCCGCCTTCCACGAAGTAGCCCGAAACCGCGGTTTCGGGAAAAATGACGAGGTCGGTGGCCCCGGTGACGGCGGCCACCTCTCCCGCCATGGCAAGGAGGTTGGCCTCCACCTGACCTTTCCGGGGCCGGAACTGCACCAGCGAGATGCGGAGGTGGTCCGAGGGGCCCCCGGGGGCTCTCCCCGGAGCCGGCTCGCGGCTGGGGGAGGGTCCAGTGGCGGGGCGCGGGCCAGTGGAGGGGCGCGGGGCGTCAGACGAGGCTGCGTGCATGGGAGGGCAGGTCGAGGCCAGGTGACGGCCGGATCAAGGACCGGATCAAGGACCGGATCAAGGACCGGATCAACGGCCGGATCAGGGGCAAGCGCAGAGACCCGAGGGGTCGCGCGCGACACCGGATCAACATAACATGGGAAAGCGCGTAGGTCGTGGCCGCAGGCGGAGGTGAGTCCTCGTAATGACGCCCCTCCGGCATCCGGCCGTCGGGGATGCGGAACGGCCATCCCTTCCCGGGTTAAGACGGTCTGATCCCTGCACGACTCCAGGAGGCGTCGATGCCCTGCAGGGATGCGCGCCGCCGTCCAGGCGCGCCCCCATGTGCACCCCTCGGACCCTCCCGAACCCCAGGTGAACCCCGTGGTCAACCGGTTCCATCCCTCGCATCTCCTCCCTGCCATCGGCTCCATTTCTCGCCGGAGCCGTGGGGTTCCTCTCCTGGTACTTCTGCTCATGGGAGGGCTTCTGCTCCCCCTGCTGGCGGGGCCGGCGCCCCTGGACGCACAGCAGCGTCCGACCCAGGGACCCGCCTTCACGCCCTTCGGTGGCCAGGGGGCGGCCCCCTCTTCCGCGCGGAGCGCCGATGCATCGGAAGAGGCCGAGGTCTTCCTCAGCACCCTCCGCGTGATCCGGGACTTCGGCCTCACCTCCTACGCCGACGAGGAACTCTGGGAGAAGGCCATCGAGGGGCTGGTTCGCGAGCTCGGCGATCCCTACGCCACCGTCCTCACCCGGCGCGAGGCCGAGGCCTTCGAGGAGGAGAGCACGGGGAACTACGCGGGGATCGGGGTCCAGATCACCGAGCTCAATGGCGAGGTGACGATCACCGCCGTGTTCCGGAACACCCCGGCCGAACGGGAGGGCCTTCTGGTGGGCGACCGGATCGTGGGGGTGAACGAGGAGACGGCGGAAGCCTGGACGGTGCAGGACGCGTCGAATCGCATCCGGGGGGAGCCGGGCTCCACCGTTCGGGTCGTCATTGACCGCGACGGCATTACCCAGCCCATCCCCCACACCATCCGCCGCGAGCAGGTGCACATCCCGGCCGTGGCCTCGGAGCGGATCTTCGGGGACGTGGAGTACATCTCGCTGGACCGGGTGGCTCGCAATTCCGCCGCCGAGGTGGACTCCGTCCTCCGCGGCCTCCGGCCAGGTCGGGGGCTGATCCTGGACCTGCGTGGAAACCCCGGCGGGTACCTGGACGAGTCCCTGCGCATGGCCGACCTCTTCCTGGAGCGGGGTGACCTGCTGGCCACCACCCGGGCCCGTCGTCCAGGGCAGGCCGGCGAGCCGGAGCATGACCCGGCCTTCGCTCGCATGGCGCCCCGGATCCCCGACGTTCCCATGGTGGTCCTGGTGGACGGGTTCTCTGCCTCGGCGTCCGAGATCGTGGCCGGGGCTCTTCAGGACCACGATCGGGCCCTGGTGATCGGCCTTCGAACCTTCGGAAAGGGCTCGGTGCAGAGCGTGGTGCCCCTCCCCGCCGGACGGCTCATGCGGATCACCAGCGGGGAATGGTACACGCCGCTGGGCCGCTCCCTGAATCGCCCCCGGGACCGGGAAGGCCGGGTCATCGAGCCCGACACGATTGCCGAGTATGTGACCGCCCAGGGACGTCGCCTGGTGGGCGGCGGCGGCGTGGCGCCGGACCTGGAGATCCGGCCCGATACCCTCACCACCGAGGAGCAGCGATTCATCGCCGCCGCGGTGGAGGCCCAGATCCCGCTGGCCCAGCGCATCCAGGAAGCGGCCTTCGCGGTGGCCCAGGAGGCGCGCGTGGGGCAAGGCTCGGTGGAGACCTTCCCTGCCCCGGCCTTTCAGGCGTTTCTGGCCGGGCTCCGCGCCGATGGCGTAGCCCCCGAGGTGCTGACCGGCACGGTGGAAGGCTACCTGCAGTGGCGCCTGGAGGCGACGCTCTTCCAGCGGCTGGACCGGGGGGATCGGGCCCTGGAGGTCCAGGCCCGCCGTGACCCGGCGCTGGCCACCGCCATCCGCCTCCTGCAGGGCTCCTCCTCCCAGTCCGAACTCTTTGCCCGGGCCCTGGAAGCGGGGGGGCCGCCACAGCCCCCGGAAGGGGCGGTGGTGATCCGCGCCGCAGCCTCCCGGTAAGGCAGGCTCAGGAAGAAGGTGGCGTGGGCGCGCCCCCGCTCCGGGGGTGGAAGACCCGGTGCACCTGGCGGAGATGCTCCCGGTCCAGGTGGGTGTAGATCTGGGTCGTGGCGATGTCGGCGTGCCCGAGGAGGTCCTGCACTGCGGCCAGGTCGGCGCCGCCCTCCAGGAGGTGCGTGGCGAAGGAGTGGCGCAGGGTATGCGGCGACACCTTCTTCTCGACGCCGGCACGGCGGGCTGACGTCTGCACCAGGGTCCAGACCGACATCCGGGTGAGGCGGGTTCCTCGACGGTTCAGGAAGAGCGCGCCTTCGGTGATGCCCCGGTCCAGCGCCGGACGGACATCGCGCAAATAGCGGCCGAGGGCCCGGGCGGCAGGCTCACCAAAGGGAAGAACCCGCTCCCGGCTCCCCTTGCCCAGAACGAGGACCAGTCGGTCCTCCAGGTCCAGCCGACCCAGGGTGAGCTGCGTCAGTTCGGACACCCGCATCCCCGTGGCGTAGAGGAGCTCGAGGATGCTCCGATCGCGCCAGGCCATGGGCCCGTCCGGATCCGGCGCCTCCACCAGGCGCGCCGCTTCTTCCCGATCGAGGACGGTGGGGAGGTTCCGCCAGCTGCGGGGGGACTCCAGCAGCTCCGTGGGATCCACGTCCAGGGCGCCTTCCTCGAGCAGGAAGGTGAAGTAGCTCCGAAGCGAGGAGAGGGCCCGCCGAATGGAGGAGGGGGCGAGCCCCGTATCCTTCAGGTGAAACACGTACTCCCGCAGATCCGTGTGCCGGAGGGCGGCCGGGTCCGTGAGTCCACGGGCCGTGAGCCAGGCGGACATGCGCTCGACATCGCCGAAGTAGGCCCTGACGGAGCGGTCCGAAAGGCCGCGCTCAAAGGTCAGGTAGTCGGCAAAGAGCTCCAGGCGAAACGCGACGTCGGTGGCCATGACCCTCTACAGCGCAGCGCGCCAGGTCGAGGCAGGGGGGGAGGTGGCACCGTCGCCGGGCGCGGGGGAATCTGACGCCTGGCCGAAGCGACCCACCATGGCCACGGCGTGTACAGCGATCCCTTCCCGGCGACCCTCCCACCCCATGGTCTCGTTCGTTTTCCCCTTCACCGAGACCTGGCCCGGATCCACCCCCAGCACCTCCGCCAGTCGCTCGCGCATGGCGGGTGCGGCCGGACCGATGCGGGGCGCTTCACAGATGACGGTGACATCCACGTTCCCCACCTGCCACCCGCCCCCGTGCAGTCGGCGGACCACCGTGGCCAGGAGCCGCATGCTGTCCGCTCCCTCCCAGGTGGGGTCGCTCGGGGGAAAGTGGGTCCCGATGTCGCCGTCGGCCGTCGCCCCCAGGAGGGCGTCGGTGACGGCGTGGGCCACGGCATCGGCGTCGGAGACGCCCCGAAGACCTGGTGAATCGGGGAAGCGCACCCCGGCGAGGATGCAGGGGCGGTCCGGATCAAACCGGTGGGAATCGTAGCCGAATCCCACGCGGAGTTCCGGGAACCCGGCGCCGGTCATGCGTCGTAGCGGCGGACGGCCAGGCTCACGTTGTGTCCCCCGAACCCGAAGGAGTTGGAGAGGGCCACCTGCACATCGCGCTCCCGTGGGCCTTCCGGAGCGTAGTCCAGATCGCAGTCCGGGTCCGGCTCCGTGAGGTTGATGGTGGGGGGGATGCGTCCCGTCTGGCAGGCCAGGACGGAGACCACCGCCTCCACGGCGCCGGCCGCGCCCAGCAGGTGTCCGGTCATGGACTTGGTGGATCCCACCACGATGCGGGAGGCATGCTCTCCCAGGACCGCCCTGATGGCAGCGGTCTCCGAGCGGTCGTTGTGGGGGGTCGAGGTCCCGTGGGCGTTCACGTAGCCCACATCCTCGGGCCGGGCCCCGGCATCCCGGAGCGCCATTTCCATGGCGTAGCGGGCCCCTTCGCCACCTGGAGCTGGGGCCGTGATGTGGTAGGCATCGGCGGAGAGGCCGTACCCCGCCAACTCCCCGAGGATGGCGGCGCCGCGCGCGCGGGCCACCTCTTCCGCCTCGAGGATCAGGCAGCCGGCACCCTCGCCCATGACGAATCCATCTCGGGTCGCATCAAAGGGACGACTGGCCGTTTCCGGCTCGTCGTTCCGCGTGGACATGGCCTTCATGGCACCGAAGCCAGCCACGGTCAGCGGGGTGATGGTGGCTTCCGAACCACCACAGATCATGACATCGACGTCACCGCGCTCGATGGCGCGGAACGATTCGCCGATGGCGTGCGCGGAGGAGGCACAGGCGGACACCGTGGTGAAGTTCGCACCCTTGGCGCCGTACCGGATGGAAATCAGGCCGGGAGCGATGTCGGGAATGAACATGGGGACAAAGAAGGGACTCACCCGCTGCGGGCCCTTCTCCAGCAGGATGCGGCTCTGTTCCTCGAAGGTGGAAATGCCGCCAATCCCGCTCCCGAAGATGACCCCGAACCGGGTGGGATCCACCCCGTCGGGCGCACCCTCGAGTCCGGCATGGCGCATGGCCTGGTCGGCCGCAACCAGCGCGAACTGCGCAAAGCGGTCGTAGCGCCGAATCTCCTTCGGATCCAGGACGCCCGAAGCGTCGAAGTTCTTCACCTCGCAGGCGATGCGGGTGACGAACCGGTCGTCGGTCTCGAAATGCGTGATGGGGCCTCCCCCGGGAACGCCCGCGAGAAGGGCCTTCCAGGCCGTCTCGACCCCCACGCCCACCGGCGTGATGAGCCCCATTCCCGTGACCACCACCCTGCGCCGGGTACCTTCACCCATGCCTGCTACTCCTCATCACCGGGTTCACCTGCGCCTCCTCCGCGCTCGTCGCGAGGAGGATGCCTCAGCCCTCGGCGTTCTTCTTGAGGTAGGAAACGGCCTCGCCGACGGTGCGCATCTGCTCGGCATCCTCGTCGGGGATGTCCAGTCCGAACTCTTCCTCGAAGGCCATGACCAGCTCCACCGTGTCCAGGGAGTCGGCCCCAAGGTCCTCGACGAACGACGCGTCGTTGGTGACCTTCTCGGCCTCCACGCCGAGCTCGTTGACGATGATCTCCTTCACGCGTGCCTCGATGCTGTCCGCCATTCTCTACCTCTTCGGGTTGGGATTCGGTTCAGGATTGTACGGGGTGACAGTGCCAGGTGGCCTCGGTCACATGACCATGCCGCCATCCACCGTGATGATCTGCCCGGTAATGTAGCCTGCCGAAGGCCCTGCGAGAAAGCGCACCACGGCGGCCACGTCTTCAGGGGCGCCGAGCCGCCCCAGGGGAATGCGCTCCCGAAGCGCTTCGGTCTGTCTTTCGTCCAGTTCGGCGGTCATGTCGGTCTCGATGAACCCGGGGGCGATGGCATTGCACCGCACGCCCCTCGATGCCAGCTCCCGGGCCACGCTCTTCGTGAGTCCGTGGAGCCCCGCCTTGGAGGCGGCGTAGTTCGTCTGGCCCGCATTCCCCATGAGCCCGACCACCGAGCTCACGTTGAGAATCACGCCCTCCCGGCGCTTCATCATCCCCCGGGTGACGGCCCGGGTCATGTTGAACGCTCCCTTGAGGTTCGTGTCGATGACGTCGTCCCAGTCCTCGTCCTTGAGCCGGAGGAGGATGTTGTCCCGGGTGATCCCCGCGTTGTTCACCAGCACGTGGATCCCCCCGAAGGCCTTCTCCACGGCGGCCACCGCGGACTGGGCCGCGGCGGCGTCGGCCACGTCGCAGGCGAGCCCCATGTGACCGTCTCCCGGCAGGGTCGCCGCGGCTTCGTCCGCGCGGGCGCCATTCCGCGCAAGGACCGCCACCCGGGCACCGGCCTCGGCCAGCCCCCGAGCGATGGCGAGCCCGATGCCCCGGGATCCGCCCGTGACGATGGCCGTGGTTCCGCTCAGCTCCGACATGTTCATCTCCTCTTTCCCTTGATGACGTGGACCTCGTGTCTCGATGCGACGCGCGGCGCGGCGTCAGGACCCCCCGAGGGCCTCCAGATCCGACGGTCCCTGGACCGCCACCGATGAAACCCCCCGGGCGTTCCTCCGGTTGAGGCCGGTGAGCACGTTGCCTGGCCCCATCTCCACGAACCGGTCCACCCCGGCCTCCAGCATGGTGGCCACGGACTCCGCCCACCGGACAGGGCTCGTGAGCTGCCGGACCAGGAGTTCCCTGGCTTCGGCGGGAGCCTCGGTGGGTCTCGCGGTCACGTTGGAGATCACGGGAAACTCCGGGGCCCCGAAGTCGACGCCAGCCAGGTGGCGCTCGAGTTCAGCCTGCGCCGGCTCCATGAGGGGCGAGTGGAAGGCACCCGAGACGCTGAGAGGGATCACCTTCTTCGCGCCGGCGTCCCGGGCCATTTCCATGAGCCGGGTGACCGCGGTCACATCGCCGGAGACCACGACCTGTCCCGGTGCGTTGAAGTTGGCCGAAACCACCAGGTCGGCGACACCGCGGGACGCCTCGCGGCAGAGGGCGTCGGCGGCGGCATCCTCCAGGCCCAGGAGCGCGGCCATGGTCCCGGGTCTCGCTTTGCCGGCGGCGAACATCTGCTCCCCCCGAAACCGAACGGCGCGGAGGGCATCGGCAAAGGACAGGGTCCCGGCCGCAACCCAGGCGGAGAACTCCCCCAGAGAGTGCCCGGCTGCGAAGGCCACGGGGCCCGGGGTCCCGTTCGCCACGCGGAGCACAGCCACCGAGTGAACGAGAATGGCAGGCTGAGCATTCCGGGTGAGCACGAGATCCTCTTCCGGCCCTTCCCACATCAGCCTCGAAAGGGGGGTCCCGAGCAGGTCGTCGGCCTCTTGAAAGGTCTCCCTGGCCTGCGGGAAAGCCTCGGCAAGATCCCGGCCCATCCCCACGAACTGGGATCCCTGGCCCGGAAAGAGAAGAGCAAGTGACATGGCGGGAGCAGCGTTGAGGGAATTCGTCCGGGATTCGCCCGGGTTCGACGGGGGGGGACGAGCGACGGAGGGAGAAGGACTCAGGCCTCGGCAGGGAGATCGCGGGCGAGTTCCCTGGCAATATGCTGCACCATCTTCGAACGAATGGCACGAGCAGCCACGCCGATGGCGTTTCCGATGGCCTTGGGCGGGGAGGCCCCGTGACAGATCACGCTCAGCCCGTTCACGCCCAGGAGAGGCGCGCCCCCGTACTCGGCGTAATCCAGGACGCGAAAGGCTCCCTTCACGTCGAATCGGGTGCCTGTCCGGTCCATCTCCTTTCGAAGGAGCTCGATGATGAACTCGGCCACCGACTCGTAGAACTTGAGAAGCACGTTCCCGACGAAGCCGTCACAGACCAGCACGTCGCATCCTCCCCGGATGATCTCGCGCCCCTCCACATTCCCGATGAAATGGAGACCCGCGGCCCTGGAAAGGAGGGCGTGGGTCTCGACGGAGAGTTCGTTCCCCTTCTCCGGTTCTTCCCCGATGTTGAGGAGTCCGATCCGGGGGCGCTCGATGCCCATGAGATCCTGGGCGTAGATGTGACCCAGGCGCGCGAATTGCTGAAGATGCCGGGGCTTGCAGTCCACGTTGGCTCCGCCATCGAGCATCAGGGTGGCCCCGATGGAGGTCGGAAGCAGCGTGCCGATGGCCGGACGATCAACGCCGGGGAGAGGACGCAGGAAGATCAGGGAGGCCGCCATCATCGCCCCGGTGGATCCGGCGCTCACGAAGGCATCCACCTCCCTGTCGCGATGAAGCCGGACCCCCGTGACGATGGAAGAATCCGGCCGACGGCGGACCGCGGAAGCCGGAGACTCCCCAGGGAGAATCCGGTCGGGTGCGTGCACGATCTCGATCCTGCCACGGGGTACACTCTCCCCCCGCCGCTCCAGCTCCTCTTCGAGCCGGGGCCGGTCACCTACCAGAACGACGGTGAGTTCCTCTCCCTCCGTGGCGAGGGCCAGGAGGGCGCCCTCGATTTCCGGGAGTGGAGCCTCGTCGGTTCCCAGTGCGTCCAGTGCGATGCGCACCGGTCCGCCCTCCTCAGTCGAGCCCGACCTCGAGGACCGATTCGTTGCGGTAGAACCCGCAGGACGCACAGACCCTGTGAGGCTGCTTGGGGTCACCGCACCGGCTGCACGCATGCGTGGCCACCGGCTGGGCCTTGTAATGCGTCCGCCGCTTGCGCTGGCGCTGCTTCGACGTGCGCTTCTTGGGAACCGCCATGGTCTACTTCCTTTGATCAGGCGAAAGGGCGCGGAGGGCGTCCCATCGGGGGTCCGCCTCCTTCTCCGAGCACTCGCAGGTTTCCTCGTTCCGATTGATTCCGCACCTGGGACAGAGCCCGGCGCAGTCCTTCCGACATTCGACCCACCGCGGGATCCTGAGGAGAATCTCCTCGCGGAGGAACCCTTCAAGGTCGAGGACGTTCGAGCCGGCATCCAGCGTCCGGAACTCCCCGTCCTCTTCCTCGCTGGCATCCTCCAGGTCCGCGGGGTCGGCCCACAGGCCTACCAGCGTCTCCCGCAACGGGAAGGAAACATCGTCCAGGCAGCGGCGGCACGCGAAGATCAGCGAACCCTCCACCGTTCCCTGAACCAGAACCTGGTCCGTTGTGGTCATGCTCGCCCGCAACTCGAACCGGACGCCGCCCACCGGGCGGGCGTCCACCCCGTCCCACATCGCGTCATCCGGGGCAATGACCCCGGAAAGGTCCTGGGGTCCGGAACGCTGCAACCGAGCGAGATCGAGGGTGAGCATAGACCCGAAACTTACCCAAAGGACCGCGCTTGTGTCAATTGTTCCGGGATTCCGCGGCGAGGACGCGAGCCGTCTCCAGGGCGATGGTCAGCTCCTCTCCGCTTCGGACCACAAGGAGGGCGGTCGGCCCCGCATGAAAACTCCCCTCACGCCCCCCGGTCAGGGCCTGGTTACGCTCCGTGTCCACCTCCACCCCGAGCAGGGACAGGTCCCGGAGGATGCGGCTCCGGACCAGAGCGGCGTTCTCCCCCACCCCGCCGGTGAAGGCGATGGCGTCCACCTGCCCGAGAACGGCCGCGTAGGCCCCGATGTACTTGCGGATCCGATGCACGTAGACATCCAGGGCCAGCTGGGCCCGGGCATCCCCTTCGGACGCCTCGGCGAGGAGGTCCCGCATGTCGCCCGAGAGCCCGGAGAGGCCCCGGAGCCCGGCATGCCGGTTCAGCAGGGTGACGGCGTCTCCCACGGAAAGCTCCTCCCGCGCCATGATGTGGAGGACCGCGGCGGGGTCCACGTCGCCGGATCTTGTTCCCATGACCAGCCCCTCCAGCGGCGTGAAGCCCATGGAGGTCTCCACCGAAACGCCTCCGGAAATGGCACAGGCGCTGGACCCGTTGCCCAGGTGGAGGGAGATGACCTGGAGCGAGGAAGCCGGGCGCTCCAGGAGCAGGGCGGCCTTCCTTGCCACGTTCCGATGGCTGGTGCCGTGGAAGCCGTAGCGCCGAACTCCGTACTTCCGGTAGAGGCCGTACGGAAGGGCGTAGTGATACGCGGAGGGGGGAAGCGTCGCGTGGAAGGCCGTATCGAACACGGCCACGTGGGGAAGGTCGGGGAGGACCGCCCTCCCGGCCACGATGCCGGCGAGATTGTGCGGGTTGTGGAGGGGGGCGAGTTCCATGCAGTCGCGAATCCCCTCCTCCACGCCTTCATCCACGCGCGCGGATGCGGTGAACCGCTCGCCGCCGTGAACGACCCGGTGTCCCACGGCCTCCAGTCTGTCCGCTTCCCTTCCGAGCCCCTGCTCCGGATCCAGTACCTTGTCCAGGAGGAGCCGGATGGCCTCGTCGTGCCCGCCGGCGGGCGCCGACTCCTTCGTTCGACGCCCGTCGGCGAGCCGATGCTGGGTCAGGATCGCTCCACCCGCCCCGATGCGCTCGATCTCCCCGACAAGGAGCGGCATTTCGGAAACGGTGTCCACGACCTGGTACTTGACCGACGAGGAGCCGGAGTTCAGGACCAGGACGCGCATGATCTTGCCGCGGCGATCAGAGCGCCAGGCGCTCCGACCCGGAGAAGAAGAAGCCGATTTCCTGGGCCGCATTCTCGTCGGAATCGGAGGCGTGGATGGCGTTGCGCTCCTTGGACTCGGCAAAGAGCTTGCGGATGGTGCCCTCGACGGCCTCGGCGGGATCGGTCGCTCCAATCACCTCGCGCAGCCGCGGCACGGCATTTTCGGCTTCCAGCGCCAGGGGCATCACCGGACCGGAGGTCATGAACGACACCAGGGACTCGAAGAAGGGACGCTCCCGGTGCACGGCGTAGAAGGCCTCCGCCTGGGCCCGGTTGAGCCGGGTGAGCCGGGCGGCACGCAGGGTGAATCCGGCCTCCTCCAGGTGGGCGATGATCTTTCCGGTCTTTCCGGAGGCGACGGCATCCGGCTTCACGATGGCGAGTGTACGATTCATTGAGATGTCTCCAGGGGCGCTCAGGCGCCGTGGTCAGGTCGTGGTCAGGATGAGAAGGGCAACGGAGTTGCCGGACAGGGCCCCGTTCGTGCAGGCCCGGAGGGTCCCGGGGCGGGGATCAGGCCTTCCCCAGGCGCTTGCCGCTCCCGTGGAGGGTTCGGAGTACGGATTCCCGGGTCAGGAAGCCCACCATCTCTCCGTCCCGCACCACCGGGAGCTGGCGGAGGTTGCGGTTCACCATGGTGCGGGCCGCGTCGACGAGCTCCTGCTCTTCGGTGACGCAGAGTACCGCCCGCGTCATCACGTCGCGTATGGCCATCCCGGGGTCAGCTCCCCGATCCATCAAGAGTCGCAGTCCGTCACCTGCCGTGAGAATACCCAGGACTTCGAGGGATTCCCCCACCACCGGAACGGCCGTGATGCCCTTCCGCGCCACGAGATCCAGCACCTCGCCAACGGGGGCGTCGGGGTACACCCGGTAGGCCATGGGCACCAGGGCGTCGGCCACCCGGAGGGGTCCGCTCAGCTCCAGCTCCACCAGCGGGAGGATCTGGAGGACCGTGGAGACGTCGCTCGCCGCCAGGATGGCGTTCTCGACCTCAGGATGCGAAAGAAGGGCCAGGAGCTTTCCGACGCCGTCGTCTCCCAGCGCCGAGTCCCGACGGCGCTCCACCGCCACCACGATGCGGGGGGCGGCATCTTCCATCCCTCCCAGGGGGTCGGGACTCACACCCAGGTGGATCCGGTCCTCCGAAGCCCCCTCGACCAGGGCCACCACCGTCAGCGAAGAAGCCTGCCGAATCCGTCCGCCCTCCTCGCGCCGAAGTCGAGAGAGGAGCGACCCGGGGGAAGAGACTCCACCCGGAGCTTCCTCCCTCCGGCCGAGAAGGAGAGCCAGGGCCTCCCCCACGCTGGAGCCGCCAAGCGGGACCTGGATCCGGTCCCGGGTCAGAAGGTCCCCGGTCTTCATGGGCGGGGTCAGAGCCCCAGGGCCTCGGAAATGAGGACCCGGATGTCGGCGGGGCGTCGGGCCACGGCGATGCCGCAGTCCGCGAACACCTTCATCTTTTCGGCCGCCGTCCCCGCCGATCCCGAGATGATGGCGCCCGCGTGGCCCATCTGACGTCCGGGAGGCGCGGTCTGACCCGCGATGAAGCCCACCACCGGGATTTCCAGGTGGTCCCGGATCCACTCGGCGGCCTCCTGTTCGTCCGTGCCGCCGATCTCGCCGATCATGGCGATGGCCCGGGTCTCGGGATCCTTTGAGAACGCCTCGAGACAGTCGATGAAGTTGGTCCCGATGATGGGGTCCCCACCGATCCCGACACAGGTGGTCTGGCCGATTCCGGCCTGGGTCAGCTGGTTCACGGCCTCGTAGGTGAGCGTCCCGGACCGGGAGATCACACCCACCGGACCCGGGGTCGTGATCTGCCCGGGGATGATTCCCACCTTGGCCTGACCCGGCGTGATGAGCCCGGGACAGTTGGGCCCCAGGAGGCGCGCCCCCCGGTCCCGGACGAAGGCCGCGGCCCGGGTCATGTCCAGAACCGGGATCCCCTCGGTGATGGCCACGATGAAACCGATCCCCGCATCCGCCGCCTCCATGATGGCGCCGGCGGCAAAGGCCGGTGGCACGTAGATGACGGAGACGTCGGCCTCGGTGGCGGCGCGGGCATCCTCCACGGTATTGAAAATGGGAATGGCCCGCCCGGTGGAGGCCGTGAAGAACTGGCCCCCCTTGCCCGGGGTGACACCGGCCACCACGTCGGTCCCGTATTCCACCATCTGGTTGGCATGGAAGGATCCGTCCCGCCCGGTGATCCCCTGGACGACGACGCGGGAGTGCTTGTCAATGAAAATGGACATCGAAGGTGCTTCTCCGTTGAGGATCGGGTCAGGCCTGGGCGGCGAGCTGGACGGCCTTCTCGACCACGGCGTCCATGGAGGTGTAGGCCTCGAATCCGGCGTCCTTGAGGATCGCAAGCGCTTCCTCTTCGTTGGTCCCGGTGAGGCGGATCACGATGGGCACCTGGATGTCGATCCGCTTCATGGCGGTGACGATCCCGTTGGCCACGTCGTCGCAGCGGGTGATCCCCCCGAAGATGTTGAAGAGAATCGCCTTCACGCTGGGGTCGGAGGTGATGATCTCCAGCGCCGCCACCACCTTGTCGGGGTTCGAGGATCCCCCGATGTCCAGGAAGTTGGCCGGCTCCCCCCCGTAGTACTTGACCAGGTCCATGGTGGCCATGGCCAGACCCGCGCCGTTGACGCAGCATCCCACGTCCCCGTCCAGCTTGACGAAGGAGAGGGAGGATTCCCGGGCCTTCGTCTCCGAGGCCGGTTCGGCGTCGAGGTCACGGAAGGCTTCCACTTCCGGCATCCGGAAGAGGGCGCTTTCGTCCACGCTCACCTTGGCGTCGATGGCCTTGATCTCACCCGCCGGCGTCACGATGAGGGGGTTCACCTCCGCCAGGGAGCAGGAGTTGGTCGTGAAGGCCCGGTAGAGCTGGCCGATGACCTTCTGGGCCTGCTTCACCAGCGCAGGCTCCTCGTAGAGAAAGGTGGCCATGGCGTAGGCCTGGTGCGGGAGGAGGCCGTACCGGGGGTCGATCCTCACCTTCCGGATGGCGTCGGGATTTGTCCGGGCCACCTCTTCGATGTCGACGCCACCCTCGGGTGACACCATGAAGATGGGGGACTGGGTCCGGCGATCGATGAGGACCCCCACGTAGGCTTCGGATGCGATGTCCTCGGCCGGGGTGACCAGCACCTTCTTCACCGTAAGCCCGTTGATCTGCATCCCCAGGATGCGGCCGGCATGATCCCGGGCCTCCGCAGCGGAAGCGGCCAGCTTCACTCCGCCGGCCTTCCCCCGTCCACCCGTGTGGACCTGGGCCTTGACCACCACGGTGCCTCCGAGCCGCGAGGCGATGGCCTCCGCCTCTTCGGGGGTCGTGGCCACCTCGCCGGGAGGGACGGGGAGTCCCGCCTGCCGGAAGAGTTCCTTTGCCTGATACTCGTGGATGTCCATGCCGTCTCCGGTCCGTTCGTTTGTCCAGGGAGGGCCGGACGGACACCGGACGATCCCCAAGGATGAAGCCTGCTGAAGGTAGGCGCGCCGCGAGGGGGGATCAACCCGGAGGGGACCCTCCGGCCTGGCGTCGAAGGAGTTCGCGCAGCGCGTCGAGGGCGCGCCCGAAGCCCTCCCAGTCCCCGGCCCTCAGCCGCTGGTCGGCCTCCTCGAGGAGGCCGAGGGCCTCGCCGGACCCTGGAAGGCGGGGGTCGATGGGGGGCGTCAGCGGGGATGGCGTGGGTACGTCCCCTGCCCCGACGTCAGGGTCGAGGGGGAGGTCCGAAACCTCCGGGCCTCCTCCGCGCAGGGCGCGCACGGCTCCGGCCAGGGTGGGTTCCATGGCCACCCTGCGGCCGTCACTCACGATGTAGCGGCGGATTTCGGGAATGGGGTTGGACGCTGCCGCGAGGAAGACCGGGGACATGCACAGGAGGGTCTGGCCCACGGGGACCATGTGGAGGTGACCCGTGGAGACGTCGCTCCCCCCCCGACGCCAGAGGGAGAACTGCTCCGAAATCGCCGCGTCCTGTTCCACCAGTGCCGCCACCTGGGGCGGACCGGCCACCTGGTCCTCCTGGGGGACGTCCCAGAGGGTCAGGCTGCCCCCTTCGTCGCTCCATGTCCCGGCCAGCATTGCGGCCAGGTTGCGGCGACCATCGGGGATGAAGACGGTGGAAAGCGCCCAGCTCTCCATGTCATCGCCCGGAAGGGTGAGGAGGCCATACTCCGGGCGATAAGCAACCGCGCCGGATGCGTCGGGGATCTCCACGGGAACCCCCCAGGGGTCCTGCTGCCCGTGGAAGACGGGAGCCGCCTCCTGGTGGTACCGGAGGAGGACGCGGACCTGCAGCTCCATGAGCCACCGCGAGTAGCGGAGGTGGTCCCGGAGGTCCTCCGGCATCTCCTCGAGGTTCCGGATGAGCCCAGGGAAGGCCCGGGACCATCCCTGGAGGAGAGGGTCCGTGGGGTCTGCAGCGTAGAGCCGTGTCTCTCCCGTGACCGCGTCCACGGTGGCCTTTACCGAGTTCCGCACGTAGTTCGCCTCGGCCCGGAAAGCCACGGCGTGGGCCACGGCCAGGGGGTAGCGGCGGCTCATGGTGAAGCCTTCCATGATCCAGACGATGCGCCCGTCCCGGATCACGGCATAGGGCGCCTCCGGGAGGTGGAGGAACGGGGCCAGGGCGCGGATACGGCTCGTCACGTCCCGCCGGTGCTGGATCCGGGAGTCGCGACCGATCTCGTCGGAGATGAGGATGTTGACATCCTGGAAGTGCCAGGCCAGGGCCGCTCGGCGGAGGAGGGAGCCCGCGGGGATGCCCCCGGGAAAGTCCACGCCCGCTACGCCCTGGGTCCCGTCGGGGGCCAGGAAGGCCTCCGGCCCCGGCGTCACGATGGAATAGAGCTGCCCCGAAGCGCCCACATGGACCTGGGGGCGTTCGAGGCGGAGTTCCGGAGGGACCTCCGGCCCGGCCCGGAACTCGGGCGGGAGTGCCCCGAGCCAGGTGGGCATTCGGCCCTGGGGGTCCTGCCGGTTGAGAGGTCCGGCCACGGCCCCCTGCCCCGTCACGAAGCGCTCCCGGAGATGGAGGTTCTGCCAGGTACGATCCGGGATGGAGTCGGGCTGGATCTCACGGACGCCCAGGGCCACCGGAGTGGATTCTCCGGGGCGTCCCGGGCTCGGATACCGGGTGAAGGTCACCCCCGCGAACTGGTAGTACCGGAAGCGAGCCTCCACCTCCTGGAAGGTTTCCTCCAGGGTCTTCGGCGTCCAGACCGGAAGGCGGGAAAGACGCTCCTCGGCCCGGAGCCAGTCCGAGGGCGCCGGCGCCTGGTAGGGGAGTCGGACACGGGCCATGGCCCCAAGCGAGAAACCGTCGCGGGTGGCGGCCACGGCGCGCTCGATGTGCACGGTCTCCCGGACCAGCTCGTTGGGCTGGACCTGGAAGCGCTGCACGAAGCCAGGATAGAGCTGGAGGAGGAGGACCGAGAGCACGGCCAGGGCCCCCGTTCCGGCGAGGCCGGGGAGGATCCGGCCCCGGAGCGACCCCCACGCCGCGGCGGACGCGGTGACGAAGGCGAGGAACGACGTGAGGCGGAGGGCGGGAATGCGGGACCCCACGTCGGTGGCGCCCACGATCCCCTGAACCCCCGAGGTTCCCTCGGCCAGCAGCAGATAGGGGGAGAGGAGAAGGCGGAGGCTCACCAGGAGGAGAAAGGCCGCGAGGAGCCCGGCCAGGTGCCGGATCACCAGGGGGTCTGCTTCCACCGTGCTCTGCCCGAAACGGAGCGACGCCGACCCGGCGTACCCGGCCGCCACGAGGGCCGCGGTGAAGACCACCAGGACCATGGACCAGGTCAGGAGCCCGGTCAGAAAGGGGAGGCGAAAGAGGTAGAAGGCCACGTCCGCATTCAGCAGCGGGTCCACGTTCCCGGTTTCCGGGCCCCGGATGGCCAGGAGGAGCTGAAGGCCGGTCCCCGAGGGGAGAGCGGCGGCGAACCAGAATCCCGCGAGGGCCGCCACCCCCAGCACGGCCCAGCGAAGGTAGACGGCGGGGAGCCGCTCCTGGATCACCAGGTCCCCGAACTTCCGACGGATCTGGAGGTTGGCAAACGTGCGAGCCACGGGGCGGAGGCTCGCGCCCACCACCAGGGCCGTGAGCCCTCCGGTGACCACTCGCGCACCCCCTTCCCAGAGCAGGCGGGGCCAGAAGACCCCCAGCGCATCCTGGGAACGGTACCAGAGATGGTCCACGTAGATGGCCACGCCCCAGCGGAGAACGAGGAGCGCGGCCAGAAGACCCACGAACCCCAGGATCAGGCTCCGGCCCCGTGGAAGCCCCAGGCGGCGCAGCTCAGACATCCACGCCCTGGGTGCGGAGCCAGCCCTCCACCTCTCCCTGGATCTCCTCGAGCCGCTCCTCGGTCCGCGCTTCGTAGCGGGC
>Ga0114946_10001239_pt1 | contig 17517 bp, 13 predicted proteins | sample WalLakDeSediment_FD_88676 | JGI IMG/M metagenome (GOLD analysis project Ga0114946, IMG submission 88676) | Lake sediment microbial communities from Walker lake, Nevada to study Microbial Dark Matter (Phase II) - Walker Lake 11/02/13 Deep Sediment | ecosystem: Environmental > Aquatic >... | reverse complement strand
GGGTTCGCCCGGTTTGTCAGGGAAGCTGCGACAGCGGCTGAATCCGCATCCAGTCCAGGCCCGAAAAGTCTCTCGCAGGCCGCGCCTTGCGAACAACTATTTTCTTCATGAATGGGGAGTAACGGAATTATGTCAACTTTCTCAAGAGTCTGCACTGCAGCATTCAGTGCCCTCGTGCTCGGCGCGATCGCGATTTCCCAGCCGGTCGAGGCGCGCGGCCCCCAGGGTCCGGTCCCGGGCAAGCCCGGTGACGACAACATCGTCGAGATCGCGTTGGCGGTGAACGCGGCCAGCGGCGAGTTCAGCTATCTGCTCGCGGCGGCGACCTGCGAGGAATTCGATGGCGCGGTCGTCGCGCTGCTGTCCGGGAAGAAGCGCCTCACGCTGTTCGCGCCGACCGATGCCGCCTTCGAGGCGCTGCAGCGCGACCTGGGGGTCACTGAGCCGGCGCCTGAGGTCACCTGTTCGCTGCCGAGCGCCACCGTGCTCGATATCCTCACCTACCACGTGACGGAAGGGCGGCGGTTCTCCAACAGCGTCTTCAACCGCAATGCCGTGAAGATGGTGCGGATGCTCAACGGCCAGTTCATCATCACCAATCCCGACCTGACGCTGAATGACATCGCCGGCCAGTCGATCGGCCTGGTGGATCCGCTGTTCAACATCAATGCCAGCAACGGCGTCATCCACGTCATCGACACCGTCCTGTTGCCTTTCTGAGGCAGTCAGGCGGGCGCCCTCAATAACGGGTGCCGAAGAGCGGCCAAAAACAAAGGGCGTCCATTCGGACGCCCTTTTTCTTGAAACGAACTCGCGTTAAAAGCTCGCGGCGTCAGTAGCGCCCGCCGGTCTTCATCATGTAGTTGCGCAGCTCGGTTGACTCGAGGTTCATGCGCATCAGGTTCGTGTGCGTCACGCGGAACAGGGCGCGCATGACCTTGTACACCAGCCATGGATGAGTCTCGATGAGCGACTCGAAGTCTTCCGGCTCGAGCGTGAGGATAGCGCCGTCAGTGTCGGCGTGCAGTCTTCCCTTGCGCTCTGAACTGTCGATGAAAGCACGCGTGCCGGCGCACTCGCCGATGCGAAGCTGGTACAGGTGGGTCTCCTTGTCATCCTCCCCCGTGCAGACACTCAGCTTGCCGTCCGCGAGGATGAACAGTGTGCGGCGAGACTCGCCCTCGCGCACCACCACTTCTCCCTCTTTCATGGCATGCACGCCCATCTTGCCCGCGAGGGCCGCGCATTCGCCCGCGTCGAGTTCGGCGCCCAGGATCGACCGGGCAACTGCCGCGGCTTTGTCCAGCTGTGTCATTGCTTCACCCGGAGAATCGTGTTGTTCAGAGGTCGCGGCCGGTCTGACCGGTCGCCGCCTAGTTTAACTCGACAGGTTCACCGGGAGCGATGCGGATGATACGCAGGGCAGCTCGGGTCGGGCGTCAATACGGAGAGCTACCCGTTGACCTGAGGTGGGCCGTTCCCTTACATTCCCCGGTGCGCCGATTTGAACATCAGCTTGCGGGCGCGTAAGAAATGCAGCTAAAGCGAGGCCGGGGTACCCGCTCCAGCTTCGACTGAGTGGGTATTTTTTTGCCCGCGCGTTGCCTCTCTTCCTTCCCGCAGCCGTTCCGGCGCGCACCTGAATCTTGGGAAGGAGCGAATCGTGGTCGAGCAAGCAATCGTGGTCATGAAGCTGGGCAGCTCGGTGCTGCGCAGCGTGGATGCGTTTCCAGTCGTCGCGCACGAAATCTACCGGCATGTCCGCCAGGGCGAGCGCGTAGTGGCCGTTGTTTCAGCCCTCGAGGGGCGGACGAACGGCCTGCTCGCCGAGGCGCGCGCGGTCGCCGAGGATCCGGACCCGCACCACGTCGCGGCGTTACTCGGGCTTGGCGAGCATCAGTCCGCACTCCTGCTGGCGCTGGCGCTCGATCGCGCCGGGCTGGCGGCGACCCGGCTCGGCCCGGCCGAGCTTTCACTGACCGCCGTCGGCGACCCGCTGGATGCCGATCCCGTTTCGCTCGACGCGGCTGCGCTGCGGTCGGCCTTGCAGGAGCATTCCGTCGCGGTGGTACCGGGATTTATCGCACTGGACGAAAATGGGCGGGACGTGCTGCTTGGACGGGGCGGTTCGGACCTGACGGCGCTGTTCATTGCGGATGCGCTGGGCGGCGTCCCCTGTCGGTTGATCAAGGACGTGGACGGCATCTACGAGCACGACCCCGCGGCCGGAGGCGCCGCGCCACGGCGCTTCGACGCCATCGCCTGGTCGGACGCCCTGCGGGTTGGCGGTCGGCTGGTGCAGCCGAAGGCCATCGAGTTTGCCCAGGCGCGCAAGCTCGGCTTCGAGGTCGCTGCGCTCGGTGCGGCGCGCGGCACACGGGTGGGCGCGGGGCCGACGCAGCTCGCGCCGTGCGCGAACCAGGCGGCCAGGCTGCGCGTGGCGCTGTTTGGCGCCGGCACGGTGGGCTACGGCGTTTACCGCCACCTGGCGGCGGACCCCGAGCGCTTCGAAATCGTCGGCATTGCGGTCGACGACCTTCGCAAGGCGCGGCCGGCGGATCTGCCGCGCGCGCTCCTGACGGATGACCCCTGGGCGCTGTTGCAACGGCCTGCGGATATGGTGGTCGAGGTCCTTGGAGACGATCAGCTGGCCTTCGATGTGATCAGCCGCGCGCTGCGCTCTGGCAAAGACGTGGTGACGGCTAACAAGCCGGTGATGGCAAACCACGGACCCTTGCTCGAGGCGCTGGCGCATGAGCACGCCCGGCAACTCGCCTATTCGGCCAGCGTCGGCGGCAGCCTGCCGTGTGTCGAGCTGGTCCGGCTGGCGGCGCGCCGCGGCCGGATCACCGGCCTCGAGGGCGTGCTCAACGGCACGTGCAACTTCATCCTTGACCGGCTCGCCGCCGGCGATGATTTCGGCGCGGCGCTCGCGGACGCCCAGCGACGGGGCTTCGCGGAGGCCGACCCGACGCAAGACCTGTCCGGGCAGGACGCGGCCAGCAAGCTGCGTATCCTGGTACGCGAGGCATTCGGCCGCGAGCTTGGGCCGGAGAACTTGAGCTGTCTCGGGATCGAGGGCCTGTCTGCAAAGGACGTACAGGCGCAGGCCGAGCTCGGCCTGATGACGCGTGTGGTCGCCGCCTGCCGGTACCAGGACGGGATCATCGAGGCGCAGATCGCACCGAGAGCGCTGGGTGCCGATGCGGCGCTTGCGCGGGTTCGCGGCGAATGGAACCTGCTATGCGTGGAGCTCGAGGACGGCGCGCGCATCCTTGCTCGTGGCAAGGGCGCAGGTCGGTGGCCGACGGCCCAGGCGGTGTTCGCGGACCTGATGGATGCGTGGCGGGCCAGTTGCACGACGGCCAGCGGGCTGTCAGTGGCGGCCTGAGTTAAGGGCCGCGTTTGCCGAATCGTTGCGCGTCGGGAACAATACGCCGGTCGCGCGACGGGCGCGCTCGATCAATTGGCATGCCGGCTCGACCTGAAACTCTCCCGGGCGCCGGGAGTCTCACCACCAATGCATAAGTCGATATCCCGGCAGGGGAGAATCCTGCTCGCCCTGTCCCTGGTCCTCGCATGTCCGTTGCCGGCGGCGAGTGACCCGCAGGCCGGCGAGGAGGCCCGCGCAACCGTGGAGCGCCGCGAACTGGGCGCGCTGGTGCTGGAGAGTATTCCGCCGATTCCGGGTGAGATTGCCGACACGTTGTTCCAGTACCAACAGGCCCGGGCCGCGACGTTCGCAGGCTGGCTGCCGGCGCCCCAGGGCATTCTTATCACGACGCGTTTCGGCCAGACGCGGCAGGTTCACCAGGTCCGGGATCCGCGCGGTGACCGCCAGCAGCTGACTTTTTTCCCTGAGCCGGTCAACAACGTGGCGCCGTCGTCCGATCCCGAGCGGCCGGGTTTCCTGTTCGGCAAGGATCTCGGTGGCGATGAGCATTACCAGATTTATTACCAGGACCTGGTGAGCGGGCGGCAGAAGCGCTTGACGCAGGGGCGGGCGCGCAACACCGCGCCGCGTTGGTCGACCATTGGAGACCACTTCGCCTACTCCTCGACCCGGCGCAACGGCCGCGACACCGACATTCATCTGTTCGACCTGGTGAGCAGCGAGAGCACGCCGGTGCTGGAACAGGAGGGCCTCTGGTACACCCTGGACTGGGCGCCCGACGATACCCGTCTGCTGGTGCTGCGCTACGTGTCTGCGGCAGAGTCCTATCCGCATATTCTCGACCTCGACACCGGTGAGCTGACGCTGTTTCGCACCAGCCTCGACCCGGTGTCGTTCGGGGCGGCACGGTTCTCGAGGGACGGGCGAGGGGTCTATTACACCTCCGACGAGGACAGCGAGTTCCGCCAGCTGCGCTACCACGACCTCGCCACCGGGGACAGTCGCCTGTTATCCGGCGACATTCCGTGGGACGTGAGTTCGTTCGCCCTGTCGCAGGACGGACGCTACCTGGCGTTCGTCGTCAACGCCGATGGGCGCTCACAGCTGCACGTGCGTGCCATTCGGGGCTGGCGCGAGGTCAATGCGCCGACCCTGCCGATGGGCGTGGTGAGCGGCCTGCGTTTCTCGGAGGATGGCTGGCGCGTCGGCTTCACCCTGAACTCGCCGCGCAGCCCGGGCAATGTCTACTCCTTTCGGGTCGGCGAGACCACGCTGACCCAGTGGACCGACAGCGAGGTCGGCGGGCTGGCTACGGATCATTTCGTCATGCCGATGCTCATCCGTTACCCGACTTTCGACTACGAGGACGGCACGCTGGTAGAGCCCGGGGTCGAGCTCGGGGTCGAGCCCGGGGTCGAGCCCGGGGTCGAGCCCGGGGTCGAGCCTCAGGCCGAGGCCGCGGAGCCGGCCGATCAGCCAATGGAGGAGGTCGAAACAGCCGCCGTTGAGAACGCGGAACGGGTGCCGCCGCAGCGACGCAACATCCCGGCTTTTTACTACGTGCCGCCGGAGCCGGGCCCGCATCCGGTGCTGATCCTGATGCACGGCGGGCCCGCGAGCCAGGCCCGGCCGACCTTCAACCCGGTGCTGCAATACTGGGTCAACGAAATGGGCCTGGCGGTGATCGCGCCGAATGTACGCGGCTCCACCGGCTACGGCCGCAGCTTCCAGCGGCTGGACAACGGCAGGCTGCGCGAGGACTCGGTGCGCGACGTGGGGGCGCTGCTGGACTGGATCGCCGAGCAGCCGGAACTTGACGCGGAGCGCGTCGCGATCATCGGTGGCTCTTACGGGGGCTACATGGTGATGGCCTCGCTGATTCATTTCGGCGAGCGGCTGCGCGCTGGCGTCAACGTGGTCGGCATCAGCAACTTCGTGACTTTTCTCGAGAGCACGCGGGACTACCGCCGCAACCAGCGGCGCGAGGAGTATGGCGATGAGCGGGATCCAGAGATGCGCGCTTTCCTCGAGTCAATCTCGCCGACCACCCATGCGCATCGCATCAACCGTCCGCTGTTCATCGCCCAGGGCGCCAATGACCCCCGGGTGCCGCAGTCCGAGGCCGACCAGATGGTCAAGACGATTCGCGGTCACGCCGGCGAGGTCTGGTATTTCCTCGCCCGTGACGAAGGCCACGGCTTTCGCAAAAAGAGCAACCGCGACCATTACAATAACGCCGTGGTGCTGTTTCTCCACAAGCATCTCCTGAACTCGCTGCCGGCGGTGACGGAAACGGCCGAAGAGCCGCTGCAGCAGGACATCGAAGCCCTGGAGGTTGCGCCGGTAGAGCTCCCGGGCGAAGAACCACCCGAGGAGCCGCTCGACCCGGTGCCGGAGCCGCCCGGGTGATCAGTTTGAGAGGGTGTTGGACGGATGTCAGGAGCGGGCGCGCGTCACGGCGCCTGGGCGCGATCGCTGCCTGCTTCTCGGCCGCGCTGGCGGTTCATGCTGACACCTTGCCGCGATCCGCAGAGGATCTCGACGTTGCGGGGCTGGTGAGCTACGCGGCCGCCGTGCGGCTGAATGTCGCCGACGACCCGGCGCTGGCATCGGCCTACATCGCCTTCTGGCAACAGCTTGCCGGGCTCACCGGCCTGCCGGAAATCGACGCGGAGCGCATGGCGCCGATTGCGGCGGCCAGCGGCCTGGTGGCGAGCGCCGTGGCGGCAGGCGGCTTGCAGCGTGGCGCGCCCTACCGGCTGGCCGACGCGCTGAACCTCTCGGTGGTGGCGCTCGCCGAGCTCGGCGCCGGTGCGGGGCCGGCCGAAAGTATGCTCGCGGCGGTCGACCAGGTGATTGCGCCGCGGGTGCTCGTCAATGGCCGCTATGATTTTGCGGGCTCCCTGCTGCGGCCGGCGGAACTCGGCTTCAGCCCGGACGTCTGGCTGCGCTGCCGCGAGTCACCGGCCTGCGTCGAGGCGCATGATGCGCTGTTTGCCGAGGGCATGGGCGGACTTTCCCTGGGGGCTACCTTCGCTGAGCGGGTAGCGCGCGACGAGCGCCTCCGGCACATGCCCGAGCTGGCGCAACTCACGGCGGGCATCGTCGGGCTCGGCGAGCAGCTCCGCCGGTCGGGCGCGACCTTGCCCGAAGCGGCGGGGATGGCCGCCAATGGTTACTGGCAGGCGCTGGCGGCGAGCGTGGCGCCGACGCTGGCGGGCCAGCCCGCGCCACAGGTACAGGAAAACCTCCAGGCGCTGCTGGAACTCGGACGCGCCAGCGCCTGGCTCTCAGGCTCCAAACATGCGGCCGCCGCGTTCGGCATCGTTGGCCCGCCGATGATGGATGTGACGCGTTTCGCCGCTCACGGCTTTGCCGGCAGCGCCTTCCTCAGCGCGACTGCCGGCGTCGGCCTGCTGCTCGCGGGCGTGCACGCGCTGGCCATGTTCGACGGCGCAGCGATGGCGCCGCCGCGCGAGCTGGACCGTCTCGTGGCGGAGTTGCGGGACAGCGCTTACCGGAACTTCCTCGGCCTGCGGGCCGAAAGCCAGCTGGCGAGCAACCTCATCGATACGCGGCTGGTACGGCTGGGCATCGCGCTCGACGTGGTCAAGGACGACGTGGCGCGCATCGAGACCGCGCAGCGGGCGCGGCTCCGCGCCGATTACCTGGTGCAGGATGCGCGCCGCTGGACCGGCTTCGAGGAAGACAACGATCGCTGCTTCAGCCTGCGCACACGCAACCCGGCGACTGGCCTGCTGCAGCCCGCCGAGTTCCGGCGTTGCGAGGAGCGCTTCCTGCAGGGCGCCGTGCGCCGCTCACAGTACGCGACGCGGGCGCGCGATTTCATGCTCGATGCACGTTTTCTGGAGGCCGCGGACCTGCGCTTCCCGTTCCGGCACCATTACCCCCTGCTGTTGTCGTTCGGGGGCGTCGACGCTAACGCCGCACTGGCGCTCAATGATCCCTTCGAGTGGCAACAGCACACCGCGGCGCTGTTGCGGCTCTACCAGGAGACCCCGGCCGCTCCGGCAGACTACGCGCGCCGGAGCGAAGTACTACGCAGCCTGCGCACTGCGGGCCTGCGGACGCACGATGCGCTGGCGGCGCTGGTGCTGGAGCAGGGCGATAACGGCCGGCGCTCCGGTTTCAACCTGGCGCTCCACCAACGCGCTGTGGATGAATACTTCGGCGCGCTGCGGAACCTGGTGCGCCGGGTCGGCGCGCTCGACGATCCGGAGGCGGATGAGTATGGCAAGCGCCTGACCGCCGGGTTCGACCAGCCCCTCCCTGCGGGGCGCAAGCGTACCGCCATAGAGGCCCTGCTGAGCGGCGCCCGGGAGGGCAGCATGGCGTTGCGCGCGTGTGCGGCGGCGCCGGACGATGCCTTCCTGGCTTCGGAGAGCGGCCTGCTGGCCGAGGCGCGACGGTTCTTCGCCTCGCCGATCACCGCCGAGGAACTGGCCCGCAGCTGGAACCGGGACGCCGTCGCCGGGTTCGGGCTGGAGCCGCAGAGTTATGCGGCGCTGGCGCCGTTGCCCTTCCTCTGGTCCGCACTGGAGGGTATGGGCGAACTCGAAATCTGCCTCGCGCGGTTCCGGCCCGCGGTGGCCGAGTTCACCCGCGACGAATCACCCCTGCGCAACCACCTGCGAGCGCGGGTGGAAGTCGATGCGACGCTCGAAGTGCGCTTCAGGCCCGGGGCCGAGCTGGCCGCCCGGCTGGACCTCGATCCGGCGCGCCCGCAGATCGTGGTGGCGCGCTACGACGGAACGCGCAGCTGCACCTTCGGGTATCGCATGGACGCGGAGGGCTGCAGCCGCGGCCAGTGCCTGGCCCAGGTCGCGCCCCAGATCTGGAGCGCCGACGCGGGCACGGAAATCAACGGCGGTTCCTGCAGCGGCGACTCGCTCGTGCAGCAGCTGGCGCGCGACAACCAGCTCGCGAACCGGGGCGAGCTCGTCGATCTCGGCGAGGCGTTTGCCGGGCCGTTCTGGGAGGGACGCGCCGCCCAACTCGCGCGCCTCGAGGGGGACGCACGACGCAGTAGCGAATTCGAGACGGCCTCGTCCTACTACCTGCGCTATTTCGCGCTGGCGGGCGTGACGCTCGGTGCCTGGCCGGACCCGTCGGAGCCGCTCGCGCCGCTGTTCGGCGAGAACGATCCGGTCGCCCCACGGGCCGTCGTAGCTGCCTTGCTGGATCGCAAGGTGCCTGGGCCGGTACTGGAAGAAGAGCTGGCCGTGCACCAGGCACGGATCCTCGAAAAGGTTGCAGCCCGCGGAGCGGAGGTCGCCGAGGGCGACGCGCTCTACCAGCTGGCGCACATGGCCGGGCTGCGCGAGACCCTTATGCGGGTGGACCTGCTGTTGGCGGCCTACCGGGGGGCACTCTGATCGGTCGCCGCCGGAGTTCAGAACGGGGTTCCGGAGCCAATGTGCCGCACGGATTCCATCGTCGCGTTAAAGTGCGCAAACTACCCGCTGGAATCGCTGACGTTTTTCCCTCACCCGTGTACGTCGCCAGGAGCCTGCCATGATTTCCTTGCCCCGTCTTGCCATCTTCTTGCTCTTGATGGGCAGCGCATTATTGTCGGCCTGTGCGTCAGGTCCCACGATCCGCAGCGAGCAGAATCCCGGCAAGAGCCTGGACGACTATCAGACGTTCGGCTTTTTCTCGCCCCTGGCGACCGACAAGGCCGGCTACGAGTCGGTGCTGACGGCGCGCCTGAAAGACGCCACCCGGCGAAACCTGCAGGCGAAGGGCTTCGTGTATTCCGAGTCGAACCCCGACCTGCTGGTCAACTTCTTCGCCAATTTTGAAGATCGGCAGGAGGTGCGCGCTTATTCCGCACCGCCGCCGCCACGGAGTTATTACGGCTACCGGACCGGCTACTACGCGGGCTGGGGCGGCTACTACGGCGGGATGGGCACGACCGAAATCCAGACCATCAACTATACGGCCGGAACGCTAACCATCGACCTGGTCGATCCGGCCGAGAAGGTGCTCGTCTGGCAAGGCCAGGCGGAAGGCAGGGTCAAGGACAAGACCCGGCAGAACCCGGGCCCGGCAATCGACGCGGTGGTGGCGGAAATCATTGCCACGCTGCCTGCGCGCGCACCACGGTAGGCCGCAGCTGCGCCCGCAGTTGCGCCTGTAACGCAATTGCAAAATAGCTGAGCGCGACCCCATGCAGCCGCCGCGAGACCGGTGCTCCGGCGGATCGCGCGCCCATGTACAGCTAAATTAACTATCTGGGGCGCTTTCTGCTCCGCGGACGCCCGTTCGAGAAAAAGCTAGACATTGAGACAGTTTTTGCGGTGCAATAACGGTCCACTGTCGGCACGGAAGCAGTCTCATGGCGAAAAAGCGGACCAAAGTCGTCGACCTGGCCCTGCAGGGCGGCGGCGCTCACGGGGCGCTCACCTGGGGCGTGCTTGATCACCTGCTTACGGATGAGCGCATCGAGATCGCGACGATCAGCGGCACCAGCGCAGGCGGCATGAACGCCGTGGTGATGGCCGACGGGCTCCACCAAGGCGGGCGCGAGGGCGCAAGAGATGCTCTTAAGTCCTTCTGGAAGGCGGTCAGTGACGCGGCGCGCTTCTCTCCCATGCAACGCTCACCGTGGGACCGGCTGACCAACAAGTTCAGCTTGGATAAGTCCCCCGGATACCTGTTTTTCGAGCTGCTCTCGCGCCAGTTTTCCCCCTACGAGCTGAATCCGCTCAACATCAATCCGCTGCGCGACCTGGTCGAATCGCTGGTGGATTTCGAGCGGGTGAACCGCTGCAAAGATCTGAAGGTGTTTGTGACGGCCACCAACGTCCGTACCGGGCGAGGCCGCACCTTCACCCAGCCGGAGTTGACGGTCGATGCGGTCATGGCGTCCGCCTGCCTGCCGTTCATGTACCAGGCCGTGGAGATCGACGGCGAGGCCTACTGGGACGGCGGCTATATCGGTAATCCCGCGCTCTACCCGCTGGTGGAGGACCAGGCGACCCGTGACCTCATAGTCGTGCAGATCAACCCGATGGTGCGCGAGGATCTGCCGCGCACCGGTCGCGAGATCATCAACCGGCTGAACGAGATCACCTTTAACTCGAGCCTCATCAAGGAACTCCGTGCCATCGAGCTGTTGCACCAGCTGATCGAGGCTGAGCAGCTGGAATCCGAGCGCTATCGCGACATCTATGTTCACCTGATCCATGCCCATGAAGAGCTCAAGGACCTGAGCGCATCGAGCAAGATGAACGCGGAATGGGAGTTCCTGACCCACTTGATGGAGCGTGGCCAGGGGTGGGCCGAGGCTTTTCTGGACAAGCATTTCGATGATCTCGGCGTGCGCTCCACCTTCGACCTGAAGAGCCTGTTCACCGACAGCTTCCAGCCGCCGAACCTCGACACATCGGCCGGTTCCAAACCGCGGACGGAGTCAAAGAAGTGATGGGAATCCTGGTCATCCTGATTGCGCTGGGACTGCTGATCTACCTGGCCTACCGGGGCGTCAGCCTGCTGGTGCTCACGCCGGTGCTGGCCACCTTCGCGGTGGTGGCGACCATGGACGGGCCGATTATTGCGAGCTACACGCAGATCTTCATGGGGGCGGCCGGCAACTTCATCACCCTCTATTTTCCGGTGTTCCTGCTCGGGGCCGTGTTCGGAAAACTTATGGAGGACTCCGGCAGCGCCGGGGTGCTGGCCAACGCCATCATCGCCAAGCTCGGCACCGGCCAGGCCATCCTGGCGGTGGTCCTGTCCTGCGCAGTGATGACCTACGGCGGCGTGTCGCTGTTCGTGGTCGCTTTCGCGGTCTACCCGATCGCGGCGTCACTGTTCCGCCAGGCAAACATTCCCAAGCGCCTGATACCCGCGACCATCGCGCTGGGTGCGTTCACATTCACCATGACTGCGCTGCCGGGCACCCCGGCCATCCAGAACGCCATCCCCATGCCGTTCTTCGGCACGTCGCCGTTTGCCGCTCCCGGTCTCGGCATCATCACCGCGCTGGTGATGTTCACGCTCGGCATGCTCTGGCTCAAGTATCGCGCCCGCATCCTGGCGGCGGAGGGCTACGGTGATCACCCGGACGCCAGCTTCGAGCCGAACAAGGAATTGCGGGAGCGGGCGGCAGGCGAGGGCTTCGACCTGATGGAGCTGCCGGTCGAGCAGCGGCCAGTGGCGCCGCCCTCGACGTTCGTCGCCGTCCTGCCGCTGGTGCTGGTGATAGCGATCAACCTGCTGTTCACCTTCGTGATCATCCCGGGCATGGACACGGACTTCCTTGCGTTGCCGCTGTATGGCGAGACCAGCATCGACCAGGTGCGCGGCATCTGGTCGGTCACGGCGGCGCTGGTGATTTCGCTGGTGGTCGTGATTGGCGCCAACTGGAAACGCCTGCCGAACATGACGCAATCCGTCGACAGCGGCGCGAACGCTTCGCTCTTGCCGATCTTCAATACCGCGAGCCTGGTGGGCTTCGGCGCAGTGATCGCCTCGCTGGCGGCCTTCGTCATCATCCGCGACACGGTCGTCGGGCTGGGTGGCGACAATCCGCTGATCTCGCTGGCCATCGCCGTCAATGTGCTCGCAGGCATGACCGGCTCGGCCTCGGGCGGCATGAGCATCGCGCTGTCCACCCTCGGCGACACGTACCTGGCGATGGCCTACGCGCAGGGCATCAACCCTGAGCTGCTCCATCGCGTCACCGCGGTGGCTACCGGCGGGCTGGATACGCTGCCGCACAACGGCGCCGTGATCACCTTGCTGGCGATCACCGGGCTCACCCACCGCCAGGCCTATTTCGACCTGGCAATGGCGGCCATGGTGATGCCGTTCATCTCCCTCGTGGTGCTGATCCTTCTGGGCACACTGTTCGGGAGTTTCTGAGCGGGTCAGCGGTGCAAGGCGCCCTCGCGCTCCGGCTGGTATTCGAGCCCCACGATCCGCACCGACATGGTGCCGCCGCCCGGCCGCGGCCACTCGATCTCGTCGCCCTCGGACAGGCCGAGCAGCGCACTGCCCACCGGCGCCAGGATGGAAATCTTCGTGCCCGTCGAATCGACGTCCCCGGGGTAGACCAGCGTCAGGCAGAACTCTTCTTCGGAGCCAGTCACCTTGAAGCGCACCGTCGAATTCATGGTGACCACGTTGGGAGGTATATCCTCGGGGCGGACCACCTCGGCGCGCTCGAGCTCAATCTCCAGCTCGGCTTTGCCCGGAAAGGCGTCCCGCGGCAGTTTCTTCAGGATCGCGTCCAGCCGCTCGGCGTCGAGTTCCGAGATGACGATATTTGGCTTGGAAGTCACGGTACTGCCTCCGGGTGAAAATGCGCGCGAGGCGGGCATTGGCCGGCCGCGGGCGCTCTGAACGGGGAATAGCCAGAGTATACGCCTGTCGGGTGCCGTTGGGGCTGGGCAAGCTCCGAAGGGCCGCGCAAACGAACGAGGGCGCCCCGTGAGGCGCCCTCTGGTTCAGCTGCCCACGCGGCGACGTTTGCCGCCGCGAGCGTAATTCAGGGAAGAATCACCTGGTCGATTACGTGGATGACGCCATTGCTGGCCATCACGTCGGCCTGCACGACCGTCGCGCCATCGACCTTGACGGTGCCGTAGTTCACCGAGATGTCGATGCTGGCGCCATTGACCGTAGCTGCCTCGGAAAGACCGGCGACGTCAGCCGCCGTGACCTTGCCCGGCACCACGTGGTAGGTCAGGATCGCCACCAGCTGCTCGCGGTTCTCAGGCTTGAGCAGGCTCTCCACCGTACCTTCGGGCAGGGCGGCAAAGGCCGCGTCGGTCGGGGCAAAGACGGTGAACGGGCCTTCACCCTTGAGCGTGTCTACCAGGCCGGCCGCCTCGATCGCAGCCACCAGCGTCGTGAAGGCGCCGGCAGCCACTGCGGTGTCGACGATATCGGCAGCTGGCTTGGCGTAGTGGCCGTCCTTGCCGCTGTGATGACTTGCGAAGGCCGGGCTGGCCAGTGTCAGCGCAGCGAACGCCGCAATGACTGTAGAAACTTTCTTCATGTTGAGTACTCCTCGAGGTGGGATCGGAAGTTGTCGTTCCGAAAAATGGCTCGGGGAGGTCTTCGTCGACAGGCAGGTTGCGGATTCGTTGCCTTACTGGCCGCCCATATCCGCGAGAGTCTTGGCCGGCGCACCCAGGACGGCCTCCACGGCGCCCCTGAGCCGCTCCAGGTCCACAGGCTGGCGGTCCGCTACCAGGCGCTTGACGACGTCGTCGAGGCTCCGCTGGCGGCCGCTCTCGCGGTAGATTTCCTGGTCGAGTTGCCGCATGAGCAGCACGGCGCGGGCCGTCACCGGACCGCGCGCGCGATCGGTGACCAGGTCAGCCAGTTCCAGGTCGCCGCTCCACCGCGCCAGCTGGCGGAATCCGCGCTGGTAACGTTGCCTGGAGATCGTGCCCGAGCGCCACATCAGCTTGAGCGAGTAGTACTCTGCCAGTCCTTCGACGATCCAGTCGCTCCCGGCCGCGCCGCGCAACCGCGTGACGACGTGCACCAGTTCGTGCAGCAGCGTGCTCGTGCCGTTCTCGCTGAGCAACGGCCGGTCAGCATGCAGGTACAGCGAGTTCGGGCCCGACAAGCCGCCGCGCCACATTTCGTCGCGCGCGCTGACGACGAGGATCCGCTCAGGCAGTTCGTCGACGATGGCGCGCAGTTCCGGCAGGTTCCAGTTCAGGAACGCGAGGATGTCCATGCGCCGCACGCCCTGGTTCATTGGCCCGGCAACGGTCACCTCGACGCCCGCAATGCGCTCCCGGCGCACGCCCAGGCGCCCGGCCGCCATCCATCCTGTTGGCCGGTCGAAACCGCGCTCCGGGTTCTCGATAAGGTAGACATTCGGGCGCAGCAGGGGGTAGGGCGCCACGAACGACCACCCCTCGGGCAAATGCACGTGCAGCTCGGCCTCGGCCTCCGATCCGGCTTCCTGCAGCAGGCGCGCCGGCGGAAACAGGTCGTCGCCGCGGAACAGCGCCCAGTCCTCGGTCATGCGCGCATCGAAGCCACTGCCGCGCCGGTGGTCGATTTTCGCAGTGAAGCTGAGCCGGCCGCCGGCGTCGGGCGGCGTCCAGGTCAGCTGCCGGCCATCGAGCTCGAGTTGGCCGTCGCCCTCGAATCCCTCCAGCCGCCTGGGGTCGATCGAGAATCGCAGCCAGCGCACCCACTCGGAGCCCTCGCCGAGGGTCAGCACCACGTCGGCGCGTCCTTCCTCGGGCCTGAGTGTCAGGTCGTAGCGGAGCGCGTAGGGGAATTCTTCCGCAACCGCCGTCGCCGCGAGCGCGAGCAGGGCGCCGGCGGCAATGAACCGGAGTCTAGAGATTGGGCGAGGCGGCGTCGTTCTCATTGTTCCTGGGACAATAGAGTCCGCCCGGGTGATCCCGCAATCCCCCCCCCGCGATCAATTCTGACTCTCGAGCACAGGGCGGTGGGGCTAATGTCGGCCGTCCGTGAGAACAGCACGGGCAGCTATGTATCCGACCGCACAGACCCCCGCGTCGGCGGTCGCGATAGTGCCCCCATTGGTGGACAGTCTTCCGGTTCCGTTCCCCCCCAAATTCAGCTCTCTCGGCCCCCCGAGCCATGCTGAGAACGGATCCGGCTTTGCCCGTTTGCGCCTTGAGTGCGAACGGGCTTTTTTTACTGGTCGTTGCGTACGCTGGCGCACCGAAGCCCGGTGCCCTGGGGGTGTAGAAAGCACGTAGCACACGGGGGAAACAGTCATGCAGATGCGCCTTGTCTTGTCGATGCTTGTCGGAGTGGCCTTACTGGCCGCCTGTGCGACTAATCCCGTTTCGGGAGATCGCGAGCTCGCACTGATCTCGGAGGCCCAGGAAATCCAGATCGGGAAGAACACGGCAGCGCAGGCCGAGCGCCAGTTCGGGCTGGTCGAGGATGCCGAGTTGCAGGCCTACGTGCACCGCCTCGGGACGCAGCTTGCGCAAGCCTCCGAGCGGCCGGAGCTGCCCTGGACATTCCGCGTGGCGGATGATCCGACGCCTAATGCCTTTGCGGCCCCGGGCGGATATATCTTCATCACGCGGGGACTCCTGGTGTTGCTGCGCAATGAGGCGGAGCTGGTGACCATCCTTGGTCACGAGATCGGACACGTGACCGCGCGCCACTCTGTCGCCATGATGAGCCGGGCGCAACTTGCCCAGCTGGGCCTCGGCATCGGCTCGATACTGAGCCCGACGGTGGCCCAGTTCGGCGACCTCGCGGCCGGCGGCTTACAGCTGCTGTTCCTGAGCTACGGCCGGGATGCGGAACGCCAGGCCGACGACCTCGGCTATCGCTACGCCCTCGAGCAGGGCTACGATGTCCGCGAGATGGTCAACGTCTTTGCGGTGCTGCAGAAGTCGGCCCAGATGGCCGGCCAAAGCCAGGTCCCGAGCTGGCTCGCATCCCATCCGTATCCAGAGGACAGGATTGCCCGGATCAACAAGCGCCTGGCGACGCTGCCGGCAGCTTCTCCGCCGCGGCGCATCGGCGAGGACGTGTACCTGGCACAGATCGACGGGCTGGTCTACGGCGACAATCCGCGCGACGGCTACTTCGAAGCCAATCGCTTCATCCACCCGGAACTGGCGTTCCGGATCGACTTTCCGCGCGGCTGGCGTACGCAGAACCTGACCCAGGCGGTGGTGGCCGGCAGTCCCGGTGAGGACGCACTGGTACAACTGATGCTGGTGGCTGGCACATTGAAAGAGGCGGCCGACGCGTTTTTCGGCCAGCAGGGCCTGGCTGCGGGCCGGGTCGGTTCGCAAAAGGTGAACGGGCTGCCGGCGATCACCGGCACGTTCGAGGCACAGACCGCGCAGACGAAACTGGGCGGTGTAGTGGCCTTCGTCTCGCTGGAAGGCCGCACCTACCGAATCCTCGGTTATACGCCCGCAGCGAAGCAAGCGGCGTACGAGCCGACGTTCCGCGCTGCGCTGAACTCGTTCGCGCGCCTCAGTGACGCCACGGCGCTGGGCCGCCAACCGCAGCGCATCACCATAGTGCGCGTCCGGCGCGCCATGACGGTGGCCGAGTTCGACAAGGCCTATCCTTCGACGGTGCCGATGGATGAGCTCGCCTTGATCAACCAGCTGGCGGGTCCTCAGGACGTGATGCCGGCGAACTTCCAGGCCAAGCGCGTGGTAGTGCGGTGACCCCTGGGGCGGCGCACGGGGGAGCAAAGGTAGAAATGCTTGCGGAGGGGATCCGGACTCGGGCTATACTCGTGCTTCGGATGGCCGCGATCAGACATGAGGCCGCTGCATGACCGCTGCACGCGTCCCACAACAGAACCTGCTGCTGGCCAACCTCCCGGAGGCGGCGCGGGAGCGCCTGGCTCCCCACCTCAAGCTCGTCGAGATGCCGCTGGACAGGGTTATTTACGAGCCAGGGGACAAGGTCCGAAACGTATTTTTCCCCACTGAGTCAATAGTTTCTCTCCTGTACGTGATGGAAAATGGCGCTTCCGCTGAGATCTCGGTGGTCGGTAACGAGGGAATGGTCGGCGTGGCGCTTTTCATGGGTGGCGAATCCACGCCGAGCCGCGCGATCGTGCAGAGCGCGGGCCACGCCTATAAGCTGCCCGGGCGACACCTCATGGCCGAGTTCGACCGCCACGAAGAATTCCAGCACCTGATGCTGCGTTATACCCAGGCCCTGATCACGCAAATGGCGCAGACCGCGGTGTGCAACCGCCACCACAACATTAACCAGCAGTTGTGCCGCTGGCTGCTGCTCTCCCTCGACCGCCTGCCCGACAACCACCTGCACATGACGCAGGAATTGATCGCCAACATGCTTGGCGTGCGGCGCGAGGGCGTTACCGAAGCCGCCACCCACCTGCAGAAGCAGGGCGTCATCCAGTATCACCGCGGGCACATTACTGTGCTCGATCGGCCCGAACTGGAGAAGCTGTGCTGCGAGTGTTATTCGGTGGTGAGGAAGGAAACCGAGCGGCTGTTGCCGTACACGGTCGCGCAACGTATCGCCTGACGCGGACGCGGACGCGGACGGTGACGCCGGCCCTATGCGGCCTTGCGTACAGACCGGCATTGACGCGCCGGTCGATACTGGCACCTGCCCCTGGACACTCTCAGGCAGCG
>Ga0114946_10001238_pt1 | contig 17524 bp, 18 predicted proteins | sample WalLakDeSediment_FD_88676 | JGI IMG/M metagenome (GOLD analysis project Ga0114946, IMG submission 88676) | Lake sediment microbial communities from Walker lake, Nevada to study Microbial Dark Matter (Phase II) - Walker Lake 11/02/13 Deep Sediment | ecosystem: Environmental > Aquatic >... | reverse complement strand
GCAGGTAATCGATATCGGTATCATCGACCTCCATTAAAAAGGGAATAATCTCAAGGATATTTTCAGATGGGTTGCGGGCCAGGTCCAGGATCCTTTCATTATCAGCAAGGCCTTCATTATCCAACCTGGTAGCGATTTGTTCAACTGTATAGCCTTCGGGAATGGTAAACCAGGCAGTTTCAGTGTAAACATCGCCCGAGTGGATTATATAAACGATCTCACTTAAACTCATCGCCGGGCTGAGACTGTATTTTCCGGCAATGAAGCCCTGGCCGAGGTTATAGCGTCGCACAAAAATACGGAAAATAAGTTGGTTGTGGATCAGGTTTTCATGCTCCAGGATACCAGCAATATCCTCCGTGTTCGCCCCGGAAGGTATTTCTACAAATTCATACTGCTCGACAGCCTCAGGATTAACCGGTTTTAGCATATCGTTATATAAATAGGATATAGCTGCTGCAGCAACCAGTATTATAACTGTCAGTAGGGCCACTGCAGTGAAAAAACGTTTAGCCATTTAACGTCACCTTTCCATAGCTGCAATCGAATACCCTAATATGTATCTTCTTCATCATCGAATTCAATACTCTCAGCCCGTTCTTCCCATATAGAGGCTACCTGGTTCCATTCCTCTTCATCTTCAACTTCAACCAGCATTTCTTCGCCTTCATCCAGGTCGATGCGAAAAATATATGCTTCTTCCTCGAAGTCGATCGCTTCCCCGTTTTCCCCATCATCGGGATACATTACCGGCACCAGGATAGCGTATTCATTTATGTCAACCTGAAAACGATCGACCAGGGCAAAATCGTGCTCGTTGCCTTCTTCATCAACCAGGACAACAATGTCCGTTCTTTCTTCTCCATTACCATTCATCATTTAACACCTCATTTTCAGTTGTTCTTTTTATTTGTTCAGGCTGTCATTTTCCTGCATCGCTAAATATTGTTCCAGGATCAGAACTGCAGCCAGCTTGTCTTTCACTTCCCTGCGTTTTTTACGCCGCATTCCGCTTTCCAGTAGAGTTTTTTCAGCCCTGCTCGAGGTAAGCCTCTCATCTACCATCGCTACCGGAATGACAAGCTTTTCCCTTAATGCTTCGGCAAACTCTTCGGCTTTTACAGCAGCAGTTCCTTTCTCACCGCTCATCCTCAGCGGCTTCCCGACTACTATTTTCCCCACCCCATAATTAAGGCATATTGCTTCAATCTTATCGATCGCTTCGCCAGGTGAGGTATAGTTAATAACATCGATCCCCTGTGCCGTAATCCCCAGGGGATCAGAAACGGCGACACCGATACGTTTTTCACCGGGATCCAAACCGAGTATGCGCACTGGTTACCAAATCTCCATTAAAGCTTTTTGTTTTCGGCCAGTTCCAGGTAGATTCCGACCATTTCTTCAAGGAGTTCGTCACGCTCAACCTGTCTGATCAGGCTGCGGGCGTTGTGATGACTGGTGATATAGGCCGGATCTCCGGAAAGCAGGTAACCGACAAGTTGATTCAAAGGGTTGTAGCCTTTCTCTTTCAGAGCCTGATAGACTTTAATCAGGATCGTCCTGGCTTCATTGGCAGCCTCTTCACCATCTACCCGAAACAGGACAGTTTCTTCATGATTACCCTGATCTTTATCATGCACGTTTAGTTCCTCCCGGTTACTTAATGGTATTACCTTCACTGACTGCTTCAAGCTGCTCCCGAACCAAACCTTCAACGGAATCAATAGCATCAGGCAAAGCGCCGGCATCCTTGCCGCCTGCCTGGGCCAGCTCGGGCCTGCCTCCCCCTCCTCCGCCTACCAGGCGGGCGACAGCCGTGATGATTTTATTTGCCTGGATGCCGCGTTTAATCAGGTCGGGAGTAACTGAGCCAACCAGTATAACTTTGCCGTCATTTACAGCGCCGAGAACAACTACCACTGAATCCAAGTTGCTTTTGACTTCATCCATAACCATGCGCAATGATTCAATACTGTCAGCGGAAACCTGAGCGCTAAGCACTTTAACGTCTGCGACTTCTTTGACTGCGGACATTAAGGCCCTGACTTCAAAAGCAGCCAGCCGCTGTTTTAACTCCTGGTTTGTTTTCTGCATAAACTTGTAATCTGCCAGGTGCTCATCAAATTTCTGGTCCAGGTGGCTTTCCGAAGTATTCAGCGATAGGGCTATCTTTTCAATAAGCCGGTCCTTTTCTACAGCCTGGCGGTAAGCATTCAAACCGACCAGCGCTTCGATGCGGCGCAATCCTGAACCGATACCTTCTTCTGAAACTATTTTGAACAGCCCTATTTTCCCGGTTGCAGAAACATGGGTACCCCCGCATAGCTCAAGAGTATAATTTCCCGTTGAAACCATCCGGACGGAACCTTCTTCATATTTATCTGCGAATATTGCCGTTGCACCCTTTTCTTTAGCCTCTTCCAGGGTAGCTACCTCGGCCCGAACGTCAACATTCGCCAGAACCATCTTATTAACTTCCTCTTCAATGGCCAGCAGTTCATCACTGTTTAAACCGGCAAAATGGTTAAAATCGAAGCGCAGTCGATCGGTTGCAACCAGTGAACCAGCCTGGTTAACATGATCGCCCAGCCTGTTGCGCAGCGCCCGGTGCAGCAGGTGTGTAGAGGTATGGCTGCGGCAGATACCTTCACGGCGCCCGCTGTCAACAGTCGCAGTTACAGCATCCCCTTTAGACACCCGACCTTCTTCGACAGAACCCTGGTGAATAATCTGCCCCCAGGGGGAAAAGTAAGTGTTTTCCACTTTAATTCGACCCTGTGGCCCCTCGATATAACCGGTATCGCCAATCTGGCCCCCTGCTTCAGCATAGAATGGTGTCCGGTCAAGCAAAACTTCTGCACTATCTCCTTCCGTTAATTCTTGTTTGGCTTTACCGTCTCTTAGCATCAACTGCAGTTTTGCATCCTGCTGAAGGGTTTCGTAACCGGTAAATTCAGTCGACAGATTTTCAGCTGCTTTATATATTTGAGCACTGCCGTCTCCGGCAGTGTTACGGGCTGCGGCACGGGCCCGATCCTGCTGCATCTTCAGGTTACTGTCAAAAGCTTCACGGTCAATTTCCAAACCTTTTTCATCAATTATTTCAGCAGTTAAATCCAGAGGAAACCCATAAGTATCATATAGTTTAAAAGCTAATTCGCCGGGCAATATTTTTTCATCCTTATCACGCATATTTTCGACGTAACCATCGAGAATTTCCATGCCCTGGGCCAGGGTTTCCTGGAATTTTTGTTCTTCCAGCTTAACAATCTGCCGGATGTAGTCATGACGCTGATGCAATTCGGGATATGCAGAACCCATAATCTCGACTACCAGCGAAGCCGCGTCGGTCATAAAATTACCTTCAATGCCAAGCAGCCTGCCGTAACGCACAGCACGGCGCAGAAGACGGCGTAAAACATACCCGCGGCCCTCGTTGGAAGGGATCACTCCGTCAGCAATAAGGAATGAAGTTCCCCTGCTGTGCTCAGTAATTATGCGAAGGGCTATTTCCTGGTCTCTGCGGGAAGGATCGGCAATGTTTTTGAAGTGGTCATAGAGCGGTTTGACTATGTCTGTCTCATACAGGGAATGAACATCCTGCAGAGCCATAGCCATGCGTTCCAGCCCGGCACCTGTATCAATGTTTTTTTGTTTTAATTCGACAAGTTCTCCTGATGCTTCCCGGCTGAACTGGGTAAAGACGAGATTCCATATTTCCAGGTAACGATCGCAGTCGCAGCCTACACCACAATCAGGGTTTTCACACCCTGCCTCTTCTCCCAAATCATAATATATTTCAGAACAGGGGCCGCAGGGTCCCAGGCCTATTTCCCAGAAATTATCCGCTTTACCCAGCCTGGTTATACGGTCTGCAGGAACGCCAATATTTTCATTCCATATCTTAAAAGCTTCCTCATCTTCAAGGTAGATGCTGACCCACAACCGCTCAACAGGCAGGCGGTATCCGTTTAAAACGAGATCCCAGGCCCAGGCAATTGCTTCTTCTTTGAAATAATCACCAAAAGAGAAGTTGCCAAGCATTTCAAAGAATGTGGCATGCCGGCCTGTATGGCCAACACGGTCGATATCGGGTGTGCGCAAACATTTTTGACATGTAGCCACCCGTTGGTGCGGCGGTTTTTTCTCTCCGGTAAAATATGGTTTTAACGGGGCCATTCCGGCACCGATAAGCAGCAGGGTAGGATCGCTTTGGGGAATAAGAGGAAAGCTGGGCATGATTAGGTGATCTTTTGAGCTGAAATAGTCTAAAAATAGTTCACGTATATTACTGGATTGCATCCTTTTACCTCCCTTTTGGGTTAACGCAATTATATCTGTTTACCCGAAACAATGTCAACAAAACTAAAGCTTTTCAGCGGTGCCTCGGCCACGGCTCACTGACTCGAAACCTTGCAGCAGGGCTACGCTTTCGCGTGCGGGAATTTGAATATGGATAACAACGATATCACTGTAATCAACTCCTGTTATTGTTCCGCTGATGCTTTTTATGAGCCTGCTTACAGGCCCCACGTCTTCATAGGCCATTTTAAGAGAGTAGCTGTCCAGGGTTTCTTTTTTTTTGAGATCTGCATCTTTGAGGCTTAGACGGGCGCAATCGCGGTAGGCACGGGTTAAGCCACCAATACCCAGCTTGGTTCCGCCAAAGTACCGGGTGCCAATTATTATCGCATCTGAAACATTTTTACCCTGAAGCACCTGCAGCATTGGAGCTCCGGCAGTACCGGACGGCTCCCCATCATCGCAAATACGCTCTATCAGAGTTCTGCCGCTTCCAATACGGTAGGCATAGGTATGATGAGAAGCATCGGTAAATTCTAAGTTTACGGATTCAATTATCTCCCTTGCTGATGCTTCCGTGGTTGAAGACGCCAGGGTAGCTATAAAACGTGAACCGTGAACTGAAAAGCGGGTACGGATTTTTTTAGTCGGGCTTAAATACGGCTGCTCAATCAGCATATATTCACTTTCCCGGCAGGGATTCATTGTTTTTGCTCTTTTTAGCCCTGACCTTATCTAAATAATTGCGGATCTGCTTTTCCATTCCCTGCTCAGTAGGCCTGTAAAATATTTTTTCGGCCAGGCCCCGGGGCAGGTATTCCTGATCAATATAATGTTCCGGATAATCATGCGGGTAAAGGTACCCGGTGCCGTGCCCCAGGCGCTTTGCACCGCGGTAACTGCTGTCTTTCAAGTGAGCCGGGACAGGGCTGTTTTGTTCATCTTCAACCAGTTTTAAAGCTTCGTTAATAGCCAGGTAAGCGGCATTGCTTTTTGGGGCCCCGGCAAGGTAAGTTACTGCCTGGGCCAGGGGAATTCTTCCTTCGGGCAGACCGATAATTTCCACTGCCTTGGCGGCGGAAACAGCCAGGGTAAGGGCTTTGGGGTCGGCATTGCCAATATCTTCAGAAGCGCTGATTATCAGGCGTCGGGCAATAAAGATGGGATCTTCGCCACCATTGAGCATCCGGGCCATCCAGTATAATGCAGCATCGGGATCAGAACCACGGATTGATTTAATCAGGGCCGATGCCATATCGTAATGACTGTCCCCCTGCCGATCATAAGAAAGCAGTCTTTTTTGCATTGCCTCGGCAACTGCTTCCACCGTTACCCTGATACGTTCGTTTTCCTCTTCTCCGGCAAGGACAGCCATTTCAAGAGCATTAAGTGCAGCCCTGGCATCACCATTGGCTTTTTCAGCAAGATAGTTAAATGCTTCCGGTTCAACATTCAACTGCAGTTTACCCAGGCCCCGTTCGGAATCTTCCAGGGCATTTTTAAGCAGCCTGATGATCTCTGTGCCTTTTAGCGGTTCAAAAGAGAAGAGTCTCGTCCTCGACAGCAGCGGTCCGGTAAGGTAGAAGAATGGATTTTCCGTAGTAGCACCAATAAATATCACCGTTCCCTGCTCAACTGCTGAGAGCAAAACGTCCTGCTGAGCCTTATTGAAGCGGTGTATCTCGTCGATAAAGAGTATCGTTCGCCGGTTATACAGTGACCAGTCATCGCGGGCCTGTTCAATTAGCTGGCGGACATCTTTGACTCCCGCGGCGACAGCGTTAAGTTGTGTAAAGGCTGCTTTGGTTACAGCAGCAATAATTCTCGCGAGGCTGGTTTTGCCTGTTCCGGGCGGGCCATGAAATATTAACGATACCAGCTTGTCAGCTGTTATCAGGTTGCGCAGAGGCTTCCCTTCGCCAAGAATCTGCTCCTGCCCGATAAACTGTTCCAGTTTCTCGGGCCGCATGCGTTGAGCAAGAGGGCCTTCTTCTTTTATCTTTTTTTCCCAGGCCATGCTAACAAGGTCCATGCTGACAATCACCGGCTTTCTTCTTCTGGCTTCAAAAAGAAGCACTCCTGCATACACCGGCCCGGTGTCTGAAAGGAGTGCTTTGTAAATCTTTATTACTTTTCGCGCCGGTATTATTCCGGATTCTAAATTAAAACTGTTTACTCGGCTTCATCCTGGACGACACGATCAACTGCTGCACGGGAAAACTTCAGGTTCAAGTTATCGGCAACACGCATAGACATCACTGTATCGTCAATTTCCTTAATCACTCCGTGAATACCGCCAATTGTGACTACCCGGTCACCCTTCTTCAGGTTGCTGATCATTTCCTTGCGCAGCTTCTGTTGTTTCTGCTGGGGCCGGATCAATAAGAAATAGAAAACTACAAACAGCAAAATAAGTGGTACAAATGGTCCGATTGATTCTAAATTCACTCAACTACACCTCCATACATTTTTATGAGTCTGGGACTCATTGTGCTGTAATACTGATCAAAACAATCCTCGCTTAAAGCATCCCTTATCTCGTTCATAAGCCGTCCCAGGTAAAAAAGGTTGTGATATGTCGTTAACCTTATTCCCAGTATTTCACCGGCATTAAAAAGATGCCGTATATAAGCCCTGCTGTAATTTTTGCAGACAGGACAGCTGCAAGCTTCATCAAGCGGGGAGAGGTCAGTCGCGTAAGTGCTGTTACGTATGGCCAGGTAGCCCTGGGAGGTCATCACCCTGCCATTACGGGCAATTCGCGTCGGCAAAACACAATCGAAAATATCGATACCCCACCTTACTCCCTCCAGCAGAGCATCCGGTGAACCCACACCCATCAGGTAGTGTATCTTTTCCGGCGGCAGCTCGGGTACCGTACACTGTAAAGTTTCGTACATCAGATTTTTCGGTTCCCCTACACTTAAGCCTCCAATGGCATAACCGTCAAAATCCAGTGCTGTAATTTCGGCTGCCGATTGCCGGCGTAAATCTTCGTAAATCCCTCCCTGGATTATCCCAAACAGGGCTTGCTCTTCGCGCAAATGAGCTTCCTTACTGCGCCTTGCCCATACTGACGTGCGCCTGACTGCAGAACTGACTTCGTCACGTTCGGCCGGATATGGCGGGCACTGGTCAAGGACCATGGCAATATCTGAGCCGAGCATATTCTGAAGCCGTATTACCCTTTCCGGGGTTAGAAAATGTGTTGACCCATCAATGTGAGAAGTAAAAGCAACCCCTCTATCATCAAGTTTTCGCAAACCGCCGAGGCTAAAAACCTGAAAACCTCCGCTATCGGTTAGAATAGCACCCCCCCAGTTCATGAAATGGTGCAATCCCCCATGCCGTGCAATTAATTCAACCCCCGGCCGTAAAAAAAGGTGATAACAATTACTTAAGATCAATCCCATGCCCATTTCTTCCAGTTCTCCAACGGTTAAAGCCTTGACTGTGCCCTGAGTTCCGACCGGCATGAAAGCCGGTGTTTGAATCAGGCCATGCACGGTATGCAGATCACCAATCCGGGCAGCGGTTTGCGGGCATTTTCGGGTTATTTTAAATTGTATGGGCATACCTTTCATCCATTCTATAGCTTATATTAAGCAGGCTTTACTGTCAACGTATTGTACCGCTATTTACAATATAAGCATGCAATCCCCGAAGCTGAAAAACCGGTATTTTTTTTCAACAGCTTCGCGGTAAGCAGCCAATATATTATCGTACCCGGCAAGGGCGCTGACGAGCATTAAAAGAGTTGAGCGCGGCAGGTGAAAATTGGTAATCATAGCATCGACAGCACGGAATTCATAGCCGGGGTAGATATATAAACCGGTCCAGCCTTCTTCACTTCCTTTAAGCCTTCCTTTACTGTTTGACGCTGTCTCGAGGACCCGGCATACTGTCGTGCCAACCGCTATGACACGCTTACCTTCCTGCCTGGCCATATTAACCATGGCGGCTGTTTTGTTTTCAATACTGTAATATTCAAAGTGCATGATGTGTTCGCGTATGTCTTCCGCTTTTACCGGCTGGAAAGTTCCGGGTCCGATGTGTAACGTGATAAAAGCGGTTTGCACACCCTTTTCTGCCAATGCAGCAAATACTTCCTCCGTGAAGTGAAAACCCGCCGTAGGAGCTGCAGCCGATCCATCTACTTCGGCGTATATAGTCTGATACTGGTCGGGATTTTTCAGTTCTGTTTCAATATATGGTGGCAGCGGTACGCTGCCCAGGCAATGAATGATTTCTTCGACAGGCTTTGACGCTTTAAAACTAATTTCTCTCAAACCTTCCCGGCCATAATCCTCTACGGTAGCTTCAACACCGAGACCGAGAAACACTTTTACACCCGGCTTAAGTTTTTTGCCGGGCTTTACCATGGCTACCCAATGCCCATTGCTCTGCTTGTGCAGCAATAATATTTCAGCAGAGGTATCTTTTCCTTCAATTCTTCCTGTAAGTCGGGCAGGGATAACTTTTGTGTTATTAAGTACAAGCAAATCACCTTCCTGCAAATAGTCAGGGAGCCGGTTAAAGCTGGAATGCTCCCTTTTTCCGTCCGCACGGTTTAAAACCAGCATCCGGGACTCATCTCTCTGTTCTAATGGTGTCTGGGCAATAAGCTCAGTGGGAAGGTGGTAATCGTAATCGCTTAACTTGCTGTAATCCATTAAAAACCTACTCTCAGCAGTTTCGGGTTAGTTAGATGGCTGTATTTTATACAGGCTCCAGGCTTGTTCAATATTTAGCGCCTTATAAAATTAAAAATTATAGTTAAAATTATACTGATTATAATCATCGTAGCCAGGGGCAAGTAAAAGGTGATATTTTCCCTCTGAACAAAGATATCACCGGGTAGTCGCCCAAGACCCAACCTGCCAAGAAGCAACAGCAACAAGCCGGAAGCAGCGATCAAGATGCCGCCGGTAAGCAGCAATTTTGCGAATGAATCCAGGTTAGGAACAGCGAACACCTCCTACCACAGCTTTTGCTGCGGATCTAGCTTCGGTTTAAGGTTTAAGTAAGCATATACTTCACTGGTTACCATGCGGCCGCGGGCAGTTCTCTTAAGAAGTCCCAGCTGCATCAGGTACGGCTCGTAAACATCTTCAAGTGTTTCCGGCTCTTCGCTTATGCAGGCAGCCAGGGTGTCAAGACCGACAGGTCCTCCTTCAAACTTTTCAATCAAGGCGAGTAACAGGCGACGGTCAATTTCATCCAGGCCTTTAGAATCAAGCTGCAGCATCTGCAACGCTTCTTCGGCTACGGCTTTAGTTATGATATTGCCTGCCCTGATCTGAGCGTAGTCTCGAACCCGCTTCAGCAGTCGGTTGGCAACCCGTGGAGTCCCTCTCGAGGCACCGGCTATTACCGCAGCTCCTTCCTGTTCCGTTTTGACATTTAGGATATTAGCTGAACGTGTGATAATCTGTTCCAGCTCGGCGCCGGTATAAAAATCAAGCCGATCGACAACCCCAAAGCGATCGCGAAGAGGTGAAGTAAGCAGGCCGGCTCTAACGGTAGCACCGATCAGGGTAAATGGAGGCAGATCCAGGCGCAGTGAGCGTGCTCCCGGACCTTTGCCGATAATAATATCAAGGGCATTGTCTTCCATAGCCGGGTATAAAATCTCTTCTACCGTGCGGCTGAGGCGATGAATTTCATCGATAAAAAGCACGTCACCGTGCCCAAGGTTCGTTAGTATCGCTGCAAGATCTCCAGGCCTTTCGATAGCAGGACCGGCGGTTATCCTGATATTGACTCCCAGTTCCCAGGCAATAATATGCGCAAGAGTCGTTTTACCCAGGCCTGGCGGGCCGTAAAGCAAAACGTGATCTAAAGCTTCTTTTCTTTGCATGGCAGCCTTTATATAGATAGAAAGCTTTTCCTTGATTTTCTCCTGGCCGACATATTCCTGCAGTGAGCGAGGCCTGAGTCCGATTTCAATCTGGGGGTCGTCTTCAGGTTGGCGCTTGGCAGAGACTATACGTTCCTCCATCTGTTTCTCCCTTCACAAAACACCCGGTTAGGGCTGTTTATTTCTGAGCCATACTCTTCAAAACCAGTTTCAATAAATCTTCGCGGGAAAGATCTTTATTATGTTCGATAGCTTTGCTGACTGCAGCAGCAGCTTCTGCACTTGAGTAGCCCAGAGCATTAAGCGCTCCGGTTAAATCATTAAAAGTCGACGAACCGGTCTGCATAACGGGGCCGGCTGCCAGATCTTCGGTTGATATAACTTTCGGCAGTTTTTCCTTTATTTCAAGAATCAAGCGCTGAGCAGCCTTACGTCCTACTCCGTGGGCCCGGCATAACTGCGGAATATTTTCTTCCAGCACAGCAACATAAAACTGTGAAACGGTAAATATCCCGAGCAGGGATAAAGCAAGCCTGGGACCGAATCCACTTACACTCAGGATCAGGTTAAAAAGCTTTCGCTCCTCAGCTGCCCTAAAACCAAAAATGTAAACTTCGTCTTCCTTAATTAAAAGTCGGGTATAAAGAGTTATTTCCTGTCCCACCAGGCTGGGAAGATCATCGTTAGCAGGGGGCATTTGGAGTGCAATACCGATACTGCCCATCTCGAGAACAGCGTTACCGGGGGTCGCCGATACAAGGCGGCCTTTTAAGAATTCTATCAATTAAGACCGGCCTCCTTTTACCGCATCCTGCCAGCGGCGATTCTGCAGATGGCAGAGGGCGACAGCCATGGCATCTGCTTCGTCATCAACGGTGGGTCTATGCGGTAATTTGAGAAGCATTTGGACCATTTTTTGCACCTGCACTTTTTCTGCCTTACCGTAACCTGCGACAGCTTGTTTAACCTGTAAAGGGGTATATTCAAACAAATCGAGGCCGCTCCTGGCGCCGGCAAGGATGATTACTCCGCGGGCTTCGCCAACCTGAAATGCTGTGCGCACATTCTTACTGAAAAATATTTTTTCAACGGCCAGAATTTGCGGGTTGTAAATCGTAATCAGTTCAAAAACCTGATCGTGGATCGCCTGCAACCGTGCTGCTGCCGGTAAATCTTTTTTCGTCCTGATACATCCGGAAGTTATGCACGTAAAATCAGATTCGCTTTCTTCGATTACAGCATAACCGGTTATGGCTACTCCCGGATCGATACCGATTATGCGAATCATTGGGCCATCAGCTCTTCCGGAATATCAAAGTTTGCATAAACATTCTGGACATCATCGTGATCGTCCAACGCTTCCATTAGACGGATGATCCTTGCCGCAATTTCTGAATCTCCAATATCTATAGTAGAGCTGGGCAGCATGGTAACCTCGGATGAAGCAATGGGAATACCGTGCTCCTGCAACCGGTGTTTCACAGCTTCAAAACTTTCAAGATCGGTGGTAATACTGTAAGTGCCGTCACCCTCAAGTTCGACATCTTCGGCCCCGGCATCCAGAGCGGCGAGCATAAAATCATCTTCGTCCATATGCAGTTCATTTTTATTCACCGACAGATACCCTTTTCGACTAAACATCCAGGATACGCAGCCTGATTCGCCCAGACTTCCACCATGGCGGGAAAAAATATGCCTGATTTCAGCAACGGTGCGATTGCGGTTATCGGTCAATACTTCGAGGAGAATAGCAACGCCACCGGCGGCATAACCTTCATAATTTGCCTGCTCGTAGCTTGACCCTTCCTGGCCGCCGACACCCTTTTGTATCGCGCGTTGTATATTATCGTTGGGCATATTACTTTCGCGTGCTTTTTGCACTGCCAGCCTGAGGCTGAAATTGATATCTAAGTCTTCTCCACCTTCGCGGGCGGCAACAGTAATTTCCCGGGCCAGCTTGGTAAATATCTTGCCCTTTGCCGCATCTTGCCGGGCTTTACGGTGCTTGGTATTCGCCCATTTTGAGTGACCTGCCATTAGCATCCCTCTTTCGATTACAGAAGTATTAATAAAATATGTGTCGATGCCTTTCAAGCAGCAACAGGAGGGGAAGGCCCAGGCCGTAGCAGGCAATAGTCTGGCCAATACCTACCCACACTGCTGTCAGGTAGAAAGGCAAATCCAAAACAAAGTGCAAAACAAGCCCGACGATAATGGCGTTGATAATAATTGGTGGCAGTGGGACCAGGTATTTGTTGCCAATTTTTGAAACCAGGTAAGCTGACAGCAGAGTAGCCAGGCTGCCAAAAACAATATCCAAAATGCCCAAGCCGCCGAACATATTGGCAATTACGGTTCCGGCAAAAAGACCCGGTATTGCCGCCGGGGTAAAAAAAGGCAATATCAACAACATCTCCGAAATTCGGACTTGAACCATTCCATAACTAATTGGAGCAAATATTATGGTTATGATTGCGTAGAGCGCTCCGATCATCGCTGCCCTGGTCCAATAGTTAAAGCGGTTACTCTTTTTGAAGTTCATCCAAACCCTCTTGTTTTTTATTAAGCAGGGTGTCTGCGACCTGCTTTCTCTATTATAGTAAAATCAATCTATTTAGTAAATTCTTTAATGCTAAAATCCTTGATTTTCCGTGCTGCGGCCCCCAAAACTCTGCTGCGGTGGCAAACAAGATAAAGTGAACGATGCAAGTCTAAACCGCGTATGGTATGAATATCAACTGATCCGGCTTGTACCATCTCGTTAATGGAAAGTTTCGAAACAACAGCTATGCCAAGACCTTCTTTAACAGCCTGCTTGATCCCTTCGAGGCTGTTTATATAGGTGATTCCATTAAAACTGTTTAGATCATAGCCGCTTTCATTTAATTTTTTTTCAAGCAGCTGGCGGGTGGCAGAACCTTTTTCGCGCAGGATTAAATGGTGCGGCATTAAAATATCCAACGAAACGCCTTCTTTGAAATCGGCCTTATTCAACAAGCCTTTCCGGGCAGTCAATACTAGCTCGTCGTCAACCAGGGGAGTGTATTTCAACCGTTCATCTTGCTTGACTGAACCAACATATCCGAGATCATAGCTGTAATTTAAAACCCCCTCCAGGACTGCGCTTGTATCAAGAATATTTACGTAGAAATCGATCGAAGGCGCAATCTTTCTAAAGGCTGCAAGGAGACCGGGGAGTAAATACGATCCCGGGACAGTGCTTGAGCCGACATACACAAGTCCGGTAGCTGCTTCTCTCTGCTTAGAGAGCTTTTCCCTGCACTCGTCCTGCAGGTTAATTATAGACTGGGCATAATCTATAAAGATTTTTCCTGCTTCCGTCAAAGAAGGTTCGCGTGCCTTGGACCGATCAAAGAGCTTAACACCGAGCTCTTCTTCCAGGGACTTAATCCTCACACTTACTGACGGTTGACTGATAAACATTTTTTCGCCGGCTTCAGAAAAGCTTCTAAGAGACGCAACGTTTAAAAAAGCCCGGATTTGTTCAAAGTCCATCTGTCCCTTCCTTTCATGCTTTTTTACATTATACGTTTATTAATTGCCGGCGTCCATTCTTAAAGAGCAGAAGTGTGAATTAAATAACGCTTAAAACGGGGGCAAAAAGAAATTGTTAATACATGCGGGCAGGCTTATTAATAATTCATATTTCATAAACACTAACCGCTATTTATAATAATTGTGGACTAGTAAACTAATTTCAGCGATTATGCCGGCCCATTTTTTGCAATCATGTGAGTAACACGTAATGTTATTTACTTTAAGAATCCCCTGCAGATTTATTTGACTCTGTATATAAATACTGTAAAATTATAGTGAGAGTTTCTGAAGAGCAGGAATTAATCGACCGGTTATATTTGGAAGGATACTCGATGCCACACAGCTGCTACATTACTTTCCCGACAACTTATTACGCCATACGAGCAGAAAGTCTGCTCAGGAAAAATTCTTATTCTTTCAAGATGGTCCCGGTACCGCGAGTGATCAGTTCAAGCTGCGGTACTGCAATGCGCTGCAGCTGTGAAGATATTTCAGCAATTAGAAATATCCTTTTGCAAAATGAACTCCAACTTGAAAGTTTTTTCAAGCTTGAAGAAGCAGGGTTGAAAACTCCAAAAGCAGAGGAGCTTTACTTTGATTAACAAACCGGAGCATTTAACAGACAGCAATCTGAATTTATATTTTGATAATGCCGCGACTTCCTGGCCCAAACCGGAATCAGTTTATAAAGCTGCTGAGATCCAGATGCGCCATGCCTGCGGTAATCCCGGCCGCTCCGGCCATACACGCACTCTTGAAGCAGACCGTCTTATATACCGAACCAGGGAAGCGCTGGCTGCATTATTTAATGCCGAAGACTCATCAAGAATTATCTTTACCCTAAACGCCACCGATGCATTAAATATCGCCTTAAAAGGATTCCTAAAAGCCGGAGACCATGTAATCTGCACCGCCATGGAGCATAACTCGGTTTTGCGCCCGCTGGGCCGTTTACGCCGTGATGGCCTGATAACTACAACAGTGATTCCCTGTTCCGAAGCAGGGCACCCGGACCTTGACTTTCTGGAAAAGGCATACCGATCCAACACCCGTTTACTGGTTGTCAATCATGCGTCAAATGTTACCGGAATTATAATGCCGTTGGAGAAGATGGTTTGTTCGGCTCACAGCAGGGAAGTGGCTGTGCTGGTAGATGCAGCGCAGACTTCCGGAACAGTTGAAATTGATCTTGATGCTTGCAAAACAGATATGATGGCTTTTACAGGCCACAAAGGGCTGCTGGGACCTACCGGGACAGGTGGTTTATATGTCCGGACCGGTATTGACCTTGAACCACTGCGGGAAGGCGGTACAGGAAGTCAGTCAGAAACCGATTCGCACCCTGAAAGTATGCCTGAACGTCTTGAAGCGGGAACCCTTAACGCCGCCGGCCTGGCCGGTCTGTTGGAGGGAGTTCTTTTTATTCAAAAAACAGGGCTGGATATAATCAGGGCTCATGAAAAAGATATCCGTTCAATTTTATACAAACAGCTCCAGGCTATTCCCGGCATTAACCTTTACGGCCCCGAAGATGCTGAACAATGCTCCTGCATTGTATCTTTTGCAATCGAAAACGTAGACAGCGGAGAAGTAGGTTACATCCTGGAAAACAGCTACAACATCTTATGCCGAACCGGCCTTCATTGCGCTCCCCTTGCCCATAAGTCAATCGGAACATTTCCTGAAGGCACCGTGCGCATAAGCCCCGGCTTTTTTACCAGGCTAAGCGATGTCGAATACCTGGTCAGGGCCATAAAAGATATCGTGCTGCTCTCCGCAAAATAGAAATAAACCTGTTAATTAGACTTGCATTTACTATGGGGGTGTTTTACATGAAAACTATAGATTGCCGCGGCCTTAGCTGCCCCGAACCGGTATTACGCACCAGGAACGCATTATCAGAGTTTCCATCAGAAATAATGACGGTAGTCATTGACAACGAAACTGCGCGCGAGAACGTGCTGCGATTTGCCCGAAGCAAAGGCCGTACAGCCGAGTGGCAGGAAAAAGATGGGTTATTCTATATCTCTATAGCTGAAAACAATGCGGATCCGGAAGACTTACCTTTACCCCAGGCTGTTGCCGGGAAGGATAAAAAACCGGTTTTATTTATCTCCACTGCTGAACTGGGGCAGGGCAGCAGCGAACTAGGCCAAATCTTAATGCGTAATTTTATTTATACCCTGACTAAACGGGAAGAGATGCCCCGGGCTATTGTTTTAATGAATTCAGGAGTCAAACTCAGTATTTCGGATTCACCGGTTATTGAAGAGTTGGAAGACTTGCTGGGCAAAGGTGTAGAGATTCTGGTCTGCGGAACCTGCCTTGATTATTACGAACTGAAAAATTGTCACAAAGCCGGCCAGGTGAGCAATATATACGATATTTCCGATCTCTTGTTTGCCGCTGATCGGGTCATAACGATCTAGTAATAACGTCCTTTGCAGTTTATATAATCCCATGGTATATTGTTCAGGAATCTATAATACAGCAACACTCTCAGTTATGGAGATACTCAATTGACCAAAGCAATTAGCGCGGTAAAAATAATGCAACCAAACAGAGCATTACTCTACATTGCATTTTCTGCAATCCTATGGAGCACCAGCGGGCTTTTTATCAAACTGATTGATTTAAATCCTTTAGCTATCGCCGGTTTGCGCAGTGCGATTGCCGCCATTTTTATGCTGCTGCTGATGCGCGGCCTCCTTCAATTTAACTGGACTTTTCCCCAGATATCAGGAGCATTGGCATATGCACTAACAATGATTCTTTTTGTTTCAGCTACCAAGTTGACTACCGCTGCCAATGCGATTTTACTGCAATATACCGCACCGGTATTCACAGCTTTACTGGGTGCCTGGTTTCTTAAAGAAAAAGTGACCCGCTTTGACTGGATTATTATCGGCACAGTTTTGGGGGGCATGTTTCTTTTTTTCTTTGATCGCCTCTCTCTGATCGGTATTTGGGGTAATATCATGGCTGTAGGCAGCGGAGTGACTCTTTCCTATTTCATAATGTGCATGCGCTTTCAAAAGAATGCCTCTCCAATTGAGACTGTGATTTTGGGCAATTTGACCACAATGCTTATCTGCATCCCCTTCTATTTTCAGCAGTTACCCACCTTTATTGACTGGACCATATTATTTTATATGGGCATATTGCAAATTGGGTTGTCATTTGTCATTTTTTCAACGGCCATTAAATATGTTGCCGCTCTTGACGCCGTACTTATCCAAACTTTAGATCCCTTGCTAAACCCAATCTGGGTCTTTCTTGTGATCGGAGAGGCACCGGGCAGGTGGGCGATCGCAGGCGGAATCATAGTAATAACGGCAGTAACCATTCGCAATATTTTTGCCAATATTAAAACACCCAAAGTAGTACCTGTAGGTCATTAAAGTTTCATAATTTGGGAATCAGCTGATAAATTCTGATAGGATAGTGGTTTAATAGTCATATTATAATAAGTGGAGCCCTGATGGGCTCCACTTATTATAATTAAACTGGTATAAACTATTGCCTACTGTCTCTGTGCCAATACTTTCTTAACCCGATTTCCCGGCAGCATTGTTTCAATTCTCGCGGGAATCAGGCCATGAGGCATAAACAGGATTACAATGATTATAACTAACCCCAACAGTGTAAACTCGAGCCAAAGCGGGTCGATTCCTACAGCCAGAAGAAAACCGAACCACTGGGAGCGGAAAATAATGATCATAGTCCTGAAGATGGTAAGTATAAAAACACCCAGAAATACCCCGACATTGCTACCAATACCTCCAAGCATCATGTAAGCCCAGG
>Ga0114946_10001237_pt1 | contig 17524 bp, 15 predicted proteins | sample WalLakDeSediment_FD_88676 | JGI IMG/M metagenome (GOLD analysis project Ga0114946, IMG submission 88676) | Lake sediment microbial communities from Walker lake, Nevada to study Microbial Dark Matter (Phase II) - Walker Lake 11/02/13 Deep Sediment | ecosystem: Environmental > Aquatic >... | reverse complement strand
GGTCGCGTTGGTCGCGTTGGTCGCGTTGGTCGCGTTGGTCGCGCCGGTCGCGCCGGTCGCGCCGGTCGCGCTCTTCTTGTCGGCGGTGCCGAACGACGGGTACAATCGCTCCACCGCCTTCCTGGGAAGGAGCCGCTCGTGCGTTACAGCAGCCGCGTTCCCTTGGTTCACGTCCGGACGTTGGGTCCGCCCCTGGCCGTCGCGGCGGCGTCGGCTCTCGTCCTCATGATCGGCGCTTGCGGCGGCGCCGCGGACCGACCTGCCGCGAGCTTGCCCGACGCCGTCTCCGGCGCGGGCACTTCGGACGGGGCGCCGGCAACACGCGCCGCGGCAACGGTGGCGGCCGCGCAGGCTACCGCGCTGGCCACGCTCGGTCCCAGTGACGTGGTCGGCTCGCCCGGCGACCGCATGAGCCTGGTCTACTGCGTCAACGTGCCGTGTCCCAGCCTGGGCGACGCCCATGCTCCGGTGACGGTGATCGAGATCTCCGACTATCAGTGCGCCTACTGTGGTGAGCACCTCCGCGAGACGCAGCCGGTCCTGATGGAGGAGTACGTGGAGGCCGGCAAGGTCCGTCTGGTGTCGCACGTGGTGGGCTTCCTGCCGCCGGCCCAGGTGGTGGCGGCGGCGGCCATGTGCGCCAACGAGCACGGCGCGTATTTCGAGTTCCAGCGGCTGGCGTTCGAGCATCGCCTGGCCGACGCCGGATTTGCCCAGCAGGAGGGCATCTACCGCGTCGGAGCGCAGGCCGGGGTGGAGCCCAAGGCGTTCGCCGCCTGCGTGGACGAGGGCCGCTACCTGGGGCTTGTCGGCGTCTCCACCATGGAGGCGACACAGATGGGCATCGCCTTCACGCCGTCGGTCATCATCAACGGCTTGCTGATCGAGGGCGCCGAGGACGTCGACCTCTACCGGCGCAAGATCGACGAGGCCCTGGCGGCCGCAGGGCAGCCCTGAGCGCATCGCCGGGATCCCCGGCCGGACGCCGTCTCATCACCCGCCCGCAGCAGTGGCTGCCGTCGCGCGACGCGTTGGCGGCCCTCCTGATCGCAGCGGCCACCGTGGGCTTCTTCTGGCCGTTGCTGCGAGGCGGAACCTGGATGCCCGAGGGCGGCGGCGACAACGCGGGCTTCCTGCTGCCGCTGTACGACTACGCATCACGCGCGTTGCGCTCGGGCCAACTGCCTCTCTGGAATCCCTACCTGTACGCGGGCTCGCCCCTTGCAGCCGACGTGCAGGTCGGGCTGTTCTACCCGCCCAACGTGATCCTCTTCCTCCTGGTGCCGCGGTTTACCTACGGCTGGGTGGAGGCCCTGGTCGCCGCGCACGTCTTCTGGGCAGCGCTGGGTCTGTACGTGTGTGCGCGATGCTTGCGGACGCGTGGCGCGCCGATCCGGCGGGCGGCGGCCCTGCTCGGCGCGCTGTCGTTCGGCTTCTCCGACCTGTTCGTGACCCACTTTGGGAACGCCAACCTGGTGGCGGCGGCCAGCTGGCTTCCATGGGCCTTCTGCGCCTTCCACCGGGCGCTGCACGCCGAACCTGGTTCTCCGGCCGCGCGTTGGGTCGTGGCCGCCGGCGTGTGCGTAGGCATGGCCGGCCTGGCCGGGCACCCGCAGCCGTTCGCATACCTGCTGCTCACGCTGGGGGCGTACGCGGCCGCAACGACCGCGCTCCGCTTCGCGCGGCGACCGCGGCGAGGGGCATGGCTCGCCTCTGCGCCCGCCCGAGGCGGCTTGGCCGTCCTGACCGGCCTCGGCCTGGCGGCCGTGGCACTGGTTCCCGCCTGGGAACTGCTGCCGCACACGCGCCGGGCCGATCTGGGTGCCGAGGCGGCCGCGGAGTTCGCCGTGGCGCCCGAGCAGCTCGTTGGCCTGTTCGCGCCCGGGCTGTTCGGGCGCGGGATGCAGCGCTATTGGGGGCCGTGGCCACGGGTCGAGGTTGGTTTCATGGGCACCGTGGCGTTGGCACTGGCCGTCGTGGCGGTGGCGGCTTGGGTGCGGCGGCTGGCGCCGGCGCGCGGCGCTCCGGTCGCGTTTCTGACCCTGCTGGCCGGGGGCGCATTCCTGCTGGCCATGGGCGATCGAACACCCTGCCTGGAGTTGCTGCGCGCCACGCTGCCGTCTCTGGGCGGCCTGCGGGCGCCGGCGAGGTTCGTGGTTCTGGCCAACCTGGCGCTGGCCTTGCTGGCGGCACTGGGGCTTGACGCGCTCCTCCAGGCGCCGCGGCGACTCATGGGCCGCGTGCTGCTCGTGGCCGCGGTGCCGGCGGCGGCCGGCGCCGTGCTGCTGGCCCTGCCGGGGGCGCTAGCCGCCGCGCGGCTGTTGGGCACCGAGGGGGCACAGCGGGCGCAGCAGCTGCAGCAGGCGGCCGGCGCCACGCTGCTGTTCGCCCTCGCGCTGGGGCTGACGCTGGCGGCCATCGCGGCGTACGTGCGTGGGCGTCTTGGGCCCAGAGCCCTGGCTGGCGCGCTGGCCTTGACCGCCTACGTCGAACTGGCCGTGGCCGGAGCGGGGCTGGATCGGATCCCATGGGATCCGACGGCCAACCTCCGTCCCTCGTCCATGGAGTTCCTGCGGGCCGACCCAGGTCTGTACCGCATCGAGGTTCGGCCGGAGGCCTGGGGTTGGTGGAGCCCGAACGCCGCCCTAATGGGCGGCGAGTTCGATGTTGGCGGCGTCTACAACCCGCTGCAGCTGGCGGACTACCAGCTGTACTGGGAGAGCCTGACCGACCGCCGCACGCGCCGCTACGACTTCCTCAACGCCAAGTACGTGGTGGCGCCCAAGGACTTCGCGCTGCCGTGGGAGAAGTTCGTGCCCGTGTTCGACGCCGACGAGAACCTGGCCATCTTCCTGAACACCGAGGCCATGCCGCGAGCGCAGCTCGTGCACCGGGCCCTGCCGGCCGCGGATCGCGATGCGGCTTGGGCACGGGTGCAGGCACGGGGATTCGACCCCGCCGTCGAGGTGGTGGTGGAGGGCGGCCGACGGCTGGACGCGACCGCTGCGGAGCCGGGCCAGGCCATCGTGACCGGCTACAGGCCCGGCGCCGTCGACATCGTGACGCACGCTGCGGCCGACGGCTATCTGGTCCTGGCCGATGCCCACTTCCCGGGTTGGCGCGCGACCGTTGACGGCCGCGCGGCGCCCGTGCTGCGAGCCAACTACGCGTTTCGGGCGGTGCCCGTTCCCGCCGGCACTCACGACGTGCGGTTTCGGTTCCGCCCTCGCAGCGTGCTGGTGGGCGCCGTGGTCAGCTCCGTGACGGCGTTGGCCGCGGCGGTCGTCTGGCGCCGGTCCATCCCGGCCGATCGTCGGGCACGGCGCTCGGCGTCGCGCTCGAACCAGTTGGCCCTATAGCGGTCGCGGTGCCGGATGGCGGCCCATGCGCCGGCTGCCAGGTACGCCGGCACGAACAGCGGCCCCAGGATCTCTGCCTGGCGGACATGCGCGCGCTCGTGGTCGCGGCACGCGTCGAGCGAGTCTTGGTCGCGGCCCAGGATGACGTGGCCCAGCGCCATTGCCCGGGCGGCCACGAAGCGCGACTCGAGCAGGGCACGCGAGAAGGCGCCCCGGAACTCGAGCACGCCGCTTCGGCGGTCCACCGCGCCGCCGGTGATCAGCGTCAGCGCGCCGGCGGCAAGGCCGAGCAGGGAGACCGGCGCCGCCCAGGCGTAGGCTATCACGGACGGCCGGGCGCGACGCGCCATGTCCCGTCGGCAGTGGGCGTGGCCTACAGGCCGGCGCCGAACAGCGATCCCGCCATGCCGGCCAGCCAGCTCAGCCAGCAGCACGATCCCGGGACCACCAAGAAGAAGAGCACCAGGATCAGGGGCAGCGCGTTCCGCCGTCCCGCGCGGTCCGGGATGAGGTACCAGGCGACCAGGTACAAGGGCAGGCCGGCGCCGCCCAGGAGCGTGAACAGAACCCACAGCAGGCGTACCAACGTCGGGTCCATGCTCGAGTACTCGGCCAGACCACCGCACACACCGCCTAACATGCGATCGTCGCTGGAGCGCACCAAGCGTCCGGCAGCCATTGTCATTCGCCTTTCCGGCCCGCGGCCGGCGCCGCGAGCCCACCAACGTATACGCGCCGCGGCGGCAACCGTTGCGCCGCCGGCGTCCGGCGCACCCTTGGCTCGAGCGACGCGCCGCCGGCTGCTACGGCCAAGTTCCGATCGCAGCGGCGGCCGCCTCCGGCGCCGTCTCGAGTCCGGGCCCGTCAGCGGGTGGCGGCGCCACGGCCGCGGGCGAGACCGCCGTCACCAGTCCCGTGGGCCGGTAGCGGCTGTAAAACGTCTCGCGGCGCTCCTCACCAGCCTCGCGGATGACCCGTGTCACGCTGACTGACGCGCCCGCGCGCGCGTGCTCCAGAATGCGCGACGCGCCGGGAGACAGGCCGGCGTCCAGCACCACCCGCGCCGGCGGCGGGGCGACGTGCCCGCCCACGGAGGCGGCAAGGATCTCGATCTCGCGCTCCGGCAGCGTGCCGTAGAACCGGAACGTGACCGTCATGGCCCGCGGGTCCGTCTCCGTCTCGATCAGGAGCCAGGCGCCGGTGTCGTTGCGGAACTTGAGATCCACGACCGGTTTGTACACGGTCGCGTCCAGGCCGGGGTCGGCGCCCTGCTCGTAGTAGGCCACGCGGTAGCCGTGCGCGAAGCGCTCCACGATGGGCAAGCCGGACTTGAGCGCGGCGCGGAACAGGGTCGTGGACACCTGGCAGACACCGCCGCCCACGCCGTCCGTGGTGGTGCCGTCCATGATGATCAGGGTCTCCTGGTAGCCCTCCTCCGCGGTGATGTCGCCCACGCTGTCGTTGAACGACACAACGGCGTCCGGCGGCACCAACAACCCGTCGAAACGCGCCGTGGACACCGCGATGTTGTGCACGCGCTCCGGCGGTGAGCCCACGAAGCGACTGGTCTCCTCCCAGACGAGCTCGCGGATGCCCAGCTCGAGGGCCGAGGCGTCGTCGGCCGGCTCGGCCGGTGTCTGGCGAACCGCGACGCTCAGCGTGCGCGATCCGGCGGCCTCGATCTCCAGCAGGCGCCGGGCGGTGCCGGTCAGGTCCACCCGCACCTCCGGCGCGCCGCTGGACAGGAGCTGCAGGCCGGGCCCGTCGGGCGCAAAGCGGAACCTCGGCGCGCGGGCGGGGCTGGAGACAACGTCGATGACCGGTGTCATCCAGTCGGCGAAGGCGGCGTCGCGGACCGCCAGCGCCAGGGTGCCGGAGGAGGCGGTGGTCGTGAGCATGGCGGCGGCTACCGCAGGCTCCAGCGTCCACATGTGGCCCCTGTGGCGCATGTGCACCGGCGCGGCCAGAAGCGCGCGCGCGCTCCGCGCAGCCGCCTCCGCGTCACGGATTGCCGGCTCGATGGTGTTGGTGGGCAGAGCCAGCCGGTCGATGGGCCAGCGGCCGGCCGCCGCGGCGGCGGCCAGCACCGCCAAGGCACCCTCCACGTTGAGTGCTCGGCCCTCGACTGCGGCGGTGGCGTGGACAGCGGCCGGCTCGATGACGAGCGACGCGTTGGAGGCAGGCCGATCGAAGTCGTCTGCCAGCCGCTCCATGGCCGCGCGGGCCGTGTCACGCTGGAAGGACACCCTCGGGGGCACCGAACGCTCGAACAACCTGCCGCCGACCGCGGCCAGGATGGCCGACCGATCGCCGCGGCCCACGCCATAGGCGGCGGCGACCGTCGCGCGGGCGTCGAAGGCCACCCCGACGGTGGCCGGGTCCAGGCTCCAGGTGACGTCGCCGGCGTGAAGCCGAACGGGAGCGGCGGGGTCGTAGCCGGCGGCCGCCAACGCGAGCAGCGCCGACGACGGTGTCAAGCCGCCTACGGCCACCCCGGCAACGTGAACGCCGGGTTGGACGCGCCCGCGCAGTGCCACGTGGTGCGCGGCAAGCGTCGCCAGGGCGGCCGCCCATCCCAGCAGCAGCAGCGCGGCGAACGGGGCCCTGGCGCTCATGATGGCGGGCAGCCGTCATCGCCGGCGGGTGGTGCATCACCGCCAGGGGGCTCCGCCAGGCCGAGAGCCCGGCGCACCGCGCTCGGCACCTCGAGCATGGGCACGGTGAGCTCGCTGCGCGTGCGCAGGTCGCGCAGCGTGACGTCGCCTCGGGCCCGTTCGTCCGGGCCTATGATGGCCACCAGGGGGATCGACGTGCGCAGCGCGTGTCGGATCTGGTCGCCCAGGCGGTCGCGGTCCAGCACCATCTCCGTGCGCAGACCCGCGTCGCGCAGGGCGGCCGCAAGCCGCAGCGCCGCGGCCGTGGTGGCGTCGTCGAACCGCGTCACCAGGACCTGGGTGTGCCCGGAAGTCGCCGCTTCCGGGAAGAGCGCGAGCTCGTCCATGGCCACCAGGAGGCGATCCACACCGAAGGACATGCCCACCGCCGGCAGGTCGCGACCGAACGTCCCCACCAAGTTGTCATAACGACCGCCGCTTGCCACGGAGCCCACGGCGGCGCCGGGCACGACGACCTCGAAGATGATGCCGGTGTAGTACTCCAAGCCGCGCACCATGGCGGGGTCAAGGTCTACGCGCCCGACGTCGCGGCCCGTGCAGGCGACGGCTTCCAGAACGTCGCGCGTCTCGTCGATGCCCTGGCGCCCGGTGGGGTCCGTGAGGTGCTGTCCGAGCTCGCCCAGAACGGCATCAGGCTGCCCGTCGATGTCGAGCAGCTCCAGCAGGCGATCCACGACAGGCTCCGAGAGCAGTGCCGCATCCGGCGCCAGAGCGCGCAGGAAGTCCACGCTGTCCGCCATCACCACGCGCTCGACGGCGCCCGGATCGGACTCGCCGGCGGCCGCCTCGGCCAGAGCGCCGAGGAAGCGAGGCACCGCGCGCGCGCCAAAGGTCGCGGCATCCTCGGGCTCCAGGGCCGCGAGCAGATCGGCCTCCAGCCGCTCGGCGTGGGCACTGCCCCTGAGCCAGCGATCGACTGCCTGCCGCTGGCGGTGCAGGAGCTCGGACGGCAGGCCGACCGCCAGGAGCTCCACTCGGAGGCCGTCGCGCCCGAGCGCGTCGCGTTTGTCGATGGCGCGATAGAGGCCGCCCAGCAGGGACTCCGGCACGCCCGCGTAGCGCCCGATGGCGGCCAGGATCAGGCGGTGGTTCAGCATGAGACGGCACGCCCCGACGCCCAGGGCGTCCATGCCGGCCAGGGCGATGTCCAGTATCTCGGCGTCGGCCAGCAACTCGGCCGTGCCCACGGCGTCCACGTCGGCCTGCACGAACTCGCGGTAGCGACCCTTCTGGGGCCGTTCGCCGCGCCAGACGGGGCCGATCTGGTAGCGTCGGAACGGGCGCGGCAGGGCGTCCTGCGACGCGCAGAACCGTGCCAGGGGCACGGAGTGATCGTAGCGCATGGCCAGGTCCATCTCGCCGCGCAGCCCGGCGCGGTAGATGAGCCGTTCGGCGTCGGGACCGTACTTCCCCAGCAGCACCTCGGCGCGCTCCATGGCCGGTGTGTCCAACGGCTGGTAGGCGAACCGTTCGAAGACCGTGGTCAGGCTCCGCACCACCCACTGCCGCCGCCGCATGAGGTCCGGCAGCAGGTCGCGCATGCCGCGGGCAGTCTGTGCACTCCGGGTGTCCATGCCGTTCACTCCGCGCGGGGACGCCGGACAGCGCCCCCAACATGCGCTTGGCGCGCGTCGGTCCAGGGGCCGACGGGTGATCGTGGTGCCCCCACGGGGATTCGAACCCCGGTCTTCACCTTGAAAGGGTGATGTCCTGGTCCCCTAGACGATGGGGGCGGGTTGGCGGATGCGTGTCAGGGGCGAACCGGATTCTAACCGCGCCGCGCGGGACGGTCAACGGCTGCGATGGCGCGTCTTGTCATGGGCCTGGTCTCAGCGCACGTTGTCGAGGGCGTAGGGCACACGCCGCAACTCGCCGTTGTCCGCCTCCTGCAACGAGTACAACTTGTCGATGCCGGTCACCCGATCGGTGAACAGCACACCGTCCAGGTGGTCGATCTCGTGCTGGAAGACGCGCGCTTCGAACCCGCTCGCCGCGATCTCCACGCGCCTGCCGGCGCGGTCGATGCCGCGAACCCGCACCGCGACGTGGCGCGGCACGTCCCCGAACAGGTCCGGAACGGACAGACAGGCCTCCTGGTCCTCCTCGTGGCGCGGATCGCGCCAGACGATCTCCGGATTGGCCAGGGCGTAAAGCCGGGTTGGCCGGTCGCCGTTCTCGGGCTCGAGGGGTGTCTCCACTACGATCGCCCGCAGCCCAATACCCACCTGTGGCGCCGCCAACCCGACCCCGGGCGCCTCGCGCATGGTCTCCACCATGTCGTCCAGAAGCGATCGAATGTCGCGGTCCATGCGACGCACCGGCTTGGCCACGGCCCGCAGCACGGGATGGCCTTCGCGAACGGTCACGATTCGTCGTACGGTCATGAACACCTCGAGCAGTCGCAGGCCCAGCTTCTTCGTCGTGCCGAATTCTATGGCGGCGCGCCGGTGCGGTCAACGCCGGAGCAGGTCCGCGTCGCAGCGCGGCGGGATTGGCCGGCACGGTCGCGGTGCCTATGATTGCACGCCTCAACACGGCGCTTGCTGTCCGGGGGGTGGTCATGTCCCACGATGCGATGCAGCTATCGGAGCGGGCCCGTTCGCTGGAGCGCGGGGCGGAGGGGGTCCTGCCACTGCCGCTCCGAGTCTGCATGCTGTCGCTGCACACCTGCCCACTCGCGGCGCCGGGCGGCAAGGAGTCCGGCGGCATGAACGTCTACGTTCGCGAGCTGTCGCGCCAGCTGGGCCGCCGCGGCGTTCTGGTAGACAACTTCACGCGGTCCGAGAGCGCCGACCAGCCGCACATTCGCAACACCGACCTCGGCGCCAACGTGCGCGTCATCCACGTCGTCTGCGGGCCGGAGGCGCCCGTGTCCAAGGCCGAGACATGGCGTCACGCGCCTGCGTTCGTCGAGGGCGTAGAGGCCTTTCGCCGCGCAGAGGGCCTGCGCTACGACGTGTACCACAGCCACTACTGGATGAGCGGCTGGGCCGCCGGTCGCCTTGCCGCCGCCGTCCCGGCTCCCGTCGTCCACATGTACCACACCCTCGGCGCCATGAAGGACCTGGCGGCCGGGCCCGGTGCGGTGCCGGAGATCGCGCCCCGGCGCGGGGTGGAGACCGAGGTGGCGCGTGGGGCCGACTGCATCGTGGCGGCCACGCCGCGCGACAGGGAGCAGATCGTGGAGCACTGCAGGGCCGATCCACGCCGGGTGGAGGTGGTGCCGCCCGGCGTCGACCTGGACCTGTTCCGTCCCGTGCCGCCGGCCACGGCCGGCGCCTACGTGGGGCACCCGCCCGGCCACCGCATGGTCCTGTTCGTGGGTAGGCTGGACCCCATCAAGGGCCTGGACACCCTCGTCAGGGCCATGGCCATCGCCGTCGACCGGGAGCCCAGCCTGAGGGGGCACTCGTGTCTGTGCATCGTGGGCGGGGAGAAGGTGGAGCACCCGGAGCGTCTGGACGCCGAGCGGGCCCGCATTGGCGATCTGGCCCGCAGTCTCAACCTGGACGACGTGCTGCACTTCGTCGGATCGGTGGCGCAGGACGATCTGCCCTACTACTACAGCGCGGCCCAGGTGGTGGTGGTGCCGTCGCGGTACGAGAGCTTTGGGATGGTGGCCCTGGAGGCCATGGCCACGGGCGCGCCTGTCATCGCATCGGACGTCGGCGGGCTCTCCACACTGGTCCGCGACGGACGCACCGGCTTCCTGGTGCCCGACGGAGACCCGGCTGCCCTTGCCGCGAGGCTGCTGCCCATCCTTCGCGATTCCGCGCTGCGCCAGGCGTTGGGCCGTCACGGCATGGCTACCGCCGAGGCGTATGGCTGGCCCGTGATTGCCGAGCGCATCGATCGGATCTACGACCGGGTCGTGGCTGGAAGCGCCGATGGGTGGCCCCGGAACTGGCCGGTCTAGTGTCCTGTCCCAGATATCCGCTGACACATCCGGAAAGGGACAGGACACTTCCAAGGGGCTTCGCCCCTATGGCGCCCGGCTGCGGCGGGCTGTCACCGCGACTGCGTCGGGGAGGTGCACTCCGGGAGACCGCGGCGCGTCCCGGCCCTCGGTGGCCGGCGCTGCGGCGGTCCTGGGACGGGTTGGCGGCGCACAGCGCCCCACGCGGCATGCCCGACTGTCCGAACGCAGCGCGCGGTTCTCAGACCGGCATCAGGCGGAGGAGGAGGGATTCGAACCCCCGTGGCCGCTAGGCCCATCCGCTTTCAAGGCGGCGCCGTTTGACCGCTCCGGCACTCCTCCGCACGAACGCGCTCCTCCCCGTCAGTATACGGTGCACCGAGCCTGCTCGCAAGGGCAATGCGCCCGCTGCCGGCGGACGGTCAGCCGATGGTGCTCGTGCCCATGCGGTCGTGGAGGACGTCCGGCAACACGACGCTGCCGTCGGCTCGCTGGCCGTTCTCCAGCAGGGCGATGACGGTTCGCGGCAATGCCAGACCGGAGCCGTTGAGCGTGTGCACGAACTCCGTTGGGCCGCCCGCCGCTCTCCGGAAGCGGATGCCGGACCGGCGTGCCTGGAAGCTGCCGAAGTCGCTGATGGAGCTCACCTCCAGCCATTCGAGGCAGCCGGCGGCCCACACCTCCAGGTCGTACGACAACGCGGATCCGAAGCCGAGGTCGCCCGTGCAGAGCTGCACGACCCTGTACGGCAGTCCGAGCTCCTGGAGCATGGCCTCGCCGTCGGTCACCATGGCGTCCAGGGCCTCGGCGGAGCTCTCCGGCGTGGTGAAGCGGTACATCTCCACCTTGTCGAACTGGTGTCCGCGCTTGATGCCGCGCACGTCACGGCCGGCGCTCATCTTCTCGCGCCGGAAGCACGCCGTGTACGCCACGTAGTGCAGCGGCAGGTCGGTTCCCGCCAGGATCTCGCCGGCGTGCAGGTTGGTGAGGGGCACCTCGGCCGTCGGGATGAGCCACAGGTCGTCTTCCGCATCGCGGTAGAGGTTGTCGGCGAACTTCGGCAGCTGGCCCGCGTTGCGCATGCATTGCTCGCGGACGAGGAACGGCGGGTAGACTTCGTGGTAGCCGCGGGTCACGTGGAAGTCCAGCATCCACTGCGTGAGCGCCCGTTGCAGGCGCGCGCCCAGGCCCCTCAGCACGTAGAAGCGGCTGCCGCTCAGCCGCACCCCGCGGTCGAAGTCGATGATGCCCAGCTGCGGTCCGAGCTCCCAGTGCGGCCTGGCGGGGAAGGCCGGGCTGGGCACGACACCGACCTGGCGCACCACCACGTTGCCGCGCTCGTCCGCGCCCAAGGGCACCTCGGGGCGCGGGATGTTGGGCACGGCCAGCATGGCCGATTCCAGATCCTGCTCCACCACATGCAGCTGCTCCTCCAACGCGCCGATGCGCTCGCCCGCCTGCCGCATGGCCGCGATACGCGCGTCCCTCTCGGCGCTGTCGACGCTGCCGCCTATGGCCTTGGATTCGCGGTTGCGGAGGGCGCGCAACTCCTCCAACTGGGCCAGAACGGCGCGGCGCCTCCCGTCGAGGTCCAACACCGCGTCCACTACGTGCGGATCGTCGCCTCGGTGACGCAGCGCCGCGCGCACGGCGTCGGGGGTCTCGCGGAACACGTTGATGTCGAGCATCGCGGCTCTCTCCACGGTGGTGGGGTCGGGCGCGGCATGATAGGTCGGCTCGCGGCCGGGCGCCAACCTTCTCCGCGGCGGTCGTTGCCGTCAGGGCAGGCGGAGGCGGACACGGCGTCCGATTGCCGCCGTTGACCCGGAGGCCTATTCTATGCGATCGGTGCCGCGCCGCGTCGGCGGACGGCGATCGTGCGGAGATGGGGGGCGGGCCATGAGCCTGTTGGGCGTTCTGCGAGGTGACGAGCGGCGGGCCCGTTCATGGGCGAGCGGCGGCCGGGCGCAACCGCTGTGCGGGTTGCGGCTGGCCGGCACCAATCTGTCGCGCGTGGACCTGAGCCGTGCCGATCTGTCGCGGTCGGATCTGTCGCACGCCACGCTGGAGGCGGCGCAGTTGACGGGCGCCGTGCTGCGCGAAGCGAACCTGGCCCAGGCGTCTCTGGCCGGCATTGGGGCCGGAGGGGCGGACTTCTCGGGTGCCCGGCTTGACGGCGCAGACCTGACGCGAGCCAACCTGCGCGACGCCAGCCTCGTGGGTGCGCACTGCCGGGGAGCGCGCTTCCAGGCCTGTCACCTCAATGGGGCGGTGCTGCGCGACGCGGACCTGCGCCTGGCCAATTTCAGTGGTGCCGATCTGCGTTCGGCCGATCTCACGGGCGCTTGTCTGGCAGACGCGCGCCTGGCGGGCGCCAGGCTGGAGGCGGCGATCCTCACCGGAACCGGCGTCTCACAGGAGCAGTTGACGCGCACCGAGGCCGAGATGACAGCCTGCCCGCGGTGTGGCGGCGAGGGTTGGTGGAGGGACGAGCGCTCCGGCGTCACGCACCGCTGCCACGACTGCGCAACGCGGGGCAGGCTCCCCACGGGTCAGAAGACCGTCACGCGCCTGGCCGAGTGGGACGAGACCACCGTCTGGGACGCGCCGTAGTGCCCCGCGACGGCGGCGAGCGCCACACGGGCGGTCAGTCCGAAGGGACACGAAGGAGCGACGGGGCGGGCGCCTCCCCGACGCGGTTGGGGGCGGGGACACATCTCGCCGCAGGCGGACGCCCCGGGGACACCCGTGCCGTGGCCGCCCTCACTTGCCGCTGGCGAAGCTGCTTCCGTTCGGCACCAGGCCGATGTCCTCCGGGGGCCAGTAGGTGACCCAGGCCTTGCCTACGATCCGGTCCCGCGGCAGCGGTCCGTAGGCACGCGAGTCGCTGGAGTTGCTGCGGTTGTCGCCGAGGACGTAGTACTCATCGGCCCGGAGCACGATGGGGCCGATGGGGTCGGTGGTGGGCTGATCCAGATACGGCTCGTCCATGCACGAGCCGTTCACGTGCACGCAGTTGTCGCGCACCTCTATGGTGTCCGCGGGCACACCGACGACGCGCTTGATGAAATCCTTGTCCTGGTTCCAGGCCTGGAAGACGATGATGTCACCGCGCCCCGGCTCCGACGGCCCGAAGTAGGCCAGCTTGTTGACCAGCAGGTACTGCCCGGTATGCAGCGTGGGCTCCATGCTTCGACCCTCGATGCGGAAGTTCTGCACCATGAGCCGAATGCCCACGAAGATGACGGCGGTCAGGACCACGGTCTCCACGATCTCGCGGACCACCGTGCCGTAACCCGATCGGGCGCCTGGCGCGGGCACCGCCACGGCACCGTGGGCGTTCTGCCCGGGTGCGTAGGGCACGAACGCCTCGGCGCCACAGGCGACGTCGTCCCGCCACGCACAGGGTGAGCGTTCCCAGGCCGCGGGTGGCCAGGCCATGGCCTCGCGCTCGAGTCGCGCCGCCGGCGGGGTGGAGGGGAACTCCTTTGGGTCCAATGCGTTCATGCGCTGCCGATCCGGTGGTCCTGCGTCCGGTTGCCGCCCTCGCGGGCCGTGCACGCCCGATTATACGGCCGCGACTACGGACCCGACAACAGCGGCCGGTCCGGCGGCCGGAGACCGTGCGGCGTCACCGCCGACTGCAGGTCGCGCCACAGGTGGTCCACCGCCGGCAGTTGACCGCGCGCTTCCAGCGAGGCCACGTGGCGCAACGCGGCCACCATCTCGGCGCAGTCCGGGCACTGCATCAGGTGGTGTGGGATGCCGGGGAAACCGGCTACGGCATCGCCGCCGGAGAGGTCCATGTCCACGTAGGCATGGATGACATCGAGCACGGCGCGACAGTCCAGCTCGTGCTCCTCTGTGGCGACGATGCGCCGCACGAACTGGCGCACCCTGTCTCTTGATGCCGTGTCTGCCTGATCCATGCGCCGGGTTCTGGACTCCCCGATGGCTGGGACGCCCGCGGCCGCGGGTGTCTTACCGCGCCGACAGCCTGTCGGCCTGATGCGTCAGGTGGGGCCGCCGTCGTCCTCGAACGCGCGCAGCACGTCGTCGGCCCGCCAGTCGCGGGCCTCCAACTCGCGTCGCAGCTTCTTGCGCGCGTCATGGACGATCTTGTAGATGTTGTTGCGGTTCGTGCCCAGTTGGTCGGCCACGACCTCGACCGGCACCCCCTCTATGACGATCCGCGTCAGCGCCGTGCGCTGGCGGTCGGTCAACTCGGTGTCGATGATGGAACTGATGACCGCCCACACCTGGCGACGGGTCACCTGGATCTCCGGGGACAGAGTAGTGGTGTCTTCCTTGAGGGCCACGTCGGGCGACTCGGACTCCGTCAGGCTCTCGAGGGACAGGCTCTCCCAACGCTTGCGGCGTAGCGCGGCCGCAGCCAGGTTGACCGAGATGCGGTAGGCCCAGGTGGTGAACTTGCTGTCGCCGCGGAAGGAGTCGATGCTGTCCAGCACCTGCAGCAGCGACTGCTGTGCCCAATCCTCAGCCAGTTGGCGCAGCTCGTCGTAGTCGAAAGCGCCGAGATCGCTGCGCTGGCGGGTGAGGTAGACGAGAATGGCGCGCAGCAGATACTCGCGCAGGTCGGCCAGGGCCGCCGCGTTACGGGGACCGTGGTCGCGCAGTTCGACCAGCCAGTCCTCGTTGCTGCGGGCCGCCGGCTGCTGGGGGCTCACGAGCGCCCGATTATACCACCCTCGCCGGGGGGGCGCGAAGCCGTGGGGACGGTCACGCGGTGGCCGTGGACTGCCCCGGGCCCCCACGCCCGGCCGCGACTTGGGGTATACTCAAGCTGGAGATGCGCCGGCGCGCGCGAGCGCCATGGAGTCTGGAGGTTGGTCATGACCCTTAGAACGAGCCTGTTGGGCTTGCCGTTGGTGGCAGTTGCCGCAGCCGTGGCGACGGGTGCAGCGTTGCTGCCGAGCACGGCGTCCGCCGCCATGCCGCGGGAGCAACGAACGCCGGCCGTGGTGTACAACCCCGACCTGGACCATTACCTTGCGCTGTGGATCGAGGACCGAGGGCTGGGCACCGACATCATCAGCAAGCGGCTCTTCACCAACGGTCTGCCTCAAGGCGGTCCCAAGCGCAACGGCACGGCCGTGATCAGCAACGCGTACCCGCCGAACGTGGGCCGCTACAACCCCGCCATCGCGTACAACCGCGACCGACAGGAGTACTTCCTGGTCTGGAGCGAGTTCGCCCCCGGCGAGGGGCAGAACGTCATGGGCGTACGGGTCTCGACGGCGGGCTTTGCCCGCAGCGCACCGCGGACGCTGGCCGGCGGGCCGGGCGATCAGACCCACCCGGCAATTGCCTACAACCCGGTCGACCAGAGCTACCTGCTGGTGTGGGAGGACAACACCCGCGACATCGATGACATCTGGGGCCTGCGCGTGCGCTCCAACGGCATCCCGTTCGGGCCCACGCTGGCGCTTGTCCAGGGCCACGCCAACGCCCAGGACCCGACGGTGGCGCGGCGTGGTGACGGCTTCCTTCTCGCCTGGGTGGACGACCGCGACGGCAAGAGCAACATCTACGGGCGGCGCCTGGGCGCAAACGGCCTGCCGGTAGGCGGCACGCAGGGGATGGAGTACGTGATGGCCTCGGGCCGCTCGGACGTCTTCTCCCCAGCGCTCGACCCGTCGAGCGGAACCTTGGTCTACAACGTGTACGATCCACTCACCGGGCTGGACATTCTGGGTCTGACCGTGTACGGCGTCGGAACGACGCTCGGGTCGCGCGCCGTGGGCATCGCCGTGCCCGCGGCGGATCAGGCCGGACCCGCGGCCGCCAACAACGCCGCGCGGGGCGAGACCCTGGTGGTCTACTCGGACAACCGAAGCGGGGAGTTCGACCTGTACGCGGTGCGGGTCAAGAGCGGGCGGCCCGCGGGTCGTGATTACCCGGTGATGAGCGACGGCTTCGCGCCCTGACCGTGCACTGCGGCGCAGGCATCGGCCGCGGGCGTGAGGCGCCGCCCTGGGCGTGGCCGCCGCAGCGCGGCTGTCAAGGATGGTCGTGGTTGGCGTAGCGGACGAACACCGGCCGCGAGCGGAGCACCAACAGCCCGACGGGCGACGCCGTGACCCGCCCGTTGTCGTGGACTTCCAGCCGCCTCAAGGTCACGCGCGCTACGGTTTCGGCGGCCGGACCGCACACCGCGCGGACCAGCGCCAGGCGCTCCGCGCTGTCCAGTCCCGCGCCCGGATTGCCGGGTGCGTCCGGTTCCGGATAGACAGCCGAGCAACGCATGGGCACGCGACGCGTGCCGCCGGGCGTGGCGACGATCGCGGCAACGGGCTCCACCAGCAATCGCACGCCGGCCGTGTCGCCGGGCCGTTCCGCCCAGCCGATCACCGGTACCCAGCTCATGTCCGGGCTCACGGGCACCGCCTCGCCCTCCAGCAAGCCCACTCCTCCGAGGCGCGGCAGCGAGAACGTCATGTTGCCGGCCAGGCCCCTTCCCGGCGCAGGACGTCCGTTGCCAACTCCAGCTCGGCCTCGCGTGACGCCGGCAGGCCGTCGAGGCGCGCCCGCAGCACGGCTCGCAGCGCGCGCCCGTACACCGGTCCGGGCCGCACGCCGAGCGCCGCCAGATCCGCGCCGGTGATCCGCAGCTTGACGTGCGCCAGGTCGCGTGCATAGCGGAGCAGGTTGGCGCGCGTTGCGGCCTCCGGGCTGCATGCCCACGCCAGAGCCAGGGCCACCGGCGGCGTCAGGCGCAACGCCTCGAACAGCGCGCCGGCCGGGGCTCGCGCTTCGCGCACGACGTGCCTCTGTGTCAGCAGCTCGACCGCGGTCCGGATGGATGTCTGTTCCCGCTTGGGCAGGCGCAGGCGCTCCGCTGCGCGAACGCCGGCCGCGCCGCGGTCGGCCAGCCAGGCAGCCAACAGGACCTCGGGTCCGAGCCGCGCGCACGGGCCGCCCCGGGCGGCAAGCCGCCACCAGGTGTGCCATGCGGCCGGCAGGGCCTCGTACAGGCGGTCAATCCTGGTCCCCGCCGCCAGCCCCGGCTGCAGCGCTCCGAGCACGCCGAGCTGGTCGAGCGCCAGCAGGCCGCCAGCCGGCTCGCGTTCGCGCATGATCTGGTGCAGCTCGTTGCGAATCCGTGCGCCGGAGACGCGCGGCAGCAGCTCGAGCGCCTCCGGCACCAGGTCCAGCGTGCGGGGTTCGATGGCGAACCCCAGGCGGACCTGGAACCGCACCGCGCGCAGCATGCGGGTTGGATCCTCCACGAAGCTCAGACCATGCAGCACCCGGATGCGCCCGGCATGGATGTCGTCCATCGCGCCGAACTCGTCGATCACCTCACCGAAGCGGTCGGCGTCCAGCGCGACGGCCAGGGTGTTGATGGTGAAGTCGCGCCGCCGCAGGTCGCTGCGCAACGTGCCGCGCGAGACGCTGGGCAAGGCGGTGGGCTCGCGGTAGTACTCGCTGCGGGCGCTGATCAGGTCCACCGCCACGGGCCCCACGGTCCACTTGGCCGTGCCGAAGCGCTGGTGCGCGATCACGCGCCCGCCGTGGCGCTCCGCGGCGCGCCGCGCCACGGCCGGCGCGTC
>Ga0114946_10001236_pt1 | contig 17524 bp, 19 predicted proteins | sample WalLakDeSediment_FD_88676 | JGI IMG/M metagenome (GOLD analysis project Ga0114946, IMG submission 88676) | Lake sediment microbial communities from Walker lake, Nevada to study Microbial Dark Matter (Phase II) - Walker Lake 11/02/13 Deep Sediment | ecosystem: Environmental > Aquatic >... | reverse complement strand
CGTTCCCCGATGCCGATAGCTATCGGTACGAGGGGATTTTAATCCAAATTAAATTTTACTACGTGTAGAATTAAGGATACTCAGAATTTAAATATAAATTTATTATAAAATTCTAAAATAATCGATCCCGATGAAGATGAATACGAAGTTAAGTAAGTGATTCAGAATATTTTGAAATAATATTCTGAATCTAAAAAATATAATAATACCTTTGCAATCCAGTTTAAAAAAAGGCTTACGAAGGATGATTGTTACTCCACCCTGAAAATTGATTTTTGTAAAACCGCCAATTCTGTTGACTTGGCGTGATTTAATATGCCTTTAATTTCTTATTAAAATCCCCATTAAACCTACTTATATATAATGACGCAGATGTTTTACCGCCTGTTCAAACCGACACAGGCGAATCTGAAAGACGAAGTATTGTCCGGCCTGACTGTAGCCTTGGCCTTGGTGCCAGAAGCAGTTGCATTTTCATTGATTGCAGGAGTAAGTCCCTTGGTTGGTTTATACACCGCCTTTATCATTGGCTTAATCACAGCTATCCTTGGAGGTAGGCCAGGAATGATTTCGGGAGCTACCGGTGCAATTGCGGTGGTAATTGTTGCCTTGGTGGTTTCGCATGGCGTTGAATACCTTTTTGCCGCTGTGGTCCTGATGGGATTAATACAGATATTGGTCGGTGTTTTGAAACTCGGAAAACTGATTAGGCTTGTTCCTCACCCTGTTATGTTTGGTTTTGTCAATGGATTGGCCATTGTAATCGCCATGTCCCAGTTTGACCAATTCAAATTCACCACTACCGAAAGTGCCATAGAATGGATGACAGGAAATCCGCTCTATATCATGATCGGATTGGTCGTTCTGACCATGGTCATTATCAAATTCCTTCCAAAATTAACATCTGCTGTCCCTTCTGCTTTAGTAGCCATTTTAACAGTTTCCTTGATTGTTATATTTGGTGGAATTGATACCAGAACTGTGGGTGATTTGGCTTCTATCAGCGGAGGACTTCCCGAATTTCACCTTCCGGTAGTACCCTTAAACTGGGAAACTTTTATGATTATCCTCCCCTATTCTGCCATCATGGCCGGAGTTGGATTGATTGAAAGCTTATTGACATTGACCTTGATTGATGAAATCACTGAAACAAGAGGCCATGGAAACAAAGAATGTGTGGCACAAGGGATGGCCAATCTGACCACAGGCTTCTTCGGAGGAATGGGTGGTTGTGCCATGATTGGTCAATCATTGATCAATGTAAATGCAGGAGGCAGAAGTAGAATTTCGGGCATAGTAGCCTCAGTAGGTCTGCTGGTCTTTATTTTATTTCTTTCCACCTATATAGAAATGGTACCCATGGCTGCATTGGTTGGCCTAATGTTTATGGTCGCCATAGGAACCTTTGAGTGGGCCTCATTGAAGGTGTTCAGAAAAGTGCCTTTTCATGATGTATTGGTGATGGTGACCGTAACCTTGGTAACTGTATTTTTGCACAACTTGGCTTTGGCTGTCTTGATCGGCGTGATCATTTCAGCCTTGGTTTTCGCCTGGCAGAATGCCAAAATGATCCGTGCAAGAAAATACATTGATGAAAACGGAATGAAGCATTACGAAATTTTTGGACCATTGTTCTTTGCCTCAGCAATGACTTTTGGGCAAAAATTTGACCCTATCAATGACCCTGATGAAATCGTAATTGACTTTGCGGAAAGCAGAATAGTGGATCATTCCGGTATTGATGCTATACATAAGGTGACTGAAAGGTATCACAAATTAGGAAAGACGGTATATATCAAACATTTGAACAGCAGCAGTAAGGTCCTTTTGGAAAAAGCCGAAAAAATCATCAACGTGAATTATACCGATGATGACCCAAGTTTTAAGATTGTAGTGGAGGAAAAAGAAGCCATCGCATAATCCATTTTTATTTTTTAAAAATGAAGAAAAGTCCAGGTCTTTTGGCCCGGACTTTTTCAATATAAATAAGGATGAAAAGTTTACAAATAGAAAATTCCAGGTCAAATTAAACCGATAAATGGAATCCAATTATATAATGTTGAAATTGGGGTTTAATTTATATAATCTGATATCTCAACGATAACCTCTAAAAATCTTCAACCTCTAAATCACATAAGAGATTAAGGACCATCACCATGGATATACTTATCATTTCCATCACCGCTTTTTTAGTCGCCATCCTGACATTCTTTTCGGGGTTTGGCTTGGGGACGATATTGACACCGGTCTTCATGGTCTTTTTCCCAGTGGACTTGGCCATCGCATTGACAGGGGTGGTTCATTTTTTCAACAATATTTTCAAACTCTTTTTGGTGGGCAGAAATGCGGACAGACAAGTTTTGATGCGATTTGGAATCCCTGCGGTAATAGCTGCCTTTGCAGGTTCTTGGGTTTTGCTGAATATTTCCGATTTGGAACCCTTGTTCAGTTATGAAATGTTTGGCAGAAATTTCGTAGTGGAACCTGTCAAATTTATCATCTCCATTCTACTGATCATTTTTGCCCTAATGGATTTGATTCCCTATTTCCGAAACCTCCAATTCGGAAAGGAAAAACTCCCCATAGGAGGTGCATTGAGTGGATTTTTCGGCGGTCTTTCAGGTAATCAGGGTGCCTTGAGGTCTGCATTCCTGATCAAAGCCGGCTTGTCCAAAGAGGCCTTTATAGGAACCGCAGTGGTGGTTTCCACCTTCGTGGATTTAACCAGATTGAGCGTGTATGCTACCCGTTTTGTAAGCACAGATTTGAGCAAAAACCTTACCTTAGTCATCATCGCCACTTTGTCTGCCATTGCCGGGGCTTTCCTTGGCAATAAATTACTGAAAAAAGTTACCCTTAAATTCCTTCAAATGACCATAGCCATTATGCTTATTTTGATTTCAATTGCCTTAGGGGCTGGTTGGATTTAAAATTCTTCCCTTATTTTTATATCCTTATTCAAACCATCATCCCATGAAAATAGAGAAAAATAAAGTTGTCGCCCTATCATATGAACTGCATGTTGATGATGGGGAAAACGGAAAGGAATTTTTCGAACGGGTTACCAAGGAACAGCCATTTTTTTTCCTTTTTGGTACAGGCCATGTATTACCTGCTCTGGAGGACGCATTGGAAGGAAAAGAGGCAGGTGATAAATTTGAAATTTTTATCGATTTTGAAAATGCTTATGGAGATTATGATGAAAGCAAAAAGGTAATCCTGCCAAAAGCCAACTTCAAGGAAAATGGCCAAAAGCAGAAAGACCTATTAAAAGTTGGAAAGGTAATCCCCATGCAGGATGATCAGGGTAACCAATTACGGGGTGAAATCCTCAAAATCGACTATAAAGGGGTACATATGGATTTCAACTCCCCTTTGGCAGGATTGGATCTGTATTTTAAAGGAGAAATAGTTTCTATCAGAGATGCCGAGCCTGAGGAAATTGAACATGGCCATGTGCATGGTCCGGGAGGGCATCAGCATTAACAAAATTATAGAGAATTCGGAATTTTGAATTAGGAATTAAAATTATGAAAAAAATCAGAACAGCGTTGGTGGGATATGGATCAGTTGGGGAAAAGATGCATGCACCCTTGATTTCGGTATGTGGTGACCTGGAATTGGTGGCCGTGGTGGAGAGAAATCGGGAAAGATCCAAAGAGAAATACCCTAAAATCGGGGTCTTCAAAAGCATTGAGGCTTTATTGGAGGCAGATGTTGCTGATCTGATAGTCATTGTCACACCCAACGAGTTTCATTTCCCCTATGCAAAAATGGCATTGGATGCCGGCAAGCACGTGGTGGTGGACAAACCGGTTACCATTCATTCCCAGGAAGCAGAAGAACTCAAACAGTTGGCTGAAGAGAAAGGACTGGTCCTCTCTGTATTTCAAAACAGACGTTGGGATGGGGATATTCAGACAATTAAAAAAATAATGGATGAAGGTATTCTTGGTAGAATAGTCCATTTCGAATCCCATTTTGATAGGTTCAGACCCAGTTTGGCCGACAATTGGAGAGAGAAAGAAGTTCCTGGAAATGGGATTACTTATGATCTGGGCACCCACTTGATTGATCAGACAGTAATGTTGTTCGGAAAACCTCAATGGGTGTATGCTGAGATCCTAAAACAAAGGGATGGAGCTGTTGCGGATGATTTTTTTGATATTACAATGATGTATGAAGGCATGAAAGCCCGGTTGACAGCAAGTGTCATGGTCAATGCTCCTTTGCCCAAATTTTTGGTGTTGGGAGAAAAAGGCTCCTTTATAAAATATGGACTGGATGTGCAGGAAAAAGCATTCAAGGCAGGGCAAAGGCCTGAAGGAGAAACTTGGGGGATCGAGAATGCAGAAGCCTGGGGAATGGTACACCTGGAAAAATCAGCCACAAGCTACCCTACTGAACGGGGTGATTACCGGAATTTTTACAAGAATATTGCTGAGACCATCCTAGGCCAAGATGACTTAAAAGTCAAAATGGACGAAGCTATCCTTGTATTGAAAATAATTGAAGCTGCCTTCTTAAGTCATAAGGAAGGAAAAAGGATCGCTATATAAAAATTCTTTTTTAAGTTCCCGGTAATGAAATACCCTTGACTCTTCTATATAATGAAAGGGCATATTTATCTGTCATACCGGAAATAAAATCCACTAAAGTCCTTAGCATGGGATAAGGATTGACCTGCTCCCCCCATCCTTCTAAAGGGAATTCTTCCGGTAGTAGCCTCAAAATGCTTTTGTCCTTTCCTGAATACAATTCGGTCTGATAGAATTTATGGTTTAAAGCTTTTGAAAAAGCCTCCAATAAGCCTTCCAGTACTTGGAAACCTGCTGCTTCTTTTTCCAAAACCGGTTTGGAACGGTAAATTTTCTCAACAGATATATTTGAAATTCGGGCCATGGCAGAAGCCGAAGGAATGATATCAGTCAATGCCTGGTCAAAGGTTCCCTCCAGCATCTCCTCTTCTTTCTCTTTAAATGCAACCACGCACTCCTCTACAAGTTTCCCGATTGCCAAAGCTCTCAAAATGGCTAACTTCTGGGAATCTGAACTGTATTTTTTCAATTTTTCAGGCTGAAAGGTATCCCCAAGTATTTCAGCCAACAGGGAGATGCTTTGCTCTAAACTGACCAATCCCAAAGTACAACCATCCTCCAGATCTATAATGCTATAACATATGTCATCTGCCGCCTCCACCAAAAAGGCAAGAGGATGCCTCAGCCAGCAATCAGAATTGACTTTTGTTATCCCAAGTACCATGGCCAGATGTGAATAATCTATGATCTGATCAGAAAAGAACCCATATTTTTTCTGACTTCTTCTTCCTTTAATTTTTTCGAAAATCTGTGATGGCCTGGGATATTTGGTGAATGAGGCCAAGGTAGCATAGGAAAGCTGCAATCCATTTTCCTGTGAAACAAGCATCCTGAAGCCCTGTGCATTCCCCTCAAAATTACAAAGATCTTCCCATTCATTTGGTTTGACATGAGATTGCCAAATATGACCATACTCATGGTGCTTAAAAAAATCAGATATAGCTTCCTCACCTGCATGTCCAAAAGGTGGATTGCCGATATCATGGGTCAAAGCCGCTGCTGCTACTATGGCTCCAATATCTGAACTATGAATTTCATTTTCTTTGATTTCAGGATATTTTTCAAGAAGATATTCACCGGCAGATTTCCCCAAGGATCTGCCGACACTTGATACCTCCAAACTGTGTGTAAGTCTGGTATGTACAAAATGGTGTTCCGGAAGTGGGAAGACCTGGGTTTTATCCTGAAGATTCCTAAAGGGCGATGAAAAAATTATCCTGTCATAATCTTTCTCAAATTCCGATCTATAGGATTTTCTAACATCCAAATGTTTTTTGGAAGGATCAAAACGGCCTGAGGCCAATAGTTTTTCCCATTGCATCATGGTCAAAAATACTAAAGCTATGAGTTTTCATCCCATAAAATGGTAAAAAAAAGTATATCCCCCATTTTTGGCATTAAGGTTGTAATTAAACCATCGTTAAACCAATATCCAGTCAATTATGAGAAATTACATTAAGTCTGTTTTTCTAGCTCTTTTCGCAGTGACCTTTGCCGCTTCCTGCGATATGGAAGGAAACTCCGATTCATCTATTAAAGCCGGTCATGCGAAAGTGAATTTTTACCTCATTGATGCACCTGCAAATTATGATGAGGTTTGGATTGAAGTATTAAGTGTAGAGGTCCTAATGAAGGGAAACAATGAAGAAAATGGCAGTGCATGGATAAATCTACCTTATGAAGGTGAGGATCAAAAAATAAACTTACTCTCCCTGACAGGCGGAAACTCCGAACATTTGGGAGAATTAGAGGTTCCAGCCGGAGAAATATCCCAAATCAGGTTGATTTTAGGAGAAGACAACTACCTGATGCAAGGAGGAAAAAGATTGGACCTTAAAACTCCAAGTGCCCAGCAAAGTGGATTAAAACTGAAAGTTGACAAACCATTAAATGAGGGTATTTCTTACGATTTGGTTATTGACTTTGATGCCTCCAAATCAATTGTTAAAGCAGGAAATTCAGGTCTATACATCTTAAAACCTGTTTTGAGAGTCATTGCCGAAGAATCAGCTACAATTGAAGGCACTGTGCTGCCGCTTGAAGCAGGTCCAGTGGTAGTGTCTGCTATTATTGATCAGGATTCTCTCGGAACCTTTGCAGATGAGAATGGTAAATTTGTTATCAGAGGGTTAAAAGCAGGAGATTATACCCTGGTTTTTACTCCCAATGAAGATTATCAGGAAAAAACGCTTGATGAAGTACCTACACAGCTTGGGCAGGTCAAAAATGTAGGACTTGTCACACTCGATGAAGCTGTTGAGGAAGAATCTGAATAAACAGAAGAAGGAGAATAAAAAAATAAGCCCTGTCAATAGCCGGGCTTTTTTATTCCTGGGTTTTTTATCTCATTTTTGATCTATCTTTTCTATTTTTGAGGGTGAAAAAAGCATTCTTATTTACAATCATCACACTCTTTCTGTCCATAGCCTGTACAGAGGACAATATTGGAAACCGGGCTTTGGTGAATATTTTCATAATTGGATCACCTGGAGAATTTGATGAAGTGTGGTTGGAAATTTTGGGTGCAGAGGTAAAAACCACAGGTACAAGAGGCTCAGATAATGCCAAACCTGTCTTTCTTCCAAATATTCAGGGCGATAAAAGGGTCAATGTTGGAGGTTTAGTAGGTACTTCCCAGTTTTTAGTAGGTAGAAGTGAATTTTCGGAAGGCACCATTATTGAAATGACCCTAAAATTGGGGAATGAAAATTTTGTGATTGCTGGAGGCGAACGTTTTCCTTTAACTTTTGCTTCAGCAGAATCTTCCAGTCCTTCTTTCCCTGTTAATTTCCCCTTAACGGGAGGGATATCACATGATCTTTTCTTTGATTTTGAAACCTTTCCTTCCATACAGATTAACCAAGGCCCTGAAATCAGGTTGACTTTAGACCCGGTTATACGGACTTTCACTTCCCTAAATTCGGGAAATATATCAGGAAGCATTTTACCTACCGGGCAGCGTGCTGCCATTATTGCAGTGCTGGATGATAAAATCGGCGCTTCCACAGAAACCCTTAGAACTTCCGGAAACTTTTCTTTACGTGGTCTGAAAGAAGATTCTTTGTATAAGGTGTATATTTTCCCTTTTAACAATGCCTACTTGCCTGACACACTGGACAGTGTAGCTGTTACTATTTGGAAGACAACCCAATTGGGAAATATCAACTTGAGGTTAAGAGAGCAGGCCAATGGACCGGGATAAACAATCTATGCTAAGAGCGATAGAGCTCACGGAGCAGGGAAGGGGTAAGGTAAGCCCTAATCCCATGGTCGGATGTGTCATTGTCCATGATAATCTGATTATTGGTGAAGGTTACCACGAATGCTATGGAGGACCACATGCAGAACCCAATGCCATTTCATCAGTTAAACACCAAGAACTGATCCCCAATTCAACGGCATATGTTAGTCTGGAACCTTGTGCCCATTGGGGAAAAACGCCACCTTGTGCCAATTTGCTCATAGAAAAAGGGCTGAAAAAAGTGGTTATTGGTGCAGCTGACACCAATCCATTGGTGGGTGGAAAAGGGATTAACATCCTAAAAACGGCCGGGGTCGAAGTGGTTTCGGGCGTTTTGGAATCAAGGGTAAGGGCTCAGAATGTGAGATTTTTCACCTATATGGAGAAAAAAAGACCCTATGTAATTCTTAAATGGGCACAAACACAGGATAATTTTATAGCAAAGAATAATTACGATTCAAAATGGATCAGTAATGGTTATAGCAGGCAGTTGGTACATAAATGGAGAACAGAGGAAGATGCAATAATGGTAGGTCCCCAAACGGCAAAATATGATAACCCACAACTTAATGCCCGTGAATGGAAGGAAAAAACCCGCTAAGAATTGTGATTGACAGGAAGCTTTCGCTTGGTAATCACCTGCAATTGTTTGATCAAAGTCAAGCAACCCTCTGTTATAATCAAATAAAATCTGAAGTTACCAACAATTTAGAATGGGTTTTACTTCAGGAAGGTTTTGAAATAGGGAATATTTTGGAAGATTTGTATGAAAGAAAAATCCAGAGTGTCATCGTGGAAGGAGGTGCCCATATCCTCAATAAATTTATTCAAATGGGACTGTGGGATGAGGCCAGGGTTTTTACAGCAAAAAAGGAATTTGGAACTGGAATTCCATCACCCCTCATAAATGGGAAAATTAAAGAGGAATTGGACATTCAGGGAGATAAACTCAGCATTATTTCACCGGTTTGATTTCCTTCCCAACAAATTAAAAACATCATTATATTAAAATATTTCTATGGCAGAATCTATTTTTATACCAGAAGAGGCAACAAAAAAAGAGAAATACGAATCCATTTTGCCCCAGGTTGAATCTTTGATTTCCTCAGAAACAGACAGTTATGCCAATCTCGCCAATGTAGCTGCTGTCCTAAAAGAAGCCTTTGGCTTTTTTTGGGTTGGTTTTTACCTAGTAAAAGAAAACCAGTTGGTTTTGGGCCCATTTCAAGGCCCATTGGCCTGCACCAGGATTGGGTTTGGCAAAGGGGTTTGCGGATCAGCCTGGAAAGAACAAAAAACCCAATTGGTCCCTGATGTGGAGGCCTTTCCGGGCCACATTGCCTGCAGTTCAGCTTCCAGGTCAGAAATTGTGGTCCCTGGACTTAAAGATGGAAATGTCTGGATAGTTCTAGATGTGGACAGCGACCAAATAAATGATTTCGATCTTGACGATGTTGCCTATCTTGAAAAACTGATGGAATTGGTAAGTAAGCACTGCTGAAATCCTAAAAAAACATCTCTGACCGGACTAATAGGCAATTTCACTTGGAATTTGATCTTTGAATTTTAGATTTTGAATTTTAGATTTTGGAGTTTGGAATTTGGGTTTTGGATTTTGGATTTTGAATTTTGGATTTTTCTTCACTTGACCTCCCATTTTTCAATATACTTGGGCTCAAAAGCAGCCATTTTATCCAAGATTCCTGAGGGGCTATCCTCAACTATCAGTAAATCCATTTGTGCCTGATGCAAAAAACCTTCCCGAACCGCATGTTGCAAAAATGAAAGCAGGCCATCATAATAGCCATTGACATTAAAAAGAGCCAGGGGCTTCTGAATATAGGCCAATTGATTCAGCGTCATAATCTCAAACAACTCCTCAAAAGTTCCAATGCCTCCGGGCATAGCAATAAAACCATCGCCTTTCTCTGCCATCAACCATTTCCTGTCCCTCATCGTTTCTACCACAGTCAACTCGGTACATCCCTTATGCGCCACTTCTATATCCACCAATTTTTTGGGAATAATACCATATACCTCCATTCCTGCATCTAACATGGCATCTGCAATCACTCCCATCAAACCAACATTTCCTGCTCCATATACCAAAGATAATTGCCTTTTGATCATTTCATCCGCTAGGGCCAAGGCACCGTCTGCATAGGCCACATCTCTCCCTTTATTTGATCCACAGTAAACAGTTATTTTTTTCATGAAGGTAAAGTTAAAAAAAACCCACTTAAAGCGGGTTATATGTTTTATCATTTGGAGGTGGATCAGTGTGTTTTTTGATTCAGGGCGTCCACCAATTCCCTTTTCAGTTTTCTCTCTCTTTCCAAGGTGTTTTTTCTATGCTGATCAAATTCCTCTCTTGCTTCCTCTAAATCCTTCCTTGCCTTTGAAATCACTTTGTGACTTTGGCTATATTGATATAAGAAAAACAAAAACGCCCCCAATAAACCAAATACAACGGTCCACATTAAACTACTGTAGGCAGATTTATGTATGGGAATACCCAAAAATGAAAAGCTATCGCGTGCTTCTTCAGCTTTTTGAAATTGTTGCTGTACCTCAGCTACCTCCGCTTCCAACCTTGCAATCTGATCCTGCTTTTGTTTTAAGTCAACATTGATAGTGGCCAATTGGTCTTTAAAGACATTCAAAGAATCTGTTACGTTTTTTCTTATTTTATCCAGGTTTGCTTTTTTTACAACTTTGAATTCCTGGTAATTATTGGACACTGAATTTAAATAATCAAATTGACTTGAAATGGTCCCACTGTTTAAAGAACCTTCCTCTTGAGCCAGTGAAATTCCACAAAGGCTAAAAAAAGAGATAATTACTATAAGTAGGCGATTTTTCATTGGCAATAAATTGATTTTGTACAATGTTACTTTTATAAAATTCAGATTTTATCCTGCTTTTATAGGCTTATCAATAAATATGCCCTTTTTGAATGAAATTAACAAAAAATTAACTAAAAAAAGTGGATTTTTTTAAGAAAATATAATAAAATTCAATTTTATGGTTGTAAATAGACAATTTTGATATATGTAAATCAAGGCATTATGAAGGCTTGTCCAAATTGTTGATTTGCTTTAAAATATTGGAAAGAAATTCTATATTCCCTGAAAAAATAAAAAATCCCTCCTGTTAAGGATGAACTCCCCTCTGTTTCTAGATATTGCTGATTACTTTTTTCTGACTTTCCATTCTGCATTGATTGTTTTCAATCTATTTGCCTGGATTTGGAGAGCTTTGCGCAAATGGCATCTCCTAACCATTTCCCTTACATTTGTTTCATGGACATTATTGGGAATATGGTATGGATGGGGGTATTGCCCTTTGACCGATTGGCATTGGGACATCTTAAGGAAAAAAGGAGTGACCGGTTTGCCAAATTCCTATATCTCTTATTTAATTGAAAGACTCCTGGGCTTTACTTTACCACCGGAAACGGTTGACATTTTGACTCTTGGACTGGCCTTGCTAGCGTTGATCATCTCTATATATCTCAATTTTAAGAAAAAACCCAGGTCCAATCAGTAGTTGAAAACAATGGAACTTACTTCCTTTTTTTTCATTTATATTTAAGTTATGAGAGTTATATTGATAATCTGGCTACTTCTGATCACTTCAACCCATGCCGATGCCCAATATCTAAAGATTGATAAAAAGATTGAGCAAGCACTTAAAATATGGGAATCGGGAGATGATCTTGAAGCCTACAGTATTTTAAGTGAAATCATTAGAGAAAGACCGTTTTTCGCTGAAGCATATTATTACAGAGCTATGATCAGTGAAAATGCCGGAGATCTTCAGGGAGCTCTCATGGATTATAATATCCAACTGGAACTTGATCCTACGAATAAAGAGGGAACCTTTGCCAGAGGGCTATTAAGGTACAAACTTCAACTCTACGAGCAGGCCAAAACAGATTTTAAAAACCTGCTTTTTATGCCAAGGGGAGAGACAAAAACAATATTATACCAAAGGCCTTCCTATCAAACAGGTGTCAGCGGGATTTTAACCCTACAAAGTAGCCAGGATGACTTGATCTATTTTCATCTAGGCTTGGCGAACCTGGGTTCAGAGGAATACCAAGATGCCATTCAGAGCTTTAATCAGGCATTGAAATTTGATGCATTCAATCCAGACTATTTGCTAAACCGGGGAAAAGCAAAAAAAATGGCCGGTATGACCCAATCTGCAGAAGAGGATTATTTACTTGCCCTAGCTATTGACCCCTACCATTCGATGGGACATCAATTGTTGGGTGAACTGGCAAGGGAAAGTGGAAACCTTCAAAAGGCAGAAGAATATTATTCAAAATCGATAAAGGAAGAACCTGAATTTATCCTCCCCTATAAACAAAGGGGGTATCAACGCTTAATCGGAGGCCAATATGAAGCGGCATTGGAGGATTTCGAAAAAGTGATTTCCCTTCAGCCCAATGATGTGGAAACACTGCTTCTTAAAGGAAATGTTATGGAAAAAATGGGAAATTGGGAAATGGCCTTAGAAGATTACGAAAAGGTAATTGACCTAGAATCTAACCAAGCAAAGGCTTATTTCGGAAAAGGGAATGTGCACTACCAAAAAAAAGAATATGAGCAAGCAAGTGGATCATATACCCTTGCCATATATTATCAGGAAGATTTCGGAGAAGCTTATTATCAAAGAGGGATATCACATTATAAATTGAACAATAAAAACCTGGCCTGCCAGGATTTAGTACAGGCTATGAGACAAGGTATTGAAGCCGCTGAGTCCGCATTTTTCAAAATCTGTAACTAAAACATCCCTTTGGATTGAAATCAATCCGAATTTTATTCAAAATTTCATTTCCAAATTGCTAATCAAGGCACAATTTAAAAGTTCAATTTTTCCTATTTGTTAATTTTTAGTCATAAAAAATAATTATTATGTATTTTTTCAATTATTTAATTACAAATATTTTAATAAAGGGAATGTTTTATTAACTTTGATACATCAAGAAAGACAAAAGGTCTTCAATCATTGTAGGATGTTGAAATTGGCAGACAAGCCCTCCTGTCTCGGGGGTGGGGATTACAGCACAAAGCAAACATGGAGCTCGTGTTTCGCCTAACTGCCCCGTGGAGGTTCGAGTCCTTCTCCTACAGCTTATAATTAATGGAAAATTGGCATAAGGCCTATCTCTTAAATTGAAATCATTATACTGTAGGATGTTGAAACTGGCAGACAAGCCCTCCTGTCTCGGGGGTGGGGATTACAGCACAAAGCAAACATGGAGCTCGTGTTTTGCCTAACTGCCCCGTGGAGGTTCGAATCCTTCTCCTACAGCTGGTTATTTTGGGTTTATTGTTAATTGACTAAAGCTGTGAGATATTGTTTCGCAGCTTTTTTTATTCCTCTACAAATCACTGGATTTAACCTTGGATGCAATTAATGCAGGTCTATAGGAAGCCAGGAAGGTAATGGCAATAACGGACAAACTTGTCCACAAAAAATCTGTCCATATCATTTTTACTGGATAATTTTCTATGACAGAGGAGGCAATTCCCAAAGAAATCAAACCAAAACTATCCTGCATCCAGACCAAAATGAAACCGAAAAGCAATCCAATGATTGCTCCTGTAAAGGCTATTATTCCACCTTGCTTTATATAGATTTTCCGGATCAAATTTTCTCTTGCTCCCATAGCAAATAATATGGCCGTATCCCTTTTCTTTTCAATGGCCATCATGGAAAGGGAGAAGAAAATATTAAAAGATGCCACTGCCAAAATAAATGTCAGTGTAATGAACACGAAAAGCTTTTCTATTTTAATAGTCCTTAACAGGCCTTCGTGCTGTTCATCCGTGTCCTTGACCGTGAACATTTCGCCCAAATGGCCCTTAAGTCTGGACTTTACTTTTTGGATACTTTCCCCATCCTTAACTTTAATCTCTAAAGACGTCCTTTTATTTCCATAATTGAGCAATTGGCTCACAAACGTAAGAGGAGCAATGATATAATTATCATCAAATTCTTTGTCGACGCTGAAAAAGGCGGCAGGCCTTATGAAATTTCTGCTGTATAACTGATTGGGGTCAATTGTACCTGCACTTCTTGGAGCTTTTGGATAAAAAACCGTAAGAAGTTCAAATTCATTTCCTATGTCAATGGAAAGAAAAAAACCAACTCCCCTTCCAATTATAGCCTTGGGCTGTAAATCTGAGCCCAATTCCAAACTACCCCATACATAACCCTTTTCGAATCTTCCATGATCCAAATAATTATCAGAAACCCCCTTTAACCTCGCCAGATGCTGGTATTCTCTATATTTAAACAATGCGTTGTCTTCAATAACTTCCGTGACAATGTCCACCCCCTCTATTTCCTCTATTTTTAGTAACCAATCCGGTTCGACCTCAAATGATTTTCCCTGGACAGCCTCAATTTTCAGTTCAGCATCAAAAGAAGCATACAAAGACCTCACCAAGTCCTCCAGACCGTTAAAAACAGACAATACAACAACCAATGCCATAGTACCAACCGCTACTCCGATCATTGAAATCCTGGAGAGGATGGTTATAAAATTCCGCTTCTTTTTACTTCGGAAATATCGGGATGCTATAAAAAAAGACAGGTTCAACTTCTTTTCAAGAATTAATTTTCATCTTCTTCATCCTCTTCTTCATCTGTGGCCTCTGGAATTTCCAATGATGAAATAACTTTATCCATATGCTGTGCATAAGATGCGGAATCATCCATAAAAAGTGCCAGCTCGGGAATAATCCTGACACTTTTCCCTATTCTATTCCCCAAATGTTTTCTTAATTCATTTTTCCTTTCATTGATTGTATCAAATACAGGTTTATCTTTTTCCAATAAAAAACTCAAATATACCTTAGCAACACCTAAATCAGGGCTAACCAAAACCCTTGAAACTGTAACAAAACTGTTTCCAATTATATTTTTCGCCTCTTTTTGAAAAATCTCTCCTATTTCTTTCTGGATAAGTTTACTGTATTTCTGCTGTCTCTTGCTTTCCATATCTGATTTTAGTTGACACAAATTTAGTGAATTAAATCAGTAACCTTTAATTTCGTGGGTCTTGATTGTATTACCTTAGATCCCAAAAAATATTTTGATCAGTTTTTTTAGAATAAATGATCCCTTGCGATTATTGCCCATACTAGGGCTGATGATTTTTATGAGTACCATCTACATATGGGTTTTAAGAATTCCTTTATTACAACCTGAACTCATTTGGATGCTGATAGGGGAAGGTTTGGCGGATGGAAAGTTGATGTACAGGGATTTACTTGATGATAGCGGTCCCTTCTCAGTTGGCATATACTGGTTAATTCACATCCTGTTTGGCAAAAGCTATTGGGCTTATAAAATTTCCGCAACCCTTCTCATTTTTGTGCAGATGATTTACCTTAACAGTCTTTTTATCAGGTATAAATCATTTGATGAAATCACGTATATCCCAGCTTTTGTGGTTTCTGTTTTGGTACACCTATCATTTGACATTATTACCTTATCCCCAGCATTAATGGGCAGTACTTTTATTGTTTTTGCTTTAGGACAACTATTTTCCCAGACGGTACTCCAAAAGGAAGGAGCAGATTCTGTTCTTCTTCTGGGAGTTTTCGGAGGTATAGCCGCTTGCTTCCATTTTCCCCTAATCTTTTTTTTGCCCTTCATGTTACTGGCGGGAATAGTGGTGAGCGGCTTCTCTTTTAGGCAGTTTTTACTTTCAATAATAGGTTATTCCATACCCATTTTGCTTTGTGTGGTATATTTCTTCTGGTTCGATGCGCTTCCTGAATTTTTGAGTGAATACATGCTGACTTCAAGGTCTTTGGAAGTTTACCTCCACGTATCATATCGAGAAATATTTTTACTTTATTCCTCTCCTTTTATTTTTGCAATTTTCGGCATGTTGCTGAGTACAATTTTCAAATCCTTTAACGTCAACCAGCAGAAACAAATACAGCTGATGTTTATTTACCTGTTTTTTGGCGCTGCCTCTATTTTATTAGCCAACAGGCGGACTCCCTACCAATGGATTGTCCTTATACCGGGAATAGCTTATTTTATTTCATTATTGTTCGTTTCATTAAAAGACGGTATTGTCTTGCAGATACTAACGATTTCCTTCCTGATCATCACCCCTTTAGTGGGCTATACCTGGACTTTTCTCAAAACCAACAATGATGACCTACATGCCTACGGAATATATCAAACCGAAAAACACCAGCTCACAAAGGGAAAAAAAATTCTGGTTCTCGGAAAGGATATTGCTTATTACCAGGAAGCAAAGCATGTCACCCCATATTTGAATTATAACTTGTCAAAAGAGGTGCTTTCCAATTTGGAAGATTTTGAAAACCTGGCTTTGAACTATAAAAAATTCACTCAGGAAATGCCTGAAATTGTCGTGGATGAAGAAGGAGTATTTGCTGTTTTCCTTGAAAAAGCTCCCTTGTTAAGTGCGAGATACACCAAGTCGGGCATATATTATTTTTTGAACTAACCAATTCCCGTTACTTACAGGATATTTTGCTGACCCTAACCTGATGTCTCCCCCCTTCAAATCCGGTATTGATAAAAGTTGCTACCATTTTCTCCACCAATTCATATTCTACAAATCTTGCCGGCAGTGCAATTACGTTCGCATTGTTATGCAACCTCGCCAATGCGGCCAAGTCTTCATTCCAGCACAAAGCTGCTCTGATACCCTGATGCTTGTTAGCAGTGATAGCAACACCATTACCACTACCGCAAATCAAAATCCCCAAATCAAATTCAGATTTTTCTACAGCCTCACATAAAGGATGAACATGATCAGGATAATCGACGGAAGCATCTGTAAATGGCCCAAAATCCTTTACATCAAAGCCCTGTATTGTAAGTTTGTCAACAAGTTTTCGCTTATATTCAAAACCCGCATGATCTCCACCTATTGCAATTCTCTTAATCATTGTCTTGATATTTAAGATTGTCTTCTAGTTCTTTTTCGGCTCTTTTTTTCTCCAAACGCTTGGCAATTTGAATTCCAGCTTCATACAATACCAGAATCGGCATGGCTATTAGAATCTGACTTATCACATCCGGGGGTGTAATAATAGCCGCCAGAATCAATATAACAACAATGGCATGCCTCCTATAAGTTCTTAACATGGCTGCAGTCACCAAACCCGACATGGAAAGAAAATATATGACTACTGGAAGTTGGAACATGATGGCCGAAGCCAAAACCAACATAATTAAAGTGCTCACATAAGAGGTGATGTCAAACTCATTTAAAATAGTCGGATCCAATTGATAATTGGAAAGGAAGTTAATGGAAAGTGGGGCAAGGATAAAATAACCAAATGCCGCTCCGGCAAAAAAGAGCAAACTCACGAAAAACACAGCACCCCTGGCGGCATCCTTTTCTTTCTTATACAATCCGGGACTGATAAATTTCCAGGTCTCCCAGAACAAATAGGGAAAGGCAACTACCAATCCTACCACCACAGAAGAAGTAAGGTGCATGGAAAATTGCCCCGTCATTTGCCTGCTCTGTATGGTAAACGGCAAGGTGTCTATACAAAGTGGGGCAACTGATAAAGCTTCAGAAATCCTGCAAAGTAACCTATAGGTTATAAAATCAACTTTTGAAGGCCCTAAAATTACTTTACCAAATACAATGCTTTTGGAAAGG
>Ga0114946_10001235_pt1 | contig 17525 bp, 13 predicted proteins | sample WalLakDeSediment_FD_88676 | JGI IMG/M metagenome (GOLD analysis project Ga0114946, IMG submission 88676) | Lake sediment microbial communities from Walker lake, Nevada to study Microbial Dark Matter (Phase II) - Walker Lake 11/02/13 Deep Sediment | ecosystem: Environmental > Aquatic >... | reverse complement strand
TCGATGAGGCCGATGAGCAGGCCTGTCTTGCCGCTGCCGGTCATGCCCACGCAGACGGCATGGGTCGTGAACCGCTTGGCGTCGACCAGCAGCGGTTCGGCGCTGGCTGTGCCCGTCCGCTCGTCGACACGCCGACCGAGATAGAAGACGCCCAGCCCTTCGATCGCGGCTGCGAGGTCGTCGGGGGAGGGGGGAGGAGATGTTCCGCGCGTGCGAGCCGTGGGCATGGGATCGACTCCCGGGGATCAGCCGAAAGCCGTGATTCAACGCCCGCGTCGGGTTTTCTGCAACCGGGCGGTCTGCGAAGGGTGGCCGCCGGCGGGCGGGGGTGGGATCCCCGCTCCGCCGACGGCCCGGTTGCCGAACGCCTTCGGCCACCGACTGGGAACGTCCTTCCAATGCGGTTTTGGCCGCCGCGTTTAGCGGCGGCGCCGGTCGCGGCAGGCCGGGGCCTGGGCGAGCGTGAGCACAATGACCTCCTCCCCCGTGTCCGGGCTGATGTCGTGATGCACGTTGACGGGGGGGGAGCCGGCGGCCTCGTGGACGAGCGTGTCGAGCATCGGCCGGCCCGCGATAACCAGCTGGTTTCGCAGTTGTTTGAGCAGTTCCGCCCCGCGGCCGTTGTCGTGGCCGTCGCCTGCGAGCAGCCGCTGCTCGGCAGCCGTCAGCACTCCCTCGAGGTGCACGAAGAGACGATTGTCGACGAGGTGGGCATGCACGTGCCGGGGGCCGCGGCCCAGGTATTCCTGCTGGAACCGCGCCACGGCGTCACAGACCGCAGCCTCGATTTCCCCTTGCGATTTCATGCTCCCACTCCCGTGCGGATGCCGCCCCGCGTCAGTGACCCCCCTTGGTGGGGGGTGTTGTCGTGTGAGAAGGGTTTCGGTTCGCGGTCGGCTCGCGCATGAGCCAAAACCAGAGCGGTGACGATTGTGGCGATTCACGCGACGACAACGCGCAAGTCTTTTCCCACACTACGCATTCAGCGCAGAACAAAAAAACTTCTTGTGTTCCCCAGACGCCCCAATATAATCCGAGCGGTCTGGCGGTAGCGGCGTTCATGAGTGAACGTCGGGATCGCAGGAACACGTCCAGTACGACTCCCTGATCCTGATCGACCCTGACTGAACAACCTGCCTGACTGACAAAAAGAACTGACTGACGGAAGACGAGTCGAGGGACAAGCCGGCGCCGCCACGAGCGTGCCCGGCAGGTCTGTCGCAGCGTAAGCCGGCGCGAGAGAGAGCCTTCAGGGGCCCTTTTTCACGCCGGCTTTTTTCGTTTTTGTCGGGCTCGAAACGCCGCTTTCACCAGACCGCCTGCACCAGAAATCTGTGCCATCCATCATGACACGCCTGCCGGCTGATTGTCTCGCCCGACTCATCGCCCATGCCGCCGCCACGTTCGAGCACGGACTCCTCGGCCGCGTTCCGACGAACGTGTCGGTCGTGGCCGGCGAGGGCTGGCTGGTGATGCACGTGCACGAACCGTTGTCTCCCGTGGAGCGGCGGATTTCCCGGAATCCGGCGGGGTTTCGCCGGGTGCGGGACTTTCATCAGTCGGTGTTCGAAGAAGCTCGCACCGCCTTCGCCGATCACCTCCGCACCATGACGGGCATCGAGATCCGCGGTGGCCTCGCCCATGTCGATGCGGCGACGGGCAGCGTGCTCAAGACGTTCACGACCCACCCTGACGTCGACCTGTTCATGTTCGGCGCCGGGCTCCCGGCCTTGGGCGTGCCGGTTAACGCCCACGTGCATGCCAACAACGGGCATGCCTCTCCAACTCATGGACCTCACGGACAGATCCTGGCGCTCGGCAGTGGAGCCGTTCGCCCCTGAATTTCCCCGCAGACACGCGCAGCCCTGAAGAAGGTGAACCATGTTGGTATTGACCAGAAAGAATCGCGAGAGCGTTGTGATCGGCCGTCCCGACGAGATGCAGGTGGTGCTCGAGATCACCATCCTGGAGATCGAGGGGGGGCGCGTGCGGCTGGGATTCGAGGCCGACACGCGGATGCCGATCCATCGCCGCGAGGTCTGGGACCGGATCTGCAACGGCGAGGTCGCGGCGAATGGCGCCGCGAACGGAAACGGTGCAGTGTCAGGCGGCTCGACCCCGAACGGCGCGGCGGCTCGGGGGACGACCGCCGCGGCCGCCCGCACGGCCGCTCGCGACCGGTCCGGAGACTGATGACGCAGCCATGAAATCCCAGGGCGAAATTGAGGCGGCCGTGTGCGACGGCATCTCGCGGTTTCAGCAGGAGTTCATCGGCCGCGGGCCGCGGGACATCCACGCGCACCTGCTGGGCACGCTGCTCGTCGTGCGGCTGCAGGGCGTGCTCACGCCGGCGGAGCGGCAGCTGATCGCGCCCCGGGGGGAGGCCGCAGGCGGGGCCGCCGACGGCCAGGTGCAGTCGAATGGGCAAGGCAACGGCAACGGGCACGGGCACGATCCCGGCAACGGGCGGGCGCTGCTCAAGCAGGTCCGCGCCCACATGGTGGCCACGGGAAGGCCGCGGCTCGAGGAGGTCATCGAGGCCGCGACGGGAGTCAGGCTCGTGAGCGTGCACCACGACATCTCGACCATCACGGGCGAGGAAGTGATCGTGTTTTCGCTCACCGCCCCCCCCGCCTGTCGGCCGAAGAAGGTGGTCAATTGAATCCCGGTGCATCCGGAGGGTGGCGGTCCAGTCGGTGCCCGCCGCCGGTGTCGGTACACTCTCGCCATGGCCATTCCTGCGACTCTCGGCTCCCATGGCATTACCGTGCTCCTGGTCGACGACCAGCCGATCATCGGCGAGGCCGTCCGCCGCATGCTCGCGACCGAGGCTGATGTCGCGTTCCACTACTGCAAGGACGCCCCGGCGGCCTTGGCGGTGGCCAACGAGATCCGCCCGACGGTCATCCTGCAAGATCTCGTCATGCCGGAGATCGACGGGCTGGAACTGGTGAAGCGGTTCCGAGCCGATGAACACCTGCGGGACGTGCCGATCATCGTGCTCTCGACGAAGGAGGAGGCGGCTGTCAAGGCGGAGGCCTTCGCGCTGGGGGCCAATGACTACATCGTGAAGCTTCCTGATCGGCTCGAGCTCATTGCCCGCGTTCGCTATCACTCGCGTGGCTATATCGCCCTCGTCGAACGCAACGAGGCGTTCTCGGCCCTCCAGGCCAGCCAGCAGGTGCTCGCCAACGATCTGGCATCGGCCTCCCGGTATGTCCGCTCGCTCCTGCCGCCGCCGCGCGACGAGGGTGTGGTGCGGGCCGACTGGCGGTTCATCCCCTCGGCCGACCTCGGGGGCGACGCCTTCGGATATCACGCACTCGATGCCGAGCACTTCGCCATGTATCTGCTCGATGTCTGCGGGCATGGCGTGGGCGCGGCCCTCCTGTCGGTGTCCGCGCTCAATGCCATCCGCAGCGAGGCGCTGCCGGCCACTGACTTCCACGATCCGGGGAGTGTTCTCGCCGCCCTCAACAGGGCCTTTCCGATGGAGCGGCAGAACGACATGTTCTTCACCATCTGGTACGGCGTGCACCACGCCCCTTCCCGGCGGCTTGTGTGGGCTGGAGGCGGCCACCCCCCCGCCGTTCTCTTGTCCCCGGGGGGCGACCGCCGGCTCCTCGAGTCGGATGGGCCCCTGATCGGGGCGGTCGACGGCCTGGAATTCGAGTCGGCGGCGGCGGAGGTGGCCCCCGGGTCACGGCTGTTCGTCTACAGCGACGGGGCATTTGAAATCGGTCTTCGCAACGGCTCGATGTGGGCCTTCGACGACTTCTTGGACGTGCTCGCCCGCCCGGCGAACGGCCCGGAAAACCCGATGGACTCGCTGGTCACCCACGTGCGGTCGATTTCAGGCCGAGACGATTTCCAGGACGATTTCTCGATGGTCGAACTGCAGTTTTCCTGAGCTGTCCGGCCTCCCAGCAGGCCAAGCGAAGGCCGGGAACGCGGGAATTCGTGGCCCCTGGGCCGTCTTGCATGCCCCCCGGGAATCCGTACACTTCGGTGTTCCGCGGTTCTGACCGGCCGCTAGCGTAGCTCAATTGGCAGAGCAGCTGATTTGTAATCAGCAGGTTGCGGGTTCAACTCCCGCCGCTAGCTCAGTCTGCCCGCGCGGCCGGTGTGCTCGCAGGCATAAGACCTGTAGGCTAAGACCTGTAGGCTGAGGCCTCTAAGCAATGGCTCTGCAGTCAATGGCTCTGCAGTCACGATCGCACTCGACCAACTACACCACAACATCCAAACCAACCGGCCTTCAAACCAACCGGCCTTTAAACCAAACCAAACAGGGGGGAGTTTCCCGAGCGGTCAAAGGGGTCAGACTGTAAATCTGATGGCATTGCCTTCGCAGGTTCGAATCCTGCACTCCCCACTCGTGCGTGACCTGCGCGGGTGTAGCTCAATGGTAGAGCAATAGCCTTCCAAGCTAAAGACGAGGGTTCGATTCCCTCTACCCGCTTTTTATTTTAATCGTACAAGTACAAGTAGTTCAGACCCAAAGAGGCATATTCGTATATCACCGCTGCTGTAGCTCAGTTGGTAGAGCACGTCCTTGGTAAGGACGAGGTCAAGGGTTCAAGTCCCTTCAGCAGCTCTTCCGCCGGCGCACGGCCTTGAGTGCGGCAGCCGTCGACAAGTCATAGGTTCGATTCAGTTTCGGTTTCTTCCCGAGGAGAAAGCAGGAAAGAGCATGGCAAAGGACACGTTCACACGCACCAAGCCGCACGTCAACGTCGGCACGATCGGACACATCGACCACGGCAAGACGACCCTCACCGGCGCCTTGGTGGCCGTGCAGGCTGCCAAGAACCTGGCCGTCGCCAAGAGCTACGCCGACATCGCCAAGGGCGGCACCGTCCGTGACGAGACGAAGACCGTCACGATCGCGGTCAGCCACGTGGAGTACGAGACCGAAAAGCGTCACTACGCCCACATCGACTGCCCCGGTCACGCCGACTTCATCAAGAACATGATCACCGGCGCCGCCCAGATGGACGGGGCGATTCTCGTGGTCAGTGCCGCCGACGGCCCGATGCCGCAGACGCGGGAGCACATCCTCCTCGCCAAGCAGGTCGGCGTGCCGGCGCTCGTCGTGTTCCTCAACAAGGTCGACCTCGTCGACGATCCCGAGTTGCTCGATCTCGTCGAGATGGAAATCCGGGAGCTGCTCACGAAGTACGGCTTCCCCGGCGACGACGTGCCGATCATCCGCGGTGCCGGCAAGCCGGCCTATGACAGCCCGGCCGATCCGGCGAAGAACAAGTGCATCGGCGACCTGCTCGATGCGGTCGATGCCTACATCCCCGAGCCGGTTCGCGAGCTCGACAAGCCGTTCCTGATGGCGATCGAAGACGTGTTCTCGATCGAAGGTCGTGGCACGGTCGCCACGGGCCGTATCGAGCGCGGCGAGGTGAAGGTGGGCGACGAAGTGGAGATCATCGGCCTCAAAGACAAGGCCGAGAAGACCACCGTCACCGGCGTCGAAATGTTCAAGAAGCTGCTCGAGAGGGGGCAGGCGGGCGACAATGTCGGCTGCCTCCTTCGTGGTATTGCCCGCGAGGGCATCGAGCGTGGACAGGTGCTCGCGAAGCCGGGCTCCATCAAGCCCCACAAGAAGTTCGAGTGCGAGGTGTACGTGCTGTCGAAGGAGGAAGGTGGCCGTCACACGCCGTTCTTCGCCGGCTATCGTCCGCAGTTCTACTTCCGCACGACCGACGTGACCGGCTCCACCAAGCTAATGGGCGGCGTGGAAATGGTGTCGCCCGGCGACAACGTGAAGATGGAAGTCGAGCTCATGGTGCCGATCGCCATGGACGATGGTGTCCGCTTCGCGATCCGCGAGGGTGGCAAGACTGTCGGCTCGGGCGTTGTCACGAAAATTCTCGAGTAGTGATCTTGGAGTAGTGATCCTGAAAGAGTGTGGAATAGGTCATCGGCGAAGGGGCCCCGCGGTGCGGGGCCCCCAGGCCACAGGGGCGTAGCTCAACTGGCAGAGCGCTGGTCTCCAAAACCAGAGGTTGCGAGTTCGATCCCCGCCGCCCCTGCATCCTTTTGGAAATCGGTCGCGACGGAGCGCGAAGAAAGTCGTTATGGCAGGAATCGAGCAGCACGAAAGTCGTGGCGGAGCGTTCTGGGGAGAGTTCCTCAGTGCGTCCCTCTACAAACGGAACCAGGGCAAGGTGGCCCGGCAGGTGACGTTTGCCGCCTTGTCTCTCATCATCGGTATCGGCGTGTGGCGTCTCTCCCAGCTGTTGCCGCTGTGGTTCGCTCCCGGCCAGGCCCTGGCCGGCGGCATGAACTCGCCGGGAGGCGGGTTCGGCGACGTGTTGCTGAATGGCGGCGGCCTGGGGGATGTCGGGGTCGTGCGGTTTCTCGTGCCCGCGCTCCTGCTGGCCGCCGGCCTCTGGTTTTGTTTTCGCCTCGTCAACGTGCCGCGATTCGCCGATTTTCTCATCGCCGTGGAGGCGGAAATGGCGAAAGTGTCGTGGCCGACGGGCGGGGAGGTCGTGCGGAGCTCGGCCGTCGTGATCTTCGTCATTTTCGCACTCGCGGCGATTTTGGCGGTGTACGATCTCTTTTGGTGGTTCGTGCTCCGAAATGTCATGCAGATCACCTGATTCGATGAGCACCTGAGTCGATAGCCATCCGAGAAAAACATGGGCGATACGCCGGAACATTCTGAGATCGAGAAACTCGAGGCCGATGCGGCTGGCATCGGCGTGCCCGAGGCCGACGATGACGACGGCACGCCGGCGGTGCTCGAGGATCCGTTCGCCGGTGGCGACGATGCCCAGCCGGTGGAAGTAGCGGCCGAGGCCGCCGCGGAAGTTCCCGTTGGCGACATGCACTGGTACATCCTCAAGGTGCAGAGCAACCGCGAGGATTCGATTCGGGAAACCTTGCAGCGGCGGATTTCACTGCAGGGGTTGGATCGCTTCTTCGGCGAGGTCATCGTGCCGAAGGAGCAGGTCACCGAATTCAAGGGGGGCAAGAAGCGGGTCGTCTCGCGAAAGCTCTACCCGGGCTACATTCTCGTCCACATGATCCTCAACGACGAGACGTGGTATCTCGTTCGCGAGACGGGCGGCATCGGCGACTTCACCGGCTCGGCCGGGCGGCCGAGCCCCATGCTGCCGCAGGATGTCGCGAAGCTCCTGCGGAAAGACGAGGAGAAGGCGGCCGAGGCGCCGCGGCTCAAGATCAGTTTCAAGAAGGGCGACCGCGTCAAGATCAACGAGGGTACCTTCGAGAACTTCGAGGGCGAGGTCGACCAGATCGACGAGGCCAACGGCCGCGTAACGGTGATGCTCAGCATCTTCGGTCGCTCGACGCCGGTCGACATCGAGTATTGGCAGATCGAGACGGTCTGAGCGGTCAGGTTTTTGGCAGAACGGTTTTCGGCAGAAAGGTTTTCGGTATGGCGAAGCAGATGGTTGGACAGGCGAAGTTTCAGGTGCCCGGCGGGCAGGCGACTCCGGCTCCGCCGGTGGGTACCTCGCTCGGCCGTTTCGGCATCAATCTCGGGCAGTTCGTCCAGCAGTTCAACGACAAGACCCGCGAGGCGGCGGGCATGCCCATTCCCGTGGTCGTGACCGTCTACAACGACCGCTCGTTCGAGTTCGTCACAAAGAGCCCGCCCGCGGCGGCTCTGCTCAAGAAGGCGGCCGGTTTGGCCAAGGGGTCGGGTGTGCCCAACCGCGACAAGGTGGGCAAGGTGACCCAGGCCCAGGTTGACGAGATCGTGCGCCTCAAGGGGGCCGATCTCAATGCCCGCGACGCCGAGCATGCCGCTCGGATGGTCGCCGGAACCGCCCGGAGCATGGGAATCACGGTCGAGGGCTGAGTCTCCGCCGTGTTCCGCAGGTGCCGGTTGAAACCGGCGCCAAAACGACTATTTTCGACGGTTTCGTCTCTCCGCAGGTTCGCGTTCAGCAGGATTCAGCCGTGCCCACCACCAAGCGCATGCGGGCGATGCTCGCAGTCAAGCCACAGTCCGACGCCCCGCTTCCCCTCGCCGAAGCGGTGGAGGTGCTCAAGAAGTTTCCTCCGCCGAAGTTCGACCAGACGGTGGAGATCCACATGCGTCTGGGCATCGATCCGAAGCAGGCCGATCAGATCATCCGCGGGTCGCTCGTGCTGCCGCACGGCATTGGCAAGTCGAAGCGGGTCATCGTCTTTGCGAAGGGCAACCTCGCCGACGACGCCAAGGCTGCCGGCGCCGAGGAGGTGGGGGCCGATGATCTCGCCAAGAAGATCAAGGAAGGCTGGACGGACTTCGACGTCTGCATCGCCGCTCCCGACATGATGGGGCTCGTCGGTCCGCTCGGCAAAGTGCTCGGCCCGCGCGGGCTGATGCCGAGTCCCCGCGCCGGCACCGTGACGGCCGACATCGCCAAGACGGTCAGCGAATACAAGGCCGGCAAGGTCGAGTTTCGCAACGACCCCACCGGGATCGTGCATGCCGTCGTGGGCAAGGCGAGTTTCGACGCCCAGAAGCTCGTCGATAACATTCGCGCGTTCATCAATCACATCATGTCCATGCAGCCCTCCAGCGTGCGCGGCCAATACGTCAAGAGCATCTCGATCTCGGGCACGATGACGCCGGGTGTCGGCGTCGCGGCCTAACGCGGTTTTTTCCAAGCACACCGTCAATTTTCCAAGCACACCGACAAGTAGAGTGGCATGAGCAAGCTCGTTAAGAACATGCTGATCGATGATCTCAAGCGGCGCCTCGGGGGCGTGGGCGAGGTGGTCGTCGTCAGTCTCGGTCGGTTGGATGCCCAAAAGACCACGGAGCTGCGGCAGACGCTTCGCAAGAAGCGGATTCAGCTGCAGCTCATCAAGAACAGTCTGGCCCGTCGGGCCACGGCCGGCACGCCCCTTGCCCCCGCCTTCGAGGCGACCGAGGGCATGCTGGCGGTCGCCTGGGGTGGCGAGGACATCGTCGATCTCGCGAAGGAGCTCGATCGCCTTTCCGGCGTGAAGGGCTTCGAGGGATTCGAGTGCCGCGGCGGCTCGCTGGATGGGGCCCGACTCGGGGCCGACGACATCAAGCAAGTCGCGAAGTGGCCCTCGCGGCTCGAACAGCTCTCGATTCTCTCCGGCCAGATTTCCTCGCTCGCATCCACGCTTTCCGGCCAGATCGTGTCGGCGGGCGGCCTGCTTGCCGGCCAGGTGGCCACGCGGGTGAAAGACCTCGAGCAAACGGGGGCGGCCGAAGCCTGATCGGCGGCTGCCCCAAGGCGGCTGTTCGCAGGAGAGATCAGCGAAACAAGCAGTTGGGTGGCGTCGACACGCTCCCTCCGGGCGTCCCAGTGTGGGGCTCTGGAAAGATAAAAAAGACGTGGTAATCTGAGGGGCTCCCCGCGACGGCGGGTGCACCGCATTCACTGAAGGGAAAGGATCACGCGCGATGGCAACGGCAGAAGCGACTCGGGAATTCTCGTCCGACACCAAGGAACTTGGCGACAAGATCGTCGGGCTGACGCTCAAGGCGGCGAAGGAGCTTTCGGACTACCTCGATGAAGTGCACGGCATCAAGCCGGCTGCCGGTGGCGCGGTCGTCATGGCGGCCCCGGCTGGCGGAGCGGGCGGTGCGGCCGGCGGCGGCGAGGCTGCTGCCGAAAAGACCGAGTTCGACGTGGTGCTCGAGAGCTTTGGCGACAACAAGATCGGTGTGATCAAGGTCGTTCGCAGTGCGACGGGCCTGGGTCTCAAGGAGGCCAAGGATCTGGTCGAGGGCTGCCCCACCAAGGTCAAGGAGGGGATCTCGAAGGCCGATGCCGAGAAGCTCAAGAAGGAGCTGGAAGAGGCCAAGGCCACGGTTTCGATCAAGTAAATTTGTCTCGAAACCGCGGGGCCCGGAGGGGTTGTTGGCTTCCCTCGGGCCAAATGGTATAGTATTTGCGGTCGGCACAAGAGCTGGTGCCGATCCTTGGTCTCTCGCTGCCCGCCTGCGTCCATTCATGATTCTCGGTTCGATCCTTCCGGTCTGCCATCTCCCGGTTGGACACGTCCGTCGTTCTGTCGCGCCTGCCGCGTGTGATTCGCTCGGGAATGTGTTGAGTCGTCCCGCGATCGCTCGTTGACGTCTTTGATATCAGGAGTTTTCTGCCTATGGCCACCCGCGCCGTCCGCCGTCTCCAGCCCACCGAGGTTCGTCACTTCGGCAGTCGCCGCGCCAGCCATCACATTCCTGATCTCACCGAGATTCAGACGCGGTTCTATGACGCGTTTCTGCAATACGACGTGCCGTCCCAGAAGCGGAAGGACCACGGCATTGAAGGCGTGTTGCGGGAAATCTTTCCGATCGAGAGCTACGACCGCACCGTCAAGATCGAGTACCTGCGGTACGAGCTGGGCAAGCCGCGCTACGATCCCGACGAGTGCCGTCAGCTGCGGCTGACCTACGGCCGCCCCTTGCGAGTGTGGCTGCGGCTCACCCGCGAGCAGCCGATCGAGGAAGAGGTTTACCTCGGCGACATCCCGATCATGCTCGGGGGCGGGGAGTTCATCATCAACGGTGCCGAGCGGGTGGTGGTGAGTCAGCTCCACCGGTCCCCGGGCATCGATTTTGTCGCCGACACCGAATCGGCCGATCGGAAGACGCACAACTGCCGGATTATTCCCGAGCGGGGCAGCTGGATCGAGATCAACGTGTCGAAGAAGGACACGCTCCAGGTGCGAATCGACCAGAGCGGCAAGTTTTCCGCGCTCACGCTCTTGCGGGCGATGGATTCAAAGTACGCCCGCGATTCCGAGATCCTCAAGCTCTTCTACAAGACGATGGTCGAGAAGGTCAGCGGCGGCCGCAGCGTGCCCAAGCTGGAGGGCAAGATCGCCGTCGATGACATCGTCTATCCGAAGGGCAGCGAGCGGGCCGGCGAGATCATCGTCGATGCCGGCTGCAAGATCACGCACGATCAGGCCGAACTGATCGCGACGAGCGGCCTCAAGGCGGTCGAGCTGATGCAGGAGCAGAAGCTGCCCCTCATCGTCAACAGTCTCCGAGAGGACGCCGATGAGTCTCGCCGGCGCACGGGCGTGGCGCCGAGCCACGAGGATGCCCTGGTCCGCATCTATCAGCGGCTGCGTCCCGGCAATCCCCCGGCTCTGGACAAGGCGCGGACGCTGTTCGACGAAAAGTTCAACGATTCAAATCGGTACCGCCTCGGGCGGGTCGGCCGCTTTCGCATCAACCGGAAGCTGGGGCTCAAGGTGCCCGAGACCGAGATGACGCTCCGGGCCGAGGATCTGATCGCGGCCATCAAGTACATGCTCGAACTGAGCGACAGTGCCGGCGGCGAAGGGGGCGGCGAGGTCGAGGTCGACGACATCGATCATCTCGGCAACCGCCGGTTGCGGACCATCGACGAACTGGCGAGCGACGAACTCCGGAAGGGCTTCCTCAAGCTGCGCCGCACCGTGCAGGAGCGGATGAGCCTGAAGGACGTGGCGGAAATGTCGCCGCGCACCCTGATCAACCCCAAGAGCATTTCGGCGGCGATCGAGTATTTCTTCGGTCGTGGCGAGCTCTCGCAGGTCGTCGATCAGACCAACCCGCTCTCGATGCTCACGCACGAGCGGCGGCTGTCGGCGCTCGGTCCGGGCGGACTCAACCGCAAGCGAGCCGGGTTCGAGGTTCGCGACGTTCACATCTCCCACTATGGCCGCATCTGCCCGATCGAAACGCCGGAAGGCACGAACATCGGTCTCATCTCGAGCCTCGCCATCTACTCCGGCGTCGACTCGTATGGGTTCCTCGTCACGCCATATCGCAAGGTGTTGAAGAGCAAGCTCACCGACGACGTCGTCTGGCTCCGTGCCGACGAGGAGCATGAGGCCCACCTCGCCCCGGCCGACGCGACCGTCGTCGATGGCCGGATCGTCGGCGAGACAGTCATCGCCCGCTACCGGGGCGACTTCGTGCTCGTGCCGGCTGAAAACATCGAATACATCGACGTCGCGCCGAGCCAGATGGTGGGCGTGTCGGCCGGCCTGATTCCCTTCCTCGAGCACGACGACGCCAACCGCGCACTCATGGGATCCAACATGCAGCGCCAGGCCGTGCCGCTGCTCGTGACCGAGCCGCCGATCGTGGCGACGGGCATGGAGCGTGACGTCGCCGTCAACTCCGGGCTCATCGTGCGGGCGGCCCGCAAGGGCACCGTGACGTTCGTCGATGCCGAGGTGATCGAGGTCACCACCGCCGCCGGCCCTGTCGACACCTATCGGCTTCGGAAATACGTCGGCCTCAACGAGCGGACCTGTCAGAACCAGAAGCCGATCGTGACGCTCGGCCAGAAGGTGGAGAAGGGTGAAGTGCTGGCCGACGGCGCCGCCACCTACAAGGGCGAACTCGCCCTGGGTCGCAATGTGCTCGTGGGCTTCATGGCCTGGGACGGCTTCAACTTCGAAGACGCCATCATCATCAGCGAAGAGCTGGTGCAGGACGACGTTTACACGTCGATCCACATCGAGGAATACGACATCGAGATTCGCGACACGAAGCTCGGTCGGGAGGAGTTCACCCGCGACATCCCCAATGTCGGCGAGCGGGCGCTGCATAATCTGGATGAGTCTGGCATCGTGCGGATCGGCACCTACGTGCGGCCGGGCGACATTCTCGTGGGCAAGGTTTCGCCGAAGAGCAAGACCGAGCTCACGCCGGAAGAAAAGCTGCTGCACGCGATCTTCGGCCGCGCCGGCGAAGACGTGAAGAACGACTCGCTCGAGGTTCCGTCGGGCGTCGAGGGCATCGTCACCGCGACCGAGAAGTTCTCGCGGCAGATGAGTCTCTCGGAGGAGGAGCGGCGGGAGTTCCAGAAGCAGCTCAAGGAGACCGAGGCGGCCGGCAACCTGCGGGTCGCCGAGGCGTTCGGAGCGCTCGTGTCGGAGGTCGAGAAGGTGCTGCAAAAGCCCCTCACTGCGACCGACGGCAGTCCACTCGTGCGGAATCAGGAGCATAAGGTCGTGGCGGAGCGGGCTGCCGCCTTCAAGCCCGACGAGCTCGACATCCGCTCTCCCGAGCGGCGCTCGGCGGTCGACAAGCTCGTGAAGACGATGTGGCCCGCGGTCGAGGAGGCGATCGACGCCCGCGACCGCAGTCTCAACAGCATGAAGCGGGGCGATGAATTGCGGCCCGGCGTGCTCCAGATGGTGAAGGTCTATGTGGCCGCCAAGCGGGTGATCTCCGTCGGCGACAAGATGGCCGGCCGTCACGGCAACAAGGGGGTGATCGCGAAGATCCTGCCCCGCGAGGAGATGCCGTTTCTGGCCGACGGCACGCCCCTGCAGATCCTCCTGAACCCGCTCGGTGTGCCCAGCCGCATGAACGTGGGGCAGATCCTCGAGACGCATCTCGGCTGGGCGGGGAAGCTGCTCGGCTTCCAGGCCATCACTCCGGTGTTCGACGGGGCGAGCGAGGAAGACATCAACAAGGTGCTCGTCGATGCCGGGCTGCCGAAGCACGGGAAGGCCCAGTTGTTCGACGGCCGCACCGGTGAGCCGCTCGAGCAGGAGACGACCGTCGGCTACATCTACATGCTGAAACTGCATCACCTCGTCGACGACAAGGTGCATGCCCGGTCGACGGGGCCCTACTCGCTCATCACGCAGCAGCCGCTCGGCGGCAAGGCCCGCTTCGGCGGCCAGCGATTCGGCGAAATGGAAGTGTGGGCGCTGGAGGCCTACGGGGCCGCCTACATCCTCCAGGAACTGCTGACCGTGAAGAGCGACGACGTCGAAGGACGGACGAAGATTTACGAGAGCATGGTGAAGGGGGAGAACACGCTCGAGGCCGGCACCCCGGCGAGCTTCGACGTGCTCACCAACGAAATTCGTGGGCTCGCACTCAATATGCAGCTGGAAAAGAGGAGGATCTGACACGTGAGCATCGGTGAAGCCACTTACGACCGCGTCAACGACTACTCGGCAGTCAAGATCAGCCTGGCCCGGCCGCACGACATTCGTAGCTGGTCGTTCGGCGAGGTGAAAAAGCCGGAGACGATCAACTACCGCACGTATCGTCCGGAAAAAGACGGGCTGATGTGCGAAAAGATCTTCGGACCGGAGAAAGACTGGGAATGCTCCTGCGGCAAGTACCGCGGGATGAAGTACAAGGGCATGATCTGCGACCGGTGCGGCGTGAAGGTGACCCACAGCCGGGTTCGCCGCAAGCGCATGGGCCACATCGAGCTGGCCGCGCCGGTCGTTCACATCTGGTTTTTCAAGGCGATGCCGAGCCGGCTCGGCGCCCTGCTCGACATGAAGACGTCGAGCCTGGAGAAGGTGATCTACTTCCAGGACTACGTCGTTCTTGATCCCAAGGACACGCCGCTCAAGAAGCAGCAGCTGCTCACGGAGGAGGAATTCCGTGAGGCCCGGGCGACCTACGGTGACGGGAGCTTCGACGCCGAGATGGGTGCCGAGGCCGTCCGCAAGCTTCTGCTGTCGCTCGACCTCGTGCGGCTTTCCAAGGATCTCCGCGAGGATCTGGCGACGACCAACTCGAAGCAGAAGAAGAAAGACCTCGTCAATCGCCTGAAGATCGTCGAGGCGATCCGCGACAGCGAGAACAAGCCCGAGTGGATGGTGCTCGACGTCATCCCCGTGATCCCGCCGGACCTGCGGCCGCTCGTGATGCTCGACAGCGGCAACTTCGCGACGAGCGACCTGAATGATCTCTATCGACGGATCATCAATCGCAACAACCGTCTCAAGAAGCTCGTCGACTTGAACGCGCCCGAGGTGATCATCCGCAATGAAAAGCGGATGCTCCAGCAGTCGGTCGATGCCCTGTTCGACAACAACCGTTGCAAGCGTCCGGTGCTGGCATCCAGCAACCGCCCGCTCAAGAGCCTGACCGACATGATCAAGGGCAAGCAGGGGCGGTTCCGCGAGAACCTGCTCGGCAAGCGTGTCGACTACTCGGCCCGCTCGGTGATCGTGGTCGGCCCGAATCTCCGTCTCCACCAGTGCGGCCTTCCCAAGAAGATCGCGCTGGAGCTCTATCAGCCGTTCATCATCCGGCGGCTCAAGGAGCTCGGCCATGCCGACACGATCAAGAGCGCCAAGAAGATGCTCGAGCGGAAGGACGCCGAGGTGTGGGACATCCTCGAGGAGGTGATCCGCAATCATCCGGTGCTCCTCAATCGTGCCCCTACGCTTCACCGCATGGGCATTCAGGCCTTCGAGCCGGTGCTCGTCGAAGGCAATGCGATCAAGCTTCACCCGCTGGTGTGCAAGGGCTTCAACGCCGACTTCGACGGCGACCAGATGGCCGTGCATCTCCCGCTGTCGATCGAGGCCCAGGTCGAGGCGCACACGTTGATGCTCTCGACGAACAACATTTTCAGTCCGGCCAATGGTGCACCGATCATCTCGCCGTCGCAGGACGTCGTGATGGGCTGCTACTACCTCACGATGTCCATGGCCGGCCGCAAGGGCGAGGGCATGGTGTTCCGCAACTTCGCCGAAGTGGAGCTCGCGCATTCGCTCGGCAAGGTCGACACCCATGCCGCGATCAAGGTCAAGCTCTCGGCGAATCGGCGGCTGAAGGCCGACAGTGAGACCCTGGCCAAGTCGGGGGAAGCTCTGGCGAAGCCGGGCGCCGTCATCGAGACCACGGCCGGCCGCGTGCTGTTCAACTCGATCCTGCCCGAGGGGATGCTCTTCTACAACATTCCCATGCGGTCCAGTGAGCTGGCGCGGGTGATCTCCGATTGCTATCAGGCGCTGGGGCGGCGGAAGACGATCGACCTGCTCGACGACATGAATCGCGTCGGCTTCAGTTGGAGCACGAAGAGCGGCCTCTCCTTCGCGACCGACGACCTCATCACGCCCGCCAACAAGTCGCGGATCATCGGCGACGCCGAGAAGGAGGTCCTCAAGATCCTCAAGCGGTACCAGAAGGGCGTGATCACCGACGGCGAGCGGTACAACTCGGTGCTCGATGCCTGGACGCACGCCCGCGAGCAGATCACCAAGGAGATGATGCAGGAGCTGGAGCAGGACACCGACGCCCGCGAGGTGCGGCGGTCCGGCTACGTCAATCCGATCCAGCTCATGGCCCAGTCGGGCGCCCGAGGCGGTGTCGAACAGATCCGCCAGCTGGCCGGCATGCGCGGCCTGATGGCCAAGCCGTCGGGCAAGATCATCGAGACGCCCATCAAGGCGAATTTCCGTGAGGGGCTGACGGTGCTCGAGTACTTCAGCTCGACGCACGGTGCCCGCAAGGGTCTTGCCGACACGGCCCTGAAGACGGCCGACTCCGGCTACCTCACGCGGAAGCTCGCCGACGTGGCCCAGAACGTCGTGGTCACGATGCACGACTGCGGAACGACCCAGGGCATCACCAAGACGGTCATCTACCGCGGCGAGAAGGTGGAGGTCAGTCTGGCCGACAGCATCCGCGGCCGTGTCAGTCGGGCCAACATCGTCAATCCGATCTCCGACGAGGTGATCGTCAACGAAGACGAGCTGATCACGCCGAAGGTGGCGCGGCAGATCGAGGAGTTGGGGCTGGAGAAGATCCAGGTCCGCAGCCCGCTCACCTGCGAGGCGCCGCTCGGTGTCTGCCGGCTTTGCTACGGCATGGATCTGTCCACCGGTTCAATGGTGGAAGAGGGTATGGCGGTCGGCATCATCGCGGCCCAGAGCATCGGCGAGCCCGGCACGCAGCTCACCATGCGGACGTTCCACATCGGTGGTGTCGGCCAGAGAGCGATCGAAGAGAGCGAATACAAGGCCAAGCGAGGTGGAACGGCCAAGTTCACCCGTCTCCGCACGGTGCAGAACGAGCAGGGCGAACAGGTGGTGCTCGCCCGCAACGGTGAGATCGCCATCGTCGACGCCAAGGGTCGCGAGCTGGACAAGTTCGAGATTCCCGCGGGCGCGATCCTCAAGGTGACCGAGAACGAAGACGTCAAGGCCGGCACCATCCTTGTGCAATGGGATCCGCACTCGATTCCGATCCTCTCGGAAGTGGCCGGCAAGGTGCGCTACGAAGACGTCGTCGAGGGCGAGACGCTCCGGTTGGAGAAGGATCCCAGCGGCCACATGCGGCGGATGGTGATGGAGCACAAGGGCGTCTATCACCCGCAGGTCGTCCTCGAGGACGAGACGGGCAAGATTCTCGACTTCTACTACCTGCCGGAGAAGGCCTACATCGAGGTTTCGCCGGGCGAGAAGGTGGCAGCCGGCCACGTGCTGGCCAAGACGCCCCGCGAGGCGTCGGGCACGCAGGACATCACCGGCGGTCTGCCGCGGGTGACGGAGATCTTCGAGGCCCGTAAGCCGAAGGATCCGGCGATCATGGCCGAGATCGACGGCAAGGTCGAACTGCTCGGCGAGAAGCGGCGTGGAAAGCGGACGATCGTCGTCAAGAACGAGAGCGGGATCGAGAAGGAGCACCTCGTGACGCACGGCAAGCACCTTCGCGTGCACGCCGGCGACTACGTGAAGGCCGGAGAAGCACTCGTCGACGGCCCGCTGGTGCCCCATGACATCCTGCGGATTTCCGG